>Ga0209643_1000290_pt1 | contig 111291 bp, 118 predicted proteins | sample AutmiccBRH37_all_FD_187383 | JGI IMG/M metagenome (GOLD analysis project Ga0209643, IMG submission 187383) | Deep subsurface microbial communities from Mt. Terri, Switzerland - Autotrophic microbial communities BRH/37_all (SPAdes) (version 2) | ecosystem: Environmental > Aquatic > Deep...
TCCAGGTACCGATTATCATACCGATGATGGCAAGTATTAAAATTGCCTGCATTGTACCGGAAATAGTAGAGACGATACCTTCTTCAATATCGCGCCAGGTATAGCCGAGTCTCCACATAGCCATTCCTGCAGCTACCAATGCTCCGAGTATTAATGGTATATGTACTTCGCCTTCAACTCCGAAGACCGGCAATACTGTGTACATCAGAAGGCCGATGGTAAAAAGTACGGGTATCAGCGCTTCCCACAGAGCTGCCTCTCTTTTTGTCTTTGTTGTCATTAACATTACCCCTTCCTATTTTTGTTTATTTCACTGCTTGAGGCATGTTTAAACTGACACATTGAAAACATATAATATTTAGTAAAATTACATTTGATTAGTTTAAACCTACCTGCTGCAGTAGAAATCAGCATGATGCAATTTATGGTATGGAATAAAAAATAACTCAACAATGTCATATATATAGAAATATTATCTCAAAAAAAGGGAGTTGTGTAAATACTTAAATTTTCCATAGCCTCAGAAAATTCAACTGTTAGAGCCTATCAAAATGCATAAATATACCCCGGTGGATTTATCCGCCGGGGTATTGTCTGATATGTGCTTTATTTTCTCTTTCCCTTGTATTCAGGAGCTGAAGGGTCGTCTTCCAGCTTCATCATTGTGATTCCTGTGAAGCCGAATACAATGGATACTATCGGGTTAACAAGATTCAGGAATGCATATGGAAGATATTCAATTGTCGGAACTCCTAGGTATGTTGACATTGTAGCACCGCAAGTGTTCCACGGAACCAGCGGTGAAGTAAGTGTACCAGCGTCTTCCAGGCATCTTGAAAGGTTTCGTGGAGCAAGACCTCTCTTGCGGAATTCATCCTTGTACATCTTGCCGGGAAGAACGATTGAGAGGTACTGGTCACCAGCCATTATGTTTGTGATTATGCTTGTGATTACCGTAGCGGTAACAAGTGAGCCTGTGCTCTTGGCATATCTGAGTATTACTTTTCCTATTGATTCAAGCATGCCTGTCTTTTCAAGTATACCGCCAAAGGTAAGAGCAGCGAGTATAAGTGATATTGTCCACATCATACTCTGGTATCCGCCTCTAGTGAGAAGTGTGTCGAGTATTTCATTGCCAGTCTCAGATGATACGCCGTTCTGCATTGCATCCATAACACCTGCAAAGCTGGCTCCCTGGAATATCATTGCAGCCAGGCCGCCGAGAAGTGTTCCGATGAAGAGACCAGGTATTGCAGGAACTCTCTTGGCTACCATTATTATAACCAGAATGGGAACTATGAGAAGCAGCGGATTGATGTTGAAATTATTCCTCATAAGATCAAGTATTGAGTTAATGTTAGCTACATCCAGCTCTTTACCTGCAAAGCGAAATCCTAAAATACCGAAGCCAATAAGAGCTATTATCAAACTTGTTCCGGTCGTATAAACCATATGCCTGACATGGTCGAACAGATTGGCACCTGCCATTGCCGGAGCCAGGTTGGTTGTATCGGAAAGCGGGGACATCTTGTCACCAAAGTATGCACCGGAGATTATGGCACCTGCTGCCATAGGAGCTGGAACTCCAAGACCTGCGGCAACGCCCATAAGAGCTATACCGACTGTACCTGCTGTTGTCCATGAGCTTCCTGTCGCAAGGGATACTACGGAGCATAGCAGGCATGCTGCAACCAGGAAAAGACCTGGCGAAAGTATCTGCAAGCCGTAGTAAATAAGAGTAGGAACTATACCTCCAAGAATCCAGGTACCGATTATCATACCGATGATGGCAAGTATTAAAATTGCCTGCATTGTACCGGAAATAGTAGAGACGATACCTTCTTCAATATCGCGCCAGGTATAGCCGAGTCTCCACATAGCCATTCCAGCAGCTACCAATGCTCCGAGTATCAATGGTATATGTACTTCGCCTTCAACCTCGAAAAACGGAAGGACTGTATACATTAGAAGTAAGATGGTAAAAATTACTGGTACCAGTGCTTCCCACAGCTTCGCTTCTCTATGTGTTTTTTGTGCCATTAATATTGCTCCTTTCGTATTTTGCTGTCTGAATCTGTGCCCTTATTGAATTTTTGTATACATCTATACTTACAAAGCTTTTCATATTGCACAGGTAAAGCAGCAACTGAAATTTTATACATTTTGTTAACTAAAAACCTTGTAATACATCATTGATATTACAGATAAATACAGGCTTTACAAGCATAGGTATGACTATATTATCTCAAAATAATAAATTTATGTAAATAGAAAAAATATACAGTAATATTAATAAAATTTCATGATAACTGTCATACAAAAATACTTTCTTACAATATATTTTTATCATAATGTATAATAAATATCGTAAAAATGCTAATAATATGAAAAACGAATATTTTGCATTTTTATCATATTCTGGATGGCTATAAAATGTGCCCTATGAGCACATTAAGTCACTAGCCGCTAGTCTCCAGTCGCTAGATTGGGGCAAGCCTTCGAAGGCCGGCTAAACCTCAACCACATGCTATACCCATAAGGAATACCTGGAAATCTAGAGACCAGAGACCAGTGACTAGCGACTTATACTGCATGAGATAATCTGAAATAATGGGAATGGACCTGCAAAACCTATAAAAAACAGAATATTTAGAAGTTTTCAGCGATATTAAGATTGAAAAATGTATCATATTATAGTATCTTTATATTAATCTCCATCAAAATATAATTAAGGGGGTAATTAATATGGTTAAGTTTATTCTGGGTGTAAAAGGCTCAGGCAAAACCAAAAGAATGATCGATATGGCTAACGAATCGGACAGAGTATCAAATGGTAATGTTGTTTATATCGACAGAGACAGAAACCGCATTTATGACCTTAACCGAAACATAAGACTTATTGAGACAGGAGAATTCAAGCTGGAGAATCTAAAATCCTTTTATGGATTTATCTGCGGGGTTATTTCACAAGATTTTGACATAGAAAATATATTCATTGACGGGCAGAAGATAGTAAGCAACGCTCAAGACGATTGTCTTGAGACATTCATTAAAAACCTTGAAAAGCTCAATGAAAATTTCGGAGTGGACTTTACGGTAAGCTGCAGTAGGAGTGCAGAAGGAATACCGGAATTCCTCAAAAGCTATCTGATATAATTGACTAAGAAAACAATTTAATTTCACATACAAACAGAAGACCCCTAAGCCGGGTCTTCTGTTTTTTGAAGAACTTTAGTGTCAACCCTTGATGTTATGAATCGCAGCTAATTGATGCAGTCTTCTTCGTAGGATTTATATACAAGGTGATATTAATTTGATAAAATAAGTATGAGTATGAGAACATATGTTTATGTAAAAACTCAAAACGGTTCGAAAAATGCAAATTTGCAAATTTACATAGGGGGATTGACTGTGAATTTTTTAAACCTGGGTGAATTCAATAGCAGGATAATAGCGTCAAAAACAATAAATGCCAGGAGTCCGGTTTTGACGGATTTCCCTGAGCCTTTGGTTCCGGAGCTTTGCGAATATCTCAGAAGCCAGGGAATGGATAAGCTTTATTGTCATCAGGGTGAGATGTTTGAAGAGGCTCTCAAGGGTAAGAATCTGGTCATTACAACTGCCACCTCCAGCGGGAAGACCCTGAGCTTTTTGCTTCCTGTGGTGCAGAAAATATTGGAGGACCCGACCACCAGGGCAATATTCCTGTATCCCACAAAGGCATTGGCTCATGACCAGTATAGAAACCTTGTACCGGTATTGGAGTATTTCGGACCTAAAAAAATACAGGCAGGCATATATGACGGTGACACTCCTACAAGTGAGCGGTCAAGAATCAGGAAGAATGCAAATATAATACTTACCAATCCTGAAATGCTTAATTCATCCTTCCTGACCAACCACAGTGTATTCGGTTTCAACCATATATTCTCACGGTTGAATTTTCTTGTTATTGATGAGCTTCATTATTACAGGGGTGCGTTCGGCTCACATATGGCAAATATAATGAGAAGGCTGGGAAGAATATGCAGTTATTATAAAAGCTCACCCCAGTTCCTTTGCAGCTCTGCAACAATTGCCAATCCTGTGGAGCTGGCTGTAAACATCTGCGGCAAGGAATTCGTACATATAGATAAGGACGGCTCCCCTTCAAGCGAAAAAACGGTATACTTCTGGCAGCCGCCTCTGGTGAGGGATACTCAATATAGAAGGACGCCGGAGGCGGAAGCTTCCGAGCTTATACCCACGCTGGTGGATCAGGATGTGAAGTTCATCACCTTCTGCAAGACCAGGAGAGAGGTTGAGGTGGTTCTTAAGGAGGTAAGGGATAAGTTGTCCAATCTGGACGATAAGCCTGCCCTGGGGAGGAATCTGTCCCACCTGGTAGCCGGTTATAGAGGCGGATATACTCCTGAGGAAAGGAAAGAAATTGAAACAAAGCTGGCATCAGGTAAGCTTGCAGGGGTGGTGTCCACCAATGCTCTTGAACTGGGAATTGATATAGGCAAGCTGGATATAGTTGTTGAGGCGGGATTCCCGGGGACAAAGGCTTCTTTCTGGCAGCAGCTGGGCAGAGCCGGGAGAAGGGGTGGAAAAGCCTTTGGAATTCTGATACTTGATGTTACACCCAATGACCAGTATCTTGCAATAAACAGCGGCTGGCTTTTTGATACCGCTGTGGAGAACGCAGTAATTGACAAGAATAATCTTTTTATACAACTGGCTCATGTAAGGGCTGCAGCAGCCGAGCTGCCTTTGTCCCTTGATGATGCCGCGGTTTTTCCCGACCTTGGAGAGATAGTGCCTGTGCTGATACAGGCAAAGGAGCTGAAGAATGAGGGTGGCAGCTACAGCTGGACGGGGAATGAGTTTCCGGCAGGGGATTATAACCTGAGGAATATAAACAATAAGACCTACAAGGTAGTGAACAAGATGAACGGCATGGTGATTACCGAAATGGATGAGTATCTAGCCTTCCACGAGGTGCATCCCAAGGCGATTTATATTCATGACAGCATGCAGTACATGGTAGAAAACCTTGACCTTGTAAACAGGATTGCCCACGTTTTTCCGGTGGATATGAATTATTTCACAGTTCCCTTTGTTGAGACTGACGTAAATGTTCTGAGGGAATTTAAAGCCCGCGCAATTAAGAGGACGGAGGCCAGCTTCGGAGATGTGAAGGTAAAGGAAGCCATACCGGCATATAAGATGGTACAGTTCCACAACCATCAGAATCTTGGTTTTGAGAGGATCACTCTACCTCTTTTCCAGGAGATAGAGACTGAAGGCCTGTGGTTTACCGTAGATGATGAGGTGGACAGGGTATTCAACTCCTATACACAATATAACTATTATAATGGGATAAAGCATAGCCTGCTTTCCGCTTCAATGAGAAGGACAATGTCAACCCTTGAGGACCTATCTGCTACAGTCTTCAATACCAAGACCGAGCAGGGAGAAGTGAAGAAATCCCATATACTTATATATGATCTATATCCCGGGGGGCTTGGTTTTTCCGAGAAGGCCTATGACTATGCCCAGGACATACTGGAGGAAGCGGTGCAGCTGGTGGAAAACTGCAGCTGCGAGGATGGCTGCCCGGCTTGCGTAGGGGATTATCATCTGGATAAGAAGCTGGTACACTGGGGACTTCAGTGCATGCTGAAGGAAGCAAAGGCGCCGGAGGGCATAAAGCAGGCAGAAAAGGCTCCCAGGATAGTTATCGAGCATATGTGCAGGCTTCAGGAGCTGCCTGCAAGATGGAATGAATTTGTGCGTTTCCTGAGGTCCAAGGGTGAGTACATGAACAGCTTCCTAAGCACAATAGACAATGTCGAGGTGTCCGGCTCACTGCTTAATATAGTTACCGACTTCAAGTTTTATGAGGAATGGATATTGGACCCTTCCAACAAGCGTAGGCTGGTGAATACCATAAAGAGATATATTGTGGTACCGGCCGGTTTTGATATAAGTGTAAAGGTACTGGACAAAACCCCGGGAGATATAAGTGAAAAGATAATGAGAAGATATGACGATTTAACAAAGTAGGTGGAGCCTAATATGGAGAATTTGTATAAAAAGCTTGAAGGGCAGGATAAGCAGCCGCTTCAAGAGCTTTTTCAGGATATGGATAAGTTGAACGAGTATCAGCAAGCCGCTGTATTGGACCACAACAGGGTGCTGCTTCTGAATGCCCAGGTGGGCAGTGGAAAAACTACAGTATTGATTTACAAGATATTGTATCTGCACTTTGTCAAAGGGGTACCCCTTGAGAGCATGGTGGTGCTTACCTTTACCAATAAGGCAGCGGAAGAGATAAAGTTGCGTATAAGGGAAAAGAATAAAAGCATAAAGGAAGAGGAGCTGCGTTTTTTCGGGACCTTTCACGGAGTATGCAGGACTCTTCTCTCTTCTGTGCTTCCTGTATCTGAGCTTGGATATACCAGCGGTTTTTCTGTCTATGATGCAGATGAAATGCTGGAGCTGTATGAGCGGGTGATGAATGAAAACAGTCTGGCTTTGAAATACAAGAACAAGATAAGAAAAAGAATCGAGCAGTACAGGCAGGGGAAGCTTCTTTACGGAAATATGAAGCACGATGATGACCTGGCTGAGTTCATAAGACTCCTGGAGGCTGAAAAAAAACGCTGCAATGCAATGGAGTTCGATGATTTGATAGAAAACGCCACTGTATTATTGCGAAGACATGAGTATTCTCCAAAATGGATAATAATTGATGAATTCCAGGACAGTGATGACCGTCAGCTTGAGCTTATTCAGCGGATGAAGAAAGAAAAGACCCATATATTTGCTGTTGGTGATCCCAATCAGGTGATATATACCTGGAGAGGCAGCAGGAAGGATATTTTCGGTGAGTTCAGGAAAGCATACGGCGGGAACGAACTGACACTTCCCATAAACTACCGGTCTACCACCACCATATTGGATGCTGCAAAGGCATTTCTTGAGCCGGGACAGCTAATATCAGGGATAAGGGATCAAGGCAGGCCTATTGTGGTGAAGAAGCACCATAATACCTTCAATGAAGCCTTATATCTTTGCGACAGGATCAAAGGTTTTGTAAAGGATGGTTTAAAGTACGGAGACATAGCAGTTTTATATAGAAAGCAGAAGCAGTCTGAAGTATTCAAGGATGTATTTGAGAAATATGGAGTACCCCATGAGGTTTCCTTAAAGAGGACTCTCCGGGACATACCTGTGCTGTATTGGCTTGTAAGGCTTCTGAAAGCAGCAGTAAATCCCAATGACCAGGACAGCATGACATATGTTCTTGGTGACAGAAGATACGGTCCGGGCATGTCAAAAAAGAAGATAAAAGAGGTAATCGGCAGTACAAAAGCGGATAACAATCCGAATATGGAGATAGTGAAGAAAGCAATTGACTTTAAGGAATGGTGCAGTACCAATATTGAAAAAGATATGGCAAGGATTTTTGAATACTTTGATCTGGGTGCATGGCTGATGCCTACCGCTATTACCTATAATGAGGATAGAGAAAGAGTAATGTCTTTCCTGGAGGATATAAAGGCATATCTGGAAAATACCAATAAGGAATTATTTGACGGTATCAAGGAATATCTTAATAACTCCGCGCTGTATGGGAGCCGGATTCCCGGAGGAGGGACAGGGAAGGACGGCAACACAGTGAAGCTTATGACTCTGCATGCATCGAAGGGTCTTGAATTCAAGCATGTATTTATTTCTGCCGCCAATCTTGGGTTGATACCTATACCCGCCAGGACACCGGGAGAGGAAGAGGAGGAAAAAAGGCTGTTTTTTGTGGGGCTTACAAGAGCAAAGGATTTTCTGGAAATTTCCTACCACACCAATTCTGATGAGTATGGGGTATATGGGATACCCAGTCCGTATCTAAGGATGATTCCTCCGGAGCTCATTGACAGTGAGGATTTTGTGAGCCGTGGGGCAAATCTTTCCGGGCTTCGCCGTGAGATAAAGGCCCATATGGATGTCAAGCAGGCAGAGGCGGATAAAGAGGCAGCTGCACCTGAGCTTGAAGACAAAGTGAAGGTATATCACGAGAAATATGGACAAGGGATAGTAATAGGCGGGGATGAAGCCAATATTACGGTGGAATTTGAGGTCTACGGCGCAAAGGTATTCTCAAAGGCTTTTTGCCCGTTGAAGTATATATAACTTTGGGGTATTCCTATAGGGATGGTTGCGAGTTACGCGTTACGGGTTGCGCGCGTGCCTGGGATAGGCGCTGGGGGGTGTAGGGACGACCAGTGGTCGTCCACTTTAGGTCAGGGTCAAAGGATTGTTTAAAAGACTTCGGAGGATATGCTAAATACGCGTAACGCGAAACCCGAAACGCGTAACTAGTAAGACAGGGCACACATTAGTTTTGCCGCTTATTTTAATATGTTATAATAATACCTAAAGTCACTAATAAGGAGTATACATGTTTGGATATATAATGCCGGATAAGCCGGAGCTTAAGATGAAGGAATATGAAATGTTCAGGGGCTATTACTGCGGCTTGTGCAAGTCAATGGGCAGAAGCTTTGGGACACTTTCCAGATTTGCACTTAATTATGATTCTGTTTTTCTGGGTTTGCTGCTGTCATCCGTTCATAATGAGGTGCCGGTGCTTAAGAAAGAAAGCTGCATAGCCAATCCTGTGAAAAAGAAATGGATAGTAAAAGGAAGTCCTCATATTGATTATGCGGCAGACATTAACGTACTGCTTACGTATTATAAATTGAAGGATAACATAAGGGATGAAGGAGGCTTGCTTCCAAGGCTGGCAAAGCTGGCCTTCCAAAGAGGCTATAATAATGCTGCATCAGGGAATAAACATCTTGACGAAATTATTGCAGCTTCGATTACTGCCCAGGTATTATTGGAGGAGCAGAAATGCAGCTCGATGGATGAAGCGGCAGAGCCTTTTGCAAATATGTTGAGCCAACTGCTTGCAGCAGGCTACAGGGGCGATGACCAGTCTGTATCCAGGATACTTGGCTGGATAGGCTACAATCTTGGAAAATGGATTTATTTGATTGATGCTTTTGATGATATTGAAAAGGATATTAAAAGTGGAAGCTATAATCCTCTGCTTCAACAATACAAATATGACAATCAGGATGTCAAAGCCTTTAAGTCCGGCATTGAAGATGAGGTCAGGATAAATCTTCTTCAGGCACTGTCGCAGACAACGGGTTCAATAGAGCTGCTTAAGCTGAAAAATAAAGGGATAATTGACAACATTCTTTATGAAGGCCTATACGGCAAAACAGAGAAAGTATTGAGCTGCATTACCAGCGAAAAAAGGAGTTGCGAGAGAGATGAGAAATCCGTACGAAGTATTGGGAATTAGGGAAGGTACAGATGCAGAAGGAATAAGAAGGGCATACATGGAGCTGGTCAAGAAGTACCATCCGGATCAGTACCAGAATAATCCCCTGTCTGATCTGGCTGAAGAGAAGCTTAAAGAGATAAACGAGGCTTATGATTACCTTATGAAAAAAGCGGAGGCTCAGGGCGGAATCAGAAGCAGCAGGCAGCAGGAGGAGCGGGGATACAGGAACAATCAGGAGGATGCAGGCAGAAGCTACTATGATCAGGCAAGGGCATATGTAAATATGGGCAACGTGGCTGCTGCAGAAGAGATATTGAACAATATCAGCTTCCGGGGTGGGGAATGGTATTATCTTAAAGGCTTGATTTTCATGAGACGGGGCTGGTATAATGAGGCGGTTACAAGCCTGAAAACTGCTGTGGATATGGAGCCAGGCAACTATGAGTTCAGGGATGCCTTAAACAGGGTAGTGAATACCAACAGGCAGTATCAGTCCACTGTATACAACCGGAGAGGTTACAGCACCGGACCGGATCTTTGCTCCTTGTGCCAGTGCCTCATATGCACAGACTGCTGCTGTGAATGCATGGGCGGAGACTGCATCAGCTGCTGCTAAAATATTGCACCCTATGGGCGCAATAAGTCGCTAGTCTCTAGTCTCTGGTCGCTAGATTAGGGCAGGGCTTCGAAGGTTAGACTAAGCTACAGCGGAGTGCTATACCTATAAGGAATACCAGGAAATCTAGAGACTAGTGACTCGTGACTAGCGACTGAAATTCATGCCGTGAATAAGACACATTTTTATATGGTGGTGACGTATTATGAGCAGGAAAATAGCTTTTGCTGGGATATTTACCGGCGTGTCGGTGATGCTCTTATATATGAGTGCAGTAATGCCTACGGGGAAGCTGACGCTGTACTTTTTGGCTTCTTTGCCCGTAGCGCTTGCAATGATTGAGTTCGGAGCAGGGACAGGTATTTCCGTATATTTTGCCACATGCATTCTGTCTGTATTAATCGCAGGCAACATATACGGCATTGTACCTTTTGCATTGTTTTTCGGGCATTATCCCGTGTTCAAGTTTTATATAGAAAAGAGAAGGAAAGCTATGGTGGAGGTTCTGCTAAAGCTTGCTGTTTTAAATATATCCGCATTACTATGGTATTTGCTTTTCAAAAATATTTTTATTAAGGTGCTTCCTGTCCAATTCACAGATAATAGTTGGCTGCTGTTGATTTTTGCTGCAGCGCTGCAGGTGGTATTTTTTGCATATGATTATGTGTTTTCCAGACTGCTTTCTTATTACGAATCAAAATTGAGTATAATTAAGAGAGGATAATCAGCAGAAGGCAGGGATGATTGTATGATAGAGGAAAAAATCGAAGGCAGGTTCATTCGTGAGTGGAAGAGGGATGATAACAAGGCAAATATTGTAATTGTCCATGGGGTTGCAGAGCATTCGGGGAGGTATATACATGCAGCGGAGTATTTTCAAGAGAAAGGCTTCAATGTATATACGGGAGATCTGGTAGGACATGGACTGAGCGACGGTCCAAGGGTATTTATCAAAAGTGCTGATGATTATATTGATGATGTGAATTTATTCATAAGACGCGTGGAGAACAGCAAGCCTACCTTCATATTGGGGCACAGCATGGGAGGCTTTATTGCACTGTATTATGGGGTGAAATGCCACAACCCCAAGATAAAAGGGCTTATAGTATCTTCACCTTATCTGAAGGAACGGCTGGATATACCATACGGCAAGGTGCTATTCGGCAGGGCTGTAGCCAAGCTGTATCCGGGACTTGCGCTCAAGAGCGGAATAAAAAGCTATATGGTATGCAGGGATAAGGAAGTCTGCAGGAAATATGAAGAAGATAAATTGAATACCAGCATTGTTACGGTAGGGTGGTTTACTGCCATGGAGAAAGCAAGGAAGTACACTATTGAAAATGCACCGGGCTTTCACTATCCATGTCTTATGCTCCAGGCAGGAGGCGATATAATAGTTGACCCGAAGGTGAACAAAAGCTACTTTGAGAGTATTCCTTCAGAAGATAAGGAGTATGTGCTTTTTGAGGGCTTTTATCATGAAATACTTAATGACCCGGAAAAAGAAAAGGCATTAAGCAAAATATCTGAATGGATAGAGGCGAGGCTTTGAACCTGCTAAAATATGATAAATGCGGTGAGATATAATGAATATAAAATATACATTAGTTTTGACATTAATATCTGCTATATTGATATCTGCAATAATTTCCAATGATCCGGGAATGGATTTATTTGCCAACCGAAATGAAAGCACTGTTTTTAAAGTTGCCGGTGATAATAACTTTCCACCATATGAGTATGTTGATGAAAACAAAAATTATGTGGGCTTTAATGTTGACATAATGAGAGCTATTGCCCTCTCAACAGGTGTAGAAGTTTATTTTTATCCAATGACGTGGAATGAGGCCGGCGGAAAATTAGTAGATGGTGATGTGGATATTATCCAAGGTATGAAGTATACAAAGGAAAGGGACAGATACTATGATTTTTCAGCAGAATATCTGGAGAACTCCCAGTCCATCTTTGTGCAAGCAGATAATAAGAGTATAAGTGAATTCAAAGATCTTTCCGGTAAAAAAATAGCATTGCAGAGGGGCGATGTTGCAGCAGATACCTTAAATAGGCTAAAAGATACAATTATTATCTATACTGAAAATCAGGAGCAAGCCATTTATGCGCTATTGGAAGGAAACGCTGATGCTTATATAGGAAATACACTTACCGGGGGATATCTGATCAACAGAATAGGAGTAATGGACAAAATAAAAATTGTGGGTAAAACCCTGAATCCCACAAAATACTCCCTGGCAGTAAAAGAAGGTAATACTGAAACTCTTAAAATCATAAATAAAGGGCTTGCTGAAATAAAGAGAAACGGAACTTATGATAAAATCTACAGAAAATGGTTTGGAAGACCTATTAATTTTCCGAGCTGGTATTTAAGAAGGGTGATATTTCTGGCAGTAGGGTTGGTGCTTATTTTCATAATTGCTATTATAGTTTCATTTAGATGGACAAGGATATTAAAAAAAGAGGTAGGAAACCGGACTCGGGAGTTAAATGATGCAAATTTTGTGCTTCAAAACAGGAATAGGCAAATCAAGCTGGAAAGGGATTTTATAGAGCAGCTGCTTAATAATATTTTTAATGGAGTAGTTACTATTAATAATAAAGATATAATTACTTTTGCTAATAAACCGGCAATAAAAATATTAAATACTAAGATTAACAATCTTGTGAGCAATAATTACAATGAAACCTTAATAAAAGACATATTCTCCAGGGATAAACTGCCCCAATGCAGTGGAAACAAAGAAATATTCGTAAGCAACAGAAAAGTTTTCATCAGCTACAGGATACATTTACTTCATAACATAGATGATGAAGAAGAAGCTATCGTCATATTTAGTGATATAACCGAGGAAAGACTGATGCAGGAAAATATAAGGACCAAGGACAAGCTTCATTCTCTTGGCAATTTAGTTACCGGTATAGCACACGAAATCAGGAACCCCTTGACTTCAATAAAAGCTTATACCGAGCTTATTCCTAAAAAACATGAAGATCCAAAATTCAGGATTATGATTTCCAAGGATATACCTCAGGAAATAGATAGACTTAATAGCTTGATAAATGACTTACTTGAGTATTCAAGACCAAGGAAACCCTTTATGGAAAATATATGCCTGTTTGATGCACTAAATAGTGCTTTGCTTCTGCTAAAGAATAATATCCAGAAAGAGCATATTCAACTGGAAAACAACGTTGATAAAGAAATACATGTAAGCTTTGATAAAAACCATCTCCGCCAGATATTAATAAATATACTGATTAATGCTTTTGAGAGTATGAACAAAGAGGAAAAAATTATTAGCATTTGTTCGGACACTCAAGTAAACGATGTAGCTCTTTCAATAAAAGATAATGGTTGTGGAATAGATGAAAACAGTTTAAGCAAGGTTTACAATCCATTCTACACTACTAAATCTACAGGTACCGGTCTTGGCTTGTATGTAAGCTATCAATTGGCATCGGAAAACAATGCTGATTTAAGGATAGATTCAATAATAGGAGCGGGTACAACCTTTACAATAATATTTAAGAGAATGGAGGAGTATAAACATGGAGAAGCTTTTAATAGTTGATGATGAGTTGTCGATTCGTAATTCTCTAAGTTTTGCTCTTGAGGACGGATATGAAATATTTACTGCAGTGGATGAAAAATCAGCAGTAGATATAGTATCAGGTGTTGATATATCCGTAGTCCTTCTTGATCTTAGACTTGGCAGTGAGGATGGTATTTGTGTCCTGAAGAGCATTAAAGCAATACGTCCTGAGCTGGCGGTATTAATAATGACTGCTTATGGCTCTATAGAGTCGTCCGTGGAAGCAATCAAGGCAGGAGCATTTTATTATATTACAAAACCTATAAATATAGATGAATTAATGCTTTTGCTTGAAAAGGTCAAAGAATACATGGCACTAAACAATAAAATAAAATACTTAAGCAGTCAAATCAGTCAGAGTAGCTTCTTTTACAACATTGTCGGTACGTCAAAAAAGATTCAGGAGGTTTTTAACCTGATCGACAAGGTCAAGGATATTGACAGCAATGTGCTTATCAAAGGAGAAAGTGGTACTGGTAAAGAGCTTGTTGCAAGAGCTATACATTTTGAAGGAAAAAGAAAAAGCAAACCCTTTAATGTAATAAATTGCTCTGCCATGCCGGCTAATCTATTGGAAAGCGAATTGTTTGGGTTTAGAAAGGGCTCTTTTACAGGAGCTTTCGAAGATCGTAAGGGGATTATCGAATTATCCGATGGAGGGACGCTTTTTTTGGATGAAATCGGTGACATGGATATCAATCTACAGATAAAATTGCTGAGAGTACTGCAGAATAAAGAAGTTAGACCTGTAGGGGCTGCTAATGACATAAAGTCAGATGTTAGATTTATATCGGCAACAAATAAGGATTTGAAAGAAGAAATAAAGAACAATTTATTTAGAAAGGATTTATTCTATCGGTTAAATGTCATAAATATAAACTTGCCGTCACTGCGTAACAGAAGAGAGGATATTCCAAAGCTGGTAGGTCACTTTATAAAAAAGTATAATATGCTCCTTGATAAGAGTATTAAAGGAATTACATCAGAGGCTCTCGAAGCTCTTGAAAGATATAGGTTTGAAGGTAATGTAAGAGAACTGGAAAACATAATCGAGCGTGCAATTGCACTTGCTTGGGAGGACTTTATAGGTTTGAAGGATCTGCCTGAGGAACTTTTTTTCAGGGAGAATATGGTTAATCTCCCTAATGATCTTATAGAAATATATGTAGGAGATAGTATGAAAACAATAGAAAAAAAGGTAATACAGCAGACTCTCCGGGTATTTGACAACAACAGGAAAAGGACTGCTGAGATAATTGGTATCAGTGAAAGGGCCTTAAGATATAAAATTAAAGAATACAACCTGTAATAATAAGCCCTGCAATTTTTTCCGTATTGAAAAAATTGCAGGGCTTATTATTGGTCAGCTATTGTTTTTTATTAAGTTATATGTGCCTGAAATATAGTTATATAGCCGTTAACCATAGAATATTTCTGTAAAAAGAATATTGGCATTATACTTGCTTTTAATAATGTTAATAAAAGCAAGGAGGTATTATTTATGAAATTCGAAGTAGTAGAAGGTTTACTTACACTAAACATGGATATGGTAGCAACACTGGCATTATCATTAATTCTGTTGCTGCTCGGTTATCAAATAAGAAAAAAGGTATTTTTCTTTGAGAGATTCTGCATTCCGGCTCCAGTTATAGGCGGACTTCTTTTTTCAATTTTAGCATTTATATTTATTAAGTCGAATGCAATAGCTTTCAAGATGGATACCACATTCCAATCTCCCTTTATGATTGCCTTCTTCACTACGGTAGGACTGGGTGGAAGCTTTAAGCTCCTGAAAAAAGGCGGCATTCTATTGATCGTATACTGGGCACTTAGTGCAGTATTATCAATCAGCCAGAATATTATTGGGGTTACTCTGGCAAAAATTACAGGCATACATCCTATGCTGGGAGTTATGGCAGGAGCAGTATCAATGGTTGGAGGACATGGTGCCGCAGCATCCTTCGGGCAGACTGCTGAACAGATGGGAATATCGGGAGCAACAGCAGTTGCTGTCGCAGCCGCTACATTTGGTCTTATTTCAGGAGGACTGATTGGTGGCCCTATTGCAAGATTCTTGATTGAGAAGAATAATTTAAAACCGGCTTCAGGAAAATTTGAAGTTGAGACATTTGAAGAAGCAGCAGGTATAAATGTTGTTTCAAATATCAATACAAGGTCTGTGATGAACCATCTTGCATTGATTACTGTCTGCATGACTCTTGGAACAATAATAGGCGGCTGGTTTACGAAAACCACAGGCTTTGCACTGCCTGGCTATGTAAGTGCCATGTTTGTAGCAGTTATTTTCAGAAATATAAATGATAATGTAAAACTATTCAAATTCGAGTATCAGACTGTTGATATTATTGGAGATGTATCACTGGGCATATTCCTTTCAATGGCTCTTATGACGCTTAAGATATGGGAGTTATCCGGTCTTGCAGGACCATTGTTTATAATCGTTGTTACTCAAGTTTTATTTATTATACTCTTTACAGTTTTCATCTGCTTCCGATTATTCGGGAAAGATTTTGATGCGGCAATCATGTGCGCAGGTATGGCAGGTCACGGGCTTGGAGCTACACCAAATGCAATGGCTAATATGGGAGCAGTAACTGAAAAGTATGGTCCCGCGCCAAGAGCAATGATGATAGTTCCACTTGTTGGCGCTTTCCTTGTTGACCTTATTCACATCCCTAATATCATATGGTTCATAAACTTATTCAAATAATTGATACAGTTATTTTAATTGCAATTGAGAGCGCTCTTCAGTTTTCGTCAGGAATCAGAAAACCAAGGAGCGTTCTACAATATTATAGGAGGATAAAAAATGGCTAAAATAGTAGAGTGTGTACCAAATTTCAGTGAAGGAATAAATAAAGAAGTTATAGAAAGCATTATCGATGAGGTAAGAAGGATAGAAGGAGTAAAGCTTCTCGATTATTCCTCAGATTCTGATCATAATAGAACCGTAGTCACCTTCATTGGCAATCCTGAGGGAGTAAAAGCAGCAGCCTTCAATTTAGCAAAGAGAGCATCTGAGCTTATAGATATGACAATCCATAAAGGAGGACATCCAAGAATGGGTGCAACAGATGTCGTACCCTTCATACCTGTTGCTGACATTGGTATGGATGAATGCATAGAAATTGCAAGAGAAGTTGGAAAAAGAATAGGGGAAGAGCTTAACATACCTGTTTATTTTTATGAAAGTGCTGCAACAAATCTCAAGAGAACAAATTTGGCTGACGTTAGAAAAGGTCAGTATGAAGGGTTCTTTGAAAAAATTAAGGAAGAGACTTGGAAGCCTGACTTTGGACCTTGTGAAATGAATGCGAAATCGGGTGCAACTGCAGTGGGTGCCCGTGTACCTCTTGTGGCATACAATGTGAACCTTGGGACCGATGACATTAATATAGCTGATAAAATAGCTAAAGCTATAAGACACATAGGCGGAGGCTTAAGATTTGTTAAGGCTATGGGGGTAAAATTGGAGGAGAGACAGATTGTTCAAGTATCCATGAATCTTACTGATTATGAAAAGACAGCAGTATACAGAGCCCATGAAATGATAAAAATGGAAGCAAAAAGATACGGTGTATCTGTTGTAGGAAGCGAGATTGTTGGTCTGGTTCCTATGAAATCCTTGATTGATTGTGCAGAATACTATCTGCAGGTTGAGAACTTCAGTATGGATCAGATACTGGAGAAAAGGATAATGGAATAGGATAAGAACCGATATGAAAATAAAAGCGGGATGCCAGATTTGTTTGGTGAGTTTAACCATGGTATAATTTAATTAGATGTGTGATAATAGCATTTGCCATGCGTATCAGCGAATACTTATCAAGCTCTGATTCTGTCCAAAGCTTATATTGTGTGAGTCGATATACATGACTTGTGCGTATTAACTAGGAGGTGTACTATGGGAAAGCATGAAGAGACACAGGAAAAGGCGCTGAACTATTTCAACAGCGGCTACAACTGCTGCGAATCAGTCGTATTGGCCGTATGTGACCAGCTTGGTGTAGACAAGGAACTGCCTCTTAAGATCGCTACTCCTTTTGGAAGCGGAATGAGCAGGAACGGCAGCAACTGCGGAGCATTGAATGCAGCTTTCATCTGCATGGGAATGGTAAAGGGCAGGAAGACAAACGAGGATAGCCGTGATGATTCATATCTTCCGGCAGACAAGGTATTTGGCAAGTTCAAGGAAAAGTACGGAACAAGCTGCTGCTATGATATTACCGGCATAAACCTGAGAGACCCGGAGGAAGTAGCAAAAAAGAAGGACTGGATGCATAATGAGCTTTGCGGACCGCTGGTTAAGCAGGTAACCCAGTGGGTGATGGAAGAAATCAATAAGAAGTAGTATAGATGCGAGATGCGAGATACGAGGAAAGCCGGGGCATTGCTTATGGGTCAAGGTACGGGTAACACGGGACACACAGATGTTACACGGAATTCCTATGGAATACACGGTTAACTATTATATACTGTTTAGATACATTAGTAAATTTCGATACATATTACGTTATCGATAATTATTTATGTATCAGAATATTTTACCCACCGTGTGTTCCGTGGATTTCTGTGTTTTTCCGAAGGAAATCCGTGTTACCCGTTCCCCTACGTCCAAAGGACGCATTATCCTCCTGCCATTGGGGCTATTATGCTGACAATATCTCCGTCTTTCAGCCGGGTATTCAAGCCGGCTTTTTTGTAGTTAACCAGGTATAATTTAAGTATTCTCATGGGAAATGGGTATTTTAACTTTTTTAGAAGGTCTGATACCACTGCGCCTTCTTCCAGTTCCATGAACCCGTCTTCGTCTAGTACATCCGTGTCGCACAAGGGGCCCGGATAAACCTTTACCCTCATACTACATGCTCCCTCTGTTCAAGAGTGTATCCAGACCCAGTTCCTTTATGGTTTCGGCTTCAGGAATCCCTGTATCCGGATCCCAGCCAAACATGCTCCAGTGATTTTTCATCATCTGTTCAATAGGTACAACCTTTCCTGCATTGGCACCACTGGTGAGAGGCGGAATTCCAGCCATTCTGTCGTGCATTTTGAAGCTTATGGGGCTTATTCCCTCCCTTATATTAAACATTTGCCTTGCGGTCTGCATTCGTTTTCCTATTTCCATGTATTCATCCGGTGTTTTATTCCAGCCGGTTGCAGCATTGAGGTAATCAAACACCCTCCAGTGCTGGGCACCTGTAATCATGGCAAACAGACACCCCCCTATTCCGTCAACCAACTGCTTATAGCAGCTGTTAGCCACTGATTTAAGGGCAACTGTATCGGAGGGGATGAATTCCTCTTCCTTGGGGGTTTTGTTTTTCACCTTTGGAGCCCAGGTCACATACTGCCAGAGCTGTATGTAATTGTAGTAAACCCCGGCGCCGATGGTATGACGACCCGGAGTGGGATCGGCAGAAAAATGGATTCCCAGGATCGGGTCCAACCTGGCATCATGCATACCCGGCTCCTGTCCTCCGGCATGTATAGCATATTTCTCGGCGCCCCGGCCGATTTTGTCTGCTGCAAGCCTGACTCCGTCGGCCAGGATATCTCCTATTCCGTCCCTGTCGATCATTTTCCTGACAAGCTTTATGATTGCATCGGCATTTCCCCAGGTCAGCTCCAGTCCGTCCGTATCGTTCTTTGTCAGTATCCCATTTTCATAGCATTCTATAGCGAAGGCTGCGGTGTTCCCGGCGGAGATGCTGTCCATACCTGCACGGTTGAGCAGTTCATTTATATAGAATATTGCGTCCATGTCTTTATTTAGAAGAAGTGCTCCGAAGGCGTTCACAGTTTCATATTCCGGCTTGTGGGTGTGAGTAAACTCACCCTTTGTGATGTCGTCTATACCGCATATACCCCCGCAGCCAATGACACAAGAGTAGCAAAAATACTTTTTCTCTTCTCTTTTTAAAATATTATCAGGATTGACGTTTTTGTAATAAGGTCTATTATAATCAACTATTGAACCTCCCCAGTTCTTTACCGGGCAGTCACCGTTAGGCAGACCGAAGGTGTTGGTAAACCCGGTTCCCCATTTCTTGAGCATATAGACACTCATTATGCCGTCAGCTGATGAAAAAGTATTGCCTCCTGTCATTAACCGGCTTATAAGCGGCAGCATGCTGCCCTTTACTATACCCGGCAGCTTGACATTTTTAATTTTGGCAGAGTACTCTTTACTAAGCTTTTTTACTGCTTCAGGAGCATCACATTTAATTGGATTGGTTCCTGCCAATACTACTGCTTTAAGCTTCTTTGAACCCATCACTGCCCCTACCCCTGAGCGGGCAGCAATCCTGCCCTTGTCATTACATATACCGGATATTAGCGAAAGCTTTTCTGCTGATTGCCCTATTGCTGCAATAGCAGGTTTTTTCTTCTTGAAGTTCTCCTTTTCCAATATTTCCTCTGTCTGAATGGCGTCCTTGCCCCATATATGAGAAGCATCCCTAAGCTCGGCACCTGCATTATCAACATAAAGGTAAACAGGCTTATCAGAGATTCCTTTGAAAAATATTCCGTCAAAGCCGCACTGCTTAATAGCCGGTGAAAGTGTTCCGCCGCAATTTGCATCTCCCCAGCCTCCGGTAAGAGGGGATTTGCACACGGCCATCCACCTTCCCGTCATGACGCTTCCTGTTCCGGTCAAAAGGCCGCTTACAAAGCCCAGCATGTTATCGCCACCTAGAGGATCTGCTCCTGCAGGTATGTTATTGTAAAGCATATATGCACCCAGTCCGACTCCGGACAGCAGCTGCTCATATACGTGATCCTCTATGGAATGCTCTTTGATTTCTCCGGTGGTAAGATTTACTATGAGAACCTTCCCCATATAGCCCTTCATGATTCATTCCCCTTTCTATACTTGATTGTATTATGATTTTATAAGGAGCTTTTTAACGATTTCAGTACATTCGTTGTTATTCATTATTCTGGGTACAGGGTAACCGGGATTTCCTTCTTTAAGCACCCGCTGTACTATAATAGGAATGTCATTTTCTTCAAGCTCTCTAAAGCCGGCAGGTATATTCATGTTTGCGTTCATGGTCTTTATGCTGCTGATAAACTTTTCAGCTAAATGTTCTACAGGCTCAGTATCACTTCCAATACCGGCTGTCACGGCCAATTTGGCAAGCTTCACAGAAATACTTTTACCGTAGAAATCCAGAATATATGGAAGTACGACTGCATTTCCCAATCCATGGGGTATCCCGTACAATCCGCCCAAGGTATGGGCTATGGCATGGACATAACCAACATATGCCCTTGTAAATGCATTCCCTGCCTTGTAGGAGGCCAGAAGCATCTGGCCCCGGGCTTCGATGTCATTGCCTTCCTTGTACACCTTTTCCAGGTTTTCAAATATGATTTTCACTGCTTCTTCAGCATTTCTGTCGGTATATGCCGTTCCACTTCTCCCTATGTAGGCTTCAACGGCATGAGTCAATGCATCCATTCCCGTTGTTGATGTAATATGGGGTGGAAGGCCGATAGTCAGCTCGGGGTCAAGTACAGCAGCCAAGGGAATTAGTTTTATATCCATAATCACGAATTTTTCATGGGTTTCAGGATCGGTTACAACTGCTGCAAGGGTTGTCTCGGAGCCGGTGCCTGCTGTTGTAGGAACTGCAAATAATGGCGGCAGTGGTTTTCTGACCTTGAGCACACCTTTCATTTGTCTCACTGTCATGCTCCTGTTAGTCACTCTGGCTGCAGCTGCTTTTGCACAGTCTATGGGAGATCCGCCCCCAAAGGCGACAATTCCTCTGCAGTTACCACCTAAGTATAGCTTGCAGGCTGCTTCTATATTACCAACGGTAGGATTTGGCTGTACTTCATCGTATATGACGTAAGCAATTCCATTTTCCTCCATTGCCTCGAGCAGGCCGTCCAGTATACCCAGTTTCATTAATACCTTGTCGGTTACTATCAGAACATTATCTATTCCCCTGGACCTTATCAGTCTTGGCAGCTCACGTAAGGAGCCGGCCCCGGTAAGCAGCTCCGGTTCTCTGAACTTCAGTATATTTGCCAATAACCGCATAACGGCCTGGTTTGCCCTGAAGGCGGCTTTCCTTAATCCCCAGAACATAATAATCCCCCTTTATATTTACTTTTTTATTCATTATAATATATATAAAATGTTTACTATTTCATTATTGTACTGCTATATTAATAGTACAATGATGAAGGACATCTGCCAAGCTGTAAATATCCTTACAGGCAAATTATACCATATGCCGGGCAGAAAAAACTCATTTTGAAGAATGGAGGAGACGCACAATTGATATATGAAAAGAATACTATCTACATTACAGGGATTGCAAAAATCAGCAGTAATGACCCTATCTCCGACATGTATGATACATTCTTCATAGGTATTATTCTGGATAGGAATGACGGAAGAATAATTGATGTGACATGCAATATGGTCAAGGATGTTACTTCGGACTTTATAAAATCAATAATGATAGGTTATAACCTTATGAATGACGAGGAGAATATTATTGACGAAATCAGGGACAGGTTCCATGGAATTGCTCAGAAGGCAGTAATTGCAGCATTAAAGGATGCCCGCAACAGATATATGATGCTAAAATTATGATTGAAAAAGCTTGGGGAATTCTATATAATGAATTATAGCAAATTAATAGAATAATGTTTTGTTTGCCCGTATATGGACATTTATCCATGTATAACCGTAAGCAAGATCCAGTTAATATATTGTTACACTGGATTTTTTTGTTTTTTTGATATGATGCTATGGATATTGATTGCAGGAAATGCATTGAAAGGAGATGAAGATTATGAAGGATTTGTCTTATGCAAGTCCCGGATTGGTGAGGGAAATGATTAGAAAGGGAGAGTTCTCAGGACAGACTTCAGGAATTTGCAGGGGCTATGCCCAGGGAAATCTGGTTATACTGCCGAAAAGTCTGGCCTATGACTTTCTGCTGTTTACTCAGAGGAATACGAAGCCCTGTCCTGTTCTGGAGGTTGCCGATACAGGCAGCAGAGAGCTGAAGCTGACAGCCCCAGGCTCGGATATAGCAACGGATATTCCTAAATACAGGGTATATGAGAATGGAGAGCTTACAGGGGAATTCACAGATATCAGCTCACTATGGAGAGAGGATTTTGTTTCTTTTATTCTGGGGTGCAGCTTCACTTTTGAATCTGCCTTGATTGATGAAGGGGTCGAAGTAAGACATATACAAGCAGGCTGCAACGTCCCTATGTATATAACCAATATGGAATGCAGTCCGGCAGGAATATTTTCAGGTCCAACTGTAGTGAGCATGAGGCCTGTTCCTTTGGATAAGGTTGTTAAGGCGGTGCAGATAACCTCAAGATATCCAAGGGTTCACGGGGCGCCAATCCATATTGGCAATCCCGCGCTGATAGGAATAAAGAATATCAGTAAGCCTGATTTTGGTGATGCAGTTGAGATAAAGGAGGATGAAGTTCCTGTATTCTGGGCCTGCGGGGTTACGCCCCAAGCTGTCGCAATGAAGACAAAGCCCGAGATAATGATAACCCATTCCCCGGGTCATATGTTCATAACGGATATTAAAAACCATGAACTGGGTGAATAGTAGAAAAATGCGACGCTGTCGCATTTTTCAGTCGCTAGTCGCTAGGATTAGGACGGGCCCCTGAAGACTGGGCTAAGCCTATGCCCATAAGGAATACCTGGAAATCTAGAGACTAGTGACTCGTGACTAGCGACTAAAAACTCATGTTTTATGTAAGACGTAGTATTATATTATGGAGTTGTTATTATGAATAAAATTTATTATAAACAATTGGAAAAGATTATAAGAAAAAACCTTGATCAGAGAAGTATGGACGGAATTGAATTGGAGGGAGAGCTTGAAGCGGCGGCTGCAAGTCTTCTGAAAGGTGAAACAATACTGATAGTTACCGGATTTGTAATCAGGGATGCTATGGCAGGGGAAACAGATGGTCCTGTTGGAGCGGTATCCCTGGCAGGAGCCCTGGAGCAGCTGGGAAAGAAGGTAATACTTATAACAGATGAGTATTCGGAAAGCCTTCTGGATAGCTGCCGGAAGGTAAAGGGGCTTACGTGTCCCATAGAAGTCATCTCCTCAGGAAGTGAAAGCTTATTCTGCCGGAGCCTGATGAAAAAATACAACCCTACCCATGTGATAGCAATAGAACGGCCCGGCAGGGCAGAAGGCGGTTGCTGCTATTCCATGAAGGGCGAGGATATCAGCGATATTGTGCCGAACACCGATATTCTGTTCGAAGAGGCGAAGAAGCAGGGAGCTGCTACTATTGCCGTCGGTGATGGTGGAAATGAAGTCGGAATGGGTAAAATCAGTTCTTATATAATTGAAGCTCTGTACAACGGGGAAAAGATATGTGCAGCTTTTGCCGCCGACTTTCTTATCATAGCGGGAGTATCCAACTGGGGAGGACATGCACTGGCAGCAGCCCTTTCCATACTGACCGGGTCTATGCTGCTTCACGGCACAGAGACCGAAGAAAAATTGCTGGAAAGCATTGTAACAGCAGGAGCAGTAGACGGCTGCACAAAAAAAAGAACGATGACAGTAGACGGACTAAGCCTTGAGGATAATCTTAACATTTTAGATTTGCTGAGAGAGACTATAGAGGCTGCAATAAAAAGGCCGTAGCGTAAAGCTGTAGCCTCAGATTAATGCAAACTTTGAGCAGCCATGCAATAGCCAAAGTGTGCTTATACAGAAATTGTTAATGGCTCTTAGTAACGAAGCCTTAGAAACAACCGTATGCGAGGCACGGATGCCGAGCAAGTCTTAAAGGTCAAGGATGACCATTTTAAGACGTTAGGTTTTTCTTAGGCTGAGTTACTTAGTGCCATCAATTTCTGTATACTCACATGTGGCTATTGTGTGGCTGCTCTATGGTACTGCTTGTAATAAAAAAAGCCGTAGCTTAAAGCTACGGCCTTTCATACTACAGCTTACCGCTGCAGTTCAATACATCTGTGATTTTATGCCGTACCATGTTCTTGATGGCTTCTCTTGCCGGCTTCAGGTACTGTCTCGGGTCAAAGTCTCCCGGATTTTCCGCAAAGTGCTTTCTTACAGAAGCAGTCATTGCAAGTCTCAGGTCAGTGTCAATGTTTATTTTGCAAACCCCAAGCTTTCCGGCTCTTAACAGCATATCCTCAGGAACCCCTTGTGCTCCTGCCACATTGCCGCCATATTTGTTGCAAAGCTCTACAAACTCAGGAAGCACTGTGGAAGCTCCATGCAGTACCAATGGGTAGTCCGGCAGCAGCTTTGAGATTTTCTCAAGTCTTGCAAAGTCAAGCTCAGGTTCTCCTTTGAACTTGTATGCTCCATGGCTGGTGCCAATTGCTATTGCAAGAGAATCAACCCCTGTTCTCTGAACGAATTCAACTGCCTGGTCGGGATCGGTATATGTAGCATCTTTTGCAGCAACCTTTACAGCATCCTCAACCCCTGCCAGCTTGCCCAGCTCGGCTTCTACCACTACGCCTCTCTCATGGGCGTACTCTACAACCTTTTTTGTCACTGCGATGTTTTCCTCGAAGGAATGCTTGGAACCGTCAATCATTACTGATGTAAATCCACCATCAATGCAAGACTTGCAGATCTCAAAATCTTCGCCGTGATCCAGGTGAAGGCAGATTGGGAGACCACTGTCCTCTACTGCTGCTTCAACAAGCTTCATAAGATATATATGCTTTGCATATTTTCTCGCACCGGCTGAAACCTGCAGTATGAGTGGAGCTTTTTCTTCTTTTGCCGCATCAACAATACCCTGAATTATTTCCATATTGTTGACATTAAATGCACCCACTGCATACTTACCTTCATATGCTTTTTTGAACATTTCCTTTGATGTAACTAATGGCATGATGATACCTCCTACATATATTTTAATACACTATTATTATAAAAAGCGTTACTGATCGCATATCAGAACTTCTATAGGCTTAAAAAAAGAAGCGTGATAAATGCTTTTATGAAAACAGTGCATTTTTCCACTACTCCTATTATTATACCAGAATATTCATTAAATACATTATATTTATAAGCATCAAATAAAAAATCATAATCTCCTCTAAATTATTGACCTGTAATTACAGCATTTCTACAATTTTTATTTCAGGCATCACACTGAGATCAATAATGTTATCCTTTGACTTTATTAGAGGGCGGGAAATCCTGTTGGGATTAATATACACTATTTCTCCAACGGAGCCGTTGCTCAGCTTGACCATATTTCCGACATAATAGCTTGATATATGCTTGAGAAAAGTAAGCATTATGCTGGCATCACATTTTGTCAGATATTCACTTTCATACATTTCAAGCACGTCGAAAGGCGGCTGGCGTTTCTTGTGTACCCGGTTGGAGGTCATTGCGTCAAATATATCAACTACAGCGAGGACTTTTGCATAATAATGAATCTGCTTTGATTTCAGTCCGAAGGGATAACCGGAGCCATCCTCCCTTTCGTGATGCATTAATACTCCCAGAGCAACATCCTTGCTTATTTCGTCATTCTGCTCAAGCAGCTTATAGCCTGTAACAGGATGTTTTTTTATTTCATTGAATTCCTTTTCATTAAGTGTATCCGGCTTGTTAAGTATTTCTTTAGGTACCTTTGACTTTCCTATATCATGCAATATTCCGCAATAAGAAAGCTGCTCAATGTGAGTATGGTTGAGATTCAGCCAGGAACCCAGCAGGGAGCACAGGAGAGATACATTTAAACTGTGGGTATAGGTATACTCATTAATTGATCTGACCTTGCTGAGACAAAAAACCAGGTCGTTTATCGAATCAAAGTTGTTGCTGAGACTTTTGGAAACTTCACTTATACGATCCATTTGCAAGTTTCTTCCGCAGCTTATATCCCATATTATCTGCTTGAATTCCTCCAAATTGTTATTGTATTGGGCTTCAACAACAATTTGCTTCTTTTCCTTGAATTCATAATCGGTATAAACCTTTATAAAATTCAAACCAAGCTTGGTCAGTTTATTGATGGAATACTCATCCAATTTTGAATTCTGGTATAGTATTACTGCTCCATAATCGTTTACTACGTCCGAAGCCAACACCATCCCAGGTTCACAATCTGAAGTTTTCATTACTCTTACTTCGGCCATCATATCACCTGTTTCTTTCAAGTTGGATTAAGAAAATCAGAAAATCATGCTTATATTTATGATTATATATTAAATATGGATAATGTAAAGATTATTAACAAATTTTGCTTAAAAATGTAAATTATAAGGTAATAGTGTGGAAAGGTCTGGAATTAGCTTATTTCAGCGCTGCACTAAGGATATAAAAGAGGAATTTATTCTGTTGTGTAGAATATATATATAGGGCTTAAACACTAAATTGAGGTAATATGAGCGCATTAGATTTTTTAGTGTGCTATATGCAGGTGAATGAAATGCTTACTCTAAATAAACAATTGGATAATCTGATCTTTAAGGATATCACAAAGGAAGACCTGGGGGATGTCTTGGATTTATATAACCAGAATGAGCTGAACATATATGCTACGGGCATAGACAGAAGGATGTCCCTGGAGGATATAAATCAAAAGTATCTGGAAGTGCTTGTCAACAGCCATGAGTTTTTCACGGGGATTTTCCTTGACAAGGCTTCCGGTCCGCAGCTGGTTGGCGTGATCAAAGGAAGAATCGATTATGAAAACAGCGAAGAAGCTTGGATATCCTCAATACTTATAGACAACAGATACCAAAGGCTGGGAATAGGGACAAAGACTGCCAGAGCCTTTATTGACATGCTTAATAAGAGCTATGATGTTAAAAGAGTATATATAGGTGTAATAGCCGGAAACGAAATAGGGAAGTCCTTTTGGCAGAAACTTGAGTTCAACTATTTTAGAACCATAGAACAGTATATTGAGCTTAAAAATCTGGCTGCTGATTTTATAATAATGAAGAAGGAAATAACATGAAGAAGCTCAGGGCTATCCTATAATTTATTATGCCTTGTTTTTCAAGCCTGACATTACTTTTTTTACGTAGTTCTGTGTTTCTTTATAAGGAGGTATCCCGCCGTACTTCTTGACACTGTTGGGGCCTGCATTGTATGCTGCAAGTGCAAGCTCCAGACTGCCGCCAAATTCAGACAGCATATCCTTAAGGTACCTGACGCCTCCATCTATGTTTTCACTGGGATCAAAAGCATTACTTACACCTAACGCTTTGGCGGTTCCGGGCATAAGCTGCATGAGGCCCATTGCACCTGTTCTTGATACCGCTTTGGGGTTAAAGCTTGATTCTGCTTTTATCACTGCATTTATTATATTGCTGTTGATATTATATTTTTTTGAAGCGGCTTCGATTAATTGACTATAGTCATTGCTTGACTGGCTTTGATAATCCAGAGGCTCAATTATCTCATCCTCAAGAATTTTTTCGAAGCTTGGTGCAGTGTCCTTCATAATCTTTACGTAAGATGGAAGCTGACTTTGTATTTCTGAAAGCTTTTGACGCAGGATGCCTGATAAAATGGAAGACAACTTGATCAACTCCTTTCTTTCATTTTATTACAATTGGCGACATATATCAATTAGTTATCGTTTTTATTTATTCTATAATGTATAATATCATTGTGGTGGATGATTAGAGTATCAAATATACTACAAACTATATTGAACGCACAAAAGCATTTCTCTAGGGTAAAGTGCGAATTCAATAACAATCAAGGAAACATTTACGCGAAATTTGAATTAAGAATTTAAAATGGTTTTCGCGAAATATATTGTTTTATGAGGGAGTTTATTTATGAAAATATGTGAGGTTAGAGAAATACTGGATGCAAAGGTGCTGTGCGGGAATAATCTTATGGAAAATGAAGTTTTATATGCATTTGGGTCTGATCTTATGAGCGATGTACTGGCCTATGTAAAAGGCAAGACAATTCTTCTCACGGGGCTTACAAATCAGCAAGTGGTAAGAACTGCAGAAATGGCAGACTTAAGTGCTATTGTTTTTGTAAGAGGAAAAAAACCGGAACAAGATATAATAAAACTCGCTACTGAGAATGATATCGTACTGCTGTTGACCAGAGACACTATGTATACTGCCTCAGGAAAGCTTTACAGCAACGGGCTTGAAGGAGTAAGCATAGACTAATAGGGTTCGGCATCCCCGTTTATTTTATTGGAGGCTTACTAAAATGGAAGATATCAGATATGTTTTTGATGTGGAGAAGGATGATTTCGTCAGAGCCGGAGAGGCATCCAGCAATATAAAGAAAATTTTAAGGCAGCTGGGTATTGACTCTGGTGCTATAAGAAAGATTTCCATAGCTACTTATGAGGCAGAAATGAATATAGTAATTCACTCTCTGGGTGGTCAGATTGCTTTAGAGGTTACACCAGGCTGTATAAAGGTGACTGCAAGTGACAGGGGGCCTGGCATAGCTGATTTGGAACTGGCTATGCGGGAAGGTTATTCAACTGCTACTGAAAAAGTAAGGGAAATGGGCTTTGGAGCAGGCATGGGTCTGCCGAATATGAAAAAATGCACAGATAGGTTCCGTGCAAATTCTTCAGTTGGAAAAGGTACTGTTATTGCTATGGAAGTAGATTTGAAGGCAGGTGATTGAAGTGGGAGAGAAGTACTTTCACTCGGTTGTGCTTAATGATGATAATTGTGTCGGATGCACAAGATGTTTGAAAATTTGTCCTACTGAGGCCATAAGGCTTAGAGATGGAAAGGCCCGGATTATCGGCGAAAAATGCATTGACTGCGGTGAATGTATAAGAGTATGCCCCAATCATGCCAAAAGTGCCGTTACAGATACTCTCGATATATTGAAAAGATTCAAATATACTATAGCCATACCATCGCTGGTATTATATGGACAATTTCCGGATAAAGCAGGAATAAATGAGATGCTTGCAGCGGTCAAAAATGTGGGGTTTGACGAGGTTTATGAGGCGTCTGTGGGAACGGAGATTATTGACAATGTGATAAAAAACCACATGCTCAAAAACCCTGATGCCAAACGTCCGATAATAAATTCTACATGCCCTGCCACTCTTAGACTTATACAGATCAGGTTTCCCGAACTGCTGCCTAATGTGGCCGATATAGAAACACCAATGGAGATAGCTGCCCGTTTGGCTAAAGCTGATGCTGTAAAAAAGACCGGCTTCAGTATTGATGAGATAGGCGTTGTCTTTATTTCTCCGTGTACAGCCAGAATGACAAGTGTGACAAAACCCCTGGGGATAAAAAAATCATATATAGATGGGGTGCTGTCGATGAAGGCCATATATGGCGATATACTGAGAAATATTGGCAGCAGTCAGGAAGAGATTATAACCAGAAGCACCAGAAAATCGCTTTTATGGCCGCTGACTGGAGGGCAGGGGGAGTCTTTGGGAATTGAAAACTACCTTGCTGTTGACGGGATACATGAGGTCATTAAAGTGTTGGAAGAAATAGAGATGGATAAGCTTGACGGATTGGAGTTTTTTGAAGGTATGGCTTGTATCGGGGGTTGTGCCGGCGGGCCCCTTACCATTGAGAATCCGTTTATAGCCAGAAGCCGGATGAAGGCTCTTTCACAAGGGCTCCCTGACTCAGCGGCCGGTGAGGAAGAGATAAGAGAGCAAATAGAAATGTATAAGGATGGTTTGATAAGGCTGACTGAGCATATTGAGCCCAGGGCTATAATGCGTCTGGATGATGATATTGCCAAATCAATGAGAAAAATGGAAATGATAAAGGAAATGCTGAAATTTTTGCCGGGTATAGACTGCGGTGTATGTGGGGCACCAACCTGCAGAGCCTTTGCTGAAGATATTGTAAAGGGCGAAAACCAAAAAGCCATCTGTATAGTTAAAACAATGGAAAGCTTTAAGAATAAGCAGAAAGTATAAGGTTAAGGAGAGGTTATGTATGAGAGTCAGAGATGCCAGTGAGAAAATCGGGTTGAAGCTGTTGGCAGGAAGCAGCGGTATTGATAAGGAGTTGACAGGAGCATATATATGTGATCTTCTAAGCTGGGTAATGTCCCATGGCAATAAAGGAGATGCGTGGATCACTGTCCAGACTCATTCAAATATTATTGCAGTTGCAGTTTTGTTGGAGCTGGGTTGTATAATTGTGCCGGAAGGAATAGAGGTTGAGGAGGAAACTCTCCGTAAAGCTGAAGATGAAGGAATTCCGGTGTTCCAATCAAGCTTAAGTGCATATGAGCTTGCAAAAGAACTTTATAAGATGGGAATTGAATAGTATGGAATTTGCGGTGGATTTTCACATACACTCGGCATTATCTCCATGCGGTGATGAGGATATGACACCGGGCAATATAGTGAATATGGCTCTTCTGAAAGGACTTGATATAATAGCAGTCACAGATCACAATTCATGCGCTAACCTTCCTGCAGTTATGGAAGCAGCAAGAGAAAACGGGTTGATGGTTATTCCCGGAATGGAAGTCCAGACTAAGGAAGAAGTTCATATAGTGTGCCTTTTTAAAAGAATGGAAGGGGCAATGAAATTCGCAGAGATAGTATACAATTCGTTGCCGGATATAAAGAATAGTGAAGAAATTTTTGGACGGCAGCTGATTTTTAATGGAACCGATGAAATAGTAGGAAAAGAAGACAGGCTGCTGCTGTCTTCTTCAGCGCTTTCAGTCAATGATGTATTTATACTGGTCAGAGCCCTTGGAGGGATCTGTATCCCGGCTCATGTAGACAGGCCGGGCTTTAGTATTATTGCCAATCTTGGTTTCATCCCTCCGGAGCTTAAGGTCAAAACAATAGAAATTTCGAAAAAATTCACACCGGCAGCTGCTCTGAAAAAATATCCCTTCTTGAGCAAATTCAAGTATATTGTATCTTCTGATGCTCATTATCTTCAAGATATCAATGAACGGGAATTCTTTATAGAACTGGATTGCCTAAGTGTAAGTGAGCTTTTTGATAAACTGGATTAAGCATTGGGATTTTTATTTTTCGCAACTTCCAATAAGAATATGCCATGCAGAGAAAAAAATTTATAATTATTGTTAAAAAAATATCTAATGTGTGATACAATATTGTAGAACATGAATTGATAAATTTATATCAAGCAAAAGTAATATTATGTAATCATGAATATTTTGAAGGAGGGAACTCTTTAATGTCTGACGCTGAAATGAAAGAAAAATTGGAGAAATTGGAGAATATTCTTATAGAGCATAAGAATATTCAGGGTGGCTTAATGCCGGTTCTCCATGAAACGCAGGAATTATTCGGCTTTATTCCTGAAGAAGCACAGAAGAGAATCTCAGAGGTTTTGAACATTCCATTGGCCGAAATATACGGGGTCGCTACCTTTTATTCAAGGTTTACCTTGAAGCCCAGAGGACAGAACACGATAAGTGTGTGTCTTGGGACAGCCTGCTATGTTAAGAATGCTCAGGGCATACTTGACAAGCTCAAAGAAGAGCTTGAAGTAGCATCAGGAGAAACGACGGAAGATGGGAAATTTACCCTTGAGGCAACCAGGTGCCTGGGCTGCTGCGGACTCGCTCCGGTAATGATGATCAATGAAGAGGTATACGGTAAATTGGTACCTGATGATATTCCGGAAATATTGAAGAAGTACTAGAAGCATATAGTTATGAGAGATTTATCACTGCATATTCTTGACTTGTCCCAGAATTCAATATCCGCAGGGGCCAGTCTGGTGAGGATCACTATCCTTGAAGATACAGAAAAAGATAGGATGACTATTTGCATAGAAGACAACGGCAGAGGCATGGATAAGGTTTTTCTTGAAAAGGTTATGGATCCCTTTGTTACTACAAGAACCAGCAGAAAGGTTGGTCTCGGGATACCACTAATGCTTGCAGCCTGCAAGAGATGTGAGGGAGACCTTGTTATAGAATCTGAGAAGAATGTAGGAACAAAGGTTACAGCAACCTTCAAGCACAGCCATATAGACAGAGCTCCTATTGGGAACATGGCTGAAACCATGCTGAGCCTTATTATTTCAGATTCTGATGAAAGCAAAATTGTTGATTTTGTATACAGGCATATTATTGACCATGGGGAGTTTTGCCTGGATACAAGAGAGATAAGGACTGCGTTGGGTAATGATGTTTCGATGGGAGAGCCCGACGTGTTGATGTGGATCAAGGATTATATAAATGAAGGTTTAGCAAATTTACGCGGAGGTGTGTAAAATGAAAACAATTCAGGAATTGGAAGAAATCAGAAAGAAGACTCTGGACACAATCAATGTCAGAAAAGATAGATCCGGTACTAGAGTAGTTGTAGGAATGGCAACCTGTGGCATAGCTGCAGGAGCAAGACCTGTGCTTCTCTCTATAATGGATGAAGCAAAGAAACACAACCTGGCAGATGTAGTCGTTGCGCAGACAGGCTGTATTGGTATGTGCAGGCTGGAACCTATTGTGGAGGTATACAAGCCCGGTGAAGAGAAGGTTACCTATATAAAAGTAAACGCTTCAAAAGCTATAAGAATTGTGAATGAGCATATTATGCAGGGCAAGGTTGTCGACGAATATACAATCGGAGCCGGAGACAAATAGTAGAAGGCTTGCGAAACATATAGGAGGTAAATGTAATGGAGATGTATCGTTCCCATGTCATGATTTGCAAAGGTACCGGATGTACTTCTGCAAATTCGGAACAAATCGCAAAGAACTTTGATGAGGAAATAAAGAAAAACGGTCTTGAAGGCGAGGTTGTGGTGGAAAGAACCGGATGCTTCGGACTTTGCGCTTTAGGCCCGATAGTAATAATATATCCTGAAGCTTCTTTTTACAGCATGGTTAAGCCTGAGGATATAGAGGAAATAGTCAAGGAGCATCTGGTAAAAGGTAGAGTTGTAAAGAGATTGCTTTATGCAGAATCCGTTGAAGAAAACAGGATAAAAGCAATCGAAGAGGTTGACTTCTACAAGAAGCAGGTCAGAGTTGCGTTAAGAAATTGTGGTATTATTAATCCTGAGAATATAGACGAGTATATAGCTTTTGACGGTTACAAGGCTCTTGCAAAGGTGCTTACGGAGATGGCACCGGCAGAAGTAGTGGATACAGTGAAGAAATCAGGACTCAGAGGAAGAGGCGGTGCTGGTTTCCCCACAGGAATGAAGTGGGATTTTGCGGCAAAATCACAGAACGATCAGAAATATGTACTGTGTAATGCTGACGAAGGAGATCCGGGAGCATTTATGGACAGAAGTGTTCTGGAAGGGGATCCTCATTCGGTAATTGAAGCAATGGCTATAGCCGGCTACGCAATAGGAGCCAGTCAGGGATATATATATTGCAGAGCAGAGTATCCGATAGCTGTAAAGCGTCTTGCAATAGCAATAAGCCAGGCCAGGAATTATGGACTGCTCGGGGAAAACATAATGGGTACGGGCTTCAAATTCGACCTGGAAGTGAGACTTGGAGCAGGTGCCTTTGTATGTGGAGAGGAAACAGCACTTATAGCTTCTATAGAGGGGCAAAGAGGTATGCCGAGACCAAGACCTCCATTTCCCGCAGTTAAAGGCTTGTTTGGAAAGCCGACAATTCTTAATAACGTAGAAACCTATGCGAACATAGCTCCTATATTCAATAACGGTCCGGAATGGTTTGCAAGCATGGGAACGGAAAAGTCCAAGGGTACGAAGGTATTTGCACTGGGTGGTAAGATAAATAATACCGGTCTTGTTGAGGTTCCTATGGGAACGACAATGAGAGAGGTTATTTATGAGATTGGCGGAGGCTGCCCTAATGGTAAGAAATACAAGGCGGCACAGACCGGCGGACCTTCAGGGGGCTGTATACCGGCAAGTGAGATTGATGTGCCCATTGACTATGATAACCTTATTGCATTGGGTTCCATGATGGGTTCCGGAGGACTCATAGTAATGGATGAAGATAACTGCATGGTAGACATTGCAAGATTCTTCCTGGACTTCACCGTTGATGAGTCCTGCGGTAAGTGCACACCATGCCGTGAGGGTACTAAGAGAATGCTGGAAATCCTTGAGAGAATAACTGAAGGCAAGGGCGAGGACGATGACATAGAAAAGCTTGAAAACCTTGCAAAAAATATTAAGAACTCGGCACTGTGCGGATTGGGACAGACAGCTCCGAACCCTGTGCTTTCCACTTTAAGGTATTTCAGGGATGAGTATGAAGCTCATATTAAGGATAAGAGATGTCCGGCAGGAGTCTGTACTGCACTGTTGAACTACACAGTACTTGAAGAGAAGTGCAAGGGCTGCGGAATATGCGCTAAGAATTGTCCTTCATCCTGTATCTCAGGGCAGCTGAAGAGTCCATACAAAATAGACTCCAGCAAGTGTATAAAATGCGGGGTTTGTATGCAGAAGTGCCCGTTCAAGGCAATAATAAAGAAATAGGATAATTTAAATTTAAAAGGCCGATTCAGTTGAAAACACTGAGCCGGCCTTTTTCATCCATGTTTACAACCAGAGAATTTATGGAATTCTCACGACATATTTCCTTTGACTTTTCAACCAGTTTTGCTATATTATAATATGTCTGCCTGGCACCTGCCGCAAGTAAGGGTACTCCTATAAAATCCATGTGAAGTGCTCTGGAAAAAAAGCCTCCCATAGTCATCAAAGGAGGCACGGTGGGGGAGCAATTGATAAATAAAAAATGCTCATCTATACCACTATCCTTGCACAAAGCGATCGCAAGATTGCGCATTGCAGGGACCAAGGCTTTTGAGGTGCCGCGTCCTATGGTATATATACGATTCCCCTCATCATCCGATCCATGGAATATAAGGCGCCCCATATCACTGTAAGTCAGCTTGTTAAAGTATTCGATGTTTAAAATTTCCTGTTTAGTGGGTATCCGGTCCATAGGCAGCTTTCTCAGGTGTATTGCAGAAGCAAGTATGGAAGAATGTGTTCCGCCATAGCAATTGTAAATAATTACCATATACTGTCTTCACCTCATTAATATTATTGACAGATTGACAAATAATATAAGCACTATACCTATATGTTTCGCACTAAATCAATTATATAAGAGTTCAATAGTGCGAAACGTTTTCCTTGATGTTATAAATCGCAGCTATTCCATGTAAGCTTCTTTGTGCGATTTATATAATATGGATACTTTTGTGGATTCAGTATTATAGGATATACTTCAAATGGAATAATATGAAGAATGCTTGAAATTCTTAGTATATAGTCCGTATGTGTTAAAATATTATCTAGACAATTAAAAATATTGTAAAAGGATTTTGTATACATGCGTCGAATAGATACTAATTGTGAGTTTATGCGGTCCCAGCATTAATACTTAAATATTTATATAAATTAAGGGGTGAGCAAATTGAATATAAGAACGTTGACGTTCAAGGGCGGAACTCATCCACCACACAGTAAAAAAGCTACTGAAAATCTTGCAATAGAAAGGGCAAATGAGCCAAAAGTTGTTGTAATCCCTATGCAGCAGCATATAGGTGCTCCTTGTGAACCTATTGTACAGGTTGGTGATGAGGTAAAGGTAGGACAGAAAATTGGGGAGGCTAAAGGCTTTGTATCATCTCCGGTACACTCCAGTGTATCAGGAAAGGTTGTAGCTGTTGAGCCAAGGCTTTATTCAGGAGGAATGGCTGTTCCTTGTGTAGTAATTGAGTCTGATATGCAGAATACCGTTTCAGAAGAAATTGCGGCTAAGGGTGACCTTGCAGGACTTTCATCCGAGGAGGTAAAGAACATAATCAAAGAAGCCGGAATAGTAGGTATGGGAGGAGCAACCTTTCCAACCCATGTGAAGCTGGCTCCGCCACCGGACAAGAAAGTGGACACCGTAATATTAAATGGCGCTGAATGTGAACCGTATCTGACTTCAGACCACAGATTGATGCTTGAGTATCCGGAAGATGTGGTGTTTGGACTGCAGGCACTGATGAAAGCTCTGGGAGTAGAAAAAGGATATATTGGAATTGAAACCAACAAACCTGATGCAATAGAGAAGGTTTTTGAAGCAGCAAAGGAAATTGATAATATTGAAGTAGTAGCATTGAAGACCAAGTATCCACAGGGTGCAGAAAAACAGCTTATTTATGCATGCACAAAGCGTGAGGTTCCGTCAGGCGGACTGCCGGCTGATGCGGGAGTTGTGGTCAATAATGTGGGAACGGCAGCAGCAGTGGCAAAAGCAATAAAGACAGGTATGCCTTTGATAGAGAGAATAGTCACTATTACAGGTGCTGGGGTGAATAACCCCAAGAACCTTATAGTTAAGATAGGAACATCTTTCAGAGAAATAATTGAACAGTGCGGGGGACTTAAGGGCAAAGTAGGAAAGCTTATAGCAGGCGGTCCTATGATGGGTATAACACAATTCTCACTGGACATACCGGCAATAAAAGGCACATCGGGAATTCTTGTACTTTCCGAAGAGGAGGCAAGGCTGCCTGAGCCTTCCAACTGCATAAGATGTGGGAAGTGTGTAGAGACATGCCCTATAAATCTCATGCCTATAAATATCAGTGCGTGCTCTCTTGCAAACAAGCACGAGCAGGCTGAGGCGTTAAATGCCATGGATTGTATAGAATGTGGGTCGTGTTCTTTTGTTTGCCCTGCCAAGAGACCGCTTGTTGACTCCATAAGGGTATCAAAACGCGAAATACTGGCTAGGCGAAAAAAAGCCCAGTCTAAGTGATGGGAGGGAAAAGCATGGAAAACACTAGATTTTTAGTATCTTCATCACCGCATATAAGAGCCGGGGAAACTACCCGGAGGATAATGCTGGATGTAATAATAGCACTTATGCCCGCGCTTTTTGCCGGGGTATTATACTTTGGATTCAGAGCATTGACCCTTACAGTTACTGCTGTTGTATTTGCAGTAGCTGCAGAAGCAGTAATGCAGAAAATAATGGGCAGACCGATTACAGTAAATGACTTGAGCGCTGCAGTTACAGGAGTCCTTATTGCTTTCAACGTACCTGCGACACTTCCTCTTTGGGTAGTAGCTGTTGGTTCGGTATTTGCAATTGCCATAGTCAAGCAGTGCTTTGGAGGCTTGGGCTTCAACTTTATGAATCCTGCCCTGGCAGCGAGAGCATTGCTTCTTGCTTCATGGCCGGTAAAAATGACCAACTGGGTTGCCCCCGGTGCAGATGCTGTTTCAACAGCAACCCCTCTTGCGATTATTAAAGGCGGACTGCAAGGAGCTTCTGCAGCAGGACAGGAAATCCCCAATGTGTGGAATCTCTTTATAGGCAATGTAGGAGGTTGTATAGGTGAGACATCAGCCCTTGCACTTATTATCGGCGGAGTTTACCTGTTATATAGAGGAGTAATAAGCCACAGAACACCTGTTGCATATATATCGACAGTAGCTGTATTTGCATTCCTTTTTGGAGGCTTCGATCCTTTCATTATGGTTTATCATGTATTCGCCGGAGGGCTTTTCCTTGGGTCAATATTTATGGCTACAGATTACTCATCATCTCCAATGTCTGCAAAGGGGCAGATTATTTTCGGTATAGGCTGTGGTATCTTAACTTCGGTTATAAGATTTTTCGGAGGTTATCCGGAGGGCGTTTCATACTCCATACTCCTGATGAACCTTGCTACACCTCTTATCGATAGATATACGATGCCCAAAAAATTCGGGGAGGTGAAGAAAAGTGCGTGATTATATTAAGTTGGCAGGTGTTTTGCTGCTTGTATGCGCTTTCGCGGCTGCACTTCTGGGTTATACAAATGAGATAACCTACGGCAGAATAGAAGAACAGCTTATAAAAGCCAGCGACGAAGCAAGAAAAGCTGTGCTGACCGATGCTGATGCGTTTGAACAGTTGGATGACAGCACTTTTTCTACAATAAAATCAAATGCAAAATATGACTTGGTGACAGAAGTATATGTAGCAAAGTCTGGTGGAAATGTTATCGGCTACGCTGTAAAAGTAATTCCAAAGGGTTATGGAGGAGCTGTTGAAGTAGTTGCAGGTATTACAACAGACGGTACATTACAGGGAATCAAGGTTGGAAACAATATAGAAACCCCCGGACTTGGAAAGAATGCAGCAACTCCAAAGTTCCAGGACCAATTTAGCGGTAAGGTCTGGGGCAATCCGATAAATGTTATTAAGAGCGGCACTCCAAAGGATAATGAAATTGCCGCATTATCAGGTGCGACAATCACATCAAGGGCAGTAACTAGCGGAGTAAACCAGGCCCTTGAAGCGGCAAAGGAGTTATCAGGTAAGTAAAATATTTTGGAGGTGAAGATAATGAATCTTTTGAGGGATTTTAGAAATGGTATTGTAAAAGAAAATCCTACATTCAGGTTGGTGCTTGGAACCTGCCCTACCCTTGCGGTTACAACAGCCGTATTTAACGGTATCGGCATGGGAGTAGCGGCAGCAGCGGTACTTATAGGCTCGAACCTTATAATATCACTTATAAAGAAAATAGTGCCTAATGAGGTTAGAATACCAATATATATAGTAGTCATCGCTACATTTGTTACTATGGTCCAAATGCTTATACAGGCATTTTCACCGGAGCTGGACAGACAGCTGGGAATATTTATTCCTCTTATAGTTGTTAACTGTATAATTCTTGCAAGGGCAGAATCCTTTGCAGCAAAGAATCCTCCATTGAATTCAGTTATGGATGGTATAGGAATGGGTCTTGGATTTACAGTTGGTCTGGTAGTAATAAGCGCAGTCAGAGAAGTACTCGGAGCAGGAACATTCTTCGGAATGCAGTTATTCGGAGCAGGTTTTGAGCCTGCATTGATAATGATACTGCCGCCAGGGGGTTTCCTTGCATATGGACTTTTAATTGCTGCATTTAACAAAGTAACAAGCTTGAAGAAGAGCTAAGGAGGAGGATAAAGATGAGACTGGGATTAATATTAATAAGTGCAATATTTATAAATAACTTTGTCCTCTCCAGATTCCTGGGTATTTGCCCGTTCTTGGGAGTGTCAAAGAAGGTTGAGACAGCAATTGGAATGAGCTTGGCGGTTACTTTTGTTATGGGTCTTGCATCGGTAATAAGCTGGATGGTTCAATATTATATACTTATCCCTCTTGGAATAGGATATATGCAGACTATTGCTTTCATACTTGTTATCGCAGGACTTGTGCAGTTTGTTGAAATGGTTATCAAGAAGACAAGCCCGACACTTTATCAGGCACTGGGGGTGTATCTGCCTCTTATAACTACCAACTGCGCAGTGCTTGGTGTTGCCATATTAAATATTCAAAGCAATTACAACCTTATTGAAACACTTGTGCATGGAATAGCCGGCGGCTTGAGCTTTACTCTTGCAATAGTACTTTTTGCCGGTGTAAGAGAGAGGCTTGAACTCGCACCTATCCCAAAATCCTTGGAAGGTTTCCCCATAGCGATGATTTCAGCAAGTCTGTTCTCAATTGCTTTCCTTGGTTTCAGCGGTTTACTCAGTGGATTGTTGTAATAATTGCATAATGGGTTATATGTTATAGAAAGAAGAGGTGACTACCTTGATTAATAATATAATCTGGCCTGTCATAGCTTTGGGGGGAATTGCAGTTTTCTTCGGTATTGTACTGGCATATGCATCAAAGAAATTTGCCGTTGAAACGGACCCCAGAGTTACAGATGTCAGAAATGTTTTGCCAGGTGCTAACTGTGGCGGATGCGGCTACGCGGGCTGCGATGCTTTAGCTGATGCCATAGTAAAGGGTGATGCTCCCATAACAGCTTGTCCGGTAGGAGGAGAAGAGCTAATAGGTAAAATTGCCGAGCTTATGGGAGTTGAAGCAGACAGCAACGAGCGTCAGGTTGCAAGGGTAATCTGCTGCGGAGATAACAATAATGCAAAAGAAAAATATGAATATCAGGGCATTCAGGATTGTAAGGCAGCTGAAATGCTTGCCGGCGGATCCAAGAGCTGTCGTTATGGATGTACAGGACTTGGCACCTGTGTGAGAGAATGTCCCTTTGATGCTATTCACGTAGTCAACGGTGTTGCTGTTGTAGATGAAGAAAAATGTACTGCCTGCAGTAAGTGTATAGCAGCATGCCCAAAGGGAATTATCGAGTTGGTTCCGGTATCCAAGAAGGTGAGAGTGCTTTGCAAGAACCTGGAAAAGGGCAAAGCAACGATGCAAGCTTGTAAGGTTGGCTGCATAGCCTGCCAGAAATGTGTGAAAGCATGTAAGTTTGATGCAATAAAGGTTGAAAATAATGTTGCAAAAATTGACTATAGCAAGTGTGTAAACTGCATGATGTGTGCTGAAGTATGTCCTACAAAAACTATCTATGCAAACTTTGCAGACAGGCAGAAAGCCTTTATTAATGAGGATAAGTGCATAGGCTGCACAATCTGCTCAAAGCATTGCAATTTTGGAGCAATTGAAGGTGAGCTTAAAGGCAAGCATAAGGTGCTGGACGACAAATGTGTCGGCTGCGGTCAATGTGCCGTAAAGTGTCCTAAGGATGCTATTGAAATAAGATAAATAATGTCAGCAAAAGCAGGGGTTAACATAAAAATGTTAATGCCTGCTTTTTCTTAAGTATGTAAACTGTCGATTATTGAATGTCAAATGAGTCCCAAAAGAGTTGAAGTCTAGTATTTAAAATGGTAAACTAAAGCTTGAAGGCAATATTTGAATTGCTGACTTGAGCAAAGACACCAAAGAAACATCTTATGAAATCTGGATGGACATTTTAATAGTATTTTGCAAAATACATATTATATGTTTCGCACTAAATCCATTACATAATTGTTCGATAGTGCGAAACGTTTTCCTTGATGTTATAAATCGCAGCTATTCTATATAATCTTCTTTGTGCGATTTATATAGTTAACAAAACTTAAAAATGTCAATAATAAAGGAGATGAGTGTGTTGAGAAGAGAGAGCGGCAGAAGCGGTTGGACAATGCTTCTAATGGTGATTTGCGGTTTGGTTGTGGGGGGATTTCTGGGTGAACTGCTGGGTAAATATTTGCCGATACTGAAGTATGGATATAATCTGGGCGTATCAGCACATGAGTGGAACTTTCACGTGCTTAGGCTTACCTTCGGTTTTAGCTTCAACATAAATATGTTCAGTGTATTGGGTATTGTACTTGCCATATATTTGTACAGAAAGCTCTGATAGCATGATCGTACAATCGAAAACAGGAGAGACTTATGAGAATAATACTGGCTTCAAATTCGCCAAGAAGAAAAGAACTGCTGTCACAGATCGGAGTTGCATTTGAAGTAATGCCGTCTGAATTTGAGGAGCAGATGATTGAACTTCCACCCCCGGAACTGGCTGAATACTTTGCTTATATGAAGGCAAAGGATGTAGCTGCATCTATACATACGGAGGCATTGGTAATAGGCTCAGATACAGTTGTATGTCTTGATGAGATCATGGGAAAGCCGGAAGACAGGGAAGACGCTTTCAATATGCTGAGAAAGCTTAGTGGGAAGGCGCACATGGTAATATCAGGCCTCAGTATTATTAATACTGCAACAGGGGAGAGCCTGACCGGACATGAAAGCACCATGGTAAAAATCAAGGAGCTAAGCAGTGCTGAAATAACAGCATATGTAAATACAGGGGAACCTGTGGACAAAGCAGGAGCTTATGCAATACAAGGCATGGCTTCGTTATTTGTCGAGAAAATCGAAGGAGATTATTTTAATGTTGTAGGGCTTCCGTTATTCCGTCTTGGAAAAATGCTGGAGCACTTTGGTGTAAAACTTATTTAAAAAAGCTGGAGGGTATACAGTATGAAGACATTGGAAGGCCATGCGACAATTAAAGAGCTTCCGGCGGAGGAAAGACCCAGGGAGCGGCTTGCAAGACACGGGGCTGCCGTACTTTCCAATGCAGAGCTTCTGGCGATATTGCTCAGGACCGGCACTAAAAATGAAAGTGCAATTTCGTTGGCACACAGGATATTGATACAGGAGCAGGGTCTAAGATACCTGGTTGACAGTGACGTGAAACAGCTAAGCTGCATTAATGGTATCGGGCAGGCCAAGGCTTCACAAATCAAGGCAGCGATAGAACTTGGCAAACGCCTGGCTGCTTTTGAGCTTGGTGTGGACAAGCCTGTCAAATGTCCTCAGGATGTTGTAGATCTGCTTATGGAAGAAATGAGATATCTTAAAAAGGAACACATGAAGCTAATACTTTTGAACATAAAATGCAACCTTATTTCAGTGGAGGAAGTATCGGTAGGCAGCTTAAATGCTTCGATAGTGCATCCACGGGAGGTTTTTAATCCGGCAATTAAGAAGTCAAGTGCCAGTATAATTATGGTGCATAATCATCCCAGCGGCGACCCGACTCCAAGCAGCGAAGATGCGGCAATAACTTCAAGAATTGATGAGGCGGGCAAGCTTATTGGCATTGAACTTGTTGATCATATAATTATTGGGGACGGTAAGTATATAAGCATGAAGGAAAAAGGGTTGTTCTGAAGTCTATTTATATTGGAAATTGACAAAATAATGCAAATGTGTCTGGCCTTTGTGAATAACTTGCATTGTACTTGTAAAACATATAATAAGATTTATACATACTATTCTTATCTTTAGTTGTAGAAAGTAATTATTCAATTGATGTGTTTATATTGTAAGGAGGACATTTATATAATGGGTTTGTTTAGTTTTTTATCAAAGGATATCGGTATAGATTTAGGCACTGCAAATACTCTGGTATATGTAAAAGGAAAAGGAATTGTTGTCAGGGAGCCTTCTGTTGTTGCCATGAAGCTGGACGATAATACTGTTATGGCTGTAGGCGATGAAGCAAAGAAAATGATTGGGAGGACACCGGGAAACATTGTTGCCATAAGGCCTATGAGGGACGGTGTAATAGCTGACTTTAACGTTACACACAGGATGATAAAATATTTCATAGGAAAGGCCTATGGAGGCTCGCCGGTGGGCAAGCCCAGAGTGTTGGTAAGTGTACCCTCAGGCATTACCGAGGTAGAAAGAAGAGCTGTTGAAGAAGCTGCAATGCAGGCAGGCGCACGTAATGCACGACTAATTGAGGAGCCTATGGCGGCTGCTATCGGAGCCGGCCTTCCCGTTGGGGAGCCTACCGGCAGCATGATAGTGAATATGGGTGGAGGTACAACAGAAATTGCGGTTATTTCCCTGGGAGGGATAGTGACAAGCAAATCTATAAGAGCTGCAGGGGATAAGCAGGACGAAGCCATAGTTCACTATATAAAGAGAACATACAATCTGGCAATTGGAGAACGTACAGGTGAAGAGATAAAAATCACTATAGGCTCTGCATACTCTCGTGCTGTTGAAGGTTCAATGGATATCAAAGGAAGAGATCTGGTAACCGGTTTGCCGAAAACTGTAAAAATATCTTCCGAGGAAGTGCTTGAAGCTTTAAGAGAGCCGGTTGCAACCATACTGGACGGCATAAAGAGTACTCTGGAGAAAACCCCTCCTGAGCTGGCATCAGATATAATGGACAGAGGAATAATGCTGTCAGGGGGCGGCGCACTCCTTCATGGTCTGGACACCTTGGTCAGGCAGGAAACAGGGATGCCCGTGCAGGTGGCCGAAAACCCGCTGGATTGTGTAGTGACAGGTACAGGTAAAGCACTGGACCAGTATGATGAGATAAGCAAGTCATATTCAATAAGACATAGAAGGTAAGTTAGATACGAGATACGAGATGCGAGATACGAGAACTTAAGCAAGGCTTCGAAGAGTTGGCTTAGATCGCGCAACTCGTAACGCGTAACGCGTAATCAAATTGAGTAGGAATACTGGAGTTTTTTATATGGAGTCTTTAAATATAGAGCTGGGTTAATATTGAATTGAACAGATATAGTGTGAGGTTATACGAATATGAAGATTAGAAATAAACTCTTTATTTCTGTAATAATAATATCAATACTGTTAGTAGTATTGATTGCTTTTACTTCTCAAGGTAGGACAAGACCTGGTTTTGTAGATGGCTTGTTTGGAAGGATCATAACTCCTGTACAGAGAGTATTCTACTCCTCCGGGGAGTTTTTCAAGAATACATTTAAGAGCTTGTATGAGCTGAGAGACCTTAAGACTGAAAATGAAGCGCTCACAGCTGAGGTTGAGCAGCTTAAAGAACAGAACAGACAGCTAATTCAAATGGCTTTGGAAAACAACAGGCTGCGCAATCTTTTGGAGTTCAAAGGTGCAAACACGCAGTTTGATTACATTGGAGCAAGTGTAACCGGAAGGGATCCGGGAAATTGGTATGATGTTTATACAATCAACAAAGGATCGAAGGATGGAATTGCAGTCAATGATGCGGTGATTGTAAGTCATGGCTACCTGGTAGGAAAGATAATTGAGGTGGGTGTCAATTATTCAAAGATTATGGCAATAATCGATGAAAGAAGCTCTGTAAGCATAATAGTGAACAGGACAAGAGATATGGGCATTGTATCCGGCGACTCCGACTCTGATGTCATAGCAATAATGGAGCTTGAGGCGGACATAGTCAAAGGGGATGACATAATAACCTCAGAGTACAGCACTTTGCCAAAGGGCTTATATATTGGCAAGGTGAAGAGTGTTGAAAAGCAGGAGAGAAAGCTTCAGAAGGTGGTTATTATAGAGCCTTCTGTTGATTTTAAAAGGCTTGAAGAAGTATTTGTTGTTAAGCCTGTAGAGTGAGTGAGGGGTAGTTTGTGAGAATAGTGGTTATTTTTACACTGGCTGTTGTAAATGTCATATTGGAATCAACACTTTTTCAATATACGCGCATATACGGAGTAAAGCCGGATTTCTCTATAATGATTATTGTAGCATATGCGATTATGAGGGGCAGTTCCTACGGTGCTTTTACCGGCCTTGGAATTGGTTTGCTGATAGATATGCTGTATGGGAGAACTATAGGTATTAATGCTTTGTCTTATATGATAACAGGATATATCATAGGACAGGCCCATGAAAATGTATTCAAGGACAGCTTCATACCCTCGTTTATTTTCAATTTAATTGCAGTTATTATTTTTCAGCATGGTTTTATACTGCTCTCATATTTCTCAAATAATTTCCCAAGCACAGGAATTCCATATGTGTATATGCTGGTGAAGATAATTTTGCCTCAATCCATATATAATGCAGTTATCGGTTCGATTGTCTACAGGTACATATACAAGCTGGATGAAGCCTCTTTTATGAACAGAAGGATATATTAAAAACAGATGCGAGATGCGAGATTCGAGTAGGGAACGCATTGTATGCGTTCCGCAGTAGGGGCGACCATTGGTCGTCCGTGGGCTTCGAAGCCTTGCATATAACCTATTGCCCATTGCCTTTAGATAGCCGGCAATACTGTGTTAGCTAAGATTACAGTTTAACGCTTATCAAACAAAGTATATTATAGATTCGGGTGATTATATGTTTAAGAAATATTTTAAAGATAGACTTGATATTATCAGAGTAATAACAGTATTGATTTTTTTGGTTATAGCATTCAGAATGGCAGATTTGCAGATAGTCAAAGGGGAATATTACTGGAAAAAATCCGAGACCTTGAGAACAAGGAATATTTCGGTTACTGCGCCACGGGGTCCTATTGTGGACAAATTCGGACGTCTTATAGCGGGAAACAAGCAAAGTTATTCCGTTAATATAATGAAGACAGAAGTAACCATGGATACATTAAATGATATCGCGCTTTCTACGATAAACATTATTGAGCAGAATGGGGACAGCTACAAGGATGATATACCTATACTCATAAATCCTATCAGGTTTTCGTATCAGGATGATGAGCGCAACTGGAAGGAGAAATACGGAATTCCGGAAAACGCAACTGCCCGTGAAGCTTTTATGAAACTCAGGCTGGATTATGACATTCCTTCAGATACAATTGACCTGGAAGCTTTTGAAATGCTGAAGGATGATAATAATGTAGAGCTGCCTTTTGATATTGCCGAGTTTCAATATGACTTCCATAAGTCTGAGGCGAAATGGAAGCAAAGCAACGGCTTCGGACCTGAGAAAACTGCAGAGGAAGTATTTGAAGCACTGTGCACCAAGTATAAGATACCAAGGGACAAATATGATGATGATAAGGCGAAAAAGATTCTGGCAGTCAAGTATCTGGTAGGCCAGAACAGATATAAAGCTTATGAACCGGTAGAAATAGCCGCAAATATTAAAAAGGAAACAAGAGCAAAGATTGAGGAGAGCAAGATTTTCCTTCCCGGGGTAGAAATAATTCAGAAGCCTATAAGGTCTTATGTCGGCAATGATTTTGCCAGCCACATCATTGGTTATATGAGCAAGATAGGAAGTGAGCTTGAAGAGCTTTCAAAGGAGGGATACACTCCACAGGATCTGATCGGTAAGTCCGGAATAGAGAGTTCCATGGAGAAGTACCTGAAGGGTACGGACGGCTCAAGACAGATAGAGGTAGATGTAAACGGAACCTTGATAAATACAATAAATGAAATTGACCCCCTTCCCGGTGATACTGTTTTCTTAACCATTGATGCAAAGCTTCAGGAAATTGCGGAGGATGCTCTGTCAAAAACTATGGAGGAAATAAGAAACGGTAAAGGGAAGGATAAGCCATATCCCAATGCAACCTCAGGTGCCGCAGTAGCGATTGATGTGAATACCGGAAAGATACTGGCTCTTGCAAGCGAGCCAAAATTCGATCCGAATATCTTTGCGGCGGGAATAAGCAATGAGGATTGGAAGTCGCTCCAGCCTGAAAGCAAGGATGTATATGCACCGAGGCCGCTTATAAACAACGCTATTTCAGCAACACTTCCTCCGGGGTCAACCATGAAGATGGTAAGTGCTGTGGCCGGACTGGAATCCGGGGCAATTACCCGTACGGAATTTATATATGATAAGGGTCCTTATACGGCCATACCGGGAGTATCACCATCCTGCTCAATATGGAAATCCTATCGTACTACCCATGGTGCGCAAAATGTTATATTGGCTATTAAAAATTCATGCAATTACTTTTTCTTTGAGGTAGGCAGAAGGATGGGCGGAGAAACCTTTGAAAAATATGCAATGAGATTTGGTTTTGGAGGAAAGACAGGCATAGAGCTACCTTCGGAGTATAAAGGCAGTGTAGAAGGTCCAATGCATAAAAAAGAATTGTATAAAAAATATCTTGACAACTACCTTGTGAACAACCTGGAAATCATAGATAAGAGTATTCGTGATGAGATAAAAGGATATATGGACGACAATCCGGGCACAAGGCAGATCAGAACAAGGCTCAAGGAGCTTGATATTACTGATTCCAAAGCAGTTGAAAGAGTATTGAGATATATAAGTGAGAGCAAGTATCAGCCCGGGAATGTACTCAATGCAACTATAGGACAGGGTATGAATGATGTGACTCCCCTTCAGCTTACAGATGCTGTTGCCACTATAGTAAATGGAGGCACGAGATATAAACCGTACCTTGTAGAGAAGATAATAGGCTATGATGGTACCGTAAAGCTTGCAAAGCAGCCGGAAGTGGTGGATAAGATAGAGATTGCCCCTGCCAACCTGGAGGCAATAAAGAAAGGGATGTATTCTGTTACCAATGAAATAGGCGGAACAGCAAGAAGTGCCTTTGTTGGCAGCAAGGTTGTAATATCAGGCAAGACAGGTACCGCCGAAGCAGGCAAAGGCTATGACAGTCATGCCTGGTTCGTGGCCTTTGCGCCTTATGAGAAGCCTGAGATTGCAGTTGGAGTGCTGATATTCCAGGGTGGACATGGGAACTACCCTGCACCGATAACCAGGGCAATAATAGAAGGATACCTGGCGCCTGAAGCACCAAAGGACAGTATTTTCGCAGACAATGAAATATTCCCGTAAGCCAAAAGTACGTCCGGCAATAGCCAACGTACTTTTTTTCTCGAAAAAGAAGGATTTATGGCAATCATGAAGAATTTTATTATACAGCTATTTATATATATACAAAGCTTATATGCACTATCCAACAAAAGCTTCAGGGGGTAATGTCATGGCTGAAAACGCAGTAATATTCAAAGGAACAAAAGAAGGGCTATACATAATACTTAAGGAAGACATGGACCTGGATACAATAAAATACAATCTGGAGAAGAAAATCAAGCCTTCCAAACGGTTTTTTGAAGGCGCTAAGATTATGAACTTCAAGGGAAAGAAGCTGACTCAGGAAGAGTTTGATGAGCTTAAGGAAGTTATTGAACAGGAATATGGCATGACAGTTGCAGGGGGCTATAATGATAAAAACTATAATATAAAACCCGAAGGTCTGGAGTTGAAAAAAACTGAAATACTGGAGCAGCTTCCTTTCGAGAATGTGCATAAAGGAGAAGCCCTTATTATTAGGGCAACACTTAGGTCGGGACAGTTGATTCAGTATAAAGGCGATGTTGTGGTGATTGGTGATGTGAATCCCGGAGCACACATCAAGGCAGTAGGCTCCGTTATTATAATGGGGACCATGAGAGGGATTGTACAAGCAGGTGTCAATGGCGACTACAGCGCATTCATAGTTGCATATAAAATGCAGCCTACGCAGCTTCGGATAGGAGACATAATAACACGATCCCCGGATGGAATGGGCAGCAGGTTTAATAATCCTGAGATTGCAATGGTGAAGCAAGGGATGATAGTTGTCGAGCCGTATTTGAGAAATAGATAATAATTATGAAGCATATGGACAGGCATAGTGAATAAATAATGGAGGTAGTATAATGGGTGAAGTAATTGTTGTTACATCAGGAAAAGGTGGAGTTGGAAAAACAACTACTACGGCTAATATAGGCACCGGTTTGGCACTTAAAGGTAAAAGCGTAGTTTTGGTTGATGCAGATATCGGACTCAGGAATCTGGATGTTGTAATGGGTCTGGAAAATAGAATCGTTTATGATCTTGTGGATGTTGTAGAGGGTGTTTGCAGACTAAGACAGGCGCTTATCAAGGATAAAAGGTACCCCAATCTATTTTTGCTTCCTGCTGCACAGACAAAGGACAAAAATTCAGTTAATCCTGAGCAGATGCAGAAGCTTGCAGGAGATTTGTCCGAAGAGTTCGAATATGTTATAATAGACTGTCCTGCGGGTATAGAGCAGGGTTTTAAAAATGCGATAGCAGGTGCTAACAGGGCTATTGTAGTTACTACTCCCGAAGTATCGGCTGTCAGAGATGCGGATAGGATAATAGGGCTTTTGGAATCAAGCGGATTGAGGAATCCTATGCTGATAATAAACAGGATCAAGATGGATATGGTCAAGCGCGGAGATATGATGAACATTGATGACATGATTGATATTCTTGCCATTGACCTCTTAGGGGTGGTTCCTGATGATGACTTCATCGTTGTTTCGACTAATAAAGGTGAGCCTGCAATTTCTGTAGACCAGTCCCTGGCCGGGCAAGCTTATAGGAATATTGTAAAAAGGGTAATGGGAGAAGATGTCCCATTCATGAATCTGGAATCTGATGACGGCTTTTTCTCAAGAATGGCAAAGCTGTTTGGATTGAACAAGAAAAAGTAGAAGGGGGAGGTGTGAGTGATGGACTTGTTCAAGTTATTTGGCAGGAATGACAGCAGTAAGGATATAGCAAAGGAAAGACTAAAGCTGGTATTGATCCATGACAGGGCCAATGTATCTCCTCAATTCCTTGATATGATAAAGGGAGAACTGATTAAGGTAATATCAGATTACATGGAAATAGACGAAAAAGGACTTGAAATCAAGCTTACAAGGACAAAAAGGGAGATTGATGATTCCACTGTTCCTGCACTTGTTGCGAATATACCCATAAAGAGAATGAAAGACAACGGAAAGTTTTAATAGGTCTGAACTGCCCGGAGCAAACTGCTCCGGGTTTTTTGCATCAGTAGAAGATTGCGCACTAATGTGCGCAGATTCTAGATGCGAGATACGAGATACGAGAGTTAGGGCCAGGCTACGAAGTTATGGGGGACGGGTAACAGGTCACACAGGTCTGTTACACGGAATCGCTACGCGATTACCCGTTACTTAGCTTGAAAGGAATACCCGAGTTTTCCTCGCATCTCGAATCTCGCATCTGCGCACGCTAGTGCGCATTTTTTTTATTTTTTGGACATAATTCTCCGTGGCTATTAATATAAATAAATAAAAACATAAAAGTTCAGGTACAAGAACTATGGGGGAGAGAATACATGAATAACAACAATTTTGAAAATATTCCCAGGCCTAAATATATAAAAGAATATAGAAAATTCGGTGCTGTGTTCAAACCAAATAAATTCGGGGAAAAGAGCTATTTGGACAGATTTCTGATGCAGTCCTTCATATCCCTTGTAACTGTAGCAGCAGTGCTATTGATAAATAACATTAATATTAGTTTTACCAATACAATATCTGAAGGAATAAAAACCACAATAAATTGGAATATGGATTTTTCTAAAGCACTTGGAACATTTTCAAATATTGGGAATATAATACCAGAAGCAAAGGAAAATCTGGGAGTTGCCGAAGTGGGAATGGAAAGCTTTGAGGACAATCCAAGCTTTATAATGCCTGTTGAAGGCGAAATAACTTCAGAATATGGTGAAAGAGTACATCCGGTTTTTCAAACGGTGAAGATGCATAATGGAATAGATATTGATGCCAAAATCGGTACACCGATAAAGTCCGCTACAGCAGGTAAAGTACTGAAGGTCGCGGAAGATGAAATAAATGGCAAGTACTTAAGAGTAAAAAGTGGGAAATACGAGGTGATATATGCCCACTGCTACAAGATAGACGTTAAAGAGGGGCAAAGCGTAAAGCAGGGAGATATACTGGGGGAAGTAGGAGATACAGGACTCGTTTCGGGGCCCCATTTACATTTTGAGGTGCAGGAGGATGGAAAATCGGTCAGTCCTATGGAATTGATTATAGAAATATAATTTGACTGAGTATTATTGGGGGTTCACATTGTGAGGATAAAACTGAATGTGTTTTTTATCCTTTTTTTGTTTGCAAGCTATTTTATAGGTTGGCTGCAGCAATCATTGATATTGTTTTTCAGTGTGGTACTCCATGAACTTGGACATGTTCTGGCGGCAAAAAAATTGAAGATAGAGGTGTATGAGGTTGAACTGCTTCCCTATGGGGGAGTGGCCAGAATGGAGGAACTATCAAAATTTGGAGGTGCTGCAGAAGCTGTCGTTTCGGTTGCCGGACCTGCCACAAGCCTTGTTCTGGTTTTGTTATGCAATTTCTTAAGAGAATTTTCAGGGTTATTTGAGTCGGCATTCAGGTATAACCTTATTATTTGTGTTTTTAATCTTCTGCCTGTAATTCCACTGGATGGAGGCAGAATTGCCAGAAATTTAATGGTTTTTTTTATGGGCTACAGGCAGGCAACAAGGATTTTGATATTGGCGGGAAGGGCTGCAGCCTTTTTTCTCATGGGGTACAATATTTATATGCTCACTATGGGGAGTAAAAGCGCAGCCCTGATTATTGCAGGAATCTTTATATATATTGGCACCTTAAAAGAAGAAAAGTTCAGTTCATACTACTATATGTTCACCGGAAACAGCACCAAGGGCATGCTGATAGCCAGGGGACGAATAAGAAAAAGATTTATAAGGGTCAGGGAGGATACACGGATTAGATTTGCAGTAAGCCGGTTCAGCCCTGTAACGCTGTGCTATGTGCAGGTAATGGATGCTTCAGGTGAGATAATAAGGATACTCAGTGAAGATGAAGTCATGAAAGGCTTCCTAAAATACGGATATGATGGAAGGATTGAACAAATAATAAACATTTAGTAGAATTTTATACTACAAATATGTAATAATATAAAAGAGATACGAGACTCGAGATACGAGATACGAGATACGAGGACCCAAGCGGGGCTTCGAAGAATACAACGCGTAACTCGAAACGCAAAACTATAATCAGCGGAGGAACGAATGAAATACGAAAATATAAGGGAGTTCATATATGAGGAGCTGCTTCCCAGGGTGGAGAAGCCGGGAAGATATATAGGGACGGAGTGGAACAGCATACATAAGGATCCCTCTGGTGTAGACATAAGATTTGCCTTTTGCTTTCCTGATGTTTATGAAGTGGGAATGTCGCATCTGGGAATGAAGATACTATATCATCTGCTAAACGATCAGCAGGATGTTTTTTGTGAAAGAGTTTTTGCACCGTGGCCTGATATGGAAGAGGAAATGAGAAAAAACAGTATAAGGCTTTTTGGACTGGAAAGCAGAGACTACATTGACAGCTTTGATTTTGTCGGTTTTACACTTCAATATGAGATGAGCTATACAAACATAGTGAATATGCTGGACCTGGCCGGGATACCCTTAAGGTCCGGTGAAAGAGACGAAAATCATCCCTTCATTGTAGCAGGAGGGCCATGTGCCTATAACCCTGAGCCTCTTTACGATATTGTTGATTTCTTCATGCTCGGGGAAGGTGAAGAACAGCTGCTCGAAGTCATGGCGGAGTACAGGAAGTGGGAAAAGTCAAAGGGTACAAGGGAAGAATTCCTACAGATGGCAGCGGCTGTCAGAGGAGTATATGTACCAAAGTTTTTTAATGTTGATTACAACGAAGCCGCAACTATAAAAGCCATTAAACCGGTAAATGAGGATATGCCCGAAAAGGTAAAGAAAAGAGTAATCAAGGATCTGAGGGGCGCTTATTTCCCGGAAAAAATCATTGTGCCTTTTATTGACATAGTACATGACAGGATAATGCTGGAGATATTCAGAGGCTGTACAAGAGGCTGCCGTTTCTGCCAGGCCGGGATGATATACAGGCCGGTAAGGGAGAGAGAGGTAGAGGAGCTTGTAGAAATAGCCGACAAGCTTGTACAAAGCTCCGGTTACGAGGAGATATCTTTATCCTCATTGTCTACAAGTGATTTTTCAAAGCTTCATGAACTGGTGGAGAGATTGGTCTCCAAGTACCAGAGCAGCAGGATAGGACTTTCGCTTCCTTCCCTGCGAATTGACTCATTTTCCTTGAAGCTTGTACAAGAGGTGCAGAAGGTGAGAAAAAGCGGGCTTACCTTTGCACCGGAAGCGGGTACCCAGAGGATGAGAGATGTAATCAACAAGGGCGTGGATGAAGAAGACCTTATCAACTCTGTGGGTGCTGCCTTTGAGACAGGCTACAGCAGTGTAAAGCTGTATTTTATGATCGGACTTCCTGCCGAGACCATGGAAGACATACAGGGAATTGCCGATCTGACCTTCAAGGTAGTGGATAAGTATTATCAAGTGCCTAAGGAAAAAAGAGGAAGAGGCCTAAATGTGACTGCAAGTGCATCCTCCTTTGTTCCCAAGCCCTTTACTCCTTACCAGTGGGAGCCTCAGGACTCCATAGATACTCTCGTGGAAAAACAGAGATACCTGCAAAAAGCCATTAAGAGAAAACAGATTACCTTTAATTGGCATGAGCCCTATGTCAGCTATATGGAGGCTGTGTTTGCAAGGGGAGACAGGAGACTCTGCAAGGTACTGATAAAGGCATGGGAGCTGGGCTGCAAATTTGACGGTTGGGACCAGTATTTTAAATTTGATGCGTGGATGCAGGCATTCAAGAAAACAGGCGTTGATCCGGACTTTTATGCAACAAGGCGCAGAGAGTTGGATGAGATTCTTCCTTGGGATCATATTGATGTAGGAATAACCAAGAAATACTTGAAAAGCGAGTATGAAAAGTCTCTTAAAGCTGAGCTTACAACAGATTGCAGGACTGCCTGCACAGGCTGCGGAATTAATCTGCTTGAGGAAGGCGGTGCCTGCAAGTAATGAACATAAGATTGAAATTTACAAAAGGGAATGAAGTAAAATATATATCTCATCTAGACCTTATGCGGGTATTCCAGAGAGCTATAAGGCGTACAGGCATACCCATATCATACAGCAGCGGCTTTAACCCTCATCAGGAAATATCCTTTGGGGCACCTTTATCCCTTGGGGTTACAAGTGATGCAGAGTATGTAGATTTTAAGCTTGCTGAGGCAATGGATGTAAAAGAGATTGAAGAACGTTTGAACAGCTCTCTTCCGGATGGAATAAGGATCCTCAAGGGTATGAAGCTGGGCGACAGTCCAAAGAGTGCAATGGCTGTCGTTACCCATGCAAGATATATGATAAGGATGAACTTGGAAGATGTTGACTCTGAAGCGTTGAAAAAGAGCATAGAAGAATTTATCTCCAGGGAGCATATAAAGGTCATGAAGGAGCAGCCCAAGAAAGACTTTGAGCTTAAAGAGATCGATATAAGACCCATGATAGTGAGCATGAAGCTTTTTGAGTCGAGAGAGGCTATGCATATTATTGACTGTCTTCTCTTGAGCGGAAGCAGGGGGAATCTCAAACCAGAATTATTAATGACGGCCTTCAAGGAATTTACCGGTTATAATATTGATGGTATCAGGATAAACAGAGAAGAAGTGTATGCACTGAAAAATGGAAAGCTTGCTGATCTGCTGGAATATGAAAGCTGATATATCCTCGGGCAGATGCACAGGAATTTGAATTAAGTACAAAGGGGTACGTGTTGATGAAGGAGATAATCATTGATGTTGGTTCAAGGCAGACAAGAGTCGCTTTGTTGGAAAACAAGGAACTGACTGAAATATACATTGAAAGGCAGAGTAATGAAAGAATAGCAGGCAATATATACAAGGGCAGGGTAGAGAATGTACTTCCCGGAATGCAGGCGGCCTTTGTTGACATTGGATTGGACAAAAATGCGTTTTTGTATGTAAAGGATGCATTGCCAAACACATATTTCGATGAGGATAATGAATATGTTGACCCCGCGCAGTTTAAGGACTATCAGATAGATGAGCTCTTGAAAGCAGGACAGGAGATTGTGGTTCAGATAATGAAGGAGCCCATAGATACAAAAGGTGCCAGGATAACCACACATATTACTCTTCCAGGAAGATTTGTGGTGCTGATGCCTACCGTAGAATATATCGGCATATCCAGACGCATTGAGAGTGATGCTCTCAGAGAAAAACTCAAGAAAATGGCAGAAGAGTTGAAACCGAAAGGAATGGGACTGATTGTAAGAACAGCTGCAGAGGACTGTACTGCAGAGGACATAGGCAATGATATAAATTTTTTGTTGAAGCTTTGGGATAATATAAAACAGAAGCAAAAAACCGGAGTCACCCCAAGGATAGTGCATAAGGATATCAGTATAATATACAGGACTGTCAGGGATATGTTTACAAAGGACATAGACAGACTTGCCATAAACAATAAAGAGCACTACGAAAAGGTAAGAGAACTCATAGCCATGATATCACCCCATCTTAAAAATAAGGTTGAATATTATAACAAGAGTTACGATATATTTGAGTTTTATCAGGTAGAACCGCAGGTAAGCAAGATAATAAACCGGAAGGTATGGCTGAAATGCGGCGGGTACATAGTCATAGACCAGACTGAGGCACTTACCTCAATAGATGTAAATACCGGAAAGTTCGTTGGTACGGTTGATCTGAGAGATACAGTACTGAAGACAAATTTAGAGGCTGCCAGAGAGATAGCTAAACAGTTGAGACTGAGGGATATTGGCGGAATAATAATAGTCGATTTTATAGATATGCCGGATACGGAACACGAAAGTGCAGTTCTTGAATTATTAAAAAATGCTTTGAAAAAGGATAGAACAAGGACAAATGTACTGGGAATGACTCAGTTGGGCCTGGTTGAAATGACAAGGAAAAAGGCAAGGCAGCGCATAGAAAATATTTTGCTGGCACCATGTCCTTACTGCAAGGGAGAAGGAAGGATTCTTTCAAGTGAGACTATTGTCAAGAAAATCGAGAAGGAAATTAACGCTCTATTTTTCAATACCGGTGCTATAGCAGCTTTTCTTGAGGTCCATCCTGATGTAGAGGAGCTTATAAACTACTATATAGATGAAGATATCATAGAGTTGGGGAAAAGCTATAGGAAGCCTGTTTTTATAAAAACTTCGACTGAACTCCACAGAGAAGGCTATTCTGTTAAGGGTATTGGAATGTCTGAAATTTCAGAGCTTCGCAGAGATGGATGCAGGGAGATTTAATCAGTCACTAGTCGCTAGTCTCTAGTCTCTAGATTAAGAAGGGCTTCGAAGCCCTACTCTAACTCTAGTGACCAGCGACTAGCGACTAGTGACTGATAATAAAAGGATTAGTTTGACAAATATGATGCTATATGATAATATATATTGGCGTAGGCGTATCCGCTCGAATCGGGTTTTAAAATTTTTACCTGGCATTCGGCGAGACTTAATTATGAGGAGGTGTAGCCTAATGTATGCAATAATAAAAACCGGCGGCAAACAGTATATGGTTAAGGTCGGCGACGTGTTAATGGTAGAAAAGCTTGATGCGGAATCCGGTGCCAAGGTTATGTTTGAAGAAGTACTTGCTGTAGGAAACAATGGTGAGCTTCAGGTTGGCAGCCCTGTAGTTGCAGGTGCCAAAGTAGAAGCAACAGTAGTAGAAAATGGTAAGACAAAGAAGGTAATAGTTTTCAAATATAAGCCTAAGAAGGATTATAGAAAGAAACAAGGTCACAGACAGCCATTCACCAAGGTTAGAATTGAAAAAATCAACGCATAGAAGCGATTTTTATGATTAAAATTATGATCTATAAAGCCCGAGAGGGCGAAATAACCGGTTTCAAGGTGACAGGACATGCAGGTTTCAATGCCCATGGCAAGGATATTGTCTGCAGTGCAGTTTCTGCACTTGGCCAAACGGCGCTCCTGGGACTCTTAAAGATAGCAGAAGCTGACGTGGCATATAAGATTGATGAGGGGTACCTTACATGTAATCTTGTAAATGCAGGCTCAGACAGAAAACGAATTATGTGCGAAGCAATACTTGGAACCATGTATGAAGGCTTTAAGAGTATTCAGGAAAGCTATATAAAGCATATTGATATAGTTGAAGAGGAGGTGTAGATATGTTCAAGATGAACCTTCAGCTGTTTGCACATAAGAAAGGTGTAGGTAGCTCAAGAAACGGCAGAGACTCTCATGCACAGAGACTTGGCACAAAGAAGGCTGACGGACAGCCGGTGCTTGCCGGTAATATAATTGTCAGACAAAGGGGAACAAAAATCCATCCCGGTATAAATGTAGGGATAGGTAAGGATGACACTCTATTCGCACTTATTGAGGGTGTTGTAAAATTTGAGCGTAAAGGCAGAGACAAAAAGCAGGCAAGTGTATATCCTGCGCTATAATAGCATAGAGTTACTAAAGGTACGGCTAGGCTGTACCTTTATTTTTAAACATTTCTGTTAGCATAATTTTCCTTAATTGATAAATAATGCATAGGGTGTATTTCCTAAAGCATATGGAGGACTGATAAATACAATGGGAATAAAGGAAAGCATAGCAAATGGAATACAAAAGAGAGAAAATAGCAATGAGATTTGCGAAGCTTTGGACAATTGCAGCAGGCTTGAAGCTGAAAGGGAGATTGCCGTGGAAAGTCTGAAAGCGCATTTAAGCGAGCAGCGCCATGACTTTTTCAACCTGCTTCAGGTATTGTATGGTTATACACAGCTTAAAAAGCCGGACAAGGTGCTGGCACATATTAAGGATTACTGCCGGCAACTGGAGAATATAGGCAGGCTCTACAACTGCAAATGCATAAAATTGGCCGATTTACTTTACACTAAGGGCAAAGAAGCAGAGAGCATCGATATGAAGCTGGAGATCAGCGTCGAGGTTAGCTTTGATCCTGTTGTAAGGATTCTTGAGAATGAAGCTGTTCTGCAGGCTGTAGATTATGCGGTATCAGGGTTTTTATATGTGCTTGATCAGAAGGACTGCAAGAATGCCCATTTAATGTATAATCTAAAGGAAAATGCGGATAACTTTCATATGGAGATATTCTGCAGGGAGCTCAGGGAAGGACAGATAGAACCTGTATGTTTTGCAATTCCTGAAAATACAATGTATTGGAAAAAGATTGAAAGAGATGTAATGTGTTTTGACAAGATAATAGAATATTGCAGCGATAGTGGTATTGACGGAAGAATGCTTGAGGATGGGTCAACCTTTGTTCTGAGTATTCAAAAAACGATTGGGGTGTAGACATGTTTATAGATAAGGCTAAAATATTCATAAAGGCAGGAGACGGCGGAGACGGAAGGATATCCTTCCGGAAGGAGAAATATGTGCCCAATGGCGGCCCGGATGGTGGAGATGGCGGAGACGGCGGAGATATTGTATTCATAGTTGACGAAAATATGAGAACCCTTATGGACTTCAGGTACAAGAGAAAGCATATTGCTGAAAATGGGGAAATGGGGGGAGTCAATAACTCTTCCGGCAAAAGTGCTGAGGATCTGTATATAAAGGTCCCTGCCGGTACATTATTGCGGGATGTGGAGACCGGAGGGCTGCTGGGAGATCTGAAGAACCCGGGGGATAAGGTAATTATTGCCCACGGAGGTAAGGGTGGAAAGGGAAATCAGCATTTTGCCACCCCCACAAGACAGGCACCCAGGTTTGCCCAGCCTGGTGATAAAGGCCTGGAAAGATGGATTGAGCTGGAGCTGAAGCTTCTGGCGGATGTGGGGCTTGTAGGCTTTCCCAATGTAGGGAAGTCAACACTCCTGTCCATTGTGACCTCCGCAAAGCCTAAAATAGCTAATTACCATTTTACCACTCTGGTACCCAATTTGGGAGTAGTGGATCTGGGAAATGGCAGAAGCTTTATAATTGCGGATATACCCGGACTTATTGAAGGGGCCCACAGCGGTGTGGGGCTAGGGCATGATTTCTTGAGGCATGTTGAAAGGACAAAGGTGCTGATACATCTTGTGGATACCTCAGGACTAGAGGGAAGGGATCCACTGGAGGATTTTTATAAAATAAATGATGAGCTTAAGCTGTACAGTGAAAAGCTTGTAAACAAACCCCAGGTGGTTGCATGCAACAAAATGGATATTCCCGAGTCGGAGGAAAATTATAATAAGGTGACAGAGGAATTGGTCAAAAAGGGCTATGAGGTGTTTGCCATTTCGGCAGCAACCAGGGAAGGGATAGGGCCCCTTTTGGATAGAGTTTACAATTTGCTTGAAAAGGTAAAAGATGTTGAAGAACCAGTTGAAGAAATTGTAGATTTAGTGTATCATAGTAGTACGAGTGGTAAGCCATTTACTGTCAGGATAGAAGACGGAACATACATTGTTGAGGGTAAGCTGGTGGAGCAGCTGCTTTCATCGGTTAATCTGGATGACAATGATTCAATAAAATACTTTCAGAAGGTTCTTAGAAAGAGGGGTATTGTTGATGAGTTGAGGCAGTTGGGTATAAAAGACGGTGATACAGTAAAAATGCAAGAATTGGAATTTGAATATTTTGAGTGATGAACTGGAGGTCAATAGTAGGAAATGAACTGCATGCATTGCGAAAATTGTAAACAGAACACCGCAACGTATTTCTGCCTGGCAAAGAACGAAATAGTAATTAATGAGAACTATATTACCAATATTGAAAAAAGCAGAAGTGGCTGGAAAAAAGGTGATCCTGAATACGAAACTCATCGACGCAAGCTTAGAAAAGAAGTAGAGGTATAGAAGATGGCAGACGAGAGTCTGCCTTTTGAACATAATGGAGGAATATGGATGTTAAATAGTAAACAGAGGGCTTATTTAAGAGGACTTGGCAATACATTGGAACCTACTCTTCTTATAGGGAAGGGCGGTTTAAATGATAACATGCTGGTAGATATTGACAGGGCTTTGGAAGCGAGAGAATTAGTTAAGATAAAGGTATTGAACAACAGTATGGCTGATCCTAGGGAAACAAGCACCGAAATTGCTGAGAAAACCGGTGCTGAAGTAGTTCAGGTTATTGGGGGCAAATTTATATTGTACAGACAGTCTGTGGAAAATCAGACAATTATATTGCCATAATATAGAATCGGGGGTGGTTTTGTGAAGAGAAAAATGGCTGCAGTAATCAGCATTTTGGTTATAATAGCCTTTCTGCTGACAATGATTGCTCCGCTATTTCAATAAGCTTTTACCCAAAAATCAGGGTAATGGAGTGCCGTACTGAACGAGGGGCTGACCTCTTGATGAAGGTACGGTTTTTTTATAACGAATAGGAAAGTATAAATTTCATTAATGTACCACTTGACCTGAATGAGTTTCATAAAAGGCTTCCTTGGTCGTTAAAATGTTTCAATAGAAGCCTTTTTTATAGTGTATGGTATAATAATACAGATAAGAGGTTGTGGTAAAAAGCGGAACAGAAGGGTAAGATAGGAGGAGCATGTATGTCTGACAATACAGTGTGGATTGACTTTGGTACCATGAAGAGCTTCATGGTCGATGTATTCAAAGGTGTTGGAGTTCCGGAGGAGGATGCAGAGGTATGCGCAGATGTACTTATTACAGCTGACAAAAGAGGCATCGATTCCCATGGGATAGGAAGGCTGAAGCCAATATATATTGACAGGATAAGGCTTGGCGTCCAGAAGCCCGTAACACAGTTTGAAGTAATAAAAGAGGGACCGACAACAGCTGTAATAGATGGCCACGACGGCATGGGCCATGTTATATCAAGAAGAGCGATGCAGCTGGCAATAGGTAAAGCGAAGAGATATGGAATGGGTATGGTAGCTGTAAGAAATTCCACCCATTACGGTATAGCAGGATATTATTCTTTAATGGCCTGCGAAGCAGGAATGATAGGTATAACCGGTACAAATGCCAGGCCATCGATTGCCCCCACCTTTGGTGTGGAGAACATGCTGGGGACAAATCCACTTGTGTTCGGTATGCCTACAGATGAGGAATTCTCCTTTGTTTTGGACTGTGCTACATCTATAACCCAGAGAGGGAAAATAGAGGTGTATGCAAGGGCTGACAAGGAATTGCCCGAAGGTTGGGTAATCGACGAAAACGGCGGCACTAGGACAGACACGCATCAGATACTGAAGGACCTTGTAAAAGGCACTGCAGCCTTGACACCATTGGGAGGCATAGGTGAGATAACCGGAGGATATAAAGGCTACGGCTATGCGACAGTAGTGGAGATACTGTCTGCTGCTCTGCAGGGAGGGGCATTCCTAAAGGGTCTACTTGGTTTTGACGGGAATAACAAGCCCATGCCGTACCACCTGGGGCATTTCTTTATGGCAGTTGACATTAGTGCATTCATAGACTTGAATTCCTTTAAAAGGACTACCGGTGACATACTTCGTGAACTGAGAAGTTCTAAAAAGGCTCCCGGACAGGATAGAATATATACTGCCGGTGAGAAGGAATATCTCACATGGCTTGAAAGAAAGGACAAGGGCGTTCCTGTAAATGAGGCGCTTCAGAAGGATATGCTTGCTCTTAAGAAGGATTTGGGGCTTGATCAATATAGTTTTCCATTTGAAGATTAACTCAGAGATAAATGTCTGCTATAATATTGTTTATATAATATGTAGTGTATTGATTAATTAAAGGAGGAGAATGCATAATGCACGACAAGGATGTAATGTTTCTAAAAGACAAAAGCAAACACATACGAAGCTTGATAGTTGATGAGATAGGGAAGCTTGGAGTGGGACATATCGGCGGTTGTCTTTCGCCTGTAGAGGCACTTGTGGTTTTATATTACAAACAGATGAATATAGACCCGGCTAATCCCAAAATGGAGGGCAGGGACAGGTTCATAATGTCAAAAGGCCATGCCGGTCCGGCGGTATATGCCGTGCTTGCCGACAAAGGATATTTTGATGTCTGTGAGCTGGATACCCTGAACAAGCCGGAGACAAATCTCCCCAGCCACTGTGACATGCTGAGGACCAGGGGTATAGATATGACGGCAGGATCATTAGGGCAGGGCATATCCTGTGCTGTAGGAATGGCAAAGGCATCAAAGATAAAGAAGGATAACGCGCATATATATTGCATGGTCGGAGATGGAGAGAGTCAGGAGGGGGAAGTCTGGGAAGCGGCTATGTGCGCCGCACAGTTCAAACTCAATAATCTCATAGCCTTCACTGATTACAACAAGCTTCAGATAGACGGGTCTGTTCAGGAAGTAATGGGCATAGCTCCCTTGGATAAAAAGTGGGAAGCCTTTGGCTGGAATGTGATTAATGTTGCTGATGGGCATGATGTTGTTGAAATAGATGAAGCTGTAGAAGAAGGAAAGAAATCGGCAGATAAGCCTACAATGATAATACTGAATACCATAAAGGGCAAGGGTGTATCCTTTGTGGAAGCTGCAGGAGTCAAGAACCACAACATGCCTGTAACGGAAGAGCAAAGGCTTCAAGCACTGAAGGAATTGGAATAGGAGGGGCGGAATAATGTACGAGAATGTTGAAATGAGACAGGTATTGGCTGAAGCACTTGGCAGCATGATGGAGAAGGATGAAAGAATAATTGTTATAGATGCAGACCTTGCAAGGGCAAATGGGACAATGTCTCTAAGGGATAAATATCCTGAGAGGGCTTTTGATGTGGGTGTTGCAGAGCAAAATATGGCAGCAGTAGCAGCCGGTATGGCTGCATATGGATTTATTCCCTTTATAGGCTCCTTCACACCTTTTGCAACAAGAAGGATATGCGACCAGATAACAATATCTATAGCCTATGCAAAAAGAAATGTCAAGATAATCGGCTCGGACCCTGGTGTATCCGCAGAGCTTAATGGCGGAACCCACATGAGCATGGAGGATATAGGAGTAATCAGAAGCATTCCGGGAATAGTGATTTTTGAGCCTGTTGATGCAGTGCAGCTTGCAAAGGCACTTCCTGTGATAGTGGAATATGACGGGCCTGTATATGTAAGAATGTTCAGGAAGGCTTCACCAATAGTATTCAAGGATGATTACAAATTTGAGCTTTTCAAGGCGGACCTGATAAAAGAAGGTAAGGATGTAACGCTGTTTGCAACCGGTATTATGGTCAATGAGGCTCTGAAAGCCGATGAAATGTTAAAGGCCGAAGGCATAACTGCTGAGATAATCAATATACATACTATAAAACCGATAGACAGGGAAGCTGTTGTGAAGTCAGCGAAGAAGACCGGTGCAGTGGTAACCTGTGAAAACCACAATGTTATCGGGGGCTTGAAGAGTGCAGTGGCTGAGGTGCTTGCAGATGAGTACCCTGTGCCGATAAAGGCAGTAGGTGTACAGGATCACTTCGGTGAGGTCGCGAAGATGGATTACCTGAAGAAGAAGTATCATATGACGGCAGAGGATATAGTAAAGGCAGCAAAAGAAGCGATAGCAATGAAGAAGTAGCAAGAGGTCCAGGTACGGGTAACACGGAAAGACACGGATGTTACACGGAATTCCTGCGGAATTACACGGCGGGAAAAATATTCTGATACATAAATAATTATCGATAACAAAGCATATATCGAAATTTGCTAATATAGCAAAATAAATATAATACTTAACCGTGTTTTTCCGAAGGAAATCCGTGTTACCCGTTCCCCCGACCCGGGCTAGTATCGTGTTTCATAGGAAATGGAGAAATGCCATGACGAAATTTCTAAGGCTTTTAATAGCTATTATCAACAGAATCCATGATTTAATAGTGGATAGTGCCCATGGGCTGGGATTGAGGCTTACTGACAAGCAACTGCACTTTTGGCTGCTGGGAGCAATAGGAATAATTATTTTTATTGTATGCGATGCTTTATTTAAGCGGCTTGCCAAGTGGAGTGTCTCAGCTATTACGTTTATTTATACATTCACAATTATGGTTGTCCTGGTTCTGGCCATTGAAATTGGACAAAAGGTCACACAGGCAGGAAACATGGAATTTGAGGATGTAGTAGCCGGGTTAAGCGGTTTCATAGTATTTTCACTATTGTATATTCTAATAAGAATATTGTTGAAAGAATTAAAGAAGTAATGGATTATTTTAATGTTACACACTCTGTTACATTACAATAAAATAGTAGCAACTAAACAAAATAGCAGTTGACATCTTTGGCCTATGTGTTATAATCGATAGAAATACCTTTAGTTCACAATTTTTCGAAATGGAGACTCGTGCAATGGATAATTTATTGAGGAAGGGAATAAGCGGAATATATTACTTTAACTTTAGCTTGGGCTATTATTTTAGCGCCGGCTATTTTACATGCAAAAAAGAATATATTCCTTTTCTTAATGAGTTAAGAGAGTTCAAGCACATACTATATAGAAAACTTCTGTATATATGAAAACACCCGTTACAAATAAGGCTCATTAGAGCCTTATTTTTTTTAGTTTTTTATGGGTATAAAGACTGTTATTTCAAAATGAGGGAATTGTTACATACTAATTTAAAGGAGGATTACCATGGTGATAGTAATGAGAGCAGATGCTCCAAAGCAAGAAATTGAAAAGATAAAGGAAAGGGTGGAAACAGGGAATCGGAAGGTAAGCGTAATGGAGGGCAGGGATTATTGTGTGCTTGGCATAATAGGTGATACAACAGATATAGACGTAAACGAAATAGAAGCAAACGAACATGTGGAAAAGGTAATGAAAGTCCAGCAGAGCTACAAGCTTGCAAACAGAATGTTCCACCTGGACAATTCAGTGATAAGGGTAAGGGATAAGACCATTGGCGGACAAGATCTGGCTGTAATAGCAGGTCCTTGCTCGGTGGAGAGCGAAGACCAGATATTGAATCTGGCAAGAAAAGTAAAAGAGTGCGGGGCGACATTTTTAAGAGGAGGCGCATTCAAGCCAAGGACATCCCCGTACAGCTTCCAGGGCATGAAGCTTGAAGGACTTGAGCTTTTAAAGCTTGCCAGGGAGGAAACGGGCCTTCCGATTGTTACGGAAATAATGTCGGCGGATATGATAGAGAGATTTGTCGAAGATGTGGATGTAATACAGGTGGGCGCAAGAAATATGCAGAACTTCGAGCTTCTTAAGGAGCTTGGAAGAACCAGGAAGTCTATACTTTTAAAGCGCGGACTGTCTGCAACAATAGAAGAACTGCTTATGTCTGCAGAGTATATCATGTCTGAAGGAAACAGCAATGTAATACTTTGTGAAAGAGGTATAAGGACCTTTGAGACCTATACCAGAAATACTCTTGACCTTAGCGCAGTACTGGCAATCAAGAAACTCAGCCATTTGCCTGTTATAGTTGATCCAAGTCATGCGGCAGGCTTGTGGTGGATGGTTGAACCTCTTGCGAAGGCATCGGTGGCTGTGGGTGCTGACGGAATAATGATAGAAGTCCACAATGATCCCGCAAATGCCAAGTGCGATGGGCAGCAATCAATCAAACCTGAAAGGTTCAGGGCTTTAATGGAAGATATAACAGCCATGGCAGGCTCTATAAGGAGAATTGTTTAGGAGGAATTGAATTGGAAGAAGGCAGCTTTAGAAGAAATATAGCGGTGGTAGGCTTGGGATTGATAGGTGGTTCCTATGCCATGGCTTTGAGACAGCTTAAGGCCGGAAGGGTATTCGGAATCGATATAGATAAGGAGGTGTTGGACAAAGCAGTCGGTTGCGGAACAATAGATGAAGGCGCTGCTGATGCCAAAGCAATATTATGTAAGTCCGATATGGTAATAATTGCCCTCTATCCCCAGGATACAATTGAATTTATTAAGAATAACGCCAAGTATTTCAAACCCGGAACAATAGTAACCGATACCTGTGGTATCAAGCAGCCGATAATTGCTGCTGCAATGAAAAATTTGCCGGAAAATGTTGAGTTTGTAGGGGGACATCCTATGGCAGGCAATGAATTCCAAGGTTTTGATGCTGCGTCCCGGGAGCTTTTCTTTGATACAAATTATATTATAACACCCCATGAAAGCAATAGTGAAAAGGGAATAACGGCTGTTGAAGAGCTGGCAGCAGCAATAGGCTGCAAGTGTGTGACCAGGATAGAAGCAGAGGCTCATGACCGTATAATATCTTTTACCAGCCAGCTTCCGCATATAGTTGCCATCTCATTTGCTAATCTTGTAACGGGTGAGATGGATATGCATGCTTTTACCGGACGCAGCTTCACGGATGCCACCAGAGTCGCGGCATTGAACAAGGAGCTTTGGACTCAAATATTTAGGATGAATAATATAAACATTATTGATAGAATAGAAGATATGGAAGATATGCTGCAAAAACTGAAAAAAGCTATAAATTCACAGGACGAAAGCAGCCTTAGAACAATATTTGACAATGCTATCAAAGGGAAAAGGGAGATTGGATAGATGAGAACTCTTGAGGTTTCAATAAAAAGCAGCAGTACAGAATATAAAATAATGATTAAGAAAAATGCTCCAAAGGAGCTGTATGAATATTTGGCAGGGAAGCACAAAGGTAAAAAGGCTGCAATAATTACCGATGATAATGTAAATAAGCTTTACGGAGCATTATTGTATAAGAGTATAACCGAGGCCGGACTGAATTGTACGCTTATATCCGTCAGTCCGGGAGAAAAAAGCAAATCTATGGAGGTTCTTGCTGGAATATATGAGGCTCTTGCCAAATTCAACATAAGCAGAGGGGATATCATAATTGCATTTGGCGGCGGCGTTGTAGGCGATTTGACGGGGTTTGCCGCTGCTACCTATTTAAGGGGAGTGTCCTATATTCAGATTCCTACAACGTTACTGTCGCAGGTAGACAGCAGCGTAGGAGGCAAAACTGCAGTTGACCTGCCATCCGGGAAAAACCTGGTAGGCAGCTTCTATCATCCTGAAATTGTATTTATTGATACTATGTTTCTTAATACACTGGAAGACAGGTACTTGCGGGATGGAATGGCTGAAGTCATCAAATACGGATGCATCAAGGACAGTATACTCTTTGACAGGCTTCTGAATTATAAAGACCTGCAGCAATGCATTGACGATATGGATGAATTGGTATACTCCTGCTGCTCGATAAAGAGAGCGGTTGTGGAAGCGGATGAGCGGGACAGAGGAGAAAGAATGCTTCTCAATTTTGGACATACTCTGGGACACGCAGTGGAACAATACTACAATTACGAAAAATACACCCATGGAGAAGCTGTTGCGATGGGTATGGCGGAAATCACAAAACGAAGCGAGGGGTTGGGATTGACAGAAAAGGGTTCTGCAGCAGCTATAACAGAGGCCTTGAAAAAGTATGGACTGCCCTGTCAAATTCCTTTTGCAGATAAGAAAAAACTTGCCGGAGCAATAAAGCTGGATAAGAAATTCAATGGAGACAGCATTGGCCTTATTTTGCTAAGCAAGCTGGGAGAAGCCTTTATAAAGAAAATAAAGGTTGAAGAGCTGGAAAGCTTTATATAGGGGGATCGTAAATGAAGGAAGTAACTATATATCCGGATAGTCTTGCCGGAGAGGTTTTCATACCTCCATCAAAAAGTATGAGCCATAGGGCGGTTATATGTGCAGGTCTTTCGGAAGGAATAAGCATTATAAATAATATTGGAATATCCCTGGATATTGAAGCGACCTGCGAAGCCATGAGAAGTCTTGGTATAACGGTTGAGAAAGCTGCTTCTTCATTAAGGATAAAGGGCAGTGCTGCACTTGAACTGAAGAATACCCGGATAGACTGCCGCGAGTCAGGGTCTACCCTGAGATTTATCATACCGGTTGCAGCCTTGACAGGTGAACCTGTTGCTTTCTACGGGGAAGGGAAGCTGGTTGAGAGGTCTTTAGTACCTTACTTCAACATTTTTGAAAAGCAGGGGATAGAATATAAGACCGACAGCGGAAGGCTTCCGCTTCATATCAATGGCAGGCTGGCTCCGGGAGAGTTTCAGCTGGAGGGGAATATCAGCTCTCAGTTTATTAGCGGTTTGATGTTTGCACTTCCACTGCTGGATGGTGATTCACGTATTACGGTGACCACCGAATTGGAGTCAAAGCCATACATAGATCTGACACTGAAGGTTTTGGAGGATTTTTCAATTCACATAGAAAACCATAATTACAGGACCTTTATTGTAAAAGGAAATCAGAAATATAAGGCGGCAGATTATACTGTCGAAGGAGACTTTTCCCAGGCGGCCTTCTGGCTGGCAGCAGGGGCATTAGGGTCGGATGTGACATGCAGAGGTCTTGATATGGGATCAATGCAGGGTGATAAGTCGGTGTTGGATATAATGAATAAAATGGGATGCAGGATAGTTGCAGAGGGTGATACTATCAGGGCACTTCCGGCTGATATGAAGGGAACAGTGATTGATGCCTCCCAGTGTCCGGATCTGGTTCCCGTATTGGCAGTACTGGGTACATTGAGTGAGGGAAGAACGGAAATTATAAATGCAGAGAGGCTGCGTCTGAAGGAATCTGATAGACTAAAGGCTATGAGCAGTGAGCTGGGCAAGCTGGGAGCCTGTATTATGGAAGAGCCCGGGGGCTTGATTATTGAAGGCAGGAAAGGTCTCTGCGGCGGAAGGGTCGACAGCTGGAACGACCATAGAATTGCAATGGCTTTGGCTATAGCAGCCACTAAGTGTGATGAGCCGGTAGTAATAAGCAATGCTTCTTGCGTTGAAAAGTCTTATCCTGATTTCTGGGAGCATTATAAAGCATTGGGGGGTAGAATCGATGAGCGGGACATGGGGTAGCAGTATCAGAATATCAATATTTGGAGAATCCCACGGGAAGGCAATTGGAATAAATATTGACGGCTTAAAGGCCGGAATCCTGCTGGACTTTGATTATGTAAACAAGGAAATGCAGAGGAGAGCCCCCGGAAATAATGAATTGTCCACACCCCGTAAGGAAAGGGACGAATACGAGATACTCAGCGGTTGTTTTGAAGGCAGAACGACAGGGACACCTTTATGCGCAGTGATATATAATACAGATAAAAAGTCCGGAGATTATGCAAAGCTTAAGGATATAATGAGGCCTTCTCATGCTGATTATCCAGGATATGTGAAATACGGCGGCTTCAATGACTATAGAGGTGGAGGCCACTTTTCGGGGAGGCTTACCGCCCCGCTGGTTTTTGCCGGGGCAATATGCAAACAGATGCTTGAAAGCAGGGGAATAACCATAGGCAGCCACATAAAGAGCATAGGTGAAAAGCAGGATGAGCTTTTCGATGCTGTCAATGTTGAGGCAAATACCTTAAAGCTATTGGGGAGCAAAGCTTTTCCGGTATTGGATGAAAAATGTGAAGCTGTCATGAAGTCGGTTATTGCCCGGGCAAAGGAGCAAAAAGACTCAGTGGGTGGTGTAGTAGAAACCGCAGTAGTTGGTATGGAGCCGGGAATAGGAGAGCCTTTTTTCGATTCGGTAGAAAGCACCCTGGCTCATCTCATATTTTCAATTCCGGGAGTAAAGGGTCTGGAATTTGGAGCAGGTTTTGATATATCAAGAATGCACGGTTCCAAAGCAAATGATGAATTTTATATGGATGAAGGGAAGGTAAAGACTTACAGCAGCCACAACGGGGGAATTCTCGGAGGAATAACAAATGGAATGCCTTTGATATTCAGGACTGCCTTCAAGCCTACACCTTCAATCGGCAGGCTGCAAAGAACAATAGATATTGGGAAGAAAGAAAATACTGAAATAGAAATACAGGGCAGGCATGATCCGTGCATTGTTCCGAGGGCGGTACCTGTAGTAGAGGCTGTTGCTGCTATTGCGCTGCTTGATCTTGTAGTGCAGTGTGAACGAAAATAAGTTTAAAGGGGATGTGTTTTTGTTGGATGAACTTGAAATCCTGAGACAGGGAATAAATGAAACAGATGAAGAGCTTGTGAGCTTGTTTATAAAAAGAATGGCACTCGTAACCCAGGTTGGAGAGTATAAAGCCAAGAGAAATCTTAAAATATATGATCCGGTAAGAGAAAGGGATATTATTGAAAGGTTTGTCAGTAAGGTCAAAGCCGATTTTGACATAAAGTATGTTGAACAATTTTTGGAGAACCTTATGTTTTTAAGCAGAAGAGCTCAAGGAGATATTATAGGTGGAAAACAGGGGCCGGCAAAATTTGAAAGCCCCGGGGCCGCCATAACAATAGGCTACCAGGGAGTGCCGGGCTGCTACAGCCACCAGACGGGTCTTGAATACTTCGGGGAAGAGGTTGAGGCCTTGAGCTGCCGCAGCTTCAGGGATGTCTTTGAAGCACTTGCAAAGGGGAAAATACAATACGGTGTGCTGCCAATAGAAAATTCCACCTCCGGAAGTATCAATGATGTCTACGATTTACTCAGAGAGTATGAGTTTCATATTACAGGTGAAAAGTGCCTGAAGGTGGAACACAGTCTTCTGGCTGTGGAAGGTACAGAGCTTTCCGATATCAGGGAGGTATATAGCCATCAGCAAGGCCTGATACAGTGCAGCCGTTATCTTTCCGGACATCCTGAATGGAAGCAGATGCCTTATTTTGACACTGCAGGAAGTGCAGAGTACATTGCAAAGGAAGGATTAAAATCCAAAGCATGTATTGCAGGCAGCAAGGCGGCTTCAGTATACGGTCTCAGTATAATAAGCCGGAATATTCAGGATAACAGGAACAATAGCACCAGATTTGTAATCATAAGTAAAGAAAGGCTTGAAAGTGAAAAGGCGGATAAAATCAGCATGGTAATCAGCGTGCCTCATAGACCGGGAACTCTTTACGGAATGCTAAAGCATTTTGCAGAGGGTAATTGCAATTTAATGAAGATTGAGTCCAGACCTTTGGAGGGTAAAGCATGGGAATACTTTTTCTATATAGATTTAAGCGGAAATGTAAATGAAGAGAATACTAAGAATATCCTGGCTGATGTAGAGAAGGAAAGCTCATACTTCAGGCTGCTGGGCAATTATAGAAGTGAGGATGGCTGCAGGTTATGAAGAATGTTTACGGCTTGATAGGGGAACGGCTGGGGCACAGCTTTTCTCCCCATATACACGGAGAGATATTCAAAAAGCTGGGAATGGAAGGAGAATACAGACTTTTCGAACTGAAGGAAGAAGAGCTGAAGTCCGCTGTTTCGGAGTATAAGGTGCAGTGCATCAAAGGCTTGAATGTCACTGTACCGTACAAAATAAAGATTATGGCTTGTCTTGATGAGGTTTCAGCGGAGGCTGAAAAAATCGGTGCAGTAAACACAATAGCACTGGCTAATGGAGTACTCAAAGGGTATAACACCGATTATAACGGCTTTGGGATGTCTCTTGCAAGAAGCAGGGTAGAGGTAAAGGGTAAAAGTGCAGTCATATTGGGCACCGGTGGAGCTTCAAAAGCAGTTGTGCACTATCTCACGGATAATGGAGCAAAAAGCATCACATATGTGAGCAGAAGCCCTAGTGATGGAGCTAAAGGTTATGATGAAATTGCAAGCCTTAAGGGGGATATGATAATAAACTGTACCCCCTGCGGAATGTATCCGAAGGTGGATGTGTCTCCGGTTCCATATGGAGCACTCGAGGGCTTTGACACTGCAGTGGATCTGATATATAATCCGGAGGAAACAGAATTTTTGAAGCAGGCTAAAGAGCAGGGACTGAAAACAGTAAACGGACTTTACATGCTTGTGGGTCAGGCTGTTGCAGCTCAGGAAATCTGGAACGGAATCAGTCTTTCGGAATCACAGGTGGATGATATTTACCAATGCATAAAGAAGCTGCTTTATAAAGCAGCTACGGGTGATAACAATGGATAACAGCAGTAAGAATATAGTACTGATAGGAATGCCGGGCTGCGGCAAGACAACAATAGGAAGGCTGCTTGCAGAAAAGCTTGGGAGGAAATTCATAGATATCGACAGTTTAATTGAAATGAAAGCGGGATGCACCATTAGTGAACTGTTCAGACAGGGTGAAGAACACTTCCGTAATATGGAGACCGAAGCTGTGTTTGCACTGGAGAGGGAAGCAGCTTCGGTAATTGCAGCGGGAGGCGGTATAGTCAAGAGAGCTGCAAATCTGGAAAGCTTGAAGAAAAACGGAATAATAGTGTTTATTGACAGGTCTGTAAAGGATATAACCGGCGATATTGATGCAAGCACAAGACCGCTGCTGGTAAAGGGTACAGACCGGCTGGTGCAGCTGTATGCCGAAAGATATGATTTGTACAGGAAGTATAGTGATTTTGCAATTAAAAATGAAGGAAAAATCATGGAAGCAGTAGAAAATATAAGTAACATACTGATTCAAGGGCAGTTAGGGGGAGATTCAAATTAAAGTAATGGTTATAAACGGGCCTAATCTGAACATGCTGGGTGTAAGGGAGAAGAAAATATACGGACACAAGAGCTATGAGGATATATGCAGCTTTATAGGTAATGAAGCTGAGAAGCTTGGCATCAGCATAGAGATAGTTCAGGACAACATAGAGGGTGGGATAGTAAACCATATCCACAGAGCTTATAGGGAGAGCTTTGATGGTATTGTCATTAATCCTGCGGCTTATACCCACTACAGCATAGCAATTTATGATGCATTGAAGGCTGTGGATTTGCCTGCTGTTGAGATACATCTCAGCAATATCAATTCCAGGGAGGAATACAGGAAAGTATCTGTAACGGCGCCGGCCTGCATAGGTGCAATCTGTGGCTTCGGTCATTACGGCTATAAATTGGCACTTGAGGCACTCGCATATTTGATTCCTTGAAGGGTTTATCAATATCCTTCACAGGAATTTCTTTTTTCTAAGGCTTTATATCTGAATTTTTTCTGCAAGCCTGTCAAGAATATAAAAGGGAATGCATAAGGTTGTTAAGATGGTGCATTACACAGTAATTCACACCATAAGGAGATATTTGTTAGAAATTGCTGGAAGAACTTTAAAAACCCTGCATATTATTGTATAATAGACATAATTCATAAGAATTATAGAGGTATTTGTATGAGCGAGCATAGGAATGGCAGTAAGTTAAGCAGGATTGGAGTTATGGGCGGCACCTTTGATCCGATCCATTATGGTCATCTTGTCGCGGCTGAGGAGGCAAGAGCAGAATTTGGTCTTGACAAGGTCATATTCATACCTGCAGGAAGGCCTCCCCATAAGCAACTGCATAGCATAACCGATCCGGAGCACAGATACCTTATGACGGCCCTCGCGGTTTCATCCAATCCTGGCTTTGAAGTATCCCGTATAGAGGTGGAGAAGGACGAGCTTACATATACTTTTGATACGGTGAAGGACTTGTTGAGCATATACGGCGAAAACACCACAATATACTTTATTACAGGGGCCGATGCTGTACTGGAGCTATTGACGTGGTATAAAATTGATGAGCTATTGACACTTTGTAAATTTATAGCTGTCACAAGACCCGGATTTGACAGGCGGGATTTGGAACAAAAGATAGGTGAGATTTCGTCTAAGTATGGTGGAGAAATAATATGCATTGAAGTCCCCTTGCTTGACATATCGTCTACAGATATCAGAAAAAGGTTCAGGAAGGGGAAGTCTATAAAGTATCTGCTTCCTGAAGCGGTGGAGAAATATATCGTGGAAAACGGATTATATTGAACGCACGATAGTATTCTTCCTGGGTATAGTGCGAATTCAATAACAATCAAGGAGGCTTTTTGCGAAATTTGAATGGAAACACAAAGGATATTTCGCAAAACGCTTATATAAGGAGTGAACCTTTTGCTGGATTTGAACTCAATAATGGAGTATCTGAAAAGCAGCATTTCTTTGAAGAGATATAATCACTCTGTCAATGTGAGTGCCACTGCCGTAAAGCTCGCAGAGTTTTATGGCTGTGATTCTGAGAAGGCCGGAATTACAGGCATGGTGCATGATTGTGCAAGGGAACTTGACTGGCCGCTTCTGATGGATTGCCTTGCCAAAGAGGATATTTTTGTGGATGACTTGACACTGGGTATTAAGGAATTGCTTCATGGTCCTGCTGCAGTACATATATGCAGAAGAGTTTTTGGAATTGAGGATGAAGAAATATTAAGTGCTGTAAGGTACCATACAACAGGAAGGGAGAACATGTCTCTCCTTGAAAAGATCATATACCTGTCGGATTTTATTGAGCCTTCCAGAAGCTATGAAGGTGTGGAGGAAATGCGGGGACTAGCTTTCAAGAACCTGGACAGAGCTCTTTTGCTGGCCTTTAATTTATCAATCGAATACATAATATCTAAAAATGGTCTTTTACATGTTAATACAATATTATCAAGAAATTGTATACTAAAAGAACTGCAGGAAATATAAACAACACAAAAAACACATACGTGGGTCAAAGTAATTTTAATAATAGGAAATAATTAGATGAGAAATGGGGTTTTTATATTTTGAAAAGATATATTGCTATTTTTATTGCTTCGTTTTTGATTTTCTTTATTATACTCGGTGGAGTGTATTATTTATATAAGTCCAATATGACTGATGATCATTTTGTAAAGACTATAGAAGAAAACCCCGATCTTAAGCCGGAGGATCCCAAGGAAGAAGTGATTATAAATACCTTGTTCATGGGGATTGATGAAGCAAGGTCAGATACTATGATTGTAGCGAGTTATAATAAGGAGAATCAAAAGATCACCTTGCTCTCCATACCCAGAGATACAAGGGTGGAGATACCGGGCTATGGTTTTGACAAGATAAACGCGGCAGCAGCAAAAAAAGAGGGTACGGCCCTTGCAATGGAAACAGTGGGCAATATGCTGGGTATTCCCATACATCACTACGTTAAGGTAACCTTCAAGGGAGCGGAGAGGATAGTGGATATTCTGGGAGGAGTCAGTGTAAATGTCCCTATGAATATGGACTATGAAGATCCTGCTCAGAATCTATCCATTCATCTTAAGAAAGGAACTCAGGTGCTTAATGGTGCCAATGCTGTGAAATTCGCCAGATTCAGGTCGGGATATCCGGATCAGGATCTTGGAAGGATAAAAGCACAGCAAGAGCTTATCAAGTCATTCATTGGCAAGCTCACCAGCCCCAAGGTGATACCAAAAGCACTCAACATCGCTAATGCAATATCCAAATGTGTTAAGACTAATCTTGAAAATAGTGATATCGTACATTATGCTGTTAATATAAAAGATATTAAGATGGAAAACATTAAGTTCCATACCCTGCCGGGAGATGTCGGATCCAAGAATAAAATCTCATACTTCCTACTTGATGAAGAGAAACTCAAGGAGATGATGGAACAAATCAAGGTTGACCTTGGAGTGGCTGTTCAGGCAGATGAGACGGATTCCTCCCAGACAGGTGACGCAGAGACATCTGCTGCCGGCGAAAGGATAATTATAAGAGATGACATAAAGGTTCAGGTACTTAATGGTGCAAAAAAAAGCGGTCTTGCCGCCGGGGTTAGAAAAGAGTTGGAGGATAAAGGTTATTCAAATGTTAAAATTGGTGATACTAAGGATATAACATACGAATATTCGAGAGTAATAGACAGAAGCGGAAACAATGATAGACTTCAGGTGGTATCTCAGGATCTGAACATCAATATTGTTGAAAGTGATATTGACATTGCCTGTGGTTATGATATAACAGTAATTATAGGAAAAGACAGGGTAAATGGAGGGATGTAATTGTTCTCAATATCAACAGAGATGGCAAATAAGGCTGTCGAGCTCTTAAAGAACAAGAAAGCCAAGGATATTAAGCTATTGGATATCCATGAGCTTTCAACAATATCAGACTACTTTATAATTGCAACGGGTAATTCTACAACGCAGGTGCAGGCAATGAGTGATGAACTTGAAGATAAAATGGATTTGGCAGGTTACGAGATGCATCACAAGGAAGGCTTCAGGAACGGCAGATGGGTACTGATTGATTTTGGTAATATTATTGTCCACTTGTTCCATGATGAGGAAAGGAAGTTCTATAACCTGGAGAGACTATGGGTGGACGCAAAATCAATTCTTGTAGAGAATGAATAAATATAAATAAATATTGTTTAGGGGTGTTAATATGAGTGACAGTTTGCATCCGATACTGAAAAGCATGATGCCGCTTGTCGAAGGATTGGCAAATACTTTTGGAAAAAATTGCGAGGTAATTCTGCATGATATAAGGTATCCACAGAGCTCCATAATTGCAATAGCTAATGGACATATAACCGGAAGAGCTGTCGGAAGTCCTATGAGCGAATACGGCCTGGCTACTCTCCGTAAGGGGCAGTTTGACAAGCCCATTGTGAACTACCGTAAAAAGACCAGGGATGGCAAGCTTCTCAGGTCAACATCCTTGTTTATCAAGGATGAAAAGGGAAAGCTTATAGGTTTTCTATGTATCAATTATGATATTTCAGAGCTTACCATTGCAAAAAACATAATTAATGATCTTACAAGTATAATTGATGATGTGGATTTCAGTGAAGAAGGTGACGAAAGCTACGGAAGTACAGTCAATGAGATGCTTAGCAGCATAGTGAACAAAACTCTGGATTCTGTTGGAAAGCCTGTTGCTTTCATCTCCAAGGACGAAAAGGTCAATATAGTCCAGTTATTGGACGAAAAGGGAGTATTCCTTATAAAGGGCGCAATTGACTATGTTGCAAAGGTTCTATGTGTTTCCAGATATACGGTTTATAACTATCTGGATGAAATAAGAGTGAATGATTAGTGATTTAATGGGAAGGTGTATATACCCGGTATGGTATATGCACCTTTTTTATTCACTTTAAAATAAATGGTAATATTTACGGATTTTCTGCATATCGTATTATGGTGTAAAGCATTATGCGAAACAACATTTGCGTTTTTCATATAGGTTTCGCAAAATGGTTTCCTAATTTGTTATTGAATTCGCACATTGCTCAAGAGCAATACTTATGTGCGTTCAATAAAGCATTATGCGAAACAACATTTGCGTTTTTCATATAGGTTTCGCAAAATGGTTTCCATGTTCGTTATTGAATTCGCACATTGCTTAAGAGAAATACTTATGTGCGTTCAATATAACCAATAAATATGATATGGGGGAATGTATATGACTGTACTTAGAGAAAGACATGGCCAGGCACTAATCAGGTATGATGATCAGGAGTCCGGAGGCAAGAAACATGATATGCGGTTTGAGTGGTGGTTTAATACTCAGAAGATGAAAGAGGGAGTGAAGCTGGAGGAGGAAAATGGAAAAACTCGTATATATTGTTATGAGTTCAAGGGAAGCTATAGGGAGCACTGGCTTATGGAAGAGTTTGACAGGAGGGTTCCGAGGCATATGGTTGGATAGAGAAATCATATATTATACAATGGTTTTTATTAAAGAAATGAATGATTTTCCAAAAATCAATGAAATATACGGACAGTATTTTACAAAGGAGCATCCTGCAGATCCTGTGTGAAGGTTGCCGGGCTGCCTAAGGCTGCGCTACTGAAATAGAAGCTATAGCCTTTGTATAGAAAAAAATAACGTCGATTGGCGTTATTTTTTCTATCTTCTTATATATGATATGCTTTTATATTTTTTCCGCTTCATCCTGTATATCATGACTACAGTTCTATACAATAGAAAGGCTGCTACTATCCATAGCCACCAATAGCTGAGCTTTTTAACGGGGGCCTCAATTTCAACAGAGGATAGGAGATCTATCTTTTTAATCTCCTCACCATTTACATTAATGAGAATTGCTCCAAGTACTTCACCTTTTTTGATAGGTTCTTTTATAGTGTCATTTGTCTTGATTTCTGTGTTCACATTGTCCTGTTCAGCTTGAGAAAGCACCAGGGAGAAATCCTCAGCAGCCAGAAGGTTGATTTTTTCCTCACCCTCTTTTACTGAAACCGAGGTAACAATCTGATCCTTTTTCAGTATTTCAACATTCTGATAGTTTTCGAAGCCATACTCGAAGAGAGCTACGGTGTCACTGTAAACCTTCTGGCCGTCAGCACCCAATACAACAGATATAAGCTCCAGGTCTCCTTTTTTTGCACCGCCTACAAGGCACTGTTTTGACTTAGTGGTATATCCCGTCTTTATCCCTGTTGCGTATTCATATCTGAGCTTATCATAGGTTTTCCAAATAAGCTTGTTAGTGTTTGTAATATAGTTTCTTTCTTCCTGCTTGTTTGTTTTTGGAATGGTATACTTGACTTCTTTAACTACATCCCTGAATTTGTCCAGAGTCATTGCATATTTTGCAATCATCGCCAGATCTCTTGCTGTTGTATAATGATTATCATCATGAAGGCCGTTTGGAGTTACAAAGTTAGTATTTGCCGCACCAAGCTCCTTGGCTTTGCTGTTCATAAGCTCCGCAAATTCTTCCACAGAGCCGGAAATATGTTCTGCTATAGCTACAGCAGCATCATTGGCTGATTCCAGCATCAATGCATATAGCAGCTGTTCCATGGTAAGCTGTTCGCCGGTGATGAGGTAAATCTGGCTGCTTCCTCTTTCTATAAGAGGAGGGTTCTTGCCTATTATAATTGTTTCATTCATCTTTCCGTGGAGAACTGCAAGAAGTCCGGTCATTACTTTCGTGGTGCTTGCCGGATAACGCTTTTCATCGGCGTTTTTTTCGTACAGTACTTTTCCTGTTTTTGCATCTATCAAAATGGCCGATGGAGCAGTAATTTCAGGAGAGTCTCCATTAACCGTTATTATCGACATGATCATGCTTAGTACAACTATGTATAAAATGAATTTTTTCATCAATTCCTCCTGCGTATAAATATAAGATTGCGCAGCAATCTTCAGATTCGAGATACGAGATGCGAGATTCGAGGAAAGCTTGGGTATTTCTTTCAAGCTAAGCAACGGGTAATCGCGTAGCGATTCCGTGTAACAGATCTGTGTGACCTGTTACACGTCCCCCATAACTTCGTAGCCTGGCCCTAACTCCCGTATCTCGCATCTCGAATCTCGCATCTGCGCACGCTAGTGCGCAATAACATTAGTATACCAAAAAAGTTCTGTATTGGCACCCCTTTGTTAGAAATTTGTTAATATAATCACATGGGAATATATGAGATGTATATTATAACATGTAAAAGAAGGAAATAAATTACATATGTAGAAATATACATAATGAAATATAATGAGCTTTGTATGGAGGAATTATGAGATGATTTATATTACAAGAACACAAAAATCCTTACTTGCAGCTGCTGTACTTGTATTGGTAATAATAAGCGGCACTATATATATCAGGCAGGAAAAGGCCACTGAAATCAGTCTTGGTGAAGCAGTAGAGCTTAAAGAGGCTGCGTCTCCCACTCATGGAGAAGCTATAGCTGAAATAGAGCCTGAAGAAATATCGGTATATATTTGTGGAAGTGTGAAAAATCCTGGGGTTATAAAGGTAATAGAGGGGACCCGCCTTGATGAAGCTGTCAAAATGGCAGGCGGAGCCGATGAAGAGGCTGATCTGAATGCTGTGAATCTTGCCTATAGGCTTGCTGATGAGGATATGATATATATTCCCAGGAAGGGTGAAGATCTGAAAGAAACGGGTAAGACAATACCCGGGGTAAATACTGTTAAAAGCATAGCTGCAAAGGAGCCTGGAAAGGTGAATATAAACACCGCCGGTGAGAAGGAGCTTGAAACCCTTGCTGGTATAGGGCCGGCAACAGCAAAGGCAATCATACGGTACAGGAATGAAAAAGGACCCTTCAAGTCTATAGAGGATATCAAGAAAGTAACAGGTATAGGTGACGTAAAGTTCAACAACATGAAGGATGATATAACGGTAGAGTAGAAGAATGTGGAATGCTTCAATAGAAGCTTTTCTTTTTTTGTGTTTGCCGTCACTGAGGTATGATATAATAATGGGGAAGTTGGGAATATTTAATATATAAATTACCTCTGGAAGGGGGGCAGTGTAATGGATAACAACAAAAGAGCAAGACTTACACAGATGACCAAAAGCTCCGGGTGAGCCGCTAAAATAGGTCCTGATACCCTGGCACAGGTTCTGTGTCAGCTGCCAAAATTTCACGATGAAAATTTAATAGTGGGCATAGAGACCTCTGACGATGCCGCCGTATATAAGATAGATGAAGATAAAGCTGTGATTCTGACCATGGATTTTTTCACACCTGTTGTTGACGACCCATATACCTTTGGCCAAATAGCAGCTGCCAATTCTCTCAGCGACGTATATGCAATGGGAGGCAGGCCTGTTACTGCAATGAATATAGTATGCTTTCCCACCTGCCTGTCCATGGACATTTTGACGGAAATTCTCAAGGGCGGGGCGGACAAGGTTGCAGAAGCAGGTGCAATAGTTGTCGGAGGACATACTGTAGAAGACGATGAACCAAAGTTCGGACTTTCTGTAATGGGAATGGTTCATCCCCAAAAGGTCGCCGCCAATTCAGGGGCGAAGCCGGGAGATATGCTGGTACTTACTAAGCCTCTGGGAGTAGGCATATTAAATACTGCAATCAAGGCTGATCTTGTTGATGAAGCTACATATAAAAAAGCAGTTGAATGTATGTCATATCTCAATAAGGATGCTTGTGATGCAATGATGCAGGCAGGGGTAAAGGCCTGCACCGACGTAACCGGCTTCGGTTTGCTGGGCCATGCTTATGAAATGGCAGAGGCAAGTGGTGTTTCCCTGGAAATATGGCCGGATTATCTTCCGATAATAAAGGAAAGCATTGATTTTGCCAAAATGGGGATAATTCCGGCAGGTGCATATAATAATGAAGGGTATTTAAGCGGGCATATAAATTTTTCTGACAGTATAAGTCAGCAAATCAAGGATATAATGTATGACCCGCAGACATCGGGAGGACTTCTTATATCAGTACCGGAGGAGCATTTTGAGATGCTCATGGGAGAACTTCGTATAAGAAACAAGACAGATTTTAATGTAATAGGAAAGGTAAAGCCCAAGGGCGAGTATGCAATAGAAGTGATTTAGATACGAGATACGAGATGCGAGATACGGAGATAGGGCAGGACTTCGAAGGCAATTCTAAAATACTCGAATCTCGCATCTCGAATCTGGTTTTTTTGGAGGTAGGGCAGGATGGATAAAAAACAAATACTGAGTAATATACCCTCTGTTGATGAGCTTATGAGGGAGAAGGAGCTTGAGAGGCTTGCCGACCTATATCCAAGAACTGTGATAGTAGAGGGTATAAGGGAATATCTGAAGGAGTACAGGAAGCTTGTTATAGCTTTGGACAAGGAGGCAGGCCCGGCTGCAATCAATGATTCCCATATGATAAGCGGTATAGTGGAAAAGGTTCACGGAATGATGAGGAACAACCTTATTAATGTTGTTAATGCGACGGGGGTAGTGCTTCATACAAACCTTGGAAGATCCCTCTTAAGCAGCAGGCTTAAGGATACTATATGGGATATTGCATCAAAGTATTCCAACCTGGAAATGGACTTGGAAACCGGGGAGCGGGGCTCCAGATATTCACATGTTGAAGAGCTGCTATGCAAGCTTACGGGAGCACATTCGGCAATGGTGGTGAACAATAACGCAGCAGCAGTGATGCTGGTTTTGAGTACTATGGCCAAGGGACATGAGGTAGTAGTGTCCAGAGGCCAACTGGTTGAAATAGGAGGTTCCTTCAGGGTGCCTGAGGTAATGGAGCAAAGCGGTACTGTACTGATTGAAGTTGGTACCACAAACAAAACACATATTTCCGATTATGAAAAGGCTGTCAATGAAAATACTGCAGCACTAATGAAGGTACATACCAGCAATTACAGAATACTTGGCTTCACAAGCCAGGTAGAGTCGGAGGATATGGTAGCGCTTGGCAGGAAACTGGGGCTTCCGGTAATAGAGGACCTGGGAAGCGGAATGCTTATGGAGTTGACTGAGTTTGGTCTGCCCTATGAGCCCACTGTACAGCAAGCTGTCAAAGCAGGTATGGATGTGGTAACCTTCAGCGGGGACAAAATGCTGGGAGGACCTCAGGCAGGCATAATAGTCGGCAGCAAGGAGTATGTGGATAAAATGAAAAAGAACCCTCTTACAAGAGCTGTCAGGATTGACAAGCTGACTTTGGCAGCTCTTGAAGGGACTTTGAGGCTTTATATGGATAAAGAGCTTGCACTAAAGGAAATTCCGGTGCTTAGAATGCTTACCGCAAGTGGTGAGGAGCTGGGCAAAAGAGCAAAACGTCTTGGAACCCGCCTGAAAAAGACTGCAGGTACTATAGGAGCAATCAGCATAGAGGATGAGTATTCCGAGGTAGGTGGAGGCTCTATGCCTTTGCATAGAATGCCCACAAAGGTTGTTGCAATAAAACCTGAAGGTGTGTCCTTGATGGAGCTTATGGAAAGTCTAAGAGCTTATAAGATTCCGGTAATAGCAAGGGTAAGCAGGGATAGGCTTATATTGGATATAAGGACGATTATGGATGATGAGTTTGAAATTATTGAGAGTGCCTTGGTATGGGCTTATACTGCAATTTCAAAAGGCAGTAAGGGAGAAGGTGAGGGTCAGGCTTGAAAAACGTTATAATTGGAACAGCAGGACACATAGATCATGGTAAGACAACCCTTATTAAGGCTCTGACGGGAAGAGATACTGACAGGCTCAGGGAGGAAAAGGAAAGAGGGATATCTATTGAGCTGGGCTTCACGTATTTTGATCTTCCAAGCGGCAGAAGGGCTGGCATAATAGATGTTCCCGGCCATGAGAGGTTTATTAAGAACATGCTTGCAGGAGCGGGAGGAGTAGATGTAGTCATACTTGTGATAGCTGCTGATGAAGGTGTAATGCCCCAGACCAGAGAGCATCTCAACATACTTTCGCTTTTGAAGATAAAGAAGGGCATAATAGCCCTTACAAAGAAGGATATGGTAGATAAGGAATGGCTTGAGATGATTAACGAGCAGATTAGAGACGAAGTAGAGGACTCATTTCTAAGAGATGCAAAAATAATTCCGGTGTCATCAGTCACCGGTGAAGGATTAAAGGAGCTTGTTGAGGAGATAGATACTGTGACCGAGGTGGTGGAGGGGAAGGATACTCACGAGATATTCAGGCTTCCTGTGGACAGGTCCTTCACTATAACAGGCTTCGGAACTGTAGTGACCGGAACACTCATTTCAGGCAGCATAAGTGAGGGGGACAGGGTAGAGATATATCCTCATAGGACTGAAACAAGAGTGCGTTCGATACAGGTACATGAAAAGAATGTCAAGACCGCCTACGCAGGTCAGCGGGTGGCGGTCAATATAGCTAATGTAAAGCTTGATGAAATCCAAAGAGGAGATGTGCTGACACAACCCGGACGTATGGAGTCCACCATGATGCTGGACGCAAGGCTGGAGATGCTTAAAAGTGCTGAAAAATCTATTGACAACAGGGACAGATTGAGGCTTTACCATGGTACTTCTGAAATAATGTGCAGAGTGGTGCTTCTGGACAGGGAGGAGTTGAAACCCGGCGAGAGTGCATTTGTGCAGCTAAGACTGGAGGAGGAGACCGCCTGTATGAAAGGAGACCGTTTTGTAATAAGGACATATTCCCCTATGCTGACTATAGGGGGAGGTACTATATTAGAACCCAACCCACCTAAAAGAAAACGCTTTAAAGTGGATGTCATAGAGGAGCTTAAGATTAAAGAGCAAGGCAATCCGAAAGAAGTGGTCGAGGGGTATCTTATACAAAACAGCGGTAAATATCCGGAGAAGAAGACTATTATAAAAGCTGTCGGAAATATTGGTGCAGAGCTTTTCGATAAAATAACGGCAGAACTGCTGGAAAAGAAGCTTATTAAAGAATTCAGGCTCGGGGATGAGACATATGTGCTGCATCTCAGATATTTGAAGGATGTTGAGACTAAGCTTGCAGAAATACTAGAGGCATATCATAAGAGAAACCCGTTGAAAACCGGAATATCAAAGGAAGAGCTGCGGACAAGAATTTTTGAAGGAATGAAGCCCAGACTGGCAGACTTGCTTTTTGGATATTTTGAAGCTGACGGTGTTATTAAGCTTGCGAGCCAGTATGTGGCTAAAAGTGGTTTTGCAGTACAGTTCAACAAGCTCCAAGCTCAGATTAAGGATGAAATAGAAAAAAGCTACAGTGACAACCGGTTCAACCCGCCTAAGATTGCTGAGCTGGCTGAAGCAAGCCGTTTGAATAGAGACCAGTGCCAGCTGGTATATAACGCTTTGATTGAAATGGGTGAGCTTGTAAAGCTGGATGAGGATATTGCATTATCAAAGGATGCATATAATGAAGCGGTGGAGCTAATAAGGAAGTATATAAAAGAGAACGGTTCAATACAGCTTGGGCAGTTCAGGGACCTTCTCGGCACCAGCAGGAAATATGCAATGGCGCTTTTGGATTATTTTGATCAGAATAAGCTTACAAAGCGTGTCGGGGATAACAGGGTACTATTTTAATAGGAATAACAAAATTCATGCAAGAGGAATATACTGTTATAAATCCATTTATCGGGAGGCTGGGATATGTATCCGTATATTTGTCCATATTGGAAGAAAATGAAGCCTGTTTATGATCCCTATGTAGAACCACATGGAATGAGCAGGCAAAAGAAGTTTACCAAGGAGCAGGCTTTGGAAATTGGAAAAGCAATAGGTATAGACTTTAACAAGATTGACCTTGAACAATTCAGGATGGGCTTGGAGGTGGAGATGGAGCACGGCACAATGTTCCCTCAAGCAAATGTAACAGGTGATGACCTGATACTTACAGGCAAAATTGCCTATGCTCACCTGCTGGAATTACCGGATTACTATACGAGGCTGGCTGAAATGGAAAAGGAGGCAAAGACTTATTGGGGAATTGAGGACTGAGGGTCAGTCCTTTTTTTCATGTAGTTATATACCTCGCCGGTAATGCTTCTGAAAAGAGGCTGAACATTGGAACCGCTGCCCTTGCTCATTACAACCATTATATAGGGATTATCCTCAAGGAATATTATACCTGCATCGTTATAAACCCCTTCCCCGGAGCTGGTGCCGGTCTTGTGGGCAACAGGGGACTTATAGCCTATTCCCGCAGGAAGTCTGTTTGAATATATATTATTCAGAAGAGACTCCACGAACAGTTTGTCATTATCTGCTCCAAAGGTCTTTCCGGCATGCAGCAGGTCAAGCACATACCCCAGATCCCTGGGAGTAGTTCTTGGAGATCTGGATATTCCATACCTTTTTATATTGTTCTTGACAGAGGAGTATTGTGCCGGCATTATTTCGCTGTATACCAGACTGTGCTTCAAGCCCAGCTTTTCGAGAGTATCGTTTATATGCTCTGAGCCTAGATGGCGCAGGGTTATATTAAAATAATCATTAATAGAGTGGCTGATCATTCTGGGCAATAGTTTCTTGAGATTGTATTGGCTTTTAGTGATCTCATCAGTATAGGTTTTGTCAAGCTCAAGCTCACCAAGACTATTCATATGATACATCGCCGCGGCTGATAAAAGCTTGCAGGTTGAGGCTGAATTGAAATATCCCTCCTTGGGGTTATCTGGGTTTGTCATTTCTGCATTATATTCATATTCAAAACCTGAATTCAGTTCTTTGATGTATATTCCCAGAGTACCTTTGCCGCTGTTTTTATAGAAGCTGTCTATCCTCTTCATTACAATTGCTTCCACTTCATTGTAAAAGTCAGAAGCAGCCTGCAATTGAATTTCATCAGGCTGTCCGGGAGCCGGCTGCTCCGGAATTGGTGTGGAAATTGTTTCTGCAGGTAGCTGTACTGCAGGAGTAGGTGCAGGTGAAGGCATAGGCTCAGGAGTGGGGGTTATCTCTCCGGTTGGCGGATCTATTGTCTGAGATACTGAATCGTTAGGTTCGACGCTGTATGTTGTATAGGAACACATAAATACGACAAGAGTAATTAAAGTGAATATCTTTAAGCTTTTATACATATAGTTACCCCCTGGTTTTGCTATGTAAAACATACATTGAAATAGTCCGTTCACTGAAGTGCAGCTTCAGTGCTGACAGACAATAATTTGCCTGGAAGGGACATTTAATACATGATTATCATTAATAGAATATATGCTGCTGCTTATGTAAAATTAAGTTATCCTACAAAAAAGAAGCTGATTTTTTATAACGAATAGGAAAGTATAAATTTCATTAATGTACCACTTTCCGTCAATGAGTTTCATAAAAGGCTTCCTTGGTCGTTAAAATGCTTCAATAGAAGCCTTTTTTACAGAGTTTCATTGAATTGCAATAGGTAAAGCACGGTAAATTCTTATAAAGTCTATTTTTTGATTCATTTAGCACAACTTACAGAATATTACATAAAATAGTGTTGACAACATAATATTGAAGTGATATCCTGATTTCAAAGCGGAGATTTAACAAACAGAACCATTTTTCCCATTATTTATTAGGTGAAAATGCCCGTTATTTGTTAAATCCCTAATAAATAATAGGAGGTAAAGAAATGGCAGACAAGAACCTTACTTGCAAGGATTGCGGCAAGACTTTCGTGTTCACGGAAGGCGAGCAGACTTTCTACAAAGAAAAGGGCTTTGAGAATGAACCCCAGAGATGCCCTGACTGCAGAAAAGCCAAGAAGGCACAGAACAACAGGAACAGAGACTTCAGGAGATAGTCGGACTTTTAGGACCATTGATATTTCAATGGTCTTTTACTTTTACCATACACAAAGAGATTTCCATAGCATAAACTATCAGATTCTTCAAATAATAGTTATTAATCGAATATTAAGGGGATGCGCTATGCCTTGGATAATCAGTTTTATTGAATCGTGGATTTTGTTTTTTTTGTTGACAGATAATAAAAATTTAAAAAATAATATATTGGGCGGAGTTCTGGCATTGGCGCTTGCGAGTTTTGTGGATTATGGCGGGCAGAAGCTGGAACTATATAGCTTTCATGATATTATAATACCGTGGGCAACTTGTTCTGCATTCTATAAATTTGGGCCTATTTTTACTATGGGAATACTTTTCTGTCAGTATGTTCCCAATAATAAGTGGCTCCAGGCAGCCAACATACTAGTGTGCTCAATATTGTATATACTGCTTGAACTATGTGTCATAAGCACAGGGGTGGCTAAATATATCCACTGGAACATACTTGGCAGCTTTGTGATAAACATATTGACCTTCGGTTCTCTCACCTGGTTCACACTAGCATTCCTACGTGATAGCTAATATTTGGAATTTTTTTAAATTTGTAGGATTTGTTGACATAGAGTGGCATCAGTGTTATACTTATCTAGAATATGAGATTTAACGATATTAAAACCATTTCCTACTATCTATTAGGACAATGCATAATGTTTGAAAGTTGTTAAATCCTAATAAATAATAGGAGGTATGAATAATGGCAGATAAGAATTTGACTTGCAAAGATTGTGGATCAGAATTTGTATTCACAGAAGGCGAACAGGAGTTTTACAAAGAGAAGGGTTTTGAAAATGAACCACAGAGATGTCCTGATTGCAGAAAAGCAAAAAAGGCACAGAGAAACAACGGTAGAGACTTCAGAAGATAATATTGCGATAAAAGGTCATTGAATTATTCAATGGCCTTTTTTATAACGAATAGGAAAGTATAAATTTCCTTAGTGTACCACTTGACCTCAATGAGTTTCATAAAAGGCTTCCTTGATTGTTAAAATGCTTTAATGGAAGCCTTTTTTATTGTGAAATAATATAAAATAACACAATAATTATTTGACTTAGTCAACTATTGGTTGTATTATAAGGATAAATATGGGTATTATAATGATGCGAGGGGTGGTATTATGAATAACAACTTAATAACAATAAGGACATACAAGCAAGGAGAAGCAGAGTATATAATCAACAGGCACAGGGAGTTATATGAGTCAGAGTATGGCTTTGGTTCTGTATTCAGTGACTATGTAGAAAAGTATGTACATAAATTTGATAAGCACCATGATGAAAACAAAGAGAACATTTGGATAGCAGAAGCAGATGGAAAGCCGGTAGGTATGATAGCTATCGTTAAAGCAGACGAGCTGACGGCACAGTTGAGATGGTTCCTTATAGAACCTGACATGCGCGGCTTTGGACTTGGATATAAGCTTGTTAAGACAGTTATAGACTTCTGCAGGGAAAAGGAATACAAGCATGTTTTCCTCCTGACGATAAGTATTCTGGAAGCTGCCCGCAGTCTCTACAAACGTTTCGGTTTTGAACTGACAGAAAGCAAGGCCAATGACGATTGGGGCCGTCATCTGACAGAAGAACGCTGGGATCTGGATTTGTGATTAAATGCAGTTATGTGCTGCAAGTATATATAAAAGCAAGTATATATAAAAATTACACTAATCTGAATGTGATAATCAGTATTGAGACATGGAGGAATGGATGTGAGGAGCATACTACTGGTTGAAGACGATTTAAGTCTGATAGAAGGCTTGAAATTCTCTCTTTCCAGGCAAGGCTTTGATGTAACGGTTGCAAGGACTTTAAAGGAAGCTGGGGAGTATTTTAACCGAAATGAGTATAGCTTGATAATACTGGATTTAATGCTGCCTGATGGAAGTGGCTTTGACATATGCAAAGCAGTCAGACGGATATCAGATACTCCTATCATATTCCTTACTGCTTCCGATGAGGAAGTAAATATTGTAATGGGCTTGGATATAGGAGGAGACGATTATATCACAAAGCCCTTCAAGCTTAATGAGCTGATATCGAGAATAAACGCCGCGTTAAGGCGCTCCGACCCAGTAAAGGAACAGACTGTGGAACTGAGTTCAAACGGAATCACGGTGAAGCTCATGGAAGGAAGAACTGTAAAGAATGGGAAGGATATAGAACTTACCTCTGCAGAATATAGATTGTTATGCTTGCTTATGCGAAATCCAAGAGTGGTATTGTCAAAGGAGCAAATAATGCAGAAGCTGTGGGACTGCAAAGAAAGCTTTGTTGATGACAATACCCTGGCTGTCTATGTAAGCAGGCTGAGAGAGAAAATCGAAGACAACCCAAAACACCCGTTATTCCTAGTAACAGTAAGGGGGATGGGGTACAAGTGGAATATAGCGTGAGGGGTTTGGTATGAGTTTATTGGAAAACAAAAGTATAAAAAAATTCTTGACTCTAATGGCAGTAATCTTAATATCAGGTATTATAGCCACTCAAATCGCTGCTTACATAAATACCGTCCATTTTAGAAACCGGATAATTGCCCATGATTATGAGGTTGCGGGATATTTGAGCAGGAAGCATCCGGAGCTGGCCGCTGAAATCCAGGAGGCGTTCACGGCAGACAAATTCACTGCTGATCTGGAGGCAGGCAAAAGCCTGCTTGAGCGATCGGGATATAAGAACAGTATACAATTAAGCTTGGTCCCCCAGGCGGGTAGGTTCTATAAAACAAATCAAGCAGCAAATCTTATGCTCTCAGTTCTGTTTAGTCTTGCAGTTTTACTTGCTGTCTGCTCTTTTTTAAAAAACTATAACAGAAAAATAGATAGGTATTGCATGGATGTCAACAAAATAATGGACGGGGAAATAACAACAAGGTTGGACGACAATGAAGAAGGAAGCCTGCCAAAACTGGCTGCATCCATTAATATAATGGCTTCATCTCTATATACCCATGCTGAAAAGGAAAAGCAAAGCAGGGTTTTCTTAAAGGATATTTTGACAAACGTATCCCATCAGCTTAAAATCCCCTTGTCAGCCCTTACCATGTATGTTGAAATCATGAGGGATGAAAACCCGGATAATGATGTAATAACAAAATTCCTGAGTAAAAGCGAAAACGAGCTTGGACGCATGCAAACGCTGATTACTAGTCTTTTAAAACTGGCAAAACTGGATGCGGGAATCATTGAACTCAATAAAAGCAGCTATATTTTGAACGATATTGTAGAGAGGGTAGCTGAAAGCTTTGAGACCAGATTGTTAAAGGAGCAAAAAACCTTTAAGATAAGATCCTATCGCAGAGTGTCATATCTCTGCGATAGGGAATGGATGTATGAGGCTGTAAGCAACTTGTTCAAAAATGCTGCGGAGCATACCGGAGAAGGAGACCACATAGAGGTTTCTATTGAAGAAACGCCGCTGGTAGTAAGAATTGCCGTTGAAGACAATGGGGAAGGTATTCACCCTGAGGATATTAACCACATTTTCAAGAGGTTTTACAGAAGCAGGTTTTCACAGGATAAGCAAGGGACCGGTATAGGACTTACCCTGGTAAAAACAATTATCGAAATGCATGGCGGGTTTATATCAGTAGAAAGTATAGTTAAGGAAAAGACTAAATTCACTATGCATCTGCCAAGCTTACAGAATTGTAAGCTTTAATTCATATAAGTGTAAGGTTCATCTGTTATTCTATATTTGTTCTCAAGGGAGCAAATATGGAATAATGACTGAGGTGTCAAAAATGGAAATACTGAAAACTGAAAATTTGTCAAAAACTTACGGAAAGGGCGAAACCAGGGTAGAGGCCTTGAAGGATGTGTCTTTTTCTGTTTCAAAAGGAGAATTCATTTCTATTGTCGGACCGTCGGGCTCAGGGAAGAGCACGCTTCTTAATCTGCTTGGAGCCTTGGACGCACCAACAGCCGGGAAGGTTTTTTTGGACGGCCGGGATATTTTCACAATGAAGGAAGAGGCCCTGGCGGTTTTTCGCAGACGTAACATAGGATTCATTTTTCAAGCATATAACCTTGTCCCGGAATTAAATGTTGAAGAGAACGTGATTTTGCCATTACTTCTGGATTATAAAAAACCTGATGAGCAGTATATTGATGAGCTGCTTAATACACTGGGGCTTTCTGATAGAAAGCATCACCTGCCCAGTCAGCTTTCAGGAGGACAGCAGCAGCGTGTGGCAATAGGGAGGGCTTTGGCGACAAAACCTGCAATTATTCTGGCTGATGAGCCGACAGGAAATCTTGACAGCAAAAACAGCAGGGATGTCATAGACCTGATGAAGTTATCTGTAGACAAATATAGTCAGACACTTATAATGATTACACATAATGAGAACTATGCCTCTTTTGCAGACCGGGTCTTTCAGGTTGAGGATGGAGCGGTGGCGGAGCTTGGAGGTGGCAGAAAATGAAGCACTATCTGACACTTGCCTCCAGGTACCTGTCGGCGCACAGGAAGAAAACCCGCCTGTCAATAATCAGTATTGCGATATCGGTTGCTCTTATTACCGGAATATTCTCAATGGGGGATGTTCTTATGAGGTTTGAAAAGCTGCAGGTGATCCATGAATACGGGAATTACCATATTGCCCTTGTAGATCTATCACCGGTTGAGATTTCTACTATCCGGAACCGTATTGATGTCAGGAATTCAGGAAGTTGGAAGGACCTTGGGAAAGGAATGATCAACGGAACCGGCTGCAGGCTTGGAGCATTGGATGAGGCTTTTGCAGGTAATCTAAATATAAAGGTAATACAAGGGAAATATCCCTCGGGGAAAAATGAAATAATGCTTGAAAAATGGGCAACTGAAAGCTTGTTCCTGAATGTGGAGGTTGGCAATAAGGTTCGTATTTCATTTGCAGGTGATATTGAAGGGGAATTTGTGGTAAGCGGAATCTATAATGATATGAGAAACATGAAGGCTTCAGGAGTGCCGGGAGTATTTCTGTCTGTTGCAGCCGCAAATGATGTAACTTCTGCAATGACAAACTTATACCTTGTTGAATTTAAGGATAAGGTGGACATAAATCGATCAGTGAAAGATATTAAAACTGAACTTGATATTGCAGATAACAGAGTGGAGTATAACAATCATCTGCTGGCGGTTATAGGACAGAGTGAGCATAAGGCAGCTGCAGGCTTGTATACCATAGGCGGTATTTTGTTTTGTATAGTCCTTGCAGCGAGTGTGGTGATGATATATAACACCTTCAACATCTCGGTCATGGAAAGAGTAAGGCAGTTCGGGCTTCTAAGGTGTGTCGGTGCATCACAGTCACAGATAAGGAAGCTGGTAAGGAAGGAAGGATTCGCAATAACCCTTAGGGCAATACCTTTAGGGGTTCTTGCAGGTATGTTGATGACCTTTGCCTGTTCCGCCGTATTGAAGTTCTTCAACAACACTATTTTTGGAGAAATTCCTTTACTCAGCATAAGCTTGATAGGTATAGCGGCCGGAATAGTAATTGGTTTCCTGACAGTTTTCATGGCTTCCTTACTGCCTGCAAAAAAGGCTGCACGGGTTTCTCCTGTAAATGCCGTTACAGGAAGCAACGATATAAAGATCACAAAAATGAAGAAGCGTGGTTTGCTGACAAAGCTTCTGCATGCTGAGACTGCAATGGGAATAAACAATGCCACCATGAGAAAGAAAACACTTTTTCTGATGTCCTGTTCAATTGCGATCAGCATTATCATGTTCTTGGGCTTCAACGTGTTTATCGATTTCCTGCATGCTTCCCTTAAGTCTACCAAGCCTTATACCCCTGACATTTCTCTGGTATCGGACCAGGGCATAAGCAATGAACTGTATGAAAAGCTGTCGGGGATTGATGGAGTCAAAAGGGTATATGGAAGGAAGTTCGGTTATGTTGACGCTGCCTTTGATGCGGCACGGCTGACTGATTCATATAAAGAGAGCATGAAAGGAATTGAGATAAAAGATAATGGTTTATTTGTGCCTCCCGAAAAATCCTGGTTGATTTCTTATGATAAAAACCAGCTGAAGTGGGCAAAAACAGATCTGATTGCCGGAAAGCTTTCGGAGGATGAAATGGATGAGAAGAACGGAGTTATTGCAGTTGCGGGACATTTAAGGAATAATATCACTACTGAGACTGCCAGGCTGCAATTAGGGGATAAGGTCTATATTGAAACTGCAAAAGGAACGAAAGAATTGACTGTTATGGGAATATTGCGCACTGTACCGTTTAGCAGTACAGAATTGACAATGACCACATTCATTACAACAGAGTCATTATTTACTGAGATAAACGGAGAAGCTGCGTTCAAAGTCGTCGAGCTTCAGCTCCATCGCAGAAGTGATGAAAAAGCTGCCGATATGATAAAAGGCATGGTAGCTGCAGATATATCCTTCCTGGATAAACGCCAGCAAAATGTTGAAATAAATCAGCTCTATTTAACGATGGCGGTTTTTGTATACGGTTTTGTTGCGGTAATCGCTTTGATAAGCATTCTAAATATCATAAATACAATAAATACCAGTGTCGCGTCAAAAACCAGGTATCTGGGAGTCATAAGGGCAGTCGGCATGTCGGGCAGGCAGTTGAATAGAATGGTTCTGACAGAAGCGGCAACATACAGTGTGACAGGATGTATTACCGGCTGCATACTTGGGGTCCTGCTGCAAAGGGCATTGATTACCAATTACCTTGCAATTTTTCATGTAATCTGGAAATTCCCTTTGCTTCAAATAATTATAATAACGGTTATTGCTTTGCTGACAACCCTGATCTCGGTTATCAGCCCCATCAGACGGATAAGGTCAAAGGGCATATCAGATGTGGTAAACTCCCTGTAAAAATATGTTTTATTGTGAAATAGAATAAGGGCTGCGTCAGCAGCCCTTATATCTTGTTTTTAAAATTCTTTTCCTTCTATAGCGGATATATCCTTACTATTAGCTCCTATGGCTTTAATAGCCGCTTCCAGTGCCCTTGCAATATCTGTCATCGAAAGAGATGGCGCAGGCGGAGTTCTTGTTGCTGCCTGCTCGGGGATGAACGGCACATGTATGAAACCGCCGCGCACTCCCGGGAAGTTTTTTTCTAAATGATACAGTACGCCATACATCAGGTGATTGCACACAAAGGTACCGGCGCTGTTTGACAAGCTGGCTGGCAAGCCGCTGGCACGTATTTCACCAACCATTGCTTTGACCGGCAGCTGTGAAAAGTAGGCAGGAGCTCCGTCTTCATAAATTGCAGTATCTATGGGCTGATTCCCTTCGTTATCGGGAATACGCGCGTCATCCACATTGATTGCCACACGTTCAGGAGTCACTTCAAAGCGGCCTCCGGCCTGTCCTATACAGAGCACTACATCAGGCTTGTGCTCCTTTATAGCAGCTACAACAGTATCTATGGATTTTTTAAATACCGTGGGTACCATAAGCTTCACAATATCAACCTGGCCGATTTTCTCTGAAACCAGCTTAACCGCTTCCAGTGCCGGATTTATCTTGTCCCCGCCGAAGGGGTCAAAGGCAGTAAGAAGAACTTTCATAACAAAACCTCCAAATTAGATTATTTGAATGCCAGGAAATACATCAATAGAATGTGAACTAATAGCATAACACCGGCAACAGGCAATTGAGCTTTGATAATAGAATATTTATCCTTGGTTTCCAGAAGCGCAGCAGGCATAATATTGAAGTTAGCTGCCATAGGTGTACAGAGAGTACCACAGTAGCCTGCGGTAAGGCCTAGTGCACCTACAATGACAGGATTTCCTCCCTGCATGATTATGAAGGGCAGGCCTATACCCACTGTGATAACTGCAAAGGCTGCAAAGCCATTACCCATTATGATTGTGAACAGTGCCATTCCAATACAATAAACCGCTACAGCAATGAACCTGCTGTTATCCGGTATTATTGCAGACACTCCCGAAGCGATTACATTGCCTACCCCTGCTGCAGTAAACAAGGCGCCCAAGGCTGCCAGAAGCTGGGGCAATATACCTACGGGACCTACATTGTCCATAAGGCGGGTACCGTCTGTAACTGCATTTTTTGCAGGCGCTTTAGTGATTAAAAATGCCACTGCCAATGCTACTGCTGCCGAAATACCTATGGCATTGTTTGCACCAAAGGGCAGAAAGGTTGCTGCAAATACCGCTGCCACCGCAAGACACAAAGCCGGGACGAATACCATGTTGCCAAGCCTGTTTGCATTCCCGCGGGTTTCCTCCGGTGCAGGAACATCGCTCTTGCTCTGGCCAACCTTCTGGAAGGCAGTGAGTGCAGCAATTAATATGACACAAAGTCCTGTAATCCAGTAAGGAACATGAGGGCCGACGATGAAGGTAAAGGCAAGTATGAACCAGAACAGCGCGCTGGTGGTGCGGACCTTATTCTCAATACTATCCTTTAGTGACTTGGTTCCTACCAGAATAAATATAATTCCGATAATACTATAGAAGACTTCAGCAATGATGGTGTTAGTATTCATTATACTTCAGCCTCCTTATTATTTCCATAACGTTTATCAAGACGCCTATCAAATATGCGGAAGTAAACTGCTCCTACAATAACCGATATAACGGCTACAGGTATGGAGGCCATGGCAATTTGAAGAGCATCCACCTGCTGCCCTTGTTCTACCAGCGTTGAAACGATAAGCAGTGTACCTGATGCACCCATAAAGCAATTTTGTGCAAAGAAGTTGCCAAAGTTCTCAGATGCGGCACAGGCTCCCTTAACCTGATCTTCAGTAGCATCATCAATCTTGTTATACTTGGCAATGGCAGCTCCCTGTGCCATTGGGTTTACCAGCGGACGTACAAACTGCGGATGTCCCCCGATACGAAGGGAAAATGCGGCTGCTGCGGCACGGATAACCTGATATAGTGTAATTACTTTGCCGGCAGTAGCATGCTTAATGCTTCTTATAAGGTCTACGGCCTTATCCTTCAATCCGTAACGCTCGCATATACCAATAACAGGTAATGTGAGTACAAAAAGAGTGGCAGTCCTTTGGGTAATGAAAGACTTGCCTAAAGTCTCCAGGATATCCATGATGGACATTCCGGCAACCAGGCCTGTAGCAATACCTGCTACTACTACAGTAGCAATGGTGTCTTTTTTAGCAATAAACCCGATGACAACAATGAGTACACCGACCAGCTTCAAAATTTCCATACAATCTCCTCCTTTTTACTAATGTTATTAATGTATTCCTTTACATATTACAAATAAATATTTGTATTTCAGAAGTGGTCAGTTCTTTGTAAAATATAGCCCAATGAAGATAGACAAATAATAGCCTATAGATTAAAATAATAAATAGCGAAGCATCGGCTCATATTATGAAACGAGGGGTATGGAATGAGAAATACGGTTGATTTGAACAGCGATGTAGGGGAAAGCTTTGGAGCTTATAAGCTTGGATTGGATGAAGCTGTGCTCGGGCATGTATCTTCAGTTAACATTGCATGCGGCTGGCATGCAGGAGACCCTATGGTTATGGAAAAAACCGTTGCCTCAGCAAAGGAAAACAAGCTGGGAATAGGTGCTCACCCCGGATATCCTGACCTGATCGGCTTTGGCAGGAGAAACCTGGAGGTTACACCAAGAGAAGCCAGAAATTATCTGATTTATCAAATCGGTGCTCTTGATGCATTTGCCCGGGCAGCAGGGACATCCTTGCAGCACATAAAGCTTCACGGGGCCTTTTATAATATGGTATCTGCAAATGCCGCAATGGCAAAAGAGGTAGCCAAAGCAATATGTGATGTGGACAGGCAGTTGATAGTTCTTGCCTTGGCCGGCAGCGAGCTGGCGAAGGCAGCAAGGGAAGCCGGTCTGAGGGTAGCGGAGGAAGTGTTTGCCGACAGGGCCTATAATTCAGACGGCTCACTGGTTTCCAGGAAGCTTGCCGGAGCGGTAATACATGATAAGAACCTGGCTGTTCTCAGAGTAAAAAGAATGGTCAATGAGGGAAAGGTCACTGCCATAGACGGAACGGATATAGCTATTAATGCAGATTCAATCTGTGTTCATGGTGACAATCCTGAGGCAGTAGCATTTGTAAAGCTTATCAGAGAAAGACTGGAAGCTGATGGGATACAGATCAGGCCTATGAAAGAATTTGTTTAAGCATAGAGAAATATTCCGGAGTATTTTTGAGAGGGTGCAATTCGGCACCTTTTTCAGATTATAGATCAAGGGTGTGATGATATATGTACGAAAAGGGGCGTTATCTATTATCTGGTGATAAAGGCCTGGTAATAGAGTATGGAAATGAAATAAGTGAAGCGGTAAACAAGAAAGTAAGAAATATGTACATGGCAATCCGAAAGAGCCAAATAGCAGGGATACATGAAATGATACCCACATACAGATCAATTTTGATACAATATAATCCTGTGGAATTGGAAATAGATAAGCTGATGGAAGCGCTCACGGAAATTGAAAAGACCATGGACAGTATTGACCTCCCGAAGCCAAGAATAATTGAGCTGCCGACAATATACGGCGGTGAATTTGGAGAAGATCTAAGCTTTGTGGCAGAGCATAACGGCATTAGTGAAGCGGAAGTAATTAAGATACACTCATCTGTGGATTATCTTATATATATGCTGGGCTTTACCCCCGGCTTTCCTTATCTGGGAGGAATGTCAGAAAAGATAGAGACTCCCAGACTGAAGGTTCCAAGGACAAAGATACCGGCAGGGTCTGTTGGTATTGCAGGCAAGCAGACCGGTGTATACCCTATAGAAGCTCCCGGAGGATGGCAGCTTATCGGAAGAACTCCTGTAAAGCTGTACAATCTCAAAAGCAGTATACCAATAATATTACAGGCTGGAGATTATATCAGGTTTACACCGGTAGAGAAGGATGAATATGATAATATATGCAATCTGATAGAGAAAAACCAATATGAAATTAAAATTGCAGCGGAATAGGTGAATAGAGATATGAAAGATATAGTTATTGTCAATCCCGGCCTTTATACTACCGTGCAGGATCGAGGACGGTGGGGGTATCAGGAATATGGAATGCCTGTTGCAGGAGCTATGGATGAATATTCCTTCAGGGTGGCCAACATCCTTGCAGGCAATGATGAATATGATGCGGTTCTGGAAGCTACCTTGAACGGACCTGAGATATCCTTCAATGTTGATGCAATTGCTGCAATTACCGGCGCAAACATGGTGCCCAGGGTAAATGGTTATATAGTACCAATGTGGAGGTCCCTCAAGCTGTCCAAAGGTGATGTGCTTTCCTTTGAAATGGCAAGAGAAGGGGCAAGAAGCTATATAGCTTTTGCCGGCGGCCTGGATATTCCAATCCTTATGGGCAGCCGTTCAACCTTTGTCAGAGGCGGGATAGGAGGTTATGAGGGCAGGAAGCTTAAAAGCGGCGATGAGATAAATCTCAGGGAGGGCAATGCTTCCATACAGCAGCTAGCCAACAGGGTCCTTCCAGGGAAATACATACCGGAATACAAGCAGGACTGCCGCATAAGAGCCGTTTTGGGGCCCCAGGATGATTGCTTTACCGAAGAGAGTATAGAAAGATTTTTCAATTCCGGATATGAGGTGAAAAATGAATCGGACAGGATGGGCTACAGGCTTTCAGGACCGATTCTTGAACACAAGTCCGAAGCGGATATAATTTCAGACGGAATAAGCCCGGGCGCAATACAGATCCCCGGCCACGGCATGCCGATAGTCATGCTGGCCGACAGGCAGACTACCGGGGGATATACAAAAATAGCAACGGTGATCTCAACCGACATACCTTTGATGGCACAGCTGAAGCCCGGTGACAGGGTAAGCTTTGATAAGGTTGATATCTGTGAAGCTCACAGGCTTCTGAAGGAATATGAGGATAGGATACAAGCAGTAAAAGACTATGTGAACAGCAATCAGCTGAAGATTAAGCAGGAGAAACGCTATAATTTGAACATTGAAGGTACAAGCTATGAAGTGATGGTGGAGGAGCTTTAATCAAAAAATAAAAAAGGACTCCGCTCTACGAGTGTCAGCCCTTTTTTTATATCTCAATTTTTAGGAAAATGCAATTTGGCGGGAGTATGTGGGAATCGAACCCACCCATGAGGCTACCAACCCCAGACACTGGTTTTGAAGACCAGAGGGCACACCAGCACCCATCTACCCCCATAATATTAATATTATCGGCAGCTTTTCAGGGATTTATTTCGCCTCAACATCTACAGATGATATCATAATCTTTATTAAAAAGCAATGGGGAAGAAAAGCAGAAAATGCGTAAAAAAACCGAAACTTATTTGCTTAAGCAGATTGCCTCATTGAGGCTGATTCCACCTAGCTCATGTTCCGGTTTGTTTTCTTTCACTGACGAAACCTTTCTGGAGATAGGGCAATTTCCTGCTTCATCTGCTCGATGATTCTTCTTACCATTTCGCCGCCGACCTTGCCGCATTGCTTCGCTGACAGGTTGCCTTTATAGTCACTGGTGAAATCTATTCCAAATTCAGAGGCGATGGACTTTTTCAGGTTATCCATTGCTCCCTCGGCTTCAGGTACGAGAATTCTTGAGCTTCGCTTGCCCACTCTTTTCCCTGTTATAGTCTTATATGTGGTTTCAGTATTTTTTAACATCATAAAACACCGCCTTTCAGTATTAGTATTCTATGGATGTTGCATTTGCATGAGTTGAAAATATAGGATAATTAAAAAGAAAAATGAAAATGCTACAATATAAAATTAGTAAGTACATACACAGTGAGCGGCAACGTAAGAATGCTTAAAAGTGTGGTTATAAAGACACCAACTGAGGCAAATAATGGCTCTGAATCAAACTGCTTGGCAAAAATTGCATTTGTTGCTCCGGCAGGCATGGCAGCCATTATGGTGCAAATTGAAATTACCATGGTATTAAAGCCCATAAGCTTTAAAATATAGGCTGTTGCAAAAGGAAGTATTAGAAGCTTTATTGCCGATACCAGATAAACCTTTTTGTTTGAGACAAGCTTAGCAATATCTATTTCTGCTATTAACGCTCCAATAAGAAGCATTGATAGGGGAGTTGTCATTTTGCCTGTCAGCTCAAAGGCTGAATAAAGGGTATATGGCAGTCGGAGCTTGAATAAAAACATTATAATTGCAATGAAAGACGAAATAGAACCAAGGTTCAGGAGCTTTTTCAGTTCTACTTTTTCCTGCCTGTCAAACAGCAGTATTCCATAGGTCCAGAGAAAGATTATAAACACAAGATTCACAACAGTCGCATAGAGGACCCCGACTTCTGAAAAAAATGCTTCAGCAACGGGATAGCCCATGAAGCCTACATTCCCGAAGACTATAAGGGCAATAAATACATTGGCGGTTTTTTTATCATAGTGCAGAGTTTTTACGGTCAGCATACACAAAATTATCGTTAAAATATAAGAAACTATTGTGATTATGAGTATGCTGATCATATTTGGAAGCACTTCACTGGTTCCTTCAAAATTGGTAGATGAGAGTACAAGAGCCGGAAGCGCAACTTTCATAAGTAGTTCGGAAATGGAATCCTGTATGTCGTTGTTAAGAATCCCTGATCTTTTTGCCGCTGCTCCCATAAACATAATAATAAACAATATCAGTACCTGACTTACTGCTGTATTGAAATCCATAAACACACCCCGGATATTATTCTATAATAATTGTGTAATAAAGTTGCATTATAAAAATAAATATATCATAGATTTATATATATGTACATAAATGGCCTTTGGTACCTTCTGATGAGTGGATATAAAGTTCTTTGGGGGAGGAGAGTATGATTGATAACAACAGGGAGGATTGCCTTCTTACGGAAATATGCAAGCTGAATGATATCCTGACACCGCTTGTAAGCTCATACAGGTTATCTGTTGGAGCGGCGGAGGAGTTCAACAAGATTGCTCTGGCACACAGGAAGGATGTTGAGGATGCTATAGACCGGGCAGATGATTTGGGGCATATGGTTGATGAGGTGCGGAAAAAGCTTAAAAAATATATGAAAAGGTATTTTACTGAACTTGATTATAAGCTGAAATATATGGATGAGCTTCTGGAAAAGGCTGCAATGCGTGAAAAATTGGAGTCTAAGCTCAATAAGCTGTCAGAGGAGAAAAAAGAGGACATTTGAGTGAACTTCAAATATCCTCTGAAATTTAGAGTTTTTCTATAAGCTCCTTTATACTAATGTTGTCTCTCGCTACCGGAAGCTTGGCTTTCTGCTCTGCCGCCTTTTTGATTTTCATAGGCAGACTTGGGTCGCCAAAGACAATAGCTGCCGTTATGATGTCATCCTTGATCAACAGCTTGGCATACCTTCCATTTTCGGTGTCAAGCTCAGCAATCGCTATGGAATCTTCTGCGAACACATCTCCAATGGAGAACATGGTTATTCCTTTGATTTTAAGACTGGTGAAGGGTTTTGTCTCGGCATATTCCAGTTGACCGCCGGCTGCATTGTTTCCTGCAACTTTACCCTGAGCAACTGCAATAGGCCAGATGCTGAAGTTTTTGCCATTATACTCGGCTATGTCCCCTGCTGCAAATATTCCTTCAATATTAGTCTTCATATGCTCATCTACGGCAATTGACCTTCCTATATTGAGGCCTGATGAGGCGAAGGGCTGGATATTTGCTTTAACTCCGGTAGAAAGAATAACAAAATCTGATTTAATAGCTGTTCCATCTTTAAGCTTTACATACTCTGCCTTGCTGCTTCCTACGATTTCCTGCACCTGTGCGTTCAGGAACACTTGTATTCCCTTGGAGGATATTGCGTTAAGCAGAAGTGCTGCGCCCTGCTCATCTATCTGCTTTGACAGCAGTCTGGGGGAATGATCTATAACGTTAACATCACAGTCAAGCTGTCTTATTGCCCATGCCATTTCAAGGCCCAGAAGGCCGCCTCCGATTATTGTACATGTCCTGTCCCTGCCGGACAGCTTTCTGATCTTATCGGCATCCGGCAATGAACGTACAGGGAAGCAATTCTCCATGTCCGCTCCCGGGATCGGCGATACATTACCGCTGCTTCCAAGCGTTATGACGAGAGCATCGAATTCAAGCAGGCCCGCATCAGTAAAAATGGTTTTCTTTGATGTATCTATTCCTGTAACTCTTGTATTCTTACGGATGGTTATATTGTTTGCGTTATACCAGGAATCATCATAGGGAAAAAGCTCCTTGTAAGAGGCCTCCCCCGATATGTAGTCGGGAAGCCTGGTCCTCACATAGGTGTTCATAGCTCCCTCTTCGAGTATTATGATGCTGCTGTCCGGATCCTGCTCCCTTGCTGCTTTTGCAGCATTTAACCCTGCAATGCCTCCGCCGGCAACAACTATTCTTCTGCCCATGGAATCACTCCCTTGCTTAAATAGTGTTAATAAGGCTTGTAAGGTCAATCAGATGCTTTTTTTCCTCATTCAGTATCATAGAGAGTATATGCAGCACTTCGGCTGATTTGGTGTTGCTGATAATTTCATTGTAAAAGAGTATAGAATTCTTCTCCGAGTTTATTCCAATATTCAATGCATCCTTCATGGAGCTCATATTTTTAATGCTGTCCAGCTCTTTCTCTTTGAAAATCTTGTTTTCCACGAGTGCTTTCATGTATAATGAGACATTTTCATCGTAAAGGTAGTCATCACTTAAATTGCTTGTCTCAGAAAGCATCTTGTGGAGGTTGGAAAACAGCTCTGCATGCCTTTTTTCCTGTTCCTCAAGCAATATAAATATGCTCCGGAGCTTTTCATCCTTGGCAAGAGCGGCAGCTTTGCCATAAAACTCCTGACCTTCCTTTTCCATATCCATAGCAATTTTTGTAATTTCCAGGTTATTGTATTTTTCCATAATAATAAGCACCTCCAGCTTTTTTCATAATATCTTTGTTTTAAATACCCCAAGGCTTCATTATAGTATTATAACATAATATGTATATTTCCTGCCTGTTTTTGCTGTCAGCGTGAATTATTAGCCTTCAGCAAATTTTCAGCAGAATTCAGGAAGTCATCAAGTCTTTCTACCCTGCTGCCTCCTCCCTGGGCTGTTCTTGCATTACCGCCGCCTTTTCCGTCAATAACAGGCAGCACCGCTTTAAATAATTCATTCATATCTATATCAACATCCTCCGAGCGGGTGAATATGACCTGGGCGCTTTCGCTTCTGCATGCCAGGAGAGCAACAGTACCCGGTACTTGTGTAAGGTACTGTGCAAGCAGTTTTGCATCGTTTATACTCCTGTTGTCAAAGATTCTGCTTACCAATCTTATTCCCGAAACTTCAGGACATTCATTTATAATATTGTCGGCTTCATATTTTATCAATTCCTGAGTAACTGCTGAAAGCTGCTTTTCAGTATTCTTCAAGTCAATTACCACCTTATTCACTGCTTCTACAATTTCGGAATCCCTGACAGACAGCTTTTCTCCAAGAGCTTTGGTGATGGAATTCTGAAGACCATAGTCCTTCAAAGCTCTGCTGCCGCATACAAATGTGAATCTGAAGCCTCCTTTACATTTTTCCCAGTTCTTTATCTTTATCATGCCTACTTCTCCGGTCGCACTTACATGGGTGCCACCGCAAGGAGAATAGTCAATATCCTTTACTTCAACTATCCTGATATTCTCGGTAACCTTTGGCACTTTTCTCAAGGGAATGCTCTTCAGTTCTTCTTCAGTCACTACTCTTGCAGTTACAGGCAGGTTACTGTATATAATATCATTTGCCATATTTTCAAGGTGCTCGGCATCATTAGCACTGAAGCTATCAATGTTGATCTCGATGCTTATAATATCCTTACCCAGGTGGAAGCTGTCGGTGCTGCCCTTAAGAAGCTTTTCAAAGCAAGCGGACAATATATGCTGGCCGGTATGCTGCTGCATGAGGTCAAACCGGCGCGACCAGTCGATAAGTCCTTTTACTTCCTTTGCCTGTGGCTGCCTTTCAACTATATGAAGAAGCTCCCTGTTCTTTTCAATTACCTGCAATACACTTGCCTCATTCAAATATCCGGTGTCATAGGGTTGCCCTCCTCCTTCCGGATAAAAGGCTGTCCTATCCAATATTATTCCATATTTGTCCTCAAAGGGAAGGACTTCAAGAATCTTGGCCTCGAACTCCTTTAAGTAAGGATCATTGTTATACAATCGCTCAGTTCTCATACGTACCTCCAAAATCTTAGATACGAGATTCGAGATTCTAGATTCGAGGAATATCTGGGTATTCCTAATATGAAACTTTTACTGGATACATCTTCATCGATATAATGCAAAACGATGGGAGAACTATCACCCACTCGTATCTCGTATCTCGCATCTCGCATCTCGGATCTAGTATCTAGTATCTCGTATCTGATGTTTTATTTCCAGTTTATCATTTCCATTAATGCAGTTCAATAATACCGGCAATGTATTCTTGCGGGGTGAAGTGAGTCATTTTTCCGTACAAAGCATACTATGTAATAGAATCAGCGAAAGGGGGAATTTCTTGATGAACCTGAACGAAACAGTGTTAATACCTATAATAATGTCCATAGTAGAAATGGTAAAGGGACTTGGACTGCCACGGAAATTTTCGGCGCTTGTAGCTGTGGTAGTAGGAGTGCTTCTCGGTATATTCTTTGTAGAGCCTCATTGCTTAAGAGTAGGGATTCTAAAGGGTATAGTGTATGGGCTTACAGCATCGGGGCTTTATTCAGGCACTAAAAATACCTTTGAACAGATGAAAAGTAATAGGGACAAGGAAAACAAGTGAATTTTATAATTCTTTTATTAAAGAATTTACATTCCATTAATGAGTAAAAAATAGATTTTTTGCGTAATAATATATGGGAAGTATTAACCGGCATAAGTGTGCGTGATCTGTTTAATGTATGATTAATGGACAGGATACAATTAAAATGAAAAGAAAAAGAGCTTTTATTGGGGGACTTGCTTTTGTGCTGCTGCTGTTGCTTGCTGTAGCAGTGTACTTATACGGATATCTCAAGAATATATCACTGCGGCAGGCAACAACGGCAATAGACAGCCTGGGAGCCATGGCACCAGTGGTTTTTGTTATGATGTGCATATTGCGGGGACTGGTATTTTTGCCATGTGGAATACTGTCGGCCTTGGGAGGTATGCTTTTTGGGACACTCCCCGGCACTGTTCTCACACTTATTGGACTGACTGCCGGTTCCGTCTGCACATTTTACATGGCAAGAGGCCTTGGAAAAGAATGGGTTCAACGTATTCCAGGGCATAAGTATGATAGGTATGAAGGCTATGTTTCCAGGGATTCCTTTTACAGCGTATTTTTAATGAGGGTTGTACCAATTCTGCCCTTTGATGCTGTATCCTGCATCGCGGGATTGTCCAGAGCCAGAGTGGATAAATTTGTATCAGGCACCTTAGCAGGCTCGTTGCCAGGGGTATTCATATACGTATATTTTGGCGATTCGATCAAAAGCATGTCTCTGAAAAGAGTGATTTTTTCTGTTTTATTTATAACAGCCTTTGCTGTAATACCCTTCTTATACAGGTATTTAATGAAGTTAAAGCAAAAAACTGCATAAAGTTTAAATTATGGAAGTATATATTTATCCTTCTGAGGTTAAATTAAACTCAGGAGGTGAACTGCATGGGTAATACTACATCCAATAATGGTCAGCAGAGGAAATCGACAGGTACTGGATTGATTGGTTTCATTATCAGGTTTGCAGTTGCTGCAATAGTACTTATGGTTACAGCTTACTTTGTTCCTGGCTTCAGGATGCGCGGAGGCTTTACAACCGCACTCATTGGTGCTCTTGTGATAGCAGCCGCTGATTTTCTCATTGAAAAATTGTTCAAATTTGATGCATCCCCTTTAGGCAGAGGTATCTCAGGCTTTCTCGTATCGGCGGCAGTAATATATTTTACTCAATATTTTGTGTCTGGCATGGAGGTAAGTCTCTTGGGGGCTGTAATTGGAGCACTGGTAATAGGTCTTATTGACTCAATATTGCCTACAAGATTCATGTAGAGCTTCAAATAGCTGCGATATGCAGCTATTTCTTTTTTTAGTAGCAAATTGTAAATATGTAGTATATAATCTATTCATACATTCTTCTTTATTGAACGCATAAAGTATTTATATTGGGCAAGGTGCGAATTCAATAACAATCAAGGTAACCATTTTGCGGATTTTGAATAAAGATAAATATGTATTCCGCAAAATGCCGAATTGGAGGGAGTAGCTTGAAACTAACGGTATTGGGGAATAATGGACCTTACCCAAAAGCAGGTGGGGCTTGCTCAGGCTTTCTGCTTGACAGCGGTGAAACCAAGGTGGTGTTGGACTTTGGCAATGGTGTGCTTAGCAGGCTGCAGCAATACATAGATATTGAAGAAATATCTGCTATTATTCTTTCACATCTTCACAGCGACCACATTGGGGATATAATGATACTCCGGTATGCTGCAGATATCAAACTAATGAAAGGCCAAATGGAAAAGCCTATAAAAATATATGCACCTGCGGAACCCATCGAGGAATTCAATAGGCTTAAATACAAGGAAGCCTTGGAGATTATTGAGATTAATCCTGCTGAAAAGCTTTTGATTGGTGACCTTAAGATAAGCTTCAGGGAGATGGTTCATGGATTTAAGAACTATGCAATATGTATAGAAAAGAATTTAAGGAAGTTTGTTTATTCAGGGGATACCTGCTTAAATGATGAGCTTGTTGATTTTGCCAGGAATGCGGATCTGTTCATATGTGAAGCAGGTTTGTTGGAAAGAGATGAAAAATGCATAAGAGCCATGCACCTGACAGCGAGAGAAGCGGCACAGATTGCCGAGAACGCGGCTGCAAAGAGGCTGCTGCTCACACATTTTCTTCCGGGTGTAAAGCTGGAGCATTATATTAATGAGGCTACTTCGGTATATAACGGGATTATGGAGTTGGCAGGAGAGGGCAAAAGTTATTTTATATAGAAAAATGTATAAACCTGATAAAAATGTAATTATATAGAAGGAAAATGGGAATATAGGTAGAAACCATATATATAAATCGCACAAAGAAGCTTACATGGAATAGCTGCGATTTATAACATCAATGAAAACGTTTCGCACTATTGAACTATTATGTAATGGATTTAGTGCGAAACATATTGTACACAATATAAAAGATACGGATGTGGAAGTATGGTGGAGACTAAAACAAGCATTGATACCAAGGGTGGAAGATATGATATGGCAGGCTTCGCCCTTTCCTTCTTTTGCGGCATACTGGCCGGAAGTGTTTTATTACCTGGTAAATTGATTATACTGGGTAGTTTTTTATTGTCTGCAGTTCTTGTGTTCCTGAACAGAGGAAGCAGGACAAATTTCAAGGCCGCCCTTATGCTGATGATTTTTCTTGGAGGGATGCTGGATTACAGGTTAAGCTTTGAGCTAAATAGCAAGCTTACTGTATTCGATGAAAAGAATACAGTCTATGAATGCCTGATTATAGACAATCCGGTGGATAAAGGCGGTTATCTGCAGTATACAGCGAAAATCCTATCGGTGAACCAGGGGGGGAAGCACTATAATTTCAGTGATAAGGTTTTCTTAAGAATTGATACGGAGAACATATTCAAATTTGGGGATAAGGTAATTGCTGAAGGCCAATGCTCCGACATAGCAGGAAGGAGGAATCCGGGGGATTTCGATTATAGGCAGTATTATAAAAGCAAAGGTATAAGCAAGGTGATAATAACCGATAGGGCAGTATTGTCGGAGGAGGATAGCGCCGGAGTTTTCAGGACTATGCTTTATCTTTCCAGGGAGAAGGTCCGGTCTGCTATAAATGAGGCTTTGCCTGCAGACGAGGCGGCTATACTTATCGGTATAATAACCGGTGATAAGACTGGTATTGATGAGGACACAAGGGATGCCTATATGAGAACAGGACTATCCCATATACTTTCAGTTTCCGGCCTTCATGTAGGTTTTCTCATGCTGCTGCTTACATATGCACTGATGCCCTTTAAAATGGAGAAAAGGCTTCAGGGAATGATAATTATATTGACAGTAACATATTATGTGCTGTTGATCGGTGCTCCCCTGCCCTCTGTAAGGGCTCTCATCATGCTTGCGGTTTTAATGGGCGGAAAGGCTGTGGGACGGGATTATGACCTTTTGGCATCGGTATCCTTTGCCGCCATGGTAATGCTGCTATTTAAACCTTTGGCAGTACATGATCCGGGCTTTATAATATCCTTTGGTGCAATGTATTCCATTGCATTTCTTTATCCGGTATTTCACAGCATGCTGCGGTGCATTTCTTCGGCTATAAGGAGTGCTGCAGCATTATCGCTAGCTGTATGGTTTGGGCTTGCACCTATTCTGGCTTATTATTTCAACTACATTTCTACAATAAGCATTATAATAAACATTATAGCAGTGCCTCTGTCATTGGTAATCACAGTTGCGGGTTTTGCAGGGGTAATTGCGGGAATAGCATCAAAGGTTCTGGCAATATACATATTCTCTGTAGACTACTACCTTATAAGCTTTCTTACCTGCATGGTCCAAAAGGCTTCTGGGCTTCCCATTGCAGGCTTTTATATTCCAACACTTCCTGTCTGCATTTATGCCTTATACTATATGGGCATAGCTTTATGGGCCGCATTTTTCGGGAACACCTTTTTCAAAATATACATCGGGAGGCTCTCGATGGCCTATTTACTTGCAGCGGCTGTGGCTCTTTCAGTCTATAACCTTCCTTCCAAAGACCTGAGAATGGTTTTCTTCGATGTCGGTCAGGGAGACAGCAGCTGCATCATTACTCCCTCAAAAAAGGTAGTGCTGGTTGATGGGGGAGGTTCCTCCGGGAATGGAGATTACTACTACGACGTAGGGGGGAAGATAACGCTTCCGGCACTGCTGCACCAGGGGATATGGAGAATAGATACTGTGATAGTCTCACATTTGCATGATGACCACATGGAAGGCCTGCTTTCGGTAATGGAGGTTTATCCGGTAAAAAACCTTATAATGCCTAAGGTTTCTGGAAGCCCGGAGAATGTTTCAAAGAATATCGGTGAGTTAATGGATATGTGCAGGAGAAAAGGGGTAAATATTTATAAATTGGGAAAGGGCGACTATATAAAATTAGGAAAAGAAGTAAGGATAGATTTTTTGCATCCCGGAGAAGAGGCCAAATCGGACGAAAATGAAAATTCATTGGTAGGTGTGCTGAAATATGGGGATTTTCTTGCGTTGTTTACAGGAGACATAGGGAAAGAGACAGAGGTGATTCTTCCTGCCGGAGTGATTGACTCAAGCATATTGAAAGTGCCTCATCATGGCAGCGGTCGGTCTTCTTCTGAAGAATTTCTGGAGGAAGTAAAGCCAAAGGCGAGTGTGATTTCAGTCGGCAAGAATAATTACGGACATCCATCGGCAGAGACAATAAAAAGGTTGAGCGACAGCGGCAGCCTGATATATAGAACCGATGAGACCGGAGCGGTGATATTTATTACAGACGGGAAAAATCTGAAGGTGAAGACTGTAAGATAATGTTTTTTGGTTACGCGTTACGCGTTCCGAGTTGCGGGATTCAATCCAGAGAGTGACCTTATTTGGTGTTAAGTTCCCATTACAAAACAGGTCTTGGGCTTGATGTAAGCTTCTGGTAAAAGTATTATTATATCAGAGAAAAAAGATTATAAATATGTGTAACATTTTGAGAGTATTATATGTCTTATATGTGAGGGGTCAGAAATATGTTTTTTAGTTTTACAAGCGACAAGGATGATGAGCGCTATGAATATTCCATTGAGGTATTATTTCAGGAAAATTACGATAGAGCCTATAGCACGGCAATAGCTATACTCTTAAATAAGGAACTTGCTAAAGATGCAGTGCAGGAAGCGTTTTTAAGGGCATTTTTAAAGATAGATACATTGAACGATAAAAGCAAATTTAGTATATGGATTTGCTCTATCACTAAAAATGTATGCAGGGATATGCTGCGGCAAATATGTAAACAGAGAAGCAGAAATATATCCATCTATGATGAAGAGGGCAACATTAAAAACAATATTGTTGAATTAAGTGATTTGAATGTTCCTGATAAAATATATGAAGACAGCGAGGCCAGGCGGGAATTAAAAGCATTTATTGGTGAAATGGATGCTGATACACAGACAATCATTAACTTGAGATATTTTGAGGACTTTACGTATGAGCAAATCGCTGAATATATGGATACTAAAGAAAACAATGTGAAGGTTAAGCTGCATAGAGCAAAACGCAAGATAGCAGACAAGATAAAGAAGCATCTTGCTATGGGGGGAGTAGATAAAAATGTCTAAAAACTTTGATTCTTTTATAAAAGAGCTGATAAAAGAAAGAATATATGAAATGCCGCGCCCTCCAAAAGAGGAGGTGTGGGGGCAGTTAATAACACAGTTAAGGCAGGAACGCAGAAAAGAAAGAAAGATAAAAATGCTAAAGCAGTTAAGACCTGTATTTACCGCATGTATGGTAATTATCTTTTTAATAGTACTATATATAAACCCCAATACTCATGTAGCAGCATTTACTAATAAGATTATAAAAAGTATAGTTGAAATAACACAGGATACTTTTAAAATTCATAAAAAGGTTGATTTTGCTGCTGATGGAAAGGCTGATTATCTTTTCGGAAGGGATATTGACGATCCAAGGATTGGTGAAGCACAAAAAAAAGTACACTTTAGGTTGTTTATCCCGGAATATATACCTGAAGATTTCAAATTAAACAGTGTCGATGTCTTAAACAAGAATGAGAAAAAGGAAACAGTGACTTTCTTGTATATAAATTCTGATAGTAACAAAAAAGATTGTTTTGAAATTACACAGCGGAGTTATTCAGATGGTGCAAGTGTCACTATGAACATCGAGAAGGATGAAAATACAAAAATTGAGAATTTAGCCATTGACGGGATAGAGTATACTTTGGTAAGCTATGAAAAAAATCTTAATGGGCTGTTATGGGATAATGGTAATATTGGATGTGAAATAAGAGGTAATATAAGCAGAGATGATATAATTGAGATTGCAAAATCAATGAAGTAGGGTGTACAAAAGTACACCCTGTTTTTTTACTATTCTACATATATGTATGAGGATGTTGAATTCTGAGTTTCTGTTTGCGAGCGAGACTGTAAATAATTTTGTGTAAACCTTTTGGATTAATGATAAAATACCTTGGTTTACATAGCAAATTTTTTAGAAATATTGTTGTATGTATTTTTACACATGATGAGAACTCTG
>Ga0209643_1000293_pt1 | contig 109454 bp, 101 predicted proteins | sample AutmiccBRH37_all_FD_187383 | JGI IMG/M metagenome (GOLD analysis project Ga0209643, IMG submission 187383) | Deep subsurface microbial communities from Mt. Terri, Switzerland - Autotrophic microbial communities BRH/37_all (SPAdes) (version 2) | ecosystem: Environmental > Aquatic > Deep...
AAGATGAGGTGTTGAGACAGCTCGAAGTCAGACACAGAAAGAGGCAGGCATCAATTGATGCCGCCTACCGAAAACAACAAAAAGACGGGATGTTGCCTCTGTCGGCATGCTCGCCAAAGTAGAATTAACAGCCCAACCTACTCCGAAGAGCATCGCAATTTGAATGTCACCGGAGGAGCTAGCCCCCAATATCGTAAAAAGGTGCATGGAATGCACCCTTCATCTACCGGAATTCCGCAAAATTGTTGAACTCGTAGGGTGGATCATGCACCATCAGGTACCCTGATTTGCATCTTTTGGTAGAAATAGGGTGAGATGGCACAATTGATATTCGATCTGGTTTCCATAACAGCACCGTGGTACAATTGCTGTGAATTAACCACCACTCATCTGGAGCACCCCCATGGATTTCCAACTTGTTTTTGAAAAAGTCATCTCTTCTTTCGAGAAAGAGAATCTTCAGTATGGACTGATTGGGGGTTTTGCTCTGGGGGTTATGGGAATTCTTCGAAGTACGATGGATATTGACATTCTTCTCCTGGTCGACGACCTCGACAAAGCAGATAAAATACTCACCGGCTGCATGTATTCATGTGTTCACCGATCCCCACATTTATCGCAATATACATCAGGATTAAAACCACTTGGAAGTATCGATATCCTGCATGCTTCGAAGACGATCTCAAAAGAAATGCTGTCGAGGGTAGAAAGGTTCAGAGTGTTCAATAAATATATGATCCCCGTGCTTTCTCCAGAGGATATAATCGGCCTCAAGGTCCAGGCCATAGCCAACGATGCGCAAAGGGAGGCTACCGATATATACGATATGCGGCTGTTGCTTGAATATCAGCTGCAAAGGAAAAGGCGTATTGACTGGGAACTTCTGGACGAGTATTTTTCACTCTTTAATAAACAAGCCTTGCTGACCACCCTGAAAAAGGACTTTTCATGAAACTTTCCGATCAAGCCAAGAAAGAATTGCTGCGTCTTTCTCAGACTGACGAATTCAAATTCTTGGAGAAAAAGATTTTCGCGGAGAATCCCGGAACAGTCGAGGCAACAAATCAATTCACCGACTTTATTCAGTTCCTTCACAAAATGGCCGACCATCCCTTAAGAGAGCCCAGACCCATGAAGGGCGATTTCAAATTTTAAATTTTCCAAGCGCACGAAATCGAGCGGAAAGTACGCTTAAGGCGGATGAACCTGAATTTCTAATGTACTAAACATTGGCCAGCAACCATTCCACAATTCGCTCCGCCGCCTTTCCGTCCCACTTTTCAGGGATCTGACCTTTTGTGCATTTGCCGCTGAGGATATTTTGAGCAGCCGCGACAATTCGTGCAGGATCATTGCCGACGATAACGTTGGTTCCGACTTCGCAGGTCACAGGTCTCTCGGTATTATGGCGCATGGTAATGCATGGAATGCCCAGGACCGTGGTTTCCTCCTGCAGTCCCCCGCTGTCGGTAAGCACCATGGCGGCGTTCATGTTGAGATGGAGGAAGTCAAGGTAGCCCAAAGGCTCGGTGAGCCGGATTCCCTTCACTTCCGCCCCGCTGTTGAAAAAATCCGTAAGACCGAATTCTTCCGCCATTTTTCTGGTCCGCGGATGGATGGGGAAGAGTATCGGCAATGCTTCGCTTATCTTCTGCAAGGCGTTGAGGATGCCTGCAAATATCCCGCGATCATCGACATTGGAAGGTCTATGCATTGTCAGTGTTGCATATTTTCCTCTTTCCAGGCCCAACCTGCCGGTAACATCCAGCCCGGCTGCCATTTCTCGGTGTTTCAGCAAGGTGTCGATCATGACATTGCCGACAAAAATTATCTTTTCTTCGGCAATCCCTTCAGCTCGCAAATTTTCATTGGCAAAATGATCGGTGGTAAAGAGATAATCGCACAGCACATCGGTGCAGAGCCGGTTGATCTCTTCCGGCATGCCCATATCCCGCGAGCGCAACCCGGCTTCCACGTGGGCGACTCGAATGCCAAGCTTCTTTGCGGTGATGGTACAGGCCATGGTGGAGTTGACATCGCCTACGACAATGACAAGATCCGGTTTTTCCTTCAGGCAAACCTGTTCGAAGGCGACCATGATTTTACCCGTCTGGACGGCATGACTGCCTGAACCCACCCCAAGATCGATATCCGGTTTAGGCATGCCGAGATCTTCAAAGAAGGCCTTGCTCATCTTCTCATCATAATGCTGGCCGGTATGGACAAGGAGATGATCGATCTTTCCCGGATGATGGTTCATCGCTTCGATTATCGGGGCCATTTTCATGAAATTCGGCCGGGCGCCTACTATATTCAGGATTTTCATGTTTTTTCTTTTTCCAGCGAATTAATATCGATCGGAGTTATTCCTACAAGTTATCACTTTTTCATCTCTATCCGGTCAACCAGCGACATAAAAAAGTCTGTCGACCAGATGTCCAACGTCTCCGGCTCCCGGATAAATGGCCTGACATCCTGTCTGGCCTGGTTGACGTCCAGGTTTTCTATAGCATCTCTTAGTGAATCCCTTACATCATCAAAAGAAAGTCTCTCATTGCTCCAATGACCACTCTGCCGCATCCGTTCTTGCAGATGCGAGACATGCAATTGCGGATGATATGCACAATACCAGACAAAATCGTACCAGTCTCGACCCTTCACCCTGTTTTTCCATTTTCTGAAAAGAAGAGCATGGACTTTACCAGCGAACAAATCGGGCAGTGAATAGGTGCGAACCGCAAAAGGGATAGGCTGGAGCAAATATTTTGCCTCGGAAATAAAACCCGCTGGGGGATCAGTATCGACTTCCAGCTTTATCTTCAGCAACTGACCAGGATTTATACCTTTTGTTACTGTCGTATCGATTTCGAATTCCAGCATTACATGCAAGGTGTGGGCCTTGAGAAAAGCAGACTGCACTGCCGTTTCGACGGATTTCTGTTGGATTTTTCCTTCCACCCTGAATCCGAACCCGGCCAGTTCACTTTCAAGAGCAGGCAGATATCTGGAAAGCTCGAATGTAGCGTCCGGCACCAACAAGGAAAAATCCAAGTCCTCGGAAAATCTATCCAGACCATAAAGAATGCGAAGAGCGGTGCCGCCATAAAACGCAGCGTGTTCAAAAAATTTGCTTCTCCACAGCCCCAGCAGCGCAACTTCCTGCAAAATTTCCCTCAATGCATGGAGAGTCTCCTCGGACGTCTTGCAGGAATATCTCTCAAGCATCTTTTTGATGGCGTTATTCATCTCTGGTTGCTCTTCTGCCGCAATCGGTCCATGACTTGCAAAAAAAGCTCACTCTTCCTGGACCCAAACTCATTGCAGTATTTTGTTGCCATTGCAATGTTCATCTGGGCGAGGTCTGAAGGATTTATCCGTAGATCTTCCAGAAGATACAATTCCAGGTCCTTGTGCGTCCTGAGTGGTGGGCCTGTCTGGATTTTATCCACAAGGGCTTTTTCCGGTGCCGCAATGAGACTGGAGGCCCCCAATTCATCTGTAATGATATCCATGCCCGGGGCAAAACATTGCAAGGGTATGTGACGATAACTGAAGCAACCGATCGGGGTCTGGTATATTTTTGATCGGCCTGACGTAACCGAAGTAATTTGAGTCACTCGCTCAGGTATAAGAGAGTAATGGTACAAGGCATATTCGAGAGATACATAGGAAGGACCGTGCAATAAGTTAGCCAGATACATCTTCGAAATCGGCCATTTTCGGAGTTCCTCGCCAAAGATGTATAGTCCTTTCTTAATTCTGATAATGTCCCCGCACTGAACCAACCTGGAGATTTTATCGCGAGGTGACGAGTAATCATGCAACGTCGCAATCAAGGTTTGGTAGTCAAACACATCCTGCTGGATGAGTTTTCTGATCGTTGCGGCAGGTCTGGGCATTCTCTTGCCATTGAATAGTGGTTGCATTTTTTGCATGGTATGTCTAATTATATTCGACATACCATGCAACTACAACACTTATCCGGTTACAAATTGATTTTCGGCTTATGAAGCGCGAGAGAGTATGGCCGCCAGTTGATCATGGCTCGGGGAGATGTCGATGAATCTGATTCCGACTCCGGCAGCATCGCTCCGGACGATTATGCCGGTTAGGGTGACTTCCCTGGTCTCGAGCCCCTCTCCTGCTTTGAGGACAATTTGACACTTCTCCCCAATCGGCAGTTTTTCTTCAACGGGAAAGAAACACCCTCCCAGACTTATATTCTTCAACAAAACGTCATAGGAGGTGTCCAGCCGATATAAGGACAGGCTGGCAGGCATGTCAAATGCCATCCTCGCAAATTGCCTTCTCTCTTTTTTCACTTCGACCTTTCAAAAAGAACGTAACTCTTCAGTCACAATGAAGTGTCATCTTGATTGCATGCCCTAGTTGAGACATAGTTACCGGCTTTTCCAGGAATTTCGTCACGCCGATATTTTTGGCCTGCAGCAGATCTTCGTATTTCGAATACCCACTGATAAGTATCGCTTTCTGGTGCGGGTTAATCTGCAGAATTCTCTCAAACGTCTCATGGCCGTTGAGCCCATCGCCCATCATCATATCGAGCAAAACCAGATCGACCGCCTGAGATTTTAGAAATGCCACCCCCTCTTCACCACTTTGTACAGCATGGGTTTTATAATTCAGCCGACTCAGCAAGCCGCCTATAGTTTCATTCTGCTCCACCTGGTCATCGATAAGCAGAACTGTCTCCCCCTTCCCTCGCAGTGACCAATAATCGAGTTCCTGAGGTGCCGAACAGGCGTCCTCAGTAGTGGCCGGCAGGTACACTTCAAAAAGTGCGCCGGCATCTTCATTTCTTACTTCGACCCAGCCATTATTTTCCTGAACGGTATTCCATACAATCGAAAGGCCGAGACCTGTGCCGCTTTTGCCCATGATCTTGGTACTGTAAAATGGATCGAAGATGTGATCCATGTCCTTTTGTAAGATTCCCGGACCATTGTCGGCAATGCTCATCTTGACGTAATCTTCGCTGCCTCCCGAAGCCGTATCCATGGAAAGAGGATTGATGAATTTACAGTTTTGCGTGGTTATGCGGATCCTGCCGTCCCTTTTGACAGCTTCGAGGGCGTTGCCGATCAGGTTGAGGAGGACCTTGTGAATCTGCAGCGGTGCGCAACAGACATTGTGTATGTTTTTTTGCAGATTGGTCTGGATGAGAACATCGGGATAATGCGCAAGTCTCTCGTTATGTTCTATCGAATCGAGATAATTCAGGATCAGGGAGTTGATATTCTCAACCGTTTTCGGCAAGGAACTCCCCCTGGTGAGCGCCACCAGGTCTCTGACAACCGATGCGGCCCTCTTGCCGGCTTCCTGAATTTTTTTTATGTGAAGATAAAATCTGTCCGACTCGTTCATTTGCGCCAGAAGCAGATCGGGATAACTGACGACACCGGACAGGATATTATTCAAATCATGGGCCACCGCTCCGGCCATAAGACCCAGAGATTTGATTTTATTAGCTTTTTCAAGTTTCCTGTGTAGCTCGAATTTTTCTTCCTCAGCCCTGAGCCTCTCTGACAGGTCCCTTATGGAACACACACGGGCTGCACTGCCGAGATAGTTGATGTTCCGTGTCTTTGCTTCAATGGGAAACACCTTCTTGTCTTTTCTTACTCCGATCGCTTCATAATCGCCCAACAACCCCAGTTCAATACGCTGATTAACAAACGGCAAGGAGGCTGGAGAGAGGATCTTGTCCAGGAATATCCCCTCCCGCAATTCATCCGGCCCATAACCGAACATCGAAAAAAACTGATCGTTTGCCTCGATTAATCTGCCGCCTTCATGGATAACGAGCCCTTCCCAGGATGCTTCGGCAAGCACCTGAAATCTTGCCTCGCTTGCCTCCAGTTTCTTACTGAGCTCGTTATGCTGAAGAGCTTTTGCAATCGTTTTCAGCAGCAGTTCGTGATGTATCGGTTTGTTCAGGAAATCGTAAGCACCGTGCTTCATCGCCATCACAGCCGTTTCCACAGTGCTCATCCCGGTCAGCATGACAGCGGTGGTATGGATGCATGACTTTTTAATATATTCGAGAATCTCGTAGCCGGACACATCGGGCAAATCGACATCGAGCAGAGCCAGATCAAAGCATTTTTCCCCGAGAAGCCGGATTGCTTCCCTGCCGCTCGTTGCTTCCGTACACTGGTAATTATAGTGGTTGAGGATGATATGAAGACTTTTTACAAAACGCTCTTCATCATCGACCAGAAGAATATTCGGCATCAAGCTCATTATCTTTCTCCGCTAATGGAGGCTGTTTAAATCCAGGGGAAGATAGATGGAAAAGTGAGTCCCCTCGCCGGGCTTGCTCGTACAGGTAATATCCCCTCCGATATCCTTGACGGTTTTATGAACTATCGACAGTCCGAGGCCCGAATGACCATTCTTCTTTGTCGTAACAAAAGGTTTGTATAGATTTTTCACGACGGCCTCAGGTAATCCGGGACCGGAATCCTTTACAACAATTTCAATTCCCGGTGGCCGCAGAACATGAGAGACATGAGAATCCTTTACAAACACCCCTGTTGTGATTTCGACATAACCGGCTGTATCAATTGCTTCGGATGCATTCTTTATCAGGTTGATCATGATCTGTTTAAGAGCATCGGGTGAGGTAATTACCTGCGGCAGACCGGTACCGGACCTGAATAAAATCGACTTTCCGGAGAAGCCGAAAAGCGATGGTTCGACGAGGTGAACAATATCTTCTATGACTTTATTCACATCGGTCGGCACGTATGCAGCGGAGGTGGTTTGAGAAAAGATATCCACCTGATTGACCATTGTTACAATACGATTAATTTCCTCGCCTATTATTCCAAGTTCCTCCTGGAAAATATTTTCCGCCGGAAGCTTCAATCGCATTGTCATGAGATAATTATTAATAATACCCAGCGGATTATTGATCTCATGGGCGAATTTGCGCGCCGTCATCGATATTGCGGCCATTCTTTCGGCTTCGATTTCCTCTGCTTTCCCGGCTTCCATGCTTTCGACAAGCAGGCACAACCCAACCTGCTGCGCTATCGTCAGGATGAGCTGACCGTCGCTCTTTGAAAGTGCTTTCGCGCCGGCCGGCAGGCCGAGAAGAATGACTCCGACACTTTTTTTACCGGCGATGACCGGTACCAGCAGAATTGAATTGCTTCCGAGCACCCTGAATACCTGTTCGTCGGCAAGATGTCTTCGTTCTTTTCCGGCGGTAAGGCATATCGGCGAGGAAGTATGGAAAGCTCGGACTATCAGGCTCGAATTCTTTTGTATCGGCAGCGTGAGACCTCGACTCAAATGCCGCAGAATGCTCGTTTCGGATACCCGTCCCTTGAGCAGGACTCCGTCTTTGTCCGGCAGGAAAAAAAGCACTTTTTCAATACCGAAAAGTATATGCATCGATTGCTCAAAAGCGGCAATAATGGCTTCGGTATCTTCTGCTTGAGCAAGATTTTCGAGAAACCCCGACAAGAGGGCAATGCTTTTCACCTTTGCGGCAAGAAACCTGCTGCCGGCCAGATCGTTATATTCCTGGCCGTTGACCGGCAGCACATTCTCGGGTTTTATATCGGGATTCGCCGTTTGTCGAGGGAGCTTCGTTCTGTTTTTTTCCAACAGCACCGGCGGCATTGCGATTATATTGAGATTTTCGGCAAGTTGAACAACTTCCTCCCTTGCTCCCTTGACAATATCCATGAACTCGGATTTAGGCAGACCAAGCAGCAGCTCACCGGCCTCGCCGTTACGCTCATGCGCCTGATAGTTCTCAGTCATCAGGTTGGCGACAAAGACGATTTTGACAAGCGGGAATGACTCTCTTATCTTCTCGAGCGATTCATGATGATATTTTATGGCATCCGCCATCAGGGAGTTCAGCTTCCAGTTTGTGACGAGCCACGCACCCGCTTCACAATGGGTTACACCTATCAACTGATTTTCCGCCCATAATTCGTTGCGGATATCCTCAGTCTCGAGAAGGATGGCCTCATGCTCTTTCGGGAAGGTCGACACGAGAATCAGTCTTCCGATATCATGAAGCAGACCTGACAGGTATGCCTCTTCGGGGCTGCCGAATCCGGTCTGTTTCGCTATCCGTCTGGCTAATGTGGCACACATCAGGGAATGCCACCAGAATGTATTGAGGTTGAAATGTTTGACGGCCTTGTAACGCTTTCGATCAAAGACCTGATGGATAGAGGCTGTGACGGCAATATTTTTAATGCTGTTCGATCCGAGATAGACAACCGCCCGCTCAATTCCGGTAAAAGTACTCTGGAAACCGTAGTAGGAGGAATTGACAACCTGTAAGATCCTGAAACTGAGAGCGGGATCAACGCTGACAATGGAAGCAATTTCCGAGAGAGGCGTGTCATTCTTTTCACACGCTTCGATCAACCTGACCAGAACCTCGGGAAGTGTCGGCAGGTTTCCCGATTTCTCGATCCGGGCGTAGACATCTTCTTTGCTTATCATATATCCACAGACGCAAAATATGTGTTATAGATACTGAGACGTCAGGCCGTTAAATTTCTTTAATTTCAGACCTGCGGTTTCTTGTGACCGTCGGTCACAAGATTTAACAGAAGAATGGATAAGCCACAACAATTAATCAATTGTTTTTTGGCTTCAGCTTCAAGAAGACATGAATAATTTATGGTGCGTGAAACGCACGAGCTACGACAACGTTGGGCTTGGCAGCCCAACCTACAAATCTTTCCGTGGTAGCCGCGTAGGTTGGGCTGTGAAGCCCAACATCCAAAAAACGTTGGGCTTGAAAGCCCAACCTACAAAGCTACAAAGCTACCAACTCGCTTTGCAAGTCTTGCCCAACCGGTCGTCGGAAAACGGTGATAATAATGGTGCGTGAAACGCACCCTACGGTGCTACGGCGCTCCCGTTTTGTCCTCACTCCCCTTAATCCCCAATGCCTCGGCAAGGGCACGGCGTGCTTCGGGCTCGCCGTGGATCAGCCGGATTTCCTTTGGCGGCTCGGGCATGGCTTGCACCCAGTCGACAAGCATCTGCCGATCGGCATGGGCTGAATAGGCGGTAAGGGTGTGGATGCCGGCTTTTACGGGAATCTGCTTTTCAATCATCTTTCTTCCTGGCGTTCCTTTCGCCTGGTAGCCGACAAAAAATATATCGTTTTTCGGATCGTCAAGGCCGTATTTCAGGTGCTCGACAATACGTCCGCCGGTGCACATGCCGCTGCCGGCGATGATGATGGCAGGGCCTTTTATACCCAGCAGCTTTTTATGATCCTGATATTTCTCCACTGCATAGAGGCCCTTGAAATCAAAGGGGTGGTCGCCTTTTGCCTTGAGATCTTTTGCCTCTTCATCCCAATAGGCTGCAAGCTCCGAGTAAATTCCGGTTATCTTCAAACCGAGGGGAGAATCGACGAAGACCGGGACCTTTACGCCAATCCTGTCCAGTTCGTAAAGAAGCTCCTGGGTTCTGCCCAGGGCGAAGGCCGGGATATAGACGATCCCTTTGTCGGCAAGTGCTTTCTTGAGTAGTTTCTCCATCGCCTCGCCCCGGCCTTTTCGGCTGGGATGGTTTCGATCTCCATAGGTGGATTCCATTATAAGAAGATCACAGGCTTCGGGCGGATCCGGATCCGGCAGGATGGGCGTATCCTTGCAGCCAAGGTCGCCGGAGAAGATCACCCGGAACGCATCACCCTGCCGATCGGGGAAATTGAACAGGATAAAGCACGAGCCGAGAATATGTCCGGCATTGCTCAGCTTGAAGGTGATGACCTTTTTGAGGGTGAAGGTCTCATGAAGCTCAAAGCCCCACGAGAGATCATCGATGCGCATCTCCAGGCGACGAACTTCCTTTTCGGTTCTGGCCGAAAAGGACATGGCATCGTTGAGCATGGGAAGCAGCAGTGCCTTGGTGGCATGGGTGCAGATGATCTCGCCCTTAAACCCGGCATCGATCAGGTCCGGCACCCTGCCGATGTGATCGATGTGAGCGTGGGTCAAAAACAGGTAGTGGATTTTTTCGGGCGGGACAGGAAACCGGTCAAAGGGCAGCTCCGGGTCATCGCCATAGGCCGAACCGCAGTCCACCAGGATATTGACGCTGTCGGCAGATCCCGGCAGGGTCTCTATCAGATGACAGGAGCCGGTGACGCAGTCTTTTGCGCCGAGATGGGAGATTTTCATTTCAGCCGTCCTTATCTTTTCAACCGGTTCAAGCTGCTCAAGACAGCCTTTATCGAGGCGATGATTATATCGGTATCCACCCCCGTGCCCCAGCAGGTGCTGCCATCCGGACCTTCTATTTCAATATAGGCGGCGGCTTTGGCACTCGACCCGCCGTTCAAGGCGTGTTCGTCGTAGCTGCTTAACCTGAATTCGCCGGTGACATCCTTTTTGAGCGCCGCACAGAATGCATCGAGCGGTCCGTTGCCCGAGGCGAAAATGGTGATTTCCCGGCCATGGTCGAGAAGAGTCGCCTCGATTTCGGCATGGGAGCCGTTTTCACCGTTTTCACCTGCGCTGATATGGCGCTTCACCACATTGAAAGCCTTCAGGTCATAGGGGCTTCTTATGGTCAGATATTCTTTTTTGAAGGCCTCGTAAATTTCGCTGTGATGCAGCTCCCGCCCTTCCCGGTCGGTAACGCCCTGGATAATCTTGCCGAACTCCGGGTGCATGGCTTTGGGCATGCGGAAGCCGAACTCTTTTTCCATGACGTAGGCAACGCCGCCCTTGCCGGACTGACTGTTGATGCGGATGATCGATTCGTAGGTGCGTCCGACGTCGGACGGATCGATCGGCAGATAGGGCACCTCCCACAGGCCGGAGGCAAGCTCCTCATATTCGTGCATCCCCTTGTTGATGGCATCCTGATGCGATCCCGAGAAAGCGGTGTAGACCAGCTCGCCGGCGTAGGGATGCCGGGGATGAATCGGCAGGCGGCTGACACGTTCATAGACGTCGACGAGGCGATTGATGTCATGGATATCCAGTTTGGGGTCGACACCCTGGGTAAACATGTTCAAGGCCAGCGTCACAAGATCGACGTTGCCGGTTCTTTCGCCATTGCCGAACAGGGTGCCCTCGACCCGCTCGCCGCCGGCCATCAAGGCCAATTCGGTTGCGGCAACCGCGCAGCCGCGATCGTTATGGGCGTGGAGACTGATGATGGCCGACTCCCTGTTCTTCATGTTGATGCAGAACCACTCGATCTGATCGGCATAGATGTTCGGCGTCGCCAGCTCGACTGTGGCAGGAAGATTGAGAATCAACTTGTTTTCCGGGGTCGGCTGCAAAACGCCCATGACCGCCTCGCATATTTCAAGGGCAAACTCGAGTTCCGTGCCGGTAAAACTTTCCGGTGAATATTCGTAGTGGAAGATGGTTTCCGGATATTTTTTCTCTTCTTTCTTGAGCAGGGTCGCGCCGTGCACCGCCAGATCGATGATTTCCTGCCGGCTCATCTTGAAGACCGTTCTGCGCTGCAGGGTCGAGGTCGAGTTGTAGAGATGAACAACCGCCTCCTTCGCGCCCCGCACGGATTCGAAGGTTTTCTTGATCAAATGCTCGCGGGCCTGGGTCAGGACCTGGATCATTACCCCTTCCGGAATCAGCTTCTGCTCGATAAGCACCCGGGCAAAATCATATTCCACCTGCGAGGCGGAAGGAAAGCCGACCTCGATTTCTTTAAAACCGATATCGGTAAGGAGTCGAAACATCTCGATTTTTTTATCGAGACTCATCGGTTGAATCAGCGCCTGATTGCCGTCCCGCAGATCGACACTGCACCAGATGGGAGCCTTGTTTATGGTTTTGGCCGGCCACGTACGATTCGGCAGATTAACCGGCGGATAAGGTCGATATTTGCTCACCAACTCAGGATTCATTTCATCTCCTTGCTACAAGTTCCACTTTTTTACAAAAAAAAAGGCCACGGTTTTTTCAACCGTGGCCTTTCAAGATAACAGAGTATTCAAACAGACTACAACGCCTCCGTATCAGCCACGGGATCGACCAGTAGAAGTCCTGGTAGGAGGAGAAGCGAGTTTGTCATTTGTATGTCACACGAATATCTTAAAATTTGCCGAAAACACATCATCCGGATTTATTACACGTCTTCAGTAGCTGTTGTCAAGCGGGTTTTTTGCAAGCTGCCCGCAACTATTGAGACTTATAGGTAACGCCACTGCGCCATTGCGGTTGACAGAAGTGATGTTGACAGATATATTTCCGCACTGGTCTCAATATATTGGATTTTCAAGATGTTCTTCATTTCAGATGAATATTTTTAATTATTTTAAGGGAATAGCTTAATGGGTAAAATTTCCGGATCCCAGGCGATCGTAAAATGTCTTCTGGAGCAGGGCGTAAAAACAATCTTTGGTTACCCGGGCGGCGCCGTGCTTGATCTTTACGACGCCCTGATGGATTCCGAGATAACCAACGTGCTGGTACGTCACGAGCAGGGGGCGGTGCATGCCGCAGATGGCTTTGCCAGGGTCTCCGGCGAAGTGGGTGTCGCTCTGCTCACTTCGGGTCCCGGCGCTACCAACGGTGTCACCGGAATCGCCACTGCCTATATGGATTCGATTCCCATCGTTATTCTGACCGGCCAGGTGCCTCGCGCGCTGATCGGCAACGATGCCTTTCAGGAAGTCGATATCGTCGGAATAACCAGGCCCTGCACCAAACACAACTATCTGGTCAATAATGTCGAGGATCTGGTCCCTACTCTCCGGGAAGCCTTCCACATCGCCCGAACCGGGAGGCCGGGGCCGGTCCTGGTCGATCTGCCGAAAGATCTGGTCGCAACCAAGCTGACCTATCCGGAAATAACCCCTATTCATATCTCCAGCTATCAACCGACCTACAACCCTCATCCGGTCCAGATCGAAAAAGCCTGCAAGCGGATCATGAAGGCGACCAGACCGGTGCTGTATGTCGGGGGCGGGGTCATTCTCTCCAATTCCAGCAATGAACTGACCGAGCTTGCCCGGAAACTGAGTATACCGGTCACCATGACGCTGATGGGGCTTGGTGCTTTTCCCGGCACCGACGAACTCTCCATGGGAATGCTCGGCATGCACGGCACATATACCGCGAATATGGCCGTCGCCGAATGCGATCTGCTGATTGCGGTAGGAGCCCGCTTTGACGACAGGGTGACCGGCAAGCTGAGCGAATTTGCAAGTAAAGCGGAAATTATCCATATCGATATCGATCCGACCTCGATCAGCAAGAACGTCAAAGTCGATATCCCTATCGTTGCCGACTGCAAAAACGCCTTGAAGGCGATCAACAAGTGGTTTGACACGCAATCGAACTTCAGTCTCGAAGAGGAAGCCAACCGCCACAAACCATGGTTCGACACGATCAAGGAATGGACGACAAAACATCCCCTGGCCTATAGAGAAAATAATTCCATCATTAAGCCTCAGTATATTATCGAGACCATCCACAGGCTTACCGAAGGCAAAGCAATAATCACCACCGAGGTCGGCCAGAACCAGATGTGGGCCGCCCAGTTCCACAAGTTTGATTATCCCCGCCATTTCGTCACCTCCGGCGGCCTGGGGACCATGGGTTTCGGTTTGCCGGCGGCTATCGGCGCGCAGATGGCTTTTCCTGATCGCACTGTAATAGATATCGCAGGGGACGGTTCCATCCAGATGAACATTCAGGAACTGGCCACCGCAAGGCAATTCAATTGCCCGGTAAAGATAGCAATCCTCAACAACGGCTATCTCGGCATGGTCAGGCAGTGGCAGGAATTGTTCTACAACAAGCGATACTCTTCAACGACGATGGACGTGACACCCGATTTCGTCGAACTTGCCAAGGCCTACGGCGCCGTCGGCCTCAGGGCGACCAAGAAGAGCGAGGTCGAACCGGTTATAAAGGAAGCTCTTGCCACCAAAAACCTCGTTATCATGGATTTCAAGATAGAGCGGGAGGAAGGTGTCTACCCGATGGTGCCGGCAGGCAAGGCAACGACCGAGATGTTGCTGGTTTAGCGTTTTTTTAATATTTAATACTGTGGTCTGAGAGTTTATTTCTCTCCATATATAATTAATATATTTATTTGGCACCCAGGATGAGATGAAACATACGATTTCTGTACTACTTCAAAATAAACCGGGCGTTCTCTCCCGCGTAACCGGTCTCTTCAGTGGTCGCGGCTTCAATATCGAAAGTCTCTGCGTGGCCGAGACGCTCGATCCGAATGTATCCTGTCTGACTGTAGTTTCGCGGGGCGACGATACCATCATCGAACAGATCACCAAACAGCTTAACAAGCTGATCGATGTCATCAAGGTGACCGAGATCACCGACAAGGATTATGTAGAAAGGGAAATGGTGCTGATCCGGGTGAAGGCCGAAGCCCATACCCGGGCCGAAGTCCTGCGGGTTGTCGACATTTTCCGCGGCAAGGTCGTCGATGTCAGCGCGAAAAGCTATGCGATCGAGCTTACCGGCTCGGCTTCGAAAATCCAGGCGGTACTCGATATCCTGCGGCCGATCGGCATAAAAGAAATTGTCCGCACCGGCATTATAGCCATGGGCCGGGCAACGAAGACTAAATAAAATCAACCAGGTCACTCTCTCATGCTCAAACCACAAGCCGCGTAGGTTGGGCTGTGAAGCCCAACATCCCAAAAAACGTTGGGCTTCACAGCCCAACCTACAAAGAACGTTGGGCTTCACAGCCCAACCTACAAAGCTAAATGGAGCGAAAAGTACGCTTACGTCGGATGAACCCTAAATAAATCCCTTTTAACATCAACCAGGTCACTCTCTCATGCTGAAACCACAAGTACCCGTCACTCAGGAAGGGTACCCTTTTATCTTTTTTTCCGCTTTCTGCACCCTGCTCGCGGCAATATTCGGAATGGGCGTCCTGGCTGGAATCCTGCTGGTCGTCACATTCTTTATTCTCTGCTTTTTTCGCGACCCGGAGCGGTTTGTCACAGATCTTGAGAATGCCGTCGTGTCGCCTGCCGATGGCAAAATCATACTCGTGGAGAAAGTGACCGACTCGAAGTTTACCGACGCCGAGGTGCAGAAGATTTCCATCTTCATGAATGTCTTCGACGTCCATGTCAACAGGGTTCCGGCCAGCGGCAAGGTAGAAAAGATTTTGTACCTGCCCGGTAAATTCTATTCCGCCGACAGTGCCAGGGGAGCTCTGCAGAACGAATATTGCGCGACCGTCATTTCGACCCCGCAGGGCAAAAAACTGGCCTTCGTCCAGGTTGCCGGCCTCATTGCCAGAAGAATTGTCTGCTGGCTCGAACCTGGAGACAGTGTGATTCGGGGCAGGCGATTCGGACTTATCCGTTTCGGCTCAAGAGTCGACCTCTACCTCCCGCTCGACACGGAGATCATGGTCCGGCCTGGCCAGAAAGTTCGATCCGGAGAAACCATTATCGGCCACCTTCGATAATTCTTTACGAAAGCGGTTAACCGGAACCGGGAGCAGTCTTATTACCTTCAACTGGAGATACCCCCATGGCAGCAGAACACACCGAAATGAGTTCAAAGTTTTATCCCCTTCCGTGTATGTTCACTATAGCGAGCCTGTTTTGCGGCTTCTATTCGATTCTTGCCGCCATCAAAGGGGATTTTGTCATCGCCGCCGTGGCGATTCTGGTTGCTGCGGTTTTTGACGGTATCGACGGGCGGGTTGCTCGGTTCACCGGCACCACCAGCACCTTCGGCATGGAACTCGACTCGCTGTGCGATCTCGTGTCATTCGGTGTGGCCCCTGCGCTCCTTGCATATTTCTGGACTCTTCAGCCATACGGCAGATATGGATGGCTTGCGGCGTTTCTGTATGTGGCGACCACAGCCCTCCGTCTGGCCAGATTCAACAGTCAGCACTCATCTGCGACACATCATTTTGTCGGCCTGCCCTGTCCGGCCGCCGCAGGTATGATTTCGGCAGTTGTCCTCTTTGCCGGCTACCTTGGCCTGGACGGCTCCTACACTCATATGTCGCTGCTGTTTCTGGTCTACGTACTTGCTTATCTGATGGTCTCCACTCATCCGTTTTACAGCTTTAAAAAACCGCCCCGATTGACCAGGACCAAAACCTTTCAGCTCCTTGTCGCCTCGGTCCTGATCTTTGTGCTTATAGCCGCAGAACCACAGATCATGATGTTTGTTGTCTTTCTGCTCTATATTGCCTCGGGGCCTTTTTTTGCTCTTGTTAAAAAAATCAGACCTGCGGCCAGCCAGGCGGGAGAAAAGCGGAAGAACGCAATATAAGGCCGGGCGCGGCATCGGGTCCGGTTCCGGGTAAACAACTTTTTCTTTTTCAGAATTCTTCGACATCTTTTGCGAATCATCAGTGGAATTCAAAAAGGCCGAAAACTTTTCTCGCCTCCTCTTCATGAAAAGAGCATACGGCCCACGTCCGACAGAGCGCGCGAGGCCTTGTTCAGTATTCTCGGCGATGCCGTGCAGAACGCCAAGGTTCTCGATCTCTTTGCCGGCACCGGCGCTCTCGGGCTGGAGGCATTCAGCCGCAATGCCGATTTTGTCGTCTTTGTCGATAACGGCCGGCTGGCGCTGGACCTCATCAAGAAAAATATCCTGCTCTGCCTTTCCGGCTATACCGGGACCTGCGAACTGCGCGTCATTCAGCATGATTTGAACAAAGGTTTACCCCTGAAGAAATTGCCGCCCGAAACCTCGTCCGGCTTCGATCTCATCTTCGCCGATCCACCCTACGCAAAAAACGTTTCCCTTTCCGTGCTCGATTCTATAAACAAGAGTAATCTGTTAACCGAAAACGGCATGCTTATACTGGAAGAGCGATCCGACATTGCTCTTCCGTCGCAGCTGTCGCAGCTGAGACTCATTGATAAACGAGTCTATGGCGAGTGTGCATTCTGGCTCTATATACCGTCCTGCCCAACATGAGATAGGTACCGACAGGGACATCACCGTCCCGCATAACCTGTACAGGTGAGAGAAATGAAAAAAATGAATAATCATGAACCTTCTATTGCCGTCTATCCGGGCACATTCGATCCCATCACCATGGGACACGTCGATATCATCAACAGGGCCTTGAATCTCTTCGACAAAGTAATTGTCGCAGTAGCCGTCAATTCCGCCAAAGACCCTGTTTTTTCTTTGCCGGAAAGGATAAAGATGATAGAAGATTCTTTCATCGGCCGAGACCGGATAGAAGTCAGTTCGGTATCGGGGTTGCTTGTCGACTATGCCTATAAGCAAAAAGCCAAAGCCATTGTCCGGGGGATTCGCGCCGTATCGGATTTCGACTACGAATTCCAGCTGGCCCTGATGAACAGGAAACTGAAAAGGGAGGTGGATTCGGTCTTTCTCATGCCCGGATTTCGGTGGATTTTCATCAGCTCGTCGATCATCAAGGATGCTGCCCGCAACGGCGGCGATGTAAGCGACCTGGTCCCCCCGCACGTAAACGAGATGCTGATTCAAAAATTTGCAGCTGCAAGGCGATGACACGGATCCTGAAGGCGAGAAACAGATGGTCCAGAAGAGAACTGATGGCCTTTCTCGGATCTCTGGCCCTTTTATATCCGATCTGCAGATTTGCCTCCTTCAGGGTCCCGAGAAAGCCGGTTCCGGTCAACATCTCCAAGCCGGTATTGACCAACGGTTTTCTTGTCTCGAGCGATTTCGTTCTTTTTGACCGAGACGGCAAAACTTGGGCTTTATCCCGAAAATGCACGCACCTGGGCTGCAAACTGACGTACCATGAAGACAACGATATTTTTGAATGCCCCTGTCATCAAAGTCAATTCAATGCCGAAACCGGTGAAGCGATACGAGGCCCCGCGGTAAAACCTCTGGTTTTTTACCCGGTCGAGAAGAGGGAGAGCGATCCATTTTATGTGGTTATCACCTGAGCATGGCATTCGGCCTGTCATCTCCATGACTCTGGCACCATTCTCGTGGAAAGAGATAAAGTGGGGTGCCTGGGCCTTGATAAGCCTCTACGTTTCCCTGCTTTCGGGCATAGTCGTCGGTCTTCAGTACGACTATATGACGCCTTTCTATTCGACCACCGCTATTGATCTGCTGGTTCCCTACGGCCGTTTTTTCCGCTCGCTCCACTTCTATTCCAGTCAGTTTTTCCTTTTGTTCAGCTGCGTACATCTGGCAGCGGTATACTGGAAGTCCGAAAAATTAAACTACGGGGAATGGATACAGCTTACCGCCACCCTGCCCATTATCCTTTTTCTGCTTTTCACCGGCTATATTCTCAGAGGCGACAACACCGGAGCTTCAGCCGGACTGATTGCCGAAAGTATCATTCACGAGATCCCGTTTCTTGGCGAAATTCTGAATGACCTGTTGTTCTCGGTCTCGGACAACGGCCTCAGAAAAGTATACGTGCACCATGTAATCACCTTCGATTTTCTGCTCCTGCTCTGCGCATGGAACCATCTGCGCATCTACCGGGTCAACGTCGGGGACTATCGGCTGCTGCTTGCAGCCATGCTGATCTTTTCTATTTTTATCTCCGCCCCTCTTGAACCGGAACAGCTCGGAATAACATACATAGCCGGACCCTGGTTTTTCCTTGGCCTCCAGGAACTGCTGCGCTATTTTCATCCGCTTATTGCCGGAGTTGCCGTGCCCGGGGTTTTCCTTATTGCCCTGTTTGCCGCTCGCCCCGGTAAGGACAGGATGAATGTGTTTTTGCTGGGGATGTTCCTGTGGCTCTTGATCTATGCCGTTCTCTCGTGCATAGCTTTGCTCCGTTAGCCACATCTTGTCGGGAACACGTAGGGTGCGTTCCACGCACCATAATTGCCACCGTTTTCCGACGACCGGTTGGGCAAGGCTTGCAAAGGAAGTTGGTGGCTTTGTAGGTTGGGCTGTGAAGCCCAACGTTTTTTGGGATGTTGGGCTTCACAGCCCAACCTACGCGGCTACATCTTGAACGGAATCATGTAGGGTGCGTTTCACGCACCATAATTGCCACCGTTTTCCGACGCCGGTTGGGCAAGGCTTGCAAAAGGAGTTGGTAGCTTGGTAGGTTGGGCTGTGAAGCCCAACGTTTTTTGGGATGTTGGGCTTCACAGCCCAACCTACGCGGCTACATCTTGAACGGAATCATGTAGGGTGCGTTCCACGCACCAGTATTACCACCGTTTTCCGACGCCGGTTGGGCAAGGCTTGCAAAGGGAGTTGGTGGCTTTGTAGGTTGGGCTGTGAAGCCCAACGTTTTTTGGGATGTTGGGCTTCACAGCCCAACCTACGCGGCTACATCTTGAACGGAATCATGTAGGGTGCGTTCCACGCACCAGCATTACCACCGTTTTCCGACGCCGGTTGGGCAAGGCTTGCAAAGGGAGTTGGTGGCTTTGTAGGTTGGGCTGTGAAGCCCAACGTTTTTTGGGATGTTGGGCTTCACAGCCCAACCTACTTATTTTTCAACTCACTTCGCAATTCGGCAATTTCCTGTTGCAGCGTCAAGCGGAGCGTTGCAATTTCCTGTTTCAGATCTTCGGCAAAGATCTCCCTGCCCGACTCGGTCTTCTGCCCGGCCAGGGTCTCTCTTAGGCCTGCCGATGGACTGTCTTCAACCGTATCTTCGTATTGCTGCAGCAGTTGATCAAAGTCGTCCTGGGCATCCGCAACAACAACGATCTCCTCACCTTCCGCGTGAACCGGTGCATTCTGCACAGTCTGACGCGCCAACATGCCCTGCTGCCACTCCAGCACCTTTATCGTTTCCATCAGGAGCAGGTCCTGGCTGTAGAGGATGTCATCGTCGCGTCTGCTCGACAACGCCTTAAAGACGGAGTTCAACAGGTTATAGGCCTCCGAACTTGCCTCAAACCGATACTGATGGATATGCTGGGTTATGGTCGACAGCAGCTGCAGGAAAGTTTTTTCAAGGGGCTTATCCGCCCATTCCCGGCGCAGGGCATTAATCTCCTCGCGGAGACCCAGAATAACCTTGTCATCCAGTTCAATCCCCAGAGACTCGATGCAGGCATGCAAACCACCAAGGGGATCGCCGGGACTCTTCGTTGTATCGGCCGTCAATCCGGGAATTGCAAAAGACGGGGTACTATAGTCATCTGCTTCAAGAAAATCGGCTGGTGTGCTCTCTGTATCTTCATCCGCCCATTCGAGCTCGGGTTCTTCCGATGTAATGACATCGTCGGCCAATGCAACAGGAACTGGCGGGGCTTCGACAGACTCTTCAGCCAGTTCAAAGATAACCTCTTCTTCCTCGGATATTTCCTCTGCAGCAAAAGACGACACCTCCATCGCAACCGGAGCAAACTCTTCCTCCTCAAGCTGAGCAACCACTTCCTCCTCAACCGGAGCAAAATCTTCTTCCTCAACCTGGGCAGACAATCCTTCCTCGACCGGAGCGGCGAAAGACTCCTCCCCGTCAGGTTTTTCAGGAACCTCTTCCAGATCGAAGAATGCATCGATCTCTTCACCGACTTCGGCAGAAACACGTTCTTCTTCATCCTCTTCGGCATTTATCGGTTCAAGACTTTCAAAGAGAGTGTCTACCTCGGCGCTGTCTTCGGCATTCTCCTCAAGATCGCTTCCGGTGAAAAACAAGTCTAAATCTTCTTCCTGTTCCTGCAGGGTCAGGACAGCATCATCATCTTTTTCAACCTCGGCAGCGGCAAATTCCTGCTCCCAATCGTCATCGGTGAGTGCTGCAGGCTCTTGCTCTTCATCCGCCCCGCCAACCTGTTCGACCACGCTCAATTCTTCTGAGCCCTGAACATTGGCAACCGTGATTTCGGTCGCCTCCACAAAAGGATCTTCCTCGGCATCTTTTCCAGTATCGGCATGAAAAGAGAGTTGCTCCTCTGCCAGGAACAGATCATCAAGCGTTCCACTGAGTTCATCACCAATATCTCCCGATGCGACAGAACTTTCGAGGGTTGCAGCACTGAAAATACTTTCCTCATCGCTTGCAAGCAGCGCCGGGGCAAACTCATCGCCCTCCATTGGCAGTGACAACTCATCGGAATCTTCATCCGCTTCAGTCTCGACGTCCACGCCCTTCAACGCGACATTCCTGTCCAGTCCGGTGGGTTCAAGCAATGGTTCAGGTGACAGGGATTCTTCGTCCGGGAAAATCGACTCGGCTAAACCGGCAACTTCTTCGTCGGAAGCGGATATTTCCTCCGGCTGTTCGTCCTCCACCTTTAAAAGTGCCTCTTCCGCGTCGTCAGACATCTCGCCGGGCTCGCTCAAGGCAGCTACGACCGGCGCGTTGCGTTTATCCTTTTCGACAATTTCTTCCTCATCGTCAGCTTCGACATCAACGCCTTGCAGAGCAAGCTCCCGCTCAACCGAGGACAAAACATGCGTATCTTCGTCTTCAAAGGCGAGTACAGATATGATCTCGCTTTCACTCAGTGCTTCATCGCTGTCCGCCGGCGGGAGGGCTTCGACCTTTTCTTCGGCAACGGCTGCGAAACTCCCTCCAAAGAAATCATCGATTTGAGAGGCAACCACGCCTGTCTCGGATCCTAACGATTTTGCCTCTTCTTCGGCTTGGAAGCCAATTACTTCGTCATCGGGAATATCGGCAAAGGCAGGCGCTATCTCACCCGATACACTCTCATCATAATCGTCATCCTCTTCGTCATCCTCCTTCTTGCCGATCGCTTCAGGAGAAATCGTCGGACCGAGCAGCGCCTTGAACGAATTGAATTTTTCCACAGCCGGAAAGAGAACGTTTTTCTCTTCCTGCAGGCTCATGGGAGTCTGCACTATCTTTTCAAGACTTTCGTAGAAAAGATGCAGGACATTGAAAGCGTCGGCATGGGCGTTGCTCTTTTTCGTCTTAATATAAGCGCCCAGTGTACCTATTCCCTGCAAAAGAATGAGCTTTGGCCTGCTGCCGGCAAATTCTTCCTCAAGACGAATGACCTCACGACGGAGATCGTTCAAATCCTGGTCGGTGATTTCCCAGTCGATGCCGAGAACGATTGCCTTGAGATTCAGAAGCGTGTCTTCGCCCTCTCCTTCCTTTTTTACCTGGACTCCTGCCGGACGGGTAGGCGGTGGCTCTTGAACGGGTTTCGACTGTTGTCCGATCTGACGCTTGAGACCTTCGAATCTTTTCACATCCTCAAACAGTATTTCCTTTTTCTGAGCCTCGGTAAGATCTTGGGAGGATACGATTTTTTCGAGATTGTAGTAGAGGGTGAGAAGAAGTTTTATTGAATTGGGGTGGGAGTTGGCTTTATTCTGGTAGATGTACTTGCTGATTTTTTCCAACGCCTGGACATAAACAAGATTGATGCTGTTATTCGCCCATATACCTTTAAGATCGATCAATTCTTCATTGAATTGCAGAAGGACTTCGTCTGTTATCTCCCAATCGATCGATAAAACCAGACTCTTCAGCCTGCTGATCGGTGATTCATCATTCGTTGAGAAATCGAAAAGATCATCCGCATCGGTGTAGTATGAATCATCATATTCATCAGTCCCTAATGTCAAATCATCGTCATATTGGCTCTCGATATCCTGTTTCACCACAGCATCTCTCTTTAGAGTAATTTTTTCTGTATGGAAATCACCGATGAAGAGATAATTTTCTTCAATGTAGCGGCAACATTGTATCCGGTTATTGCACTTGCTTCAAAGTAAGGCACTTTCAACCTGCTGTTCAGGTCTTTCTCCAGGACCGAAATCGGCAGAACAGGAATACCATGTTCCTTCAGGTCGACCTTATTGTATTGCATCACCAGCGGAATCCGAAAAATGCTCTCCTTGTACGACTGCAGATTTTCGTGCAGCTGATTCAGGGATCTGATGTTTTTTTCCCGCTGTTTCTCCATCGCATCGGCAACAAATACAATACCGTCCACACCCCTCAGGACAAGCTTGCGGGTGGCGTTGTATTTGACTTGACCAGGCACGGTGTACAATTGGATTTTGACGTCATAGCCTTTAATCTGGCCCATATCAAAGGGCAGAAAATCAAAAAAAAGTGTCCTGTCCCCATGTGTTTTCAGACTGACCATTTCCGATACTATCTGCTTGCGATACGTCCGGTTAATGTACTCGAGGTTGGTCGTTTTTCCACACCGCCCAGGTCCATAATACACTATCTTTACTTGAACAATTTTGTCCTTTAAGTTGATAAAGCTCAACGTTCCACTCCCTATCGATGATCAGTACAAAGAAAACTCCTCATTGAACAACGCCGGATAAACAAGGCAATGAAACAAACTCACATCACCTTTTTTCCCATACTTTTCTTATCTTCTCAATAACATCGACAACATTAAGACGAAGAAAACCGAGGGAGATATCCCTGCCGAACATTGAGATAAGCAGCAACTCATCGTCGATCTTGCTGAAATGTATGTTGGATTCCTGCCCTTTATGAAAAAGTAACGAAAATTCCTGTTCACCGACGAGTTTGGCCATTGCATCGACCGTGGCAAAATTGCCGGCTGCCAGCGCGGCAAAAGAATACACATCGTATTTACTTTCACCATTATCTTTGGCAGTAATTATATTACCAGCCATATCAATAATAATAACGCAATCAACACCAAGCTTTATCAGCTTCTCCGACAAAATTAAATCTATCTGTTCGAGTTGCTCTTGACTGACAATCCCATAATTCATGCCACAAACCTCATTGTAAATGTTGGTTGCTGGTACCAGCTGATAATACGATCGATCTACAGTATTAAGACCTGTTCTCCTATAACGAAGAAAGTCAAATAAATATATTGATCTAGCACACTCTACATAAACTGAAAACAATACTTTTGCAGGAAGCTACGGTCTTTTCAAAACCATGAGACAAGACACGGGGTATACCTTAGCATTACCATCATACTATACGATAGATTTAAATCTATATGAAGGTTTATTTTTAACAACGAATTCATCTCGCTAGCGGCTCGAAACGGCTACCTGAAAGGTCTTTTTCCAGCCATTCGGCAGCCCAGGATGAATCGGAATTGCACCTTGAAGACATTTCTGCTAAAGAACCGTTGGAGGTAATACATTGAATTCCACACATGATTTTTCAACCAGCCATATTATAGATACCCACTGCCACCTGGATATGGATGCGTTCGCCGACGACCTTGACAAGGTCCTTGACCGGGCAGCTCTCGCGAACGTCAAAAAAATAATTACCATCGGCATAGATCTGCCCAGTTCGATCGGGGCTGTTCATCTTGCCGAAAAATATCCCCAGGTATCTGCTACCATAGGGGTGCACCCCCACGATGTCGATAATCTGAAAAAGAGTGATTATGCAGCCCTGGAAAAGCTCCGCGCCGACCATCGGCAAAGCATTGTCGGTTACGGCGAAATCGGCCTGGATTACTACAAACGTTATTCCGACCCTTTAAAGCAGAAAAAACACTTCATCGGACAGCTTGACCTGGCACACCAGCTCAAGCTCCCGCCAATTATCCATAATCGGGAAGCAGACGATGATATCCTTGAAATTCTCGGCCGCGCAAAACCCATGGACTATGGCGGCATCATGCACTGTTTTTCCGGAGATCTGACCTTTGCAAGGAAGATTATCGATCTAGGCATGCTGATTTCCATACCCGGAGTAGTTACTTTCAAGAACAGCAACACTCTGCAGGAGGTTGTCAGAAACATTCCACTCGAGTCAATGGTAATTGAAACGGATGGCCCATTTCTCGCTCCACATCCTTTTCGCGGCAAAAGGAACGAACCGTCATACCTGGTATATACGGCGCAAAAGATTGCAGAACTCAGGCAGACCGATATGCATGTGATTGCCGGGCAGACCACCGCCAATGCGGAGAAGCTTTTCTCAACGACTACAGAAAAAAAACAGTAATGATTTCAGCAAACATTCAAAAAATAACGGAACGGATCGCAGAGGCTGCGCGGAGATCGGGCAGGAAGCCGGAAGAAATAAAACTGGTCGCGGTTTCCAAACATTTTCCTGTAGAAGCAATCATTGAGGCATATGCCGCGGGTCAGAAATTATTTGGGGAAAACTACATTCAGGAGGTCCAAGCCAAAAAGGATCTCGTCCCGCCGGGAGTGGTGTTCCATTTCATAGGCCACCTGCAGAGCAACAAGGCAAAAATTGCCGCCGGAACCTGCAGTATGATCGAGACCGTCGATAGCTTTAAGCTCGGCAAAGCACTCAATACTCTCCTCGAAGCCCTGAACCGGAGCATAGATGTCCTCATTCAGGTAAATATCGGCGAGGATGCAGGCAAAGCCGGGATAAAAGAGGAAGAAACCGAAGGATTACTGGTCCAGCTCAAGGAACTGCCGAGGATCAGGGTGCGCGGACTTATGACTATGCCGCCCTTCGTCGCCGACCCCGAACTGTCCCGGCCCCATTTCCGCAATCTCCGGAAACTCTCGGAAAAACTGGTTCTGAAAAAGTTGTTTGCGGATTCGGTGCAACCGGAACTCTCAATGGGCATGTCGGATGATTTTCATGTCGCCATTGAAGAGGGAGCTACCATTATCCGGGTGGGCACGGCGATATTCGGGCACCGCTAGGAGGCCGGCCGAGAATGCCCTTTCCACCCATATCTTCGTTAAACTCGAAAAAATTATCCTCGGAATATTAAGTATATGCCTCCGGTAATTTTTTCGAGTTTGCCTCGATCTTGGAGAAAATTGCTATTCTCGGACGACCTCCTAGGTGCAGGCCGGATAATAAAAAAAGAGGGGCTGTCGTGGAACGACAGCCCCTCTTCAATAACTGGCCGATCTTCGGTTACTTTCTTTTCGAAGCTCGTTTTGCTGCTTTGAGAGGATTGACCCTCGTCTTGATAATGTCGATCTCGGGCTTCGCGTGTGTCGCAAAGTTACAAAAGCCCAATTTCCATTTTGCCGCCGGGATCAAGTAACTTTTGCAATGCCTGCCTTGCTCATCCTCAACAATCCGCCCGCATCCCTCACATTTATCAATAATAGGCAGAAAATTCACGTTGCTATTATTATCCTTATTCCCCATAGTTGCCCTCAACTCTGTCTAATACTTACTGATGTTTCTTTCTTCTCACCAGAAAAACAGTCGTGGCGAACCATCGACTGACGCTTACGATCTAACTTCATGAACTGATTAGTATACCAAGGTCGGAAAAGCTAGACAAGTTATTTTTCTATCGAACGATACGGATCAATGCGGATTTTCCTTATGATTTCTTGTTTTTCAAGAAAAAAATAAATTAAAGGAATCTCCGACTGCAGACTCTTGTAATATGCAAGTTCATGATATACAATCGATATCATTTATTGTTTATGACAACTGCGGTTGTCATTGTTACCCCGTAGCATATTCACCAAATATTGGAGGCAAACAATGCCTGTATATGTATGGAAAGGCAAAAATTCTTTCGGCGAAAAAAGAAAAGGCGAGGTCGAAGCGCCTGACCAGGCAGGTGCGCTGGCTCAACTCAAAAGATTGAGGATTTCCGAGCCGACCGTCAAGGAAAAGCCGAAAGACCTCCTGGCGAATGTCTCTTTTTTTAAGCCAAAGGTTTCAGGCAAAGATATCGTCATCTTCACCAGACAACTCTCGACAATGATCAATGCCGGGCTTCCTTTGGTCCAGGGTCTCGAAATCCTCGAAAAACAACAAGAAAATCCTACATTTAAAAAAGCGTTGAGCGAGATTCGCGCCGATGTCGAGGCGGGATCGACCCTCGCCGATTCGATGCGGAAAAAACCGAAAGTGTTTGACAACCTTTTCACCAATATGATCGAGGCGGGAGAAACGGGTGGTATCCTGGATACCATTCTGACAAGGCTTGCGACCTTCATGGAGAAATCCATGGCCTTGAAAAAGAAGATTAAAGGTGCAATGACCTACCCGACCATATGTCTGGCAATTTCCATCCTGATCCTCATAGTTATCCTGGTTTTTGTCGTCCCTGTTTTTTCCAGTATGTTCGAGGACTTTGGCTCGACACTGCCACTTCCGACCCAAATAGTCGTAAATATGAGCGACTTTTTTAAAAGCAACATCATCTTCATTATCATGGGAATATTCGGCCTCATCTTTCTCGTTAAGAAGATCTATGCAACAAAAAAGGGAGAATTGGCAATCGACAAAGGCCTGCTGAAGGCCCCTGTAATAGGAATCCTGTTGCGAAAAGTCGCTGTTGCCAAATTTACCAGAACACTCAGTACGATGCTGCAAAGCGGCGTGCCTATTCTTGAGGCATTGCAGGTGGTTGCCAGAACAGCCGGCAATAAGGTAATTGAAAATGCCGTCTTCAGGGTCGGCGACTCGATAGCCGAAGGTCGTCCCTTGGCCGATCCGCTTGAAGAGTGCGGAGTCTTTCCCAACATGGTTATTCAAATGATCAATGTCGGAGAGTCGGTAGGTGCTTTGGATGCAATGCTGGAAAAAATCGCCGATTTCTATGATGAAGAAGTCGACCAGTCGGTAGAAAATTTAACCGCCATGATCGAACCGTTCATGATGGTTTTTCTTGGCGGGATGATCGGCGGTCTTGTCGTGGCGATGTACCTGCCGATCTTCAAAATTGCATCTGTCGTTTAAAGGTTCTAAATTTGGCTACAGCATGAGTCGACCACACCACATTCTCCTCGAGATGTGGTGTGGCAGCTTGATTCCATCAAGACTTCCTAACCGCTATATGTTTTTCAGGGCCGAATAATCGTTTCGGCAATATTCTTCAACTCTTTCTTCATCTACACTCTTTTTCTTTTGCGAAGCAATTGACTTTCTTCTATAAAACTATATGATTAATAGAGATCGTTAAACAGTCAATTATGGAGGGAATATGACACTTACCAAAGCCGACCTGGTTCAACAGGTATATAAAAACCATGAAGGATTAACTAAAGCTCAGGCAACCGATTCGGTTGAAGCTTTTCTACGCATTTCCAAAGATTCTTTAATAAACGGATCCGATCTTCTGTTGAGCGGATTCGGAAAGTTTAATGTGAAGCAGAAAAATTCGAGAAGGGGCCGCAACCCGCAAACCGGTAATGAATTGACCCTGGACGCCAGACGCGTTGTGACCTTCAAACCTTCGGGTATTCTGCGGGAGAAAATTAACGCTTCCTGACAGTTGAAAGTTTCTTGAAGGACAGTCCCTCATTCTTCATCTCAGTTGCTGTTCTACCCTGAGTGCGGTCGTTTGCACTCGGGGTATATATTTTCGTCGCTTGCGATCTGTGCCACGCAAGAAGGTTGCTAATCGGCACACAGACCATGGTCGCAATGCTTCTCCAAAGCCGATATATCCCACTCGAGTCGATTGTTTTCAGAAGCAATTGGAATCTTCATCCGTGGGAATTGTATAGCCTCGGTCACGAACTTCACGAATCGCTGACAAGTGTAGGCATACTTCATCCACCTATTGTTATCGCCGGGGATAATCACCGTTACGAAATTGTCTGCGGCTTCAAACGACTCCTGTTCAGCGCATCGTCGGAGGAGTCTCATCAAATGAACTGCCAGATCCTTGCCAAAGACACTCCACCTGCTTCAATCCTCGATATCATCCTTGCCGACCAGTGTCTCGCCGGTCCCTTATCGATGGCTGAAAAAGCGCGATTCCTGGAAATATCTTCCGGTTATCTGCAGCACCGGGAAATTGTCGATTTTTTTTGCGAAAGGCTACAACTCGACAAACGCCCCTCAACCATTTCGAAATTGCTCGAAATTTTAAAGCAGCATCCGCTCTTTATCTCTGAGGTCCATAGCGGATTTCTTCAGGACAAAATAGTCATGGAACTCCTCAGGCTGCCGGAAGAAGCCGATCGGCTCGCCATGGTCAAGCTCTTTAAAGATCTCTCCATCGGCGATGGCAAACAGAGAAAATTTCTCCCCCTTATCCGCGATCTTGCATCTCGACATAATACTTCAATTGCCGATTATCTTGAAGACCCTTCGATTCAGGCCGTCCTCAGTCACCCTGAAATGAACAAGCCCCAGAAATTTCAACATATTGCGACTTTTCTCCAGCGCCAGACCAATCCATCGTCCACACAAGCCGAAAGCGAATTTGCGAATAAGATCAAGACCCTGCAACTCCCTGAAAACTGCACGATCAGTCACAGCCCCTCATTCGAAAAAGATGAGGTAACCCTGTCTATCACCTTCAAGAATCTGTCGAGCTGTGAACGTTGGATTCCGATACTGAAAAAGAACCTCGGCTAGTGTCTGCCGGAAATTAAGTGGTGTAATACAATTTTCCTGACACCTGCATGTCATCGCCATGCCTTTTATAGCGTACATCGGTAAGGCGGGGTGCCGACCCTCGCCCCGGCACTTGGTGTCCTTCGATGAGGGCTATCCCATCATCTCCGGCAAAAACCGGAGCATAGAATAAGTGTGCATAATCGAAGAGTTTTCCTTTTAAGAATGCCCCGTGCATTCTTGCCCCGCCCTCGACCAGCAGCGAACAGATGTCTTTTTTCCCCAATATGCCGAGAAGCTGACTGAGATCGAGCCCCTGTCCTCTCCGGTCGAGGGGATACAATTGCACGCCGTTGGCAAGAAATTGGCTTATTCTCGACTGCGGTGCATCCGCTGCGTGAAAAACCCAGGTGGGTGCAGGAGAATCGACGCGATAAACTTTTGCAGAAAGCGGAGCAGACAACTGGCTGTCGACAATGATCCGGACCGGATCCTTTCCCTTGCCTCCCGATAGTCTGGTGGTGAGCGAGGGATTGTCGATCTCGACTGTTCTTCTGCCCACCAGAATGGCGTCGACTCGATCACGCAGTTTATGTACGGCGAGTTTCGATTGTTCGCCGGTAATCCACCCGCTTTGCCCCTGCCGGTAATTCAGTTTACCGTCGAGACTTACCCCGGCCTTCATGATGACCCATGGAATCCGCTTGGTAATATGCTTGATAAAAGGTTGATTTATATCCTCGCATTCCTTTTCAAGTATGCCGCTTATAACCTCGACCCCATGATTACGAAGAAATTCGATGCCCTTACCGTTGACCAGGGGATTGGGATCGGTCATTCCAACTACGACCCGAGAAATACCGGATTCGACGATGAGTCTGCTGCAAGGCGGAGTTTTGCCGGTATGGTTGCAGGGTTCCAGCGTCACATAGATAGTTGCTCCGCTGACAGCCTCGGAGGCCTTCCGGATTGCATTCACTTCCGCGTGAGGTGTCCCCGCCTTCTTATGGTAACCTTTGGCAAGAATCCTTCCATCCTTGACGATTACCGCCCCGACACAGGGATTGGGCGATGTGCGGCCGAGCCCTTTCCCGGCTTCCCTCAAGGCCAGATGCATAAACTGCATGTCGCTCGAACTATTCATTATTTCCCCGGGAATCGAGCAGGCTTTTCAATTCGGCCATGAATTCGTTCACATCCTTGAATTGTCTATAGACAGAGGCAAATCGAACATATGCCACCTCGTCGAGGCGGGGCAATCCCTCCATGACCCACTCTCCGACTACCTGTGAGGGAATTTCCTTTGCACCATAGTCCTGGAGCTTATGTTCTATCTCATCGGCGAATTCGTCGATTTTATCCCGGCTGACAGAGCGCTTTTCACATGCCTTTTCAACTCCGGCGACAAGTTTATGCCGGTCCCATGGCTCCCTGCGCCCATCTTTTTTGACAAGCACCGGCAACATCACTTCGAGTCGCTCGTAGGTGGTAAAGCGCTGATCGCATGACAGACACTCCCTTCTTCGTCGTGTAATTGTTGCATCCTTGTTAAGTCGGGAATCGATTACCCGATTATCAAGATGTCCACAATAAGGACATTTCATTCGACACCTCCTGAAAAGATACTGTTCATCCGACTTATGCGTACTTTCGAACCATTATTATCGCTATCGGTATCGCTATCGTTTTTTTTTCGGGCTGTTGCATTCTGAGTAGTGAAAACGTTCCCCCTCAAAAGGTTATGATTTCTCATATTCTATTCGATTTCGATCCCGATAGCGATATCGACAGGATTTGTACGGTGTGAGTAATACAATAACAAAAACTGCTGTATCACACCTATAAAAAAAGCCGATCTTGCATGAGCAAAATCGGCTTTAATAAACTTGAGTGGTCGCTACGCTCAGTCACTGAACTTGGCAATTCTTGTCGTGTGTCTTCCACCGGCAAAATCGGTCGTAAGCCAGACCTTGACCATTTCCAGCGTGTCGGCAGTTTCAAGGACACGAGCGCCAAGGCAGAGGACATTGGCGTTGTTGTGTTCCCTGCTCATTTTCGCAGTATAGACATTTGTACAATTGGCCGCCCTGATGCTCCGGTGCCTGTTGGCGGCTATCGCCATGCCAATCCCGGTCCCACAGACGAGTATTCCCATCGGGCATTCGCCAGTCACAATGCGCTCCACCGCTTTCTCGACGAAATCGGGATAATCCACAGAATCTTTGGAAAAACAGCCGACATCTACAACCTGATGGCCGGCGTGAACAAGATCCTTCTGGATTGCTTCCTTCAAATCATACCCACCGTGATCGGCCGCGACGACAATTTTCATCTGTCTTTCCTCCTGAAAAAGCCTCAGTCCACAACCTTTTTCAAAGCAATTACGGCATTGGTGCCACCAAAGCCAAAAGAATTTGAAAGCGCTGCCAGAATATTCATTTTCCTTGCCACATTCGGCACATAGTCAAGATCGCATTCGGGACTCGGTTCTGCAAGATTTATGGTCGGAGGAGCAATCTGATCATAGATACTGAGAGCAGTAAAAACCGCCTCGATACCACCTGCGGCTCCCAGCATGTGTCCAGTCATCGACTTCGTCGAACTGATCGCCAGCTTTCTCGCGTGATCCCCGAAAACAGTTTTAATTCCCAAGGTTTCGCATTTATCGTTCAAAGGAGTCGAAGTGCCGTGGGCATTAATGTAATCGAAATCCTCGAAAGCCATGCCGGAATCTTCCAACGCCATCCGCATCGCCCGCACCCCGCCTTCTGCATTTTCCGGGGGAGCGGCGATATGATAGGCATCGCTGCTTAACCCGTAGCCACACAGTTCGGCATAGATTCTTGCCCCGCGGGCAACAGCATGCTCATACTCCTCAAGCACAAGCATTCCTGCCCCCTCGGACATGACAAAACCGTCACGGTCCTTGTCAAAGGGCCTGGATGCAGCCTTCGGTGCGTCATTGCGGGTGGAGAGTGCTTTCATTGCCGAAAACCCGGCCACGCCGAGACCGCAAATAACACCTTCCGCCCCGCCGCTGACAATCACATCACATTTGCCGTATTTGATGTGCCTGTAGGCTTCACCGACTGCATGGGTCCCGGCGGCACAGGCGGTGGTCAGACATAAATTCGGCCCTTTCGCATTAATCGCCATGGAAATATGGCCGGACGGCATATTCGGGATCACCATTGGAATAAAAAAAGGAGTGATCTTTTTGGGACCTTTGTCGATACTGACCTGATGGTATTTCTCGATGGTCGGCAGTCCGCCCATGCCACAGCCGGTAATAACACCCACCCGGTCGCAATTCTCCTCGGTCACGGTAAAGCCGCTGTCTTTTACCGCCATGAGCGCTGCCGCCAGACCATATTGAACAAAAAGATCAAGATGTTTGCTGACCTTTTTGTCAAAGAAATCGTCCGGGTTGAAATCTTTTACTTCAGCAGCAATTTTTACAGCGTAATCACCGGTATCAAAGCGTGTGATGAGATCGATGCCACTGACGCCCGAACAGATATTATGCCAGGCTTTCTCAACACCAGTACCAAGAGGAGTCACCAAACCCACACCTGTAATCACTACCCTTCGCTTCACGATATTAACTCCTTTTCGTTTATTGTTCCTGTTACACAGTGCAAACGGGGGGCATATAACAATTGCTGCTTCAAGTAATATTTAACGCTATAAAAAGATTATTTCTTTTTCTTAACGTAGTCAATAGCATCCTGGACAGTGGTAATCCCCTCGGCGTCCTCATCGGGAATTTCGATGTCAAACCCTTCTTCCATCGCCATGATCAATTCGACCAGATCGAGAGAATCGGCGCCGAGATCATCGACAAAGGATGCATTGGCAACAACTTTTTCTCTTTCAACGCTCAGTTGCTCAACTATTATATCTATCATTTCTTGTTCGATTGCCATCTTCTTTCTCCCTTACTTTAATTTAGACATGGTTCGTTAAAACCATGTTCCTCAATGATTTCTTTTCACTAACCACACAGCAGCTTCTTACATATACATCCCGCCATTCACATGAAGAGTCTGTCCGGTAACATATTGCCCATCTTCGGAAACCAGATACGCTACTGCTCCGGCGACATCCTCAACCCTGCCAAAAACAGCAAGGGGAATTTCTTTTTTGATCTGCTCCCGAACTTCTGCCGAAAGCTGGTCGGTCATTTCTGTTTCAATATAACCCGGGGCGATCCCGTTCACCGTAATGTTTCGAGAAGCATACTCCCTTGACATTGCTTTAGTGAGACCGGTCAGGCCGGCTTTTGCCGCCGAATAGTTGACCTGGCCGGGATTACCGGCAAAACCGGAGACCGAGGATATATTGACAATACGGCCCCATTTCTTTTTCATCATTTCCCGGGAAGCAGCCTTTGCACACAAAAATGCACCTTTGAGATTGGTGTCGAGCACCGCATCCCAGTCGCTTTCCTTCATCCGGGCCATCAGGCCATCCCTGGTTATCCCGGCATTATTGACCAGAATATCGAGGGAATGTGCCTCACCGACAATCTTCTTGAAGGCACTCTGCACTGCGTCTCCGTCAGCCACATCGAAGCAGGTGAGTTCAGCCTTTCCTCCGGCTTCCCTGATGATCGCCTGAGTTTCTTCTGCAGACGCTGACCTGCTGACATAATTAATGTAGACCAGAGCTCCCATGGACGCCAGACGAACACAGATAGCCCGGCCTATTCCACGGCTCCCCCCGGTAACAACGGCAACTTTTCCTTCAAGGCTCATAGCTAGCGACGCTCCTCAATCTTGGCAATCAACTTCGGAATGATTTCATACAGATCACCGACTATACCATAATCTGCAACATTGAAAATCGATGCATTCGCATCCCTGTTGATGGCAACGATAGTCTCCGCCGACTGCATCCCGGCCACATGCTGGATGGCGCCGGAAATCCCGCAGGCGATATATAATTTCGGCGCAACCGTTTTGCCGGTTTGCCCTACCTGATGCGGGTAGGGAATCCATCCGGCATCGACTACCGCCCTCGAAGCGGAAACCTTTGCACCGAGCGCATCGGCCAGTTTATTCAGCAACTCGAAGCCCTTGGCAGTCTCAAGCCCCCTGCCGCCGGAAACCAGGATGTCGGCCTCCTGAATGTTGATCTTGGCCGCTTCCCCGACGACCGATTCGAGAACACGCACCCGGCTTTGCAAAAGGTCTGCCGGAGGATCGATAACCACAATCTCGCCCCTGCGGGCTGCATCGAATTCCAAAGCCTTCATAACCTTCGAGCGTACCGTCGCCATCTGCGGTCGGGACGACTCACAGACGATCGTTGCCATGATATTGCCGCCAAAGGCCGGCCGTGTCTGCAACAGAGCACCATCCTCCTCGCGGATTTCAAGCCTGGTGCAGTCTGCCGTCAGTCCGGCGTTAAGATCGGTCGCCACTCCCGGAATAAACGATCGCCCGATAGCGGTGGCTCCGGCAAGAATTATTTCCGGTTTATATTTACGGATAAGAGAAGTGGTTACCGCGGAATAACAGTCGTCCCGGAAATCATTCAAAGACTCGTTATCAACCAGGTAGACGGTATCGGCACCGTGGCCGATGAGCCGTGAGGCGGTTTCTCCGAGCCTGTATCCAAGCAAAACAGCGCCGAGTTTGACTCCCCGCCGATCTGCCAGTGTTCGACCGATCCCTAAAAGCTCGAGAGAGACCGGAGCAAGCTCGCCCCTTCGATATTCACAGAACACCCAGACGCCGCTCCACGATTGCAAATCATCCTGGACGTGCTTTTCGGCTATCTCGAGAGTCAGAGCCTGAACATCGCAACTTTCGACACACGCGCCGCAGAGAGTGCAGGTTTCGCCAACCACGGCAAGGCCATTTTCAACCTGTATAGCGCCAAACGGACAGGCGTCCTCGCATATCCCGCAGCCAATACAGAGTTCTTTATCAACTTTCAACATTTTTCGTTTTCTCCGCTCTCTTACATATACCGGACAAGCTTTTCAACCAGCTGATCGATCTGTTCGTCAAGTGTACCTTGCAAAACCGATCTCTCTCCCCTGGCCGGTGGCGGAAAAACGTTGACGACTTTGGTAGGTGAACCGGGCAGACCGATACAGGCCGGATCGGCTTTGATATCCGCTGCACTCAACCGCACGATTTCCGCCTTTTTTGCCTTCATTTTTCCCTTGATCGAAGGCACCCGCGGTTCATTGATATCTTTAACCACGGTCAGCAGGGCGGGATATTCAAGAGCCACCAGATCGTAGCCGTCATCCATCATTCGCTCGGCTACCAGCCCGGATGCGCTGGACTCACGGATTTTCTGGACACAGGTCAAATAGGGAATACCAAGCCGAGTGGCAAGCCCTGGCCCGACCTGGGCGGTATCCCCGTCGATTGCCTGTTTGCCGCAGAGAATGAGATCGAAATCGCCGATTGTCTTCAAGGCATGCTCGAGAGTGTAGGCTGTCGCCCAGGTGTCTGCGCCGGCAAAAGCCCTGTCGGAAACGAGTACCGCACTGTCGGCCCCGCAGCTTATCGCCTGGCGAAGCATCTCTTCCGCCTGGGGGGGACCCATGGTGAGAGCCACGACTTCTCCGGCATGAGCCTCCTTGAGGCGAACCGCCTCTTCCAGCGCGTGCTGATCATACGGGTTCATGATCGACTGCACACCTTCTCTTGCCAGAGTGTTGGTGACCGGATCGAGCCGTACATCCTTGGCATCCGGCACCTGTTTCATACACACGATAATCTTCATTCTTTTACAACCTGCTATGATTCAATATCCTGAGGATCAAGAATATTCTTTGTTCAGTTCCTGACCGATGACATTTCTCTGAATCTGATTCGTGCCCTCGTAGATCTGGAGAATTTTCGCATCTCTCATCATCTTTTCAGTGGGATACTCGCACATATAGCCGTAACCACCCATCACCTGGACCGCATCGGTAGTCACCTTCATTGCAACATCGGTAGCATACACTTTGCACATTGACGAGGCCTTTGACATATCCTTTGGGTGAGCCTGGATATGTTTGGCAGCCCCATATACCAGCGCCCGAGCAGATTCAATACCGATCGCCATATCGGCGAGCAGATGCTGCACCGCCTGGAAGGCGATGATCGGCTTGCCGAACTGCTGGCGCTGTTTGGCATATTTGACCGCCTCATCGAGCGCTCCCTGGGCCAGTCCCACGCCCAGTGCAGCTATGCCGGGTCTTGACAGATCCAGGGTTTTCATCACAGTGATAAAACCGGTCCCTTCGCGGCCGATGAGCCGGTCCTTGGGGATTCGGCAATCCTTGAAAATGAGCTCGGTCGTCGACGATGCCCTGATCCCCATTTTCTTTTCCTTGGGGCCGCAGGTAAACCCAGGGTCGCCTTCTTCCACGACAAAGAGAGATGCTCCCCGGGGCCCGCGGCTTCGATCGGTAATCGCCACAATAGAATAAACCTGGGCTTCGCCGCCATTGGTTATCCACTGCTTGGTGCCGTTCAACACCCACTCGTCTCCGTCAAGCACCGCAGTGGTCTGGATGCCTGAAGCATCAGATCCGGCGTTTGCTTCGGTCAGGCCGAATGCTCCGAATTTTTTTCCGGAAGCGATATCGGGCAGATACTTCTGTTTCATCTCCGGGGATCCGGCGATGATTATCGGATACACCCCGAGAAAATTTGCGGCAAAAGCAGTACCGACGCCGATACAGCCTCGACCGAGTTGTTCAACCGTAAGCACTATGTCAAAACAGCCACCGCCGAACCCGCCATACTCTTCCGGGATCGGAACCCCGAAGAGGTCGGCCTGGGCCATTTCGTTCAGAATCTGCCGGGGAAACTCGTGCTTTTCGTCCAGTTCGGCTCGAATGGGGATAATTCGTTCATCAGTGATCTGTTTCGCGATATCGACGATCATCTGTTGTTCTTCAGATAAAAAATAATCCATTTATGTCTCCTGTTTACCACTTAATCAGGGTTGCTCCCCAGGTGAAACCTCCCCCGAAGGAACAAAACAAAACTGTATCGCCTTCGGCAATCAGACCACTGCTGTTTGCTTCATCGAGAGCGATTGGAATAGATGCAGCGGATGTATTACCATACTTGGATACGTTAATAAATACCTTACTCAGTGGTATATTCAGACGATCGATCAACTTATTGAGAATACGCATGTTTGCCTGATGGGGGATGACAAGGCTGACATCCTCGAGACTGATGCCCTCCCGTTCAAGCAGTCCGCGTACTGCGTCTTCCATGGCCCGCACAGCGTGTTTGAAAACTTCCTTGCCTTCCATCTGAATAAATGCACCACTGTTTCCAGGGACAAGGAGATCGGGATTCAAGCTTTGCGGCGCGTGCATGTAGAGAAGTTCCCAGAGAGAACCGTCGGAGAGCAATTTCGACCCGATTACGCCGCGAGAGGAGTCGGAATAGCCGAAAACGGCGGCTCCGGCCCCGTCACCGAAAAGAATGCAGGTGTTTCTATCCTGCCAGTTCAGTCTGCTTGACAGTGTTTCGGCGCCGATGATCAGGACCTTCATGTTGTGATCCGCACGGATATATTTATCCGCGAGATCAAGACCATAAAGAAACCCTGAACACGCTGCATTGAGATCGTATGCAAAAGCATTGGTTGCACCAAGCTCCTTTTGCACAAAACAAGCACTCGACGGCATAAGCATATGCGAGCTTATGGTGCCGACAACAATGAGTCCCAGCTCCTCGGCAGCAACCCCCGCTCTCTCGAGTGCCAGTTTGGCCGCGCTGGTCGAAAGCTGGTACGTCTGCTCGCCTTTTCCGCCGATCCGGCGGCTTTCGATACCGGTTCTTGTCTTGATCCACTCGGCACTGGTATCGACAATGGACTCAAGTTCAACATTGGTGAGGATCCTCTCAGGCAGACAAGACCCGGTACCTAAAACAACAGTTCCCATCAAACCTCCAATTGTACAACGTTGTTGCTGGCTGCCAGACTCTCAAGAATATCCCGATTGATATTCCTTTTGACCATTTCTGCGGCCTCGAGAATGGCATTTTTTATCGCTTGGGAGCTGGATTTGCCGTGACAGATAATGCCGACCCCATCGATTCCGAGCAGCGGTGCGCCGCCATACTCGGCATAATCGACTCGTTTCTTGAATGCCCTGAAGGCCTTTCGAGCAAGGAAGTATCCGATTTTTGCGGAAAATGATTTGAGGATTTCATCACGCAACATCAACATGGCGGCTTCTGCCAGTCCTTCACTGACTTTCAGACAGATATTGCCGACAAAACCGTCACAGACGATAACGTCGACATTGCCCTGAAAAACATCGCGTCCTTCGACATTGCCGATGAAGTTCAGGGTACTCTTTTCCAGCAAAGGGTACGTTTCTTTAATCAGGCTGTTGCCTTTTCCGGTTTCCTCGCCAATGCTCAGCAATCCCACGCGAGGTTTCTGCACGTCGTTGATTCGTGAAAATGCTGCGGCCATAAGAGCAAACTGGAAGAGATGCTGCGGCCGGCAATCGACGTTTGCCCCGATATCCATCAAGACAACCGGTTTTTTCAGTGTCGGGAAAATCGATGCTATTCCAGGACGGGATATAGCACCCAGACGACCAAGCTTTCGGACGGCCGCCGCCATGGTAGCCCCAGAATTTCCGGCACTCACAGCAGCGTCGGCTTCGCCCCGGTGGACGAGATCAAAGGCCACCATCACCGAAGCATCCTTTTTCTTTCGGACAGCATCGACAGGATGTTCATTCATGCCAATCACTTGAGATGAATGAACGATCTTGATCAATTTTGCCGTTTTTCCATCCGGTGCCAGGGTATCAAGATGCTTATGCAGAAGAACTTCGTCGCCAACCAGGCTTACACTCAGCCCCGCCTGTTTGACGGCAAGCAGTGCCCCGGTGATCAATTCCTCATGACCATGGTCTCCGCCCATGGCATCCAGGGCTATTTGCACATCGTTCTCCTATTCCACTTCTGCATCGAGCACGAATACACTTCTGCCCTTGTATTTTCCACAGCTCCCGCACAGGCGGTGCGGCTCTTTCGGCTCGCCGCAATCGGCACAGAGTGAAAGTCCTGGCGCAGTCAGGCCGTCATGGGCTCTTCTGGTCCTGGTACGGGAATGCGAATGTCTTCTTTTAGGTAAGGCCATGTTATCCTCCAAATTAGGTATGTGTCATACCACTTGATTAAATCTTTTTTTGCTCTAAGAGTTCATCCCTTAGAAAGGGTATCTTCTTGAAATTACACAGATAAATAGCCAGCGAGAAGCTTCCTCAATGAGGGCACGTATTTATCTTTTGCTGATTTTTCCCAGAACAGCGAAGGGTGAAGAACTCGTATCCGGTGTGCAACGGCAGGTTTCCTTGTTCAACGAAGCCCCGCAACCGGCACAAATACCCTTGCAATCTTCTCGGCACAAAGTTCTCAAGGGAACAACCAAGAGAGCCTGTTCCCGTAAAATATCATCGATTTCAATGACCGGTTCCCGGAGATACAGAGTGATGGCATCTTCATCGCTGCATTCCATTTCCCGCAATTCCAGCTCATCTTCTTCTTTCGTCGTGACCTGATACACAAACTCACTGTGGAGCTCGGCTTCAATATGCTCGCCGCACCTGTCACAGACTGTTTCACGCTTCCCTTCCAGCTGCCCTTTGACACTTATTGTCTCACGGTCGTATCGGGAAATGGAGAGTTCGGCGGTTGCCGCAAGGAGGAGGCCCGCGTCGAGAACGGGAAACCAGTGAGTATCGCTGATGGTATAGCGTTGCGTCTTCCCGGTAATTTCTTCAAAAAGCAGTCTCATAACTTACAAACACAATCAATTTCTACAAAAAGGCATAAAAATAAAAGAAAGGAAAAATAATCAATTTCTCAAGGATTGGCTAGAGAAAAAATACTAATGGCCGTAAAATCTATTCGGCACAAGGGGGGAAGATCGACCTTCACCCAACCCGGCCCACGCTAAAGTACATGGGCGAGACGCTCTGAGTTCTCTCTCAGCCGAAGGGAAACCCTGCCCATGAGCCATTTGACCAATTTGAGGGCAAGAGCGGGATCGGCGGCCGATAATTCATCAAACGATTGCCGGGACAAAGCCAGCAGACGTGAATCGGCGACCGCTGTCAGCGTGGCACCACGGAGGTGACCGGGCAGCAAACCACCTTCGCCAACCGGTGCTCCGGGATCCAGCAGTGCGACAACCTGCATCCGATCGCCGAACCCGGTCTTTTTCCGCACGGCGATTCTGCCGGAAACGATCAGGTATAAACAATCGGCGGGATCATCCAGGCTATAGAGGCCTCCCCCGGATTGGACGGAAATCGAAACCATGCCATTCAGCAAAACCCGAGTTTCCTGCTCGTTAAGAAAAGGCAGGCACACTCTCTGCATTTCAGCACTGAAATCAACCATGAACGCTTTATTTCGCCTCCGTTTCAAACGAACGGTTTTTCTCTTCCAGCGTCTTGACGAGGCCTTCATACTTCTCTGTGCGCAGAATGGACTTGAACTGTTCCTGATAATTCCTTACCAGGCTGACTCCTTCGATATTAATATCGTAGACCATCCATCGGGGCTCGGTCTTTCGCATGATGTAGTGTATGGGGATTTTCACCCCGTCATTTTCGAGGAGGGTTGTTACCTGAGCCCGGTCGTTCTTGATCGATTCGGCGGCAAACTCAATGGTCTGCCCGGAATAGTTTTCGATTTTACCGATATAGACGTTTTCCAGCAGTTTGGTCATGAGCTTGGTGAAACGATCCTGTTCTTTTTCATCGATATCGTTCCACGTACTGCCGAGAACCCTTCTGGACATCTCACGAAAATCAAAGCCGCGTTTAATGAACGCCATTATTTTCGCCCTTCTTTCCTCACGATGCGCCTTGCCTTTCAGGCTTTCATCGACCAGAACGGAGGTCAGATCTTCGAGAACAGGCTTTAAATCGGCGGTAGGACTCTCTTCGGCTGCCCACAGACAGCCTGCCGGAAATATTGACAAAGCAACCAACAAGATCAACAATTTTTTCATTTTATCACCCACTATCTCTCTTTCTAATCCTCTTGAAGTTGGAATTACCCGTTTAAAGTTTGCCCGGGAATCAGACACTCACTATTTAGCGCTGCCAAAAGCAAACTTGCTGATGAGGGACTCGATATCTACCGAAGATTCGGTTTCTACCAGAATCTCATTCGGCTTGAAAAGTGTTTCATCGGCGCCTAAACTGAGTTGTATATATTTATCTCCGATAATTCCCTGAGATTTTACAGAGGCCATGGAATCGATCGGCACTTTCAGCTTTTTATCAATCTGCAGGGAGAGCAAAGCCGCTTCATTCTCGCTGAGAGCGATGTCGACAACCTCTCCGACATTTACTCCGGCGACCTGTACCGAGGCACCATTCTTCACGCCGGCGACATTATCGAACTCCGCCTTGATAATATAGGTTGTACCCGCGCTCAGGTAAGGCACCTCCCCCAACTGCAGCGCAAGATAACCAAAGGCACCGAATCCGATTAGCATGAACAGCCCGACCATCAACTCCAAAGTGTTTTTTTTCATTTCTCCACCAGATGACTTTGGTAAATTTTGCCCATTGTTGTTTTGACAAATTCCTGGATATGGGGCTCCTCCGACCACTGAATTTTTTCCGGACTGTCGAAAATATCCATTTTCCCTGAGTTCAGAATAATAACCTGATCCGCCAGATTGAATATTTTGGGAATGTCGTGGCTGACAATTACCGATGTAAACCCGAATTCGGCCTGGGTTCCGGCAAACAACTGGTAAATGTCCTGGGTCATAACCGGATCGAGACCGGTGGTCGGCTCGTCGAACAGCATTATCGAGGGATTGAGCTGCATCGCCCGGGCCAGCCCGACCCTTTTCTTCATCCCGCCACTCAGTTGAGCAGGATATTTATCTTCATGCCCGGTGAGTTCTAACTGGGCAAGGGTTTTTCCCACCTGCTGCCGAATCTCGGGCTCCGTCCTGCCGGTCCTTTCCCTAAGCGGCAAGGCGACGTTTTCAAAAACAGTGAGGGAATCAAAAAGCGCCGATCCCTGGAACAACACGCCAAACTGGGTGCGAAGCTGCTCGAGCTTTTTGCCTTTGGCCCGGGTCACATCCTGGCCGTGAACGAGCACCTGACCGGAATCCGGCTGCATCAGCCCGAGAACAAGCTTCAAGGTGACGCTTTTTCCCTGACCGCTGCCCCCGGCGATTACCGTTGTTTTACCGGCCGGAATCGAGAACGAAACCCCATCGAGAACAGCTTGTATCCCACCGTTGCCCTTGACAAAGGTCTTGACGACATTTTTGAACTCGATGGCTGGTGTCATCACAGAATCACCGCTGTCAGGAGATAATCGAAGACCAGGACGGAAATCGACGAGAACACGACAGCCTGAGTCGTTACCCGGCTGACGCTTTCGGCCCCGAAGCCTGCGCCGCGAATCTCCTGGACAAAATACCCGCGCCCGCAACAGATCCAGACTACCAGCAGGGCAAAAACAAAGGACTTGATTATGCCAAGGTTGATATCATGATTGGTAACGCTGGTCTTCATTCCGTAAATAAAGCTGCCGGAGTTCACATCCATGAGTCCGACTCCGGCCACATAGCCGCCGGCGATTCCCACCACATCGAAGACCGCTGTCAACAGCGGTACGGAGATAATCATCGCCAGAAACTTGGGCGTTATCAAGTAGCGAAACGGATCGATGGCCATGCAGTCCAGGGCGTCTATCTGCTCGGAGATTCGCATGATGCCGATTTCGGCACACATAGCCGAACCGGCCCGTCCGGCAACCATCAGGGCAGTAAGCACAGGCCCGAGCTCCATAATAAGCGTCAGCGAGACCGCGGAGCCGAGCATCCCTTCCGCCCCGAATTTATTGAGTGAATAGTAACCTTGCAAACCGAGCACCATCCCGGTCGATGCTGCGGTAAAAAAGATGACTGCCAGGGAGCCGAAACCGATAAAGTGAACCTGACGGACCAGTTCTCCGAATCGGAAAGGGTGCCTGAATATCCCCCGCAAGGCCTTCAGAAGAAAAAGCGTCATCTTGCCGAGATCCGTCAACACATAGAGTCCGGTGTCGCCCAGGCGGGTTATAAAATTACTCTGCATACAGTGGACGTCCTTATCGCTCAACCAAGGTACAATAGTATTTTCATGGAGTTGAGCCTTACCATATTCTTTGCCATTTGAGAAGTCAATGCTTCGCCGAGCGAAAATCCAGGGATCAATGGCTTGCCCGGCAATTCTTTTTCTTGCCGGGACACCCCACTCATCTTCAGTTTTTCCGAGGATCGAAAGTTTCCCGAAGCGCCTCTCCGATAAAGATAAGCAGTACCAGAGTTCCGACAAGAACAGAAAAGGCCGACAGGGAAAGCCACCATGCTTCGATATTTGCCTTGCCCTGGGCAAGCAGCTCCCCCAGACTGGGAGTGGAAGGCGGGACGCCGAGACCGAGAAAATCGAGACTGGTAAGAGCCAGTATCGCCGTTGAAACACGAAAAGGCAGAAAGGTAATGACCGGGGTCATGCCGTTTGGCAGCAGATGACGCCACATGATGGTAACGTTGCCGACGCCCAGAGCCTTTGCCGCTTTCACATAGTCGAGGTTTCTTCCCCGCAGAAATTCCGCCCGCACATAATCCGACAAGCCCATCCAGCTGAAAAGCGAAAGCAGGAGAAGAAGAAGGAGAAAGCTAGGCTGAAAAATCGAGGCGAATATGATCAGCAGATAGAGTTCCGGCATGGAGCCCCATATTTCAATGCATCTTTGCATGGCAAGATCCGTCCTGCCACCGAAATACCCCTGAACGGCACCGGCGAGAATTCCAACGGTGGTCCCGATCAAGGTAAGAGCCAGCCCGAAAAGGACACTCAGCCTGAAGCCGTAAATAATCCTTGCCATCACATCCCTGCCCCGATCGTCCGTACCGAAGAGGTTTGCCGAAGAGGGAGGCGACGGAACCGGACCGGATATCTCCAGATTGATGGTGTTGTAGCTGAAGGTGTTGAAAGGAAAGAGTATCAGGTTTCCAGACTGTTCGAGCTTTTGCCGAATGTACGGATCCTTATAATCGGTCGTTGTCTCGAAATCGCCGCCGAAGGTGGTTTCCGGATAATCGAAAAGAACCGGAAAATACAATCCACCCTCGTACCGAACCAGGAGGGGCTTGTCGTTACTGATAACTTCGGCCATCAAACTGAGGAGAAAGAGGACGCTAAATATCAGAAAACTGTAGTATCCCCGCCTGTTGCGCTTGAAGCGCTGCCAGGTTCTCGCCCTGCGTTTGGCTACGGCGGATTTGAGCTTTTCTTTGGGAGGCCGGGAACTATCCATTTATCCCCTCAAAGCTGATCCGGGGATCCACAACCACATAACTGAGGTCGGAGAGCAGTCGTGAGATCAGACCGATCAAGGTGAAAAAATAGAGTGTCCCGAGCACCACGGGGTAATCCCGGTTCAAAACCGATTCATATGCGAGCAACCCCATCCCCTGAAGGGAAAAAATCGTTTCAATGAGAAGACTTCCGGTAAAAAAGGAGGCAATAAAATATCCGGGGAAACCGGTGATAATTGGAATGATGCCGTTTCTGAACACGTGCTTGTACAGGACCTGCTGCTCCGTCAGTCCCTTCGCCCGGGCCGTCAGCACATATTGTTTACGAATTTCCTCAAGAAAGGAGTTCTTGGTAAGCATGGTCATGACGGCAAGGCTGCCGACTGCACCGGCGGTAACGGGGAGCACCATATGCCAGAGATAGTCGAGCACTTTCATCGTCAGACTCAGTTCGGCCCAATTATCGGATACGAGCCCGCGCAGGGGAAAAATCGACCAGAAACTGCCGCCGCCGAACAAAACCACCAGCACCACCCCAAGGACAAACCCTGGAATAGCGTAACCGACCAGAATGACAGTGGAAGAGATGACATCAAACCGCGAACCGTCCTTGACCGCCTTTTTAATGCCTAAAGGAATGCAGACTCCATACACTATGATAAAACTCCACAGCCCCAGCGACATCGAAACCGGCATCCGCGAAATGACAAGATCGGCGACGCTCCGGTGATAATAATATGAAGTGCCGAAATCAAAGACGAGATAGTTTTTCATCATGGTGAAAAACCGTTCAACCGGCGGTCGATCGAAACCGTAGAGCTTTTTCAGTTGTGTTATCTTCTCATCGTCAAGACCCGAATTGCCACGATACACGCCGCTCGCTTCCATCCGCACCTCTCCGCCGCCCTTGCTGAATCCCTGGATCTCGGCGATCATCTTCTCGACCGGACCGCCGGGAACGAACTGGGTGATGGCAAAGGTGATCAACATCACCCCGAAGAGGGTGGGTATCATCAAAAGAACCCGTTTAAGAATATAAAGTGGCATTGCCCCCTCCAAACAGATGACATGTATCTTGCTGCGGTTTACCTGACAATAATACGGATATCGGCGCAAATAAACACCTTAAAAGAAGAATATCTCTTGTTTTTTCTTTTCCATTGTGTCTTTTTATGCCATGGATCCACGAAGAAGAGTGGAAGCCATACGATGCTATTCCGCCAACATTATAAATCCAAACAATCGATACCATGGAACAACTCAACACTCTTATTCAAACCGAGGCAGAACTGGAGATTCTTGTACGCAGGGCAAAACAAACGGATGCTGTCGCACTGGATACCGAGTTTGTTTGGGAGCGTACCTACTATCCACAGCTTGGCCTCATTCAAATAGCGTTGTCGGATGAAAACTGTTATCTGATCGATCCCATCGCCATAAAAAATCTCAAGGCACTCGGCCAGCTGCTCTCCGATCGGGGCGTTGTCAAGATTCTCCACGATGCCCCTCAGGATCTGGCTATTCTGCAGAGAGCCACCGGGGCTACGCCTCAGAACATTTTCGATACGAGGCTGGCCGCAGGCTTTTCCAACCTGCCTGCGACTCTTTCCCTGGGCAACCTGGTGAAAGAGCTTCTCGACATCGATCTGGCCAAGGAGGAAACCCGTACCAACTGGCTGCAACGTCCATTAACCGAAGAACAAGTCAGCTATGCTCTCGACGATGTGCGTTATCTGCGGGCCGTACGGGTTCTTCTGCTTTCCCGGATCATCGGACCGAAAATCAAGTCCTGGCTGCAGGAGGACCTGAACCTTCTGAATAATCCCGCCACCTACTCGGGCACCCCAGCCGACGAAAGATATCTGAGAATCCGCAACAATGGCACCCTCGATCGTTCAGGCCTGGCAATCCTCATGAACCTGACAACCTGGCGCGATGGCATGGCCAGAAAATTGGACCGCCCTCGAGGACATATCGTCAAGGACACGGTCCTTCTTGAACTAGCGAGAAAAAAACCAATATCGCTGCCTGAACTCAAGAACGGACTCGAAATTTCAGAAAACGCCGTCAACAAATACGGCGATAACATTATTGAAGTCATCGAAACGACTCTCAAGCAGCCTGAGGACAGTTTTCCGGCGCTTCAACGCCCGGCACGGCTCAGCGCAACCGATCGTGAATCCTTGGAAAAACTCAACAAGCTGATCACTCTCAAAGCCGATCTGCTCGGCATTGCGCCGGGCCTGGTCGGCAATACCTCCGAGCTTAAAATGCTCGTCAAAATGCTTCATTCCAAAAAAACTCATGAAGTAAAACAGCTGCGACAGACCGAGGGCTGGAGAAAATGTTTCCTTGAAGATTTTTTCAGACAGAGCCGAATATAGTGATTATCTCGTCTTGCATGGGGATGTTGACTCTTTACTGTCTTTCTTGTACGGAATGAGGAGATTGTTATATTATTCAGGCTGAGGATGAAAACAAAATGAAACTCCCTAATTCTATAGTTTTTTATATAGTTATCTCGGTAACAGGAATTTTCTTGTTGTCGCTTGTGGCCGAAAGCGCAGAATCGGCTTCCTACACGGGCTGGGAAAAGGATTCTGCCTACAACAGCCTTTACAACTACAAAGAAAGAGACTCCTTCAAGGGAAAAGTGGTGAAGTTCACCAAGGTAACCCCTCTTCCCGGAATGGCGCCGGGAACGGCATTGGTTTTTGATGAGGGTGGCGATGAAATTCTCGTTCATATATGCCCTTGGGACTATGCCGACCCGGAAAAAACCGGCATTAGAAAAGATATCAAAACGAAAATTTCCGGCAGCTGGGCCACAATAGAGGGAGAGGATGTTTTTATGGCTGCAAAAATCAAGCAGGGGGAAAATTTCGAATTCAAGGTTCGCCTGACAAAAGACGGTACCCCGTTCTGGACCATGAGCCCTGAAGAACTGGCCAAAGAGACCAGTTCTTCGAAGGAGTAAGCCGCAGTCTCTTCCCCATTTCCTGCCTCTCTGTTTTCTGTTCAAATCGTCGAAATTTTGTAAGCGTTCAGCTATCAGCTTTCAGCAAGAAGCAACTGATTGAGTGATAACTGAGGTCTCACGCGAAGACGCGAAGGCGCGAAGTTATGTATTTGAAAGCCGGATTCGGTACTTCCGTCTGATCTCTTTTCGATGTCTTCAAAACCCGCATTTTCTGCCATCTTCGCTTCTTCGCGCCTTCGCGTGAGCCTCTTTAAGTCTTCAGATTTGCACCACGAAGCCGAGAAGCCGCAAGATCTTCATGAGTGTTGGAGTGTCTGGGCTCTGTTGGTCATTTTTGAATGTGGTGAACGGTTCCGAAATTTGTCCATCGCGTCCCCCCTTTCACCAAGACGCAAAACCTTTTTTCACACTTATGATTACTTCCTGCTAAGGATAGGATATATATATTCATTCGGAGTAGGGATTTTCATCCCTGACAGGAATCAAGAGACCTTCATTATCTTACTTTGAGATGAGGAGAAATCATGTTTGATCGAGATCAACCCCTGTGGGACAAGACATTGCGCCGTATTCGTCTTATCTGGCCGCTTGGCGATCAGGCCGCCTTAAAACATTCGATCGAGGCCAACCTGCCGAACGGCGATCTGCAGAAATTACGGGAACGTATTAATGCCTGCCTCGAGGGACGAGGCGGGGAAGTCTCGGCCCGTACCCGCGCTGCCGAGCTTGGCGAAACATACCTGATTCTCAACAGTGAAGGGAGAAAACGCTTTCTTGAACTGCTCGCCAGGGACTTTGATGCGGATAATCAGGCAATTGAAGATATCATTGCCAGACGTCTGCAATGCACCGACCCCGAAGAGCGCAGGCATTTGAATCTCGAACTGCGCAACACGCTCGTCCCTCCCCGGACAACACTCCTCAGGCAGTTCAACGGACTCGAGGAAGGGGTGAAATTTTTGGTCGATCTGCGGGCTGAACTCCTGCCTCTTGCCGCAAAAGACCCGGCGCTCAAGGCTCTCGACCAGGATATCCACCGGCTGCTCTGCTCCTGGTTTGATGTCGGCTTTCTGGATCTGCAGCGAATTACCTGGGAGACCCCGGCAGCGATTCTTGAAAAACTGATCAAATATGAAGCCGTTCATGCGATCCGGTCATGGGAGGATCTCAAAAACCGGCTGCGGGAAGATAGACGCTGCTTTGCCTACTTCCATCCGAGAATGCCGCATGAACCGTTGATTTTTGTCGAAGTCGCTCTGGTCAACGGCATATCATCGAATATTGCCGAATTGCTGGATGAAACAAAACCGATGATACATCCCGGCACGGCCGATACGGCAATTTTTTATTCTATTTCGAATTGCCAGACCGGGCTTGCCGGAGTGGCCTTCGGTAACTTCCTTATCAAAAACGTGGTGAAAGATCTCATCGCCAAGCACCCCAATTTAAAAACATTCTGCACCCTTTCGCCCATTCCCGGATTTCTCGCCTACCTGCAGAATCACCGGGATGAGATCGACTTCACAGCCAGGGAATTGAAGATTTTACATGATTTCGCCGGGGAAAAAGACGTGCACGAGTATTTCTTCGAAACAGTCGGTAATTTGAGCGAGTATCTGGAGGAGAACAAGGACATGGCTCTCAAGCCGATCCTTCTCCGGCTTTGCAGCCAGTACCTGTTGTCGAAGAAAAGAGGCAAACAGGCTCATGACCGGGTGAGCCACTTCCATCTGTCAAACGGCGCCAAAATCGAACGGATCAACTGGGCTGCGGATTTATCGGCGAGGGGACTCAGTCAATCGGCCGGAATAATGGTGAATTACCGTTACGTTCTCTCCAACATAGAAAAAAACCATGAAAACTATTCGGATCACGGCGAAATAGCGGTTTCGCCGGCAGTGAGCAAGCTCGCCAGATCCTGAAAAAAACCGAACCGCCGCCATTGTGCCTGGTGGCGGACCGGTTTTATAAACAGGATACAGTATGCTATATTTTTGGAAGCTGCTCCAGATACCATTTCATCGGATCGATAATCTCAAAGCCGACCTCGAGCAGTTTCTTTTTTACATTGATGACATTATTGGTCAGCAGATAAGGAAAAATCGCTCTTTTCTCCTCATCCCAGAACCGTGCCACCAGCACACTGCCAAGGGATATCTTCTCTTCGGTGATGATGTCGACGATTTTCTTCATCTGCCCCCGCTGTTCTTTCACTACGATACAGAGCAGCGTTCCCGGTTCATCGATGTTCATGATATTTACAAACGCGGTAAGGAGATCGCGAGTCGATAAAATGCCCTTTAAATACCCCTCTTCGTCGACTACCGGCAGAGCCCCCACCTTTTTTTTCTGCATTACCAGTAAAGAATCCTGGATGGTATAATAGGCCTTGATCGTCATGGGATTCTTCGTCATGATATCCCCGATCGGATAATTCATGATCTTTGCAAGAGTCAATTCATAATCGGTTTTCTTCAGCAAGGTGGATGGCATGGCGTCACGTACGTCGCGATCCGTCACAATACCGATAAGTTTGCCCGCCGCATCGACCACCGGCAGGTGACGGATGTTCTTTTCCGTCATCATTGTCCTGGCCTCGAATATAGTTACATCTGGACCAGCCGTAATCAGTTCTTTGGACATTCTACCACTTACAAACATAGGACCTCCGGAAATTCATTTTTTTACCAGCGTGGATACGGGAAACGGCCGATCATGGTGACCATGTCACTTCATATCCGCCAGAATCCTGATATGGTTCTCAACCAAAAGCGGCAATACATCAAGATTATATCCGCCCTCAAGGACGGAAACGACCCGACCTCCGGCAAAGCGATTCACCAGATTGACGATCACTTCGGAGATGAAATCATAACCATCGGTGGATAAATTCGTCCCGGACATCAGATCGCTCTGATGTGCGTCGAATCCTGCCGAAAGGATAATAAATTCTGGTTGAAATTTTTTGAAGGCAGGAACAAGATCCTGCATGATCAACCGCCGGTACTCCTCATCTCCCCTGCCGGGCAAGACGGGTGAATTGACTGTAAACCCTTCGCCTTCGGCGATCCCGAGTTCAAAGTCACGGCCGGTCCCAGGATAGGCGAAGGAGGGGTGCTCGTGGATCGAATAATAAAACACTGTAGGATCACGGTCGAAAATATGTTGCGTGCCATTACCGTGATGGACATCGAAATCGATAATACCAATCCTTGATATGCCATGTTCCTTCTGCAGATACCGTGCGCCGATTGCGACGTTATTGAAATAACAAAACCCCATGGGCTGATCCATTTCGGCATGATGCCCGGGAGGGCGTACTGCGCAAAAAGCGTTATCCACTTCGCCCTTCATTACTGCGTCGATCGCCTTCAATACACCACCCACCGCAAGAAATGCCACATCGTATGTATCGCGGCAAATAGCGTTATCGGGATGCTCGAATTCGTTCAAACCATACATGCAGGCTTCATCGAATTTCATGATATAGCGAATGGAGTGAACCGATTCGATCCATCGCTGGTTCGCCCTTTCGGCCGGGATGCGGATCAGTTTTTCGAGCATGCCGGATTCGGTCAGCCTTTTGTATATCGCTATCAACCTCTCTGGAGACTCCGGATGATACCCTCCCGTGTCGTGCAGCAGATATTTCTCATCGTACACAAAACCTGTTTTTTTCATAAGCGTTTTCCCGTTTCTCAGATTAAATCAACGGAGCCTCATTGCCCCTCTCATCGGTGTACTATTAAGAAATTTCAAGATCGGGAAGTGAGTTATTGTTCCAGCCTGACAATCACCCGACCCACCTGTCCTCCCTTCAGAATCAGTTCAATCTCTTTTTCCAATCCCTCCAAAGATACCTCTCTACCCAGATCGTTCAGCATTTCGGGTTTCCATTCGGTGGCGAGCTTATTCCAAATCAGTGTACGATGGGCCATCGGACAGTTCTGGGAATCTATGCCAACCAGAGATACGCCACGCAGGATGAAGGGAAAAACATTGATGGGAAGTTCGGGGGAAGCGACATTGCCGCAGCAGGTGACTACGCCCTGCAGATCGGTCGACTTGATGGCGGTTGCCAGGATCTCCCCGCCTACCGTATCGACCACTCCGGCCCAGACACCTTTTAAAAGAGGTCTCCCGCTCCCTTCCGTAGCCTCTGCACGCGTCAGGATTCTGGCAGCGCCCAATCTGGTAAGAAACTCCACCGCTTCCGGCTTGCCGCTGACGGCCGCAACCGAATAGCCCAGCCTGGCAAGGATCGCCAGGGCCAGACTGCCGACTCCGCCCGTTGCTCCCGTCACCAGAACCTGACCGTCGCCGGGCTGAACACTCCGGGTCAGGGCAAAAACCGACATTGCCGCGGTGAAGCCTGCCGTTCCAAAAATCATGCTTTCCCTGAGGCCGAGTCCGGCAGGCAACGGCACCACCCACCCTGCCGGAACCCTGATATATTCGGCAAAACCGCCGGAAGTGTTCATGCCCAGGTCATAACTGGTCACTATCACTTTGTCGCCTGGGTGAAACGATGCGCTGCTGCTCTTTTCGACTGTTCCTGCCGCATCTATTCCAGGGGTATGAGGATAATTTTTCGTCACGCCACGATTACCGCTGGCGGAAAGGGCGTCCTTATAGTTAAGCGATGACCAGGATACTTTCACCAAAACCTCGCCATCCGGCAACTGATCGACACGTTTTTCCACGATCCTGCGAGAAAAGGACTTTTCGCCTTTCTCCTCAACCACCATTGCTCTAAAGGTTTTTTCCGTCATAGCGCCTCCGTCACAGTTTTTTCCCGTTTTCCGAGATCACCGCGACTCACAGTTGCGGTTGATTCTCTCCCTTTTGCACCGGGATACCAGCATTTAACCTAGCACCTTTTCGATACAACTTTCAATCTGTTTTTCCGCTGCTCTTTCGGCGAAACAGCGTTCCGCTTGAAATGTGCAACCTCTGCCCCCAACTCTTTTCGATTATTTCCTCTTGACAAACAAATCGGATTCACATTAAATGGCTGTGTAACAATGTTACTCCTTTCCGGCATGCATTGTCGATGTATTCGATAGATTCCAAATTTTTTCAATACGTTGCAAACAATAACATTTTGCAATAATAACAATACGATCAGTCTAATTTTGATATCAATAAATAATCATTCACAAGATTATTTAAATTAATTCAAAACATTAACAGATTCTGCAAAGAGTTACAAACCCATGGCAGGAAATTCGGTAACAATGTTAGAGGAACTCAACCCGGAAGTACAGAAGCGACTTGAAGCGGCAGTGATGGAAATATTCTCCACCTCGGATTTCCACAAAGCCAGCATACGTGATATCGCCGACAAGGCAGGTGTTAGTTTTACTACTATTTACAAACACTTCGGCAGCAAGGAGCGGCTTCTTTTCGCTTTTGTCAATATCTGGATGAGCGACCTCACCGACCGTATCGAGGACCATCTCAAGGGGATCGAAGATCTCAAGGAAAAACTCAGAAAAGTGTTCTGGCTTCATCTAGACTACTATGAACGCCACGAAGAACTCGGGCGCATCCTTTTCATGACCCTTCCCATGAAGACCTGGATGGCCGACTCGACCTTCGACCAGAAAAGAAGAGTCAGCCTGATCATTGAAGTATTCAGAAAAGGTCAGCAGCAGGGCATTATAAATCCACATGTCAGGCCCGGCAATCTGCTCGATTTCATGCTCGGCTTCATCCAACGCACCTTTTTCATGTGGATCATTCGAGGCAAGCAGGGAAGTCTTGCCGAGGAAGCCAACGCCCTTTTCGAGATGGTCTGGCAAGGCATGGTCAATCCTGCCATTATTCACTATACATACCCGAACCAAACCGAAGATTCCTGAAGCCGACAGAATCTTTAATAGCTCCAAGCTCAACAGGTACGATCAGATCAATATCAATCGAGGAGTTACACATGTCTTTGGATAAAAGAGAATTCTTGCTGAAAAAGAAGGAAAAAATCGCTCTCGGCGGGGGGGCGGACAGAATCGAAAAACAGCACGGCAGCGGAAAGATGACGGCAAGGGAGCGATTGCTCAATCTCTTTGACGAGGGGACGTTTGTCGAGGTGGACGCATTTGTCAAAAACAGATGTACAAATTTCGGCATGGACAAGCTCGACCTCGAAGGAGAATCGGTGGTCACGGGCTATGGCCAGATCGATGGACGGGTGGTCTACGCCTTTTCCCAGGATTTCACCATCACCGGCGGGGCTCTCGGCGAGATGCATGCGAAAAAGATCGTCAAGGCCATGGATAGCGCCGTAAAAGTAGGCGCTCCCATCGTCGGGCTGAACGACTCAGGAGGCGCCAGAATCCAGGAAGCAGTCGACGCCCTGTCCGGCTATGGCGACATATTCTATCGCAACGCGATCTATTCCGGCGTCATTCCGCAAATTTCCGCCATCATGGGGCCGTGTGCGGGGGGAGCGGTATACTCTCCGGCCTTGACCGACTTTATCTTCATGGTCGACAAAACCTCGCAGATGTTTATTACCGGTCCGCAGGTCATCAAGACTGTAACCGGCGAAATAGTAACGGCGGAGGATCTGGGCGGGGCGATGACCCACAACAGCATCAGCGGCAACGTGCACTTCATTGCCGACGAGGAGCGGGAGTGCCTCAACGATATCAGAAAACTGCTCCGGTTTCTGCCCTCGAACAGCCTGGAAAAGGCCCCTTTACTGCCGACCCAAAACGATATAAACAGATCGATCTTCGAACTCGACGACCTGATTCCCGACAATCCGAACAAACCCTACGATATTCTGGATGTTATTCTCCCCATCGTCGATAACGGCGATTTCATGCAGTATCAGCCCTATTTTGCGACCAATCTTATCACCGGCTTTGCCAGAATCAACGGCAAATCCGTCGGCATCATCGCCAACCAGCCCAATGTCATGGCCGGCTGCCTCGACATGAATGCGGGCGACAAAGCATCCCGCTTCATCAGAACCTGCGACGCCTTCAACATTCAGCTGCTCACTCTCGTCGATGTCCCTGGATTTCTGCCGGGCACCACCCAGGAATACGGCGGCATCATCAGACACGGCGCAAAAATTCTTTACGCCTACAGCGAGGCGACCGTTCCCAAGGTCACCCTCATCACCCGAAAGGCCTACGGCGGCGCCTATGTTGCAATGTGCTCCAAATCCCTCGGCGCAGACATGGTTTTCGCCTGGCCGACCGCAGAGGTCGCAGTCATGGGTTCGGAAGGGGCGGTCAACATCATTTTCAAGAATGAAATAAGCAAGGCCGAAGATAAAGAAGGAACGAAGAAACGGATTCTCGAAGAATACGCCGCAGAGTTCGCCACCCCGTACAAAGCGGCGGAGCGCGGTTTTGTCGACGACGTTATCGAACCCCACACCACTCGCCAGAGAATCATCGACGCCTTCAATATGCTCGACGGCAAACGCGAGAAACGTCCCGCCAAAAAGCACGGCAATATTCCACTTTAATCGACGGAGGACATCATGACTATATCGGAGTTGATGAAACAGTTTGCCGATCCGGGGCTGATGCATTCCCTGTCGGTTTCAGAGAAATTTTTAGCAGGATTTGTCACTACCCTGCTGGGAATGGGCATCACCTTTGCGGCCCTCATTGTTCTTCAGGTTGTCATCTCCTGGATGGACCGGCTGATCAACAGAACTGCAACCGGTCCGGCAGAAGCCCCGGCGCCTGCTGCAGTGGCGAAGCCGGCTCCCGGCAGTGAAAAAAGCGAGCAGGACGACCAGGAACTCGTCGCGGTGCTGACCGCAGTTATTGCCATGAAAATGAAGACCTCGGTCGGCAACATTGTGATCAGGAATATTGAAAAAATCGAAGATCGCTCTCCGGCCTGGAACAGTGCGGGAATTATCGAGCAGATGAACAGCAGAATTTAATATCGAGAGGGAGGTTGCACAGATGAAAATGTTCAGAGTCGTTGTAAACGGAAGTGAATACAAGGTTGGCATAGAGGAACTCGCCGAAGAAAAAACAGGCAACCCCGGAAAAGCCCACGCGACGCCTTCGCCGCGGCCTGCGCAACCCAAAGCTTCGCCGAAGCCGGAACCGGCTAAAAGCGTCGAGGCAAGCACCGCCAACGGCAGGATTATTGCACCTATGCCGGGCACAATTCTTCGGGTCGCCGTGGCTGCCGGCGATAAAGCAGCCAAAGGACAGACCCTGCTGGTTCTTGAAGCAATGAAAATGGAAAATGAAATACTGGCGCCTGCCGACTGTGTAATCGAGGAAGTCAAGGTAGCCAAGGGCGTCTCGGTGAACGTCGGCGACACTTTGATCGTTTTGTCATCCTAAGGGAGGCAGTCTCATGCTTGAAATACTCATAACTTTCTTCAAGAGCACCGGATTTGCCGGCCTGACCTTCGGGGCCATCCTCATGATCGGCATAGCCTGTCTGCTGCTGTTTCTTGCTATCGTCAAAAAATTCGAGCCTCTTCTTTTAGTGCCCATCGCCTTCGGAGTCCTTTTGACCAACCTCCCTCTGGCCGGAATGATGACCGAACCGGTGCTTGAGATCAAAGACAACATAATCCATACCGTCGCACCGGGCGGTCTGCTTTACTACCTTTTCCAGGGCGACCACCTGGGCATCTTCCCGCCGCTCATCTTCATGGGCGTGGGAGCGATGACCGACTTCGGCCCTTTAATCGCCAACCCCAAATCCCTTCTTCTTGGCGCCGCGGCCCAGTTCGGGATCTTCCTGACCTTCATGGGGGCAATCTTCTCGGGACTTTTTACCGCTCAGGAGGCCGCGTCCATCGGCATTATCGGCGGCGCCGACGGTCCGACGGCAATCTTCCTCTCCTCGAAACTCGCTCCGCATCTGCTTGGTCCGATCGCCATCGCCGCCTATTCCTATATGGCCATGGTGCCGATCATCCAGCCGCCGATTATGCGACTGCTCACTACCAGGCAGGAAAGAATGATCAAAATGGAGCAGCTTCGTGAGGTCAGCAAGAGGGAAAAAATCATCTTCCCGATACTTGTGACGATCATCGTCTCGCTCATGGTACCGCCTGCCGCGACCCTCATCGGCATGTTGATGCTCGGCAACCTGTTCAGGGAATGCGGTGTGGTCGGACGCCTTGAAGACACCTCCAAAAATGCCCTGATCAACATCATCACCATTTTCCTCGGCGTGACGGTCGGCGCCACGGCAACTGCCGAGCAGTTTTTAAAGGTTGAGACTCTCGCTATTCTTGCGCTTGGCGTAATCGCCTTCGGCATCGGCACCGCCTCGGGAGTGGTTCTGGCTAAAATCATGAACAAGGTATTTAGAATGAACATCAATCCGCTCATCGGTTCGGCCGGAGTCTCAGCCGTGCCAATGGCCGCAAGAGTCTCCCAGGTGGTCGGCCAGAAGGAAGATCCCGGAAACTTCCTCCTCATGCATGCCATGGGTCCCAATGTAGCCGGAGTAATAGGATCGGCGGTCTCGGCCGGAGTGATGTTATCGCTCTTTGGCGGCTAAGCCGTTGTCAAAAAATAACATGGCCAAGGTAATGCCCGGAACGGTCTCAGGAGCCGTAACGAAATGGTTGAAAAATGGCCTGGTTATTTCGTAACGGCTCCTAAAGTGAAAGCCTGTTCCCTCTAGGAAGGCGTCCTTACACTCTGAATGAAGGACGCCTTTCGGCGCAGGCCAGACACTCTGAGACAGAGATAAAGATGTATCGACAAAAAGGATATCCGCCCTGCCGCTTTTTACTTGAAAAGAATCCGTCGATACATTACAACATAGATGTGTAACGATGTTACCAACTTTTACATGCCTAACATCTCATGAATTTCTTTTTGACGAAATTTCAGATAATTACTAGGCGATAAAACAAATAACAAGAATACACATCACAGTACTCCAAGAGACCCAACAGGCATAAGCCAAAGACCTCGTTTTTTCGTGCAAGATGAAAAAATCAAATCACCATGAACCAACAACAAAGCTGGACGAACTGAGCGGAGACATACACAAACGACTTGAGAATGCGGTCCTGGAGGTTTTCTCCAATTCCGACTTTCACCGTGCGTCCATCCGCGATATTGCCAACAAAGCAGGGGTGAGCTTTACCACGATTTACAAGCATTACGGCAGCAAGGAAAGGCTGGTCTTCGCCTTTGTCGATATCTGGATGGGAAAATTGACGGACCGCATTGTCGACCACCTGCAGGGAATTGAAAACCTTAAGGAAAAGCTTCGCAAGGTTTTCTGGCTGCAGCTTGACTACTACGAAAGGCACGAAGGGCTCGGCAAGATAGTTTTCATGACCCTGCCGATGAAAACATGGATGGCCGACGAGACGTTCAATCAACCCCGGATGATGTCCCTGATGATAGACGTCCTGAGACAAGGGCAGCAGGAGGGTGTTCTCAACCCTCATGTACGGGCTGGAACCCTGCTCGATTTTCTTATGGGTTTTGTCCAGCGCAGTTTCTTCATGTGGATACTCCGGGGGAAAAAAGGCAGCCTCTCGGAACAGGCCAATATCATGTTCGAGATGGTCTGGCAGGGCATGGCCAATCCGCACAAACACCTTCAGGTTCTCCCTCCTGAAAAAAAATAGAGCCAAAACAAGAACACGAAACGCCCACGGGCACCCATTCCGACTTTTTGGAGGCACACAATGGAAATACTCAAAATCGATCACTTAGGAATAGCGGTTAACAGCATCGACGATGGCAAAAACTTCTGGTCAGATGTTCTCGGACTGAAATTCGAAGGTGCGGAGACAGTTGAAACGCAGAAAGTCACCACTGCCTTCTTCCCGGTTGGAGAAAGCGAGGTGGAACTGCTTGAATCCACCTCACCCGACGGGCCGGTCGCGAAATTTATCGAGAAAAAAGGCACCGGCTTTCAACATGTCGCATTCCGGGTAGCCAATATCGAAGCAGCCCTTGCCGAACTGAAGGAAAAAGGAATACAACTCATCGACCAGCAGCCGAGGATAGGCGCGGGCGGTGCCAAAATTGCCTTTTTGCATCCCAAGGCGACCGGTGGCGTCCTGGTCGAACTTTGTGAACGTTCATAATACTCGTCGTGCATTCTCCCGGTCCCCAGCCGGAGATGTGAGATTTCACCCCAGACAAGGAGTCGCACATGGCAAAGCATCCCGAACTGCAGAAATGGATAGAAACTGCTGAAAAGCAGATGAAAGGCAAGTCCGTCGAGACCCTCGACTGGATGACGCCGGAAGGTATCAAGGTCAAACCGCTCTACACCGCGGAAGACATCGAGGGAATGGAATCGGCCAACACCCTGCCCGGCATGGCCCCCTATGTTCGCGGCCCCATGGCTACCATGTATACCGGTCGGCCCTGGACCATCCGCCAGTATGCCGGCTTTTCCACCGCCAAGGAATCGAATGCATTTTACCGCAAGGCTCTCGCCGCAGGCCAGAAAGGACTGTCGGTTGCCTTCGACCTGGCGACCCACCGCGGCTACGATTCCGATCACCCCCGGGTAGCCGGAGATATCGGCAAGGCCGGAGTTGCCATCGATTCCGTTGAAGATATGAAGATCCTTTTCGACGGCATCCCGCTCGATCAGATGTCGGTCTCGATGACCATGAACGGCGCCGTCATCCCTATTCTCGCAGGCTACATCGTCGCGGCGGAAGAGCAGGGAGTCAGCCACGACAAGCTGGAAGGAACCATCCAGAACGACATCCTCAAGGAATACCTGACCCGCAACACCTATATCTACCCCCCCGGCCCTTCCATGCGGATTATCTCCGACATCATGGCGTTCTGCTCGAAAGAGATGCCGAAATACAACACCATCAGCATCAGCGGCTATCACATGATGGAAGCCGGCGCCAACAGTGTGCTGCAGACCGCCTTCACCCTGGCCGACGGGGTCGAATACGTCAAAGCCGCGATAGCGAGCGGCATGGATGTCGACACCTTTGCCCCGAGGCTTTCTTTCTTCTTCGGCATAGGCATGAATTTCTTCATGGATATCGCCATGCTCCGCGCCGCCAGACTCCTCTGGTACCGGCTGATGAGTCAATTCAATCCGAAAAATCCGAAATCCTCGATGCTCCGCACCCACTGCCAGACTTCCGGCTGGAGCCTGACCGAGCAGGATCCCTACAACAATGTTATCCGCACCACCCTGGAAGCGATGTCCGCCGTGCTGGGCGGGACCCAGTCCCTGCACACCAACTCCTTCGACGAGGCGATCGGTCTGCCAACCGATTTCTCGGCCCGCATCGCCAGAAACACCCAGATCGTAATCCAGGAAGAATCGCAGGTCTGCCATGTCATCGACCCCCTGGGCGGATCCTACTACGTCGAATCCCTGACCAGCAGCATTGTCGATGAAGCACAGAAAATCATCGATGAAATCGAAAAACTGGGAGGAATGGCCAAGGCTATCGAGAGCGGCATGCCGAAGATGCGCATCGAGGAATCCGCCGCGAGAAAACAGGCGAGGATCGATCAAGGCCTCGACGTTATCGTCGGTGTCAACAAATATAAGCTGGCAAACGAGAAAATCGATTTCGAGGTCCGGGAAGTCCCTGCCTCGGTTCGTGACGAGCAGGTTGCAAGAATCAAGGAGACCAAGGCTAACCGCGACAAGGCCGCAGTCGAGCGGGCACTCGCAGATCTCACCGTTGCTGCCAGAAACGGCGGCAATCTTCTTGCCGCGGCACTGCCGGCAGTCCGGGCCAGAGCCACGGTCGGTGAAATTTCCGATGCCATGGAAGGGGTGTTCGGCCGCTTCGTCGCCACCACCCGCTGCATCTCCGGCGCCTACTCTTCCGAATTCAAAGGAGACAATACCATCATCACGGCAATCAAACAGCGGACCAATGTGTTTCTCGAAAAGCACGGCAGGCGTCCACGACTCCTGGTGACCAAGATGGGTCAGGACGGACATGACCGGGGCTTCAAGGTTATCGCCTCTGCCTATGCCGATCTGGGCTTTGACGTCGACATCAGTCCGATGTTCCAGACTCCTGAAGAAGCGGCGAAAATGGCGATCGAAAACGATGTCCATGTAGTCGGCGCCTCCAGCCTTGCCGCGGGACACAAATCACTCATTCCCGCCCTGATCGAGGAACTGAAAAAGAACGGCGGCGAAGAGATCCTGGTAGTAGCCGGCGGTGTCATTCCTCCGGGCGACTACGACTTCCTCTTCAAGGCCGGTGTAAAGGCGGTGTTCGGTCCCGGCACCCCGATACCGGATTCCGCCGACAGAACGCTTGCCCTGCTGGAAGAAAAGTACTTAAAGTAGCCATCCACCTCTCATGCGGAATCAGCGGTTTGCCTGCCGCTGATTCCGCGTTTTCTTTTTGAATCTCGGCTTACACCAATCGGCAATACTTACTGACCATCACGCAATGCTTAAAACACCCAAGGAATATATCGACGGCGTCCTCAACGGGGATCGTCTGGCTCTTGCTAAAACCATCACCCTTATCGAAAGCACCCTGCCTTCCCACCAGGATATGGCACGCACCATTGTCGATTCGCTGCTTCCCCATACCGGCAAGGGTACTCGTCTTGGCATCACCGGAGTACCGGGAGCAGGCAAAAGCACCTACATCGAAAGCTTTGGCACAATGCTTACCGAGCTTGGACACCGGGTTGCGGTTCTGGCCATAGATCCCAGCAGCATCCGCAGCGGCGGCAGTATCCTTGGCGACAAAACCCGGATGGAAAAACTGGCGGTGGACAAAAACGCGTTCATCCGGCCCTCCCCTTCGAGCGGGACCCTGGGCGGAGTCGGCAGGAAAACTCGCGAATCGATGCTTGTCTGCGAAGCGGCAGGCTATGATGTGGTGATCATCGAGACGGTCGGGGTCGGACAATCGGAAACAACGGTGGCATCGATGGTCGATTTTTTTCTGGTGCTGATGATTGCCGGAGCTGGAGACGAGCTTCAAGGCATAAAGAAAGGTGTTCTGGAGGTTGCCGACGCCATCGTCATCAATAAGGCGGATGGCGACAACATTCAGAAGGCCGAGCTGGCCCGCAAGGAATATCGAACCGCCCTGCACATGCTCATGCAGTTCAGCCCAAGCTGGACACCGCCCGTTCTCACCTGCAGCGCGATTGAAAAGATCGGCTTAAAAAAGATCTGGGAAACCATTCAGGAACACCGGCAAAAATTGACTGCCAGCGGTGAAATCGAGAAAAAGAGAAGGGATCAGGCCCTTGACTGGATGGCCTTTCTGCTTGACGAGGGCTTTCGCCAGTGGTTTTACACCAACCCCCGGGTCAAAGCTGCCCTTCCAGGGTTAAAAGCTGAGGTGGAAAAAGGCACGACGTCGCCAACGGCGGCAGCCGACATTCTCCTGGGTTTTCTGGATGGAAGACACCTGAAGGGCTGTTAAAGCTGAGTTGAGCAGCTTGTCTGCTCGTACGAAACTTATCCCCTTGTGGGATGAGAAAAGAAGAAGTTATTTATACCAGCTAGCGTATTCGATGTAATTTTCGGCGATTCTTTCGATTTCTCCCGAGATCAACTCTCGGCTGATATCCTTCACCTTCTTTGCCGGCACGCCGGCGTAGATCGATCCACTCTCTACCTTCGTTCCCTGGGTGACAACTGCGCCGGCGGCGATAATCGAGTTACTCTCGACCACACAGTCGTCCATGACGATGGCACCCATTCCAATCAAAACATTGTCGTGCACGGTGCAGCCATGGACGATGGCATTGTGCCCGACCGACACGTTGTTGCCAATATGTGTCGGATACTTCCGATAGGTACAGTGAACGACCGCCCCATCCTGAATATTCACCTTGTTGCCCAGCCGGATAAAGTTGACGTCACCCCGAAGGACGGCGTTATACCAGATACTGCACTGATCTCCCATCTCGATGTCGCCAACGATGACGGCATTTTCGGCAAAGAAACAATCCTTGCCGAATTTCGGCATGTGTCCATTCAGTTCTTTGATAATCATGGCAGCCTCACATCATGCATACTGGAAAAAAATACGCCTTTCCACTTCATTTTCATTGGAGAAAAAAGAAGAGGGGCACAGGACTTTGCAAGAGTGACCGACCCCCCAAAATCCTGCGCCCCACCCCGAGATCAACTGATCACACAGAGCACCGCGCCTTTGGCGACCGTGTCGCCGCTGGCAAACTTTATTGCCTGAAGCGTACCGTCACAGGGTGCGGTGAGGGCATTTTCCATCTTCATGGCCTCAAGGACGACAACGGTGTCGCCTTTCTTGACGATGTCGCCCGCCTTCTTCTCGTATTTGACGATCATGCCCGGCATCGGCGCCAGCAGAACGGTCCCTTCCGCCTGTGCAGGCACTGGATCCGGCGCCGGAGCGGGATTGGCCGCGACGGGAGCCGCGACATGGGCCGGGGCAGGTGCGGCGGCAACCTGTTGAGGCGCCATTACGACCTGGGGATTGCCGGTAGGATCGACATCCACGGCAAAATACTCATCATCGATAAAGACATTGAATTTCCGTACGGCTTGCGATTTCGGCGGTTTTTCAACCTGCTTCGGTTCAACCAGCTTGCCGGCCAAGGCCTTTTTCACCAGCTCATCCCTTTTCTTCACTTCCTCGAGAGTAATCGGCTTGACACTTGCCGGCGGCTCGCTTTTACCGTACTTCCACTCGAGGAATTTCCTGCCGGTAACCGGGAACTGGGCATACAGGATCAAATCATCCATATCCACCGCCAGATCGCCGATCTCCGCCTTGGCCTTCTCAAGTTCGGGCTCGAGCACCTCGGCCGGACGGCAGGTAATCGGTTCTTCGCCGCGTGGGTAACCTTTCAGGGCTTTTGCCTGCAGCTCGGGATTGATCGGCACCGCAGTCTTGCCGTACAACCCGTAACAGAGGTCTTTTACCTGACCGGTAATCATCTTGTACCGTTCGCCGGGAGTATCATGAAGGACGTTGTTGACCGTCTGCACGCCGACGATCTGGCTGGTAGGCGTAACCAGGGGGATCTGACCGAGATCCTTCCTGACTCTCGGCAACTCCTTATACACCTCGTCGATCTTATCGAGGGCGTCCATTTCCCGCAATTGATTTACAAGATTCGACAGCATGCCGCCCGGAGTCTGATGGAGCAGGACGTTGATATCGATAATCGACACTTTGGAATCGTCAAGGAGGTGTTTATACTTCGGCATCACCTGCTTCTCGAAGATCTCATTGATCTCGGCAAGTTTCTTGATGTCGAAGCCGGTATCGCGATTGGTACCCAAAAGCGCCATGACCAGCGGCTCGACAGCTGCGTGGGAGGTTCTGTAGGCATAGGGTGTCATACAGGTATCGATGATGTCGACCCCTGCTTCGATCGCTTTGAGGTGGGTCATCGGCGACATTCCCGAGGTGAAGTGGCTGTGCAGGTGAAGAGGTACATTCACCGCCTTCTTCATCGCCTTGATGAGAGGATACGCGTCATAGGGTGCCATGAGGCCGGCCATATCCTTGATACAGATAGAGTCCGCTCCCATGGATTCCAGCGCTTTCGCCTTCTCGGTATAGTATTCGAGATTATAAACTTCACCGCCAAGACGAGGCTCGGTCAGAGTGTAGCAGATACATCCCTGGAAATGCTTGCCGCTTTTTTTGATCTGCTTGACGACGGTCTCGAAATTGCGGTAATCGTTCAAGGCGTCGAAGGTTCTGAAAACATCCATGCCGTTTTCCGCCGCACGGTCGACAAAAGCATAGGCCAGATCGTCGGCATAGTTCCGGTAACCGACCAGATTCTGAGCCCGCAGCAGCATGGAAAAAGGAGTCTTTTTAATATATCGTTTCAAGGTGCGCAGGCGTTGCCACGGGTCTTCGTTGAGAAAACGGTGCATGGTATCGAAGGTTGCGCCGCCCCAGGTTTCAATCGCCCAGAATCCCACCTCATCCATCAGTTCGGCTACCGGGATCATATCCTCTGTCCGTCCACGGGTTGCGAAAAGGGATTGATGGCCGTCGCGAATGGACAAATCCATGATTTTCACCGGATTTTTTGCCTTTGGCCGATCTGCGGAATAATTCAATGGGGTCATCGTCACTTTATCGCTCATCGTATCTTATCTCCTCTTACCTCAACTTTAACGTTTGATTCTATTAGTACCTTAGAAATTCATTTGTTGTTTTTTCTGAAGAATTTCGTGAAGGTACTTAGGGTGTTAGAAGCGCGTGAACGCTCTTAGCTGGATTAATCTCCGCATCGCCATCATTTCCTGTCGACCGCTCTGGCTCCACGGACTGAACTCGAAACTTTTGGTTTCCTGGGAAGATGGCTGCAGTTCCTGCGCCGCGGCCTCCTCCTGCTGCAGATAGAGATTCACAGCAGCCAGAGCTGCAGCCATTTTTTTTCTAGTACCTGCCATCGATTCACCCATCATTTTGTTGACATCCATTGCGGCGGAAGCTTTGTCTTACTCGGCCAGCTCCACCCTAGGTTGCTTTGGCACAAAGTTTTTGCTACGCGCTGTACATTGCGTACTCGGTCTCCTGACCCAGTAATGTGTCGATCCGTGTTTGAATTTCGATTCGCTTAGGATTATTGACCCAGTTATTCCAGTCTTCCACCGAACGCCAGGTACTGACAACCATGCACTCATCCTTCCGATCGATCCTGCTCAAGGTCTCGCCGGATATATATCCCGGCTGCTCAAGAGTCAGCGATCGCAATTTCTTCAACAGCATCGTGAGTTCGACGACGTTTTTGTCCTGTACTTTTCGTTTAATGAAAATTTTTACTGACATTTCGGGGTCTCCTTGTCTGGTAACGGACCGAACTGCAACGGTTAGAGGGGAATATTGCCATGTTTCTTCATTGGATTGGTATCGCGCTTATTCTGGAGTATACCCAGTGCCTTGATGATCCTTGTGCGGGTGTTGGCCGGCTCGATGATATCGTCGATGTAGCCTCGTTGTGCGGCGACATAAGGATTGGCGACCGTATCCTGGTACTCCTTTTCCTTCTCGGCCATAAAAGCCTTGGGATCGGCGGCTTTTCTTGCTTCTTTGGCATACAGGATCCCGGCAGCGCCTTTAGCGCCCATCACCGCTATCTCCGCACTCGGCCAAGCATAATTGATATCTCCGCGCAAGTGCTTGGAAGACATCACGCAATACGCACCGCCATAGGCCTTCCGCGTAATAACGGTCACTTTCGGAATAGTCGCTTCGGCGAAGGCATAGAGAATTTTTGCCCCGTTGCGGATGACTCCGCCGTATTCCTGGGCGGTACCCGGTAAAAATCCGGGGACATCGACAAAGGTTACCACCGGAATATTGAAGCAGTCGCAGAACCGGACAAAACGCGCCCCCTTGATCGATGAATCGATATCCAGCACCCCGGAAAGGTGGGCCGGCTGATTGGCGACGATACCGACGCTCATCCCATTGTAACGGGCAAAACCGACTATGAGATTGGGAGCGAAATTTTCTTTCACTTCAAAAAAATCCCTGTTGTCGACCGTATGAAGAATGACGTCCTTCATATCGTAGGCAGCATTTTGATTTTCCGGAATAATTGCATTAAGCTCCAGGGCTCGTCGATCAACCGGTTCGGTGCACGGCATTGCCGGCGGATTCTCCATGTTGTTCTGCGGCAGAAACGATAAAAGCTTGCGGATATAGGCGATAGCATCGGCACCGGAGCCGGCGGGATAATCGACTACCCCGCTGCGGCTTGCATGCATGGCCGCCCCTCCCAGTTCCTCCTCGGTTACGTCCTCATGGGTAACCGATTTGACAACCTTCGGCCCGGTAAGAAACATATACGATTGTTTCTGGACCATGATGACGAAATCGGTCAAGGCCGGAGAATATACGGCTCCGCCGGCACACGGTCCAAATATCGCAGATATCTGGGGAACGACGCCTGAAGCCATGACATTGCGCTGAAATATTTCCGAATAGCCGGCCAGGCTCTCGATCCCTTCCTGAATCCGAGCGCCGCCTGAATCGTTGAGACCGATAACCGGAGCGCCGTTCCTCATAGCAAGATCCATAATCTTGCATATTTTTTCGGCAAACGTTTCCGAAAGGGAGCCGCCGAGCACGGTAAAATCCTGGGCAAAAACATAGACCGTTCGGCCGTCGACCGTGCCGTGCCCGGTGACCACGCCATCACCCGGGAAGACCTGGGTTTCCATGCCGAAATCACGGCATCGGTGGGTCTTGAACATGTCGAATTCTTCGAATGAGCCTTTGTCCAGAAGCAGATCGATCCGCTCCCTGGCAGTCATACTCCCTTTTGCATGCTGCTTGTCGATCCTTTGCTGACCGCCACCCAATCGGGCTTCCGCTCTGAGTTTCAGCAAGTGGTCCAGTTGGTCGTTCGTCTTCATAGTCTCTCCTTGAAACAAACACCCCACAAGGGGGGATAAGTGCCTTTCGCAGATTATTTTCTTGTTTTTGTACGAAAACAATCTGTAAGGCACTAAATTCACAGTGCCTCATCCGGTAACCGGCCCCTTTAGTACCTTACGGGTTGTCTTCTTGTTTTTTGCAAGAAAACAATCCGTCTCAAGGTACTTATCCCCCTCAAGGGGGGACTGAGAAGAGTACCCCCTTGAGGGGTGTAAGGGGATACCTCAGGAAAAGGCTTCTTTGCACAACCTTCCCAAAGAACCCAGATCTTCACAGACGTAGAGACCACACTCCTGCATGGCTTGAATTTTTGCCGCAGCCGTTCCCTGCCCGCCGCTGACAATTGCGCCGGCATGTCCCATCCGCCTTCCCGGAGGCGCCGTCAACCCGGCGATGAAGCCGACCACGGGTTTTTTCATGTTGGCTTTGATCCAGGCCGAGGCCTCTTCTTCGGCGTTGCCGCCGATTTCACCAACCATGACCACCGCCTCGGTGGCTGGATCCTCGTTGAAGGCCTTCAGACAATCGATGAAACCGGTGCCGTTCACCGGGTCGCCGCCGATGCCGACACAGGTTGTCTGGCCAAGGCCGACCTGGGTTAACTGGTGAACGACCTCATAGGTTAAGGTCCCGGAACGGGAAACGACACCTACCGGACCTCCCGGAGTATGAATGGCACCCGGCATGATGCCGATCTTGCATTCGCCGGGAGTAATTATTCCCGGACAGTTGGGGCCGATAAGCCTTACGTTCTTGGATGCCAGATAGTTTTTGACTCTCAGCATATCCATCACCGGAACGCCTTCGGTAATGCACACCACCACTCCGATGCCGGCATCGACCGACTCAAGGATGGCGTCCGCCGCAAATGGCGGCGGAACGAGAATCATGGCCGCATCGGCGCCGGTATTCTCCTTTGCTTCTTTCACGGTATTAAAAACCGGTACCGCATCCATCTTCATGCCGCCCTTGCCCGGCGTCACTCCGGCAACTACGTTGGTACCGTAGGCTATACATTGCTGGGTATGAAACTGGCCTTCTTTGCCGGTTATGCCCTGAACAAGGACACGTGTTTGGGAATTTATAAAAATGCTCATTTTTTTCCTTTGAAAGTATAATTGCTCATGCTCTTTTACAGGGTTAGGCGATTACCGCCGACCCGCCTCCCCCACAACCAGCACATCAAAAATATTCCCTTGATATAACAATAAATTTGATACTTCCGCCGTCATTTCAAGAAGCCTGCCGCAGGACAAAAAAAGTAAAAAAGTACACGTTCAGGATCAAAACTTCTTTTCGCCCACTTTACATCTGCGCTTGTGTGTTGTTCTTGGCTGAAATATGACAGGCGTTCTGCTTTGTACCGGATTTACGATCTAGGCAACTATCTCTGCAACCTTTTTAGCTGCATCTGCCAGATCGGTCGCATTAATCAGTTTCAGACCCGACTCGGCGAGTATTCTTCGGCCCTCTTCAACATTTGTTCCTTCCATACGCACCACGACAGGCACTGACAGTTGTATTTTCTTTGCTGCCTGGACAACCCCCTGAGCCAAAACGTCACATCGCAGAATGCCGCCGAAAATATTGATCAGAATACCTTTGACCTTGCTGTCGCTGAGGATAATGCGAAATCCGTTTTCCACCATTTCCGCGTTGGCGCCGCCGCCGACATCGAGGAAATTGGCAGGTTCGGCACCGGCCTGCTTGATGATATCCATGGTGGCCATGGCAAGACCCGCGCCGTTGACCATATTGCCGACGTTGCCATCGAGGTTGATGTAATTGAGATTGAACTTGGCGGCTTCCGCTTCGGCCGGATCGTCTTCGTTGGGATCATGCATCGCAACGACATCGGCATGCCGGAACAGTGCATTGGAGTCGACATCGACCTTTGCATCGAGGGCAATGATTGTATTTTCTTCCGTGACGATCAACGGATTGATCTCGACGAGGGAACAATCGTAATCGACAAAGAGATTGTAGAGACTTTTTAAAATCGCGGAGAATTCCTTCATCAAAACCTTGTCCAGCTCAAGCCCGAACATGACCTGACGGAGGTGATAGCTCTGGATCCCGACCAGCGGGTTAACCTGCACCTTGATGATCCTGTGAGGAGTTTTGGCCGCGACTTCCTCGATATCCATGCCGCCGTCCTGACTGGCAATTATGGTGACTGTCGCGGTACTGCGATCGGGGACGATCGAAAGGTACATTTCCTTCTTGATGGCTACGCCTTTTTCAACCAGCACCGTTTTGACCAGCCGCCCCTCGGGACCGGTCTGCTTGGTGACGAGGGTCATGCCAAGAATGGCCTCTGCCGCCTTGCCGACCTCTTCGCTTGTCCGGGCAACTTTCACGCCGCCCCCCTTTCCCCTGCCACCGGCGTGGATCTGGGCTTTGACCGCGACCGGCAGCCCCAGCCCCGCAGCAATCTCCGAGATTCCCTGCACGGTATTGCTCACACCACCCTCGGGAGTCGGCACCTTATACTTGCGGAAAAGCTCTTTCGCCTGGTATTCGTGAATCTTCATACTCATTCATCCTGGAAAACGGAGCGCGAGGTTAACCCGGCCCCTGAAGTATAAGAAAAAGGCAGCTGCCGGAAAGGCAGCTGCCCGCTCGGATAGCTGCTAATTTTTTACATACCCCATTTTCACCAGTGCTTCGGTGATCTCGGTGAGAATTGCCGGATCATCGATAGTCGACGGCATCCTGTAATCCTTGTTATTGGCGATCGAGCGCATGGTACCGCGCAAGATCTTACCGGATCTGGTCTTGGGCAGACGGACGACCTGGCATGCATCCTTGAAACAGGCGATGGGGCCGATGGTCTCGCGAACCATCTTGACCAGTTCCTTCTTGATTTCTTCGCCGTCACGGGTAACACCGGCTTTTACCACGAACAGGCCGACAGGCAGCTGGCCTTTCATCTGATCGTCGGCACCGAACACCGCACACTCGGCAACGTCGGGGTGGTTGGAGATAATCTCCTCCATGGCACCTGTCGACAAGCGGTGACCGGCGATATTGATAACGTCGTCCATCCGGCCCATGACATAGACATAGCCGTCCTCGTCGATAAATCCACCGTCGCTGGTCTCGTAATATCCGGGGAACTTTGTCATATACGATTTGATGAACCGCTCGTCGTTACGCCAGAGTGTGGTTAAGGTACCCGGCGGCAACGGCAGTTTTACGACGATATTCCCCTCGGTACCCTTGGGAACCTCCACGTTCTCGTCATTTACCACCCGCACGTCATACCCCGGCATGGCCTTGGTGGGGGATCCTTCCTTGATCGGCAACAGCTCGATGCCGCGGCAATTACCGACAATTGCCCAGCCGGTTTCGGTCTGCCACCAGTGATCGATGACAGGCACGCCGATCATGTCTTCGGCCCAATGCAGGGTGTCGGGATCGGTACGTTCGCCGGCAAGATAGAGACATTCGAAGGAAGAAATGTCATATTTCTTAATAAACTCGCCTTTGGGATCCTCTTTCTTGATCGCCCGGAAGGCCGTAGGAGCGGTAAAGAGCGATTTCACCTTATGCTGGGAAATGACCCGCCAGAAGGCACCGGCATCGGGAGTCCCGACCGGTTTTCCTTCATAGAAAACGGAGGTGGAACCCTGAAGCAGCGGCGCATACACAATGTATGAATGGCCGACAACCCAGCCCACGTCCGAAGCTGACCACCAGACTTCGCCGGGATTGATGTTATAGAGGTTCTTCATGGTCCAGTACAGCGCGACTGCGTGCCCGCCGTTGTCCCGTATAACACCTTTCGGCATTCCGGTGGTGCCGGAAGTATAAAGGATGTAAAGCGGGTCGGTCGCGTCGACTTCCGTACAGCCGACTGGCTTGCTTTTGCCGACCAGTTCCATCCAGTCCATGTCGCGACCTGCCGTCATATCGGCTTTGATCAAGTCGCGCTGGTAGACGATGACTTTTTTCAATTCATGAGTAGACTGCTCGATGGCGCTGTCGACAAGCGGCTTATAGGCAAGAACCTTCTTGCCCTCGACGGCCCCGGAGGCAGTGATCAGTAACTTGGGTTGCGCATGATCGATCCTGATCGCCAGCTCGTGAGCGGCAAACCCGCCGAAAACAACCGAATGGATGGCCCCCAGTCTGGCACATGCCAGCATGGCTACCGCCGCTTCGGGGATCATCGGCATATAAATAATGACGGTATCACCTTTGCCGACGCCTTGATCGGCCAGCACTCCGGCAAATGTGGAAACCTTCTCCAGCAACTCCCGATAGGTAATCTTTTTCAACGTATTGGTTACCGGACTATCGTAGATGATCGCAACCTGATCGGCCCGGCCACCTTCGACATGACGATCGATGGCGTTATAACAGGTGTTCATTTTCCCGCCGGGAAACCACTTGTAGAAAGGTGCGTTGGAGGCGTCCAAAACTTTGTCGTATGGTTTATACCAGGAGATACTTTTGGCGGCTTCTGCCCAGAATTCTTCAGGATTTTTAATACTGTGCTGAAAAACTGCATCATAACTAGTCATACCTGCTCCTTTTGGTCTGAATTTTGGTCCATTCACCAGTTTCCAATGGTGTGTATACCGCATAGTATGCCATACTTCAAGCTCTAAATTTAACATTGTTACTCATTATAGTTAAGCCAATTCACATAATTCTCCAATTTGTATTATATATACGAATGGTTATCCATATATCTTAAAAACAGGTTAAATTCATTTTTTTTTCTTCAAATCAAAATTAAAAAGGATATCGTTATTACCGTAAACAGATTATATATTATTGTTTTTATTAAGTATTATAATGAATAATTACAGGTCAATCCCACCACAAAAGAACATTGTTATCATACCTGCATCTTTCCAAATTGACTTTATTATCAACTTCAATTAATTTTATTCGAAATCACATGTCGATCCTTTCATCCATACTGTCAAAACGACTTTTAACACGCTGGTTTACTGATGTTATTACAAGTATTTCAGAATGATCTCGACCATAAACAAGACATCTGCAAGTATCTTTCCCTATAAATCGGATAGATACAAAAAGTGGACGTGGAATCCTGTTCTTATCCTGCCCGCTGAAGCATTACCAGCCAATCGGAGAGGTTTTTAATCGTGCAGAATCGCCCCCTTCACCCGACTGCGGCCCTCCGGCTCGACAGCGCAAAAATTGAACGAAAAAGATCGCACCGGCATGGAAGAACGCGAGGGGGCATAATACGTACAATAAAAACACCTCTGCCGAGCGCCGTGCCGGCAAAAATCTTCATGCCGCTGCTGCTCTCCATGTTTTTGTTCATCGGCACCTTTTTCGGATATATCCTGCCCAGGATCGAAGACCATCTGATGGACCGCAAAAGGGAAATGATCCACGCCCTGAGCGAATCGGCCATGAGTTCCATCCGCTATTATGCCGAACTTGCCGTAAAAAATGCCATCACAAAGGAGGAAGCCCAGAAGCAGGCCATAGCACATTTGCGGAGCCTTCGTTATGGCCCCGAAAAAAAAGACTATTTCTGGATAAACGATACCCATCCGCGGATGATCATGCACCCCTACCGCCCTGACATGGAGGGCAAAGACGTCACCGACACCGAAGATCCGGCCGGAAAAAAATTATTCAAGGCCTTTCTCGAGACTGTCAAGGAAACCGGCGGAGGATATGTCAACTATCACTGGCAGTGGCAGGACGATCAGACGAGAATTTTCACCAAGATTTCATATGTTCAGGAATACAGCCCCTGGCACTGGATAATCGGGACTGGAGTTTATGTCGAAGACGTTCGCTCCCAGATTGCCTCCATCACCGAGCGTATGACTTTCATATTTCTTGGCATTCTCGGGGTAATTGCCCTGCTGTCGGTGTACGTGGTCTGGCAGGGGGCAACCGGCGAGATCAAACGCAGGGAGATGGAGGAATCGCTCAGAAAGAGTGAGAATAAATACCGTTTATTGGCGGAAACAGCACGTGAGATCATCCTTCTCTTTAATTCAGACCTGAGAATCACCTATGCCAATACCGCATGGCAACGCATCAGCGGCTATTTGTCGGACGAAATAACCGATATGATCATCACCGAACTTATTCCATCGTCTCAACGATCTCTGTTTGTGGCGAAAATCGGCCATATCGACGACGATCAACCCGACAGCTACATTTTCGAAACCAGCTTTATACTGAAGGATCGACGGGCTATCACCGTAGAAGCGACTTTCGCAGAGATGGAGACGGACGACAAGCAGGCTTCGTTTCTCATGACGGCAAGAGATGTCACGGAAAAAAAGAGAATCGAGGCCCAGGCCAAAATGCAGCAGGAACAACTCATGCAGACCAATAAAATGGTTTCCCTCGGAACTTTGGTGTCGGGTGTTGCCCACGAGATCAACAATCCGATATCCTCGGTCATGCTGAACATTCAGGTCTTCGACAAATTCTGGAGGGCTGTCCAGCCTATTCTCGACAGCCACCACGACACATTCGGCGATCTCGAAGTCGGCCCAATGGCCTATCCACAGTTACGGGAACGGATGCCGAAACTTCTGCTCTTTTCCCAGGAAGGGGTCGAGCGGGTGAAGCGCATCGTCGGCGACCTGAAGGACTTTTCGGGCCAGACCCCCTCCGACCTCAGAGAAACCGTAAACCTGAACAAGGTTGTGGAAAAAGCCATCGGCCTGATATCAAGTCTTCTGAAAAAGGCCACCAATGATTTCGGGGTCGAGTATTACGAAAACCTGCCCACCCTCCAAGGCAACAGCCAGCGGCTCGGCCAGGTGGTCATCAATCTCCTGGTCAATGCCACCCAGGCATTGACCGACCCGCACCAGCGCCTGCGGGTATGCACCGGATATCTTGAAGAATCTGAAGAAATTTTTCTTGAAGTACATGACGAAGGTATCGGAATGACTGCTGAAATCCTCGCCCGCGTCAAAGACCCTTTTTTCACGACGAAGAGAGATACCAGCGGCACGGGCCTTGGCCTTTCCATTTCCGACACCATAATCCGTAATCATGGCGGCTGGCTTGATTTCAAATCGGAGCCGGCAAAGGGCACAACCGCGACAATCCTGCTGCCTCGCTACAGTCCAGACGAAGTCCCCGGGAGAATGATATGAACACTAAACCCTACCCATCCGATCCAATTCTGGTCATTGACGATGAAGAATCGATACTGCTGTCGGTGGACACCATTCTGCAGCTCGCCGGCATGAATAACGTCCGCACCTGCAGTGACAGCAGGCAGGCAATGGCCATTGTCGAACAGCGCCCGCCGAGTGTCATTCTCCTCGACCTGAACATGCCCCATCTCAACGGCGAAGCCATTCTCGATCAGATTGCCGGACAATACCCAAACATTCCGATCATCATCATCACCGGCCGGATTGACGCCGAAACGGCCGTTCTCTGCATGAAGTCCGGCGCCTTTGACTATATTGTCAAACCGGTCGACGAGAACCGGCTTATCGCCACTGTGAAAAAAAGCCTGCAATACAGTGAACTGCACCATGAAAACCTGGCACTGAAAGAGCAGTTGCGGCAAAACCGTCTCGAAAACCCCGAAGCTTTCGCCGATATTATTACCAATTCCCCAAAGATGCTGGGGCTTTTCGGATATATCGAATCCATAGCCGGCACTTCGGAGCCGGTTCTCATTCGCGGTGAAACAGGAACCGGCAAGGAGCTGATCGCCAGGGCGATTCATACGGTGAGCGGCAGGTCAGGGGCGTTTGTCGCCGTCAATGTGGCGGGCCTGGACGATAATGTCTTTTCCGACACCTTGTTCGGTCACGCCAAAGGTGCCTTTACCGGCGCCGACTCCGATCGTCCGGGACTGATCGAACGAGCTGCAGACGGCACCCTGTTTCTCGACGAAATAGGCGATCTGCCTCCAGGCTCTCAAATAAAACTGCTTCGTTTACTGCAGGAAAGGGAATATATGCCGCTCGGCCGGGATACCACCCGGATCAGCAGGGCCCGGGTCATCACTTCAACCCATGTCGACCTCTGGGAACTGCAACAGAAAGAGCTCTTTCGTCAGGATCTCCATTACCGGCTGCGCACCCATCGCATTATTTTACCGTCACTCCGCGAACGCCGCGACGATATCGCCATGCTGATCGATCACTTTGCCCAATGCGCCGCCCAGGCACTCAAAAAAGCCAAACCGAGAATTCCTCAGGAACTGGCAAACATGCTGGAATCTTATCATTTTCCAGGAAATATCCGCGAGTTGCAGGCCATGGTGTTCGACGCAATTGCCCAGCATAAAAACGGCATCCTGCCGCTCACCGTATTTCGCAACCACATTTCCATGGTCAGGCAAACCGAGACCAGACTGCACGGCAACGGCAGCGGCGTACCGCTCACCTTTGCCGACCCTCTGCCGACCATCAAACAAGCCACCCGCATGCTGGTCGAAGAGGCCATGCACCGGGCAGGAAGCAACCAGTCCGCAGCAGCTTCCATGCTCGGCATAACTCAGCAAGCCCTGAGCAACAGATTGATAAAGATGGCGAAAGAACAATAACACCCCTACAACTCTTGTTGTATTCACAACAAGAGTTGTTCTGCCGAACATCCCTTGCGTCCTGGCGCTTTGCTCGCCTTATACATCTTTTTCAACAACTTTTGTTGTACCCTTTCTTCTCGACCGAGACCTCGTTATCTCCTTGATTAAATGAGTGCAAAAGAATATTTGTCCCGTGGCATATCAATTGCTACTGAGAGCGTACAGCACAACAGTGCATGGACGCAGCAAACATTAACTCTTTTACGGAGGAAAAAATGGCGGACAATCAAACCCCTATGGGAAACCCGGCAGTAGTTGGACTCGCAGGATTCGGTCTTACCACCCTGATACTTCAACTGCATAATCTCGGTCTTTGCGGCCTTGGCCCGGTCATTGCGTGCGGTCTGATCTTTGGCGGACTGGCCCAGCTCATGGCCGGCTTACAGGAATTTAAAGTCGGCAACAACTTCGGTTACAGCGCATTTACATCTTATGGGGCATTCTGGATTGCCCTCTGTATTATTTTACTTTTCAACAAATACGATATCTACAAATCCAGCACCACCGATGTCGGCTATTTTCTTATCGTCTGGACCCTCTACACCATCATCATGTGGATCGGCGCAATGAGAATTCACGGCGCCATGGCTTCCACCTTCACCTTGCTTGTGGCCGGTTTCATCCTCTTGGATCTCGCCCATTTCGGCTATCCCGCCATGACCAAAGTCGCGGCTTATGTCCTGATTCTCTGCGCCCTCAACGCCTGGTACATGATGGCTCATGTCATCTTCAAACAGGTGTTCGGGCGTGACGTCCTGCCGGTCGGAAAACCATGGATCGATCCCAAGCCCGCGCCACAGCCCCAGGTTCAAAAAGCAGGCGCCGCCCATTGAAAGAGTGTTCCTCTGTCGGAGGTGCAGGCAAACTACTCACCCCAGACACCACTTTCCAACTGTGCAGGCCGGATACTCGGCCTGCACAAGCCAGTTTGCCTCGCCGCAGACACGACAAGAAGCTACTGACACTTTAGGTGTTATCCGATCTTGTCGTAACCGGCTGCAACCAGAGAACAGTTCTTTGGTTGCAGCCGTTTTTCGTTTACCCTTCTTTCAACCGGATATGTTGCGTCGATATATACGAAATGAATTGTGATTGCTCCTCTTGTACGATAAGATTAGCGTATGTTCAGCAACAACATTGTGACAGAGATAACCACTCGATATCAAGCAATCCCATCGTCTTAAAAATTCAATCTTCCCCCTAACGCGATCCGCAAGAGGAGCACATTATGCCTAATTCTCAGTACTGGGCAGATACCTATTTAGAGAAAAGAGTTACCCCTGAGCAGGCCATCGCCCGCATTCGTTCGGGCCAGCGGGTATTTATCGGCTCAGGTTGCGGCGAACCCCAGGTACTTATCCAGAAACTTGTCGAAAAAACCAATAATTTCAGTGGACTTGAGATTGTCCGACTGCTCGGTCGCGAGACCGCTTCCCTCACTGCCATTGCCGATAAAACCAGGGATACCAACCTGAACATCCGATCCATCTATCTCGGATCTACCAGACCCTTCTCAATCGCCAAACAAAGACGATTCATCACACCGATGAACATGTCCGATGTTCCGAGCCTGTTTATCACCCGCAAGCTCCCTCTCAATGTGGCCCTTATCCAGGTATCTCCGGCTGATGATTTCGGCTGGATGAGTCTTGGAATCTCGGTGGATGTTACCATGGCCGCCGCGCGCTCCGCAGATTTCGTCATCGCCCAGGTAAACCCCAGGATGCCAAGAGTCATGGGTCAGAGTTTCATTCACGTCAATGATGTCGATCTCATTGTCGAATACGAGGAGGAGCTGCTGTCGGTACCCCCTTCGAATGTCACTTCGGAGGCGGCGAACCGCATAGGAAAGCATATCGCCAATCTTATCGTCGACGGTTCAACCCTGCAGATCGGCCTCGATGCAGCTTCCCAGGCTACGCTGCAGGGACTGTCGAACAAAAACGACCTGGGCGTCCATTCCCAGTTCCTCACCGACGATATCATGAACTTGTATGCCACAGGCAATATCAACAATAAAAAGAAGGGGATAAACGAAGGCAAAATGGTTGCCTCGATGGCCATCGGCAGCCATAACCTCTATGAATTCCTCAACGACAACCCGGCAATCGATTTCCATCCTTCGGATTATGTGAACGATCCTTTCGTCATTGCCCAGCATAACAAGATGGTGTCGATGAACGTTGCGAAAACGATGGACCTGACCGGTCAGGTTACCGCCGAGGCATCGGCCACCACCAGGTTTGCCGGTGTTTCCGGGATTCCTGATTTTGTCAGGGGGGCGCGCCGTTCGCCTGGGGGGAAATCGATTCTTATGATCTTCTCAACGTCCGAGACTGAAAAGGGCCTTGAGTCGAATATTGTGCCGTATCTTAACGATTCCGTCGTCGTCGTACCACGCGGCGATGTCCATTACGTGGTTTCCGAATACGGTGCTGTCAACCTGTTCGGCAAGAGTATCCAGGAACGGGTAATCGCCATGATCAGCATAGCCCATCCCAATTTCAGGGAACAGCTTTTCGAGGCGGCCAAAGAGCGGGGCTTTATCGGCGCCGAAAGGACCCTCGGTGAGGCTGCAAAGGCAGTTTACCCCATTCAGCTTGAGGAGGTCCTCTATATCAACGGCGAAAAAGTAACAATACGGCCTTCCAAACCAGTCGATGATCGACGCATCCAGGAACATTATTACAGCCTCCCCAAAGAAGACGTCTTGTCCCGGTTTTTCTGCCAGAAGACGATTTTCGCAAGGACGGAGATGGAAAGCCGATCGCATGTTGATTATGTGAACGATCTCACTCTCATGGCTGTAGTAGGAGAATTCGGTTTCGGGCGGGTAATTGGCGTTGCCGAGAGCATGAAGCTGCCGGATCAAAATATGGCAGAGGTCGCGTTTTCCGTAAGCGAAGAGTATAAAGGCAAGGGCCTTGGCGCCTTCTTCCTGAAAAAACTCGCCGCAGTAGCCCGTGAAAACGGCATAGCCGGCCTGATGGCCTTCACCTTTCCAAGCAACAAGGCCATGATCAATCTCTTTAAAACCTTGCCGTACAAGGTCAGGACGCAGTATGAGGATGGCGATCTTATCCTCACCTGTCGCTTTAACGAACTCGCCGACTAACTCCTCTGCTGAATTTTGAGAGCAAGAGTTAGGGCAAATAGCCATTTATGACAGGGCGGCTCTTCCTTTTACCGGGGAGAGCCGGAACACCTTCCGCACCAACTCCTTAGAAATCGAGCATAATCTCCGTAAGACCACCGACTAACGGGGTAATAACAGAACTGATCCCTCCCCAGTCAAAGAACCTTACAACCAGGAACGTGCCGACAATGACAAACGGACCAATGCGGCGGAGATGTTCTTTCATTTTCTGAAAGATGTCTGTCTGCGGCATGAAAGCGAAAATGAAAGCGGAACCTGGAAGAGGGGGAATAACCAGCAGGCTGTAAACTGCCATAGTAACATTGACGACGACAATAGTCGCAAAAACCTCATCGACGACCCCGTACCTGCCAAGAATCCAGTTGATGCTGGCAGCAATGTTTGCCATGAGCAGATTGGCAAGAGGACCGGACATACGACTGATTATCAGAAAGAGCTTGGGATGCTTCCTGAATTTCGTCGTATCTATGTCGATCTCCTTTGCCCAGCCGAATCCCGCAACAAAAAAGTTGATGGTCCCAAGCAAACTCATATGCAGAAAAACATTAAAGTGAAGGCGATCTTTTGCATTTTCCCTGGAATCCCCGAGCAGTGTCGCGACAAAGGCCTGTCCTTCGGCGCTGACCATGATCGCTGTGAGCATCGCCACACAGAAGATAACGATGTCTTCGACTACCGGCTGAGCGTAATTTATGAGATACGGTAAATGAAAATCGGACATCCTTTCTCCCCTTTCCAACTGTGGAACCACAAACACAAATCATACCTGTTCCGTTGTATTTACCTGAAACGGGTTCTAATTACAAAAAAAAGTGGTGGAACCCAAAAGGATTCCACCACTTCAACACCGCTCTTAAGCGGTCCAGCCGTTTCTCCGGTTAGCCGACCATTTTCTGGATCTGCTCGACGATTTCCGGATTGGCGAGTGTCATAACATTGCCGACATCGCCCTTATTGGAGATAGCCCCGAGAACCCTTCGCATAATCTTGCCGGAACGGGTTTTCGGCATATCGGGTACTATCCAGACATGCTTGCACTTGGCGATCTTGCCGATCTGATAAGTAATGGCATCGGCAATCTTCTTCTGCAGTTCCGGAGTTGCCTCGTATCCCGGCTTGAGCGACACATACAACTCGGGCTCTTTACCTTTAATCTCATGATTGACCGGCACAACCGCTGCCTCGGCAACTTCCGGTACCGTCAAGGCGGCGGACTCGATCTCTTTGGTGCCGAGACGATGTCCGGAAACGTTGATGACGTCATCGATACGACCGAGAATACGGAAATAGCCATCGGCCGCCATGACCGCTGCATCACCGGTCAAGTATGGCCAATCTCTCCAGTCCTTGCTGTTCGGATTCTTGTTGTACATGCTGAAGTAGGTCTTCACAAACCGATCCCTGTCACCCCAGATGGTCTGGAAGCAGCCCGGCCAAGGATTCTGGATACAGATATTGCCGGCTTTTCCTGCACCGGCGGGGATTTCCAAGCCGTTCTCGTCAAAAATGATCGGATGGATACCCGGAACACCAGGCCCGGCGCTGCCCGGTTTCATCGGCTGAATACCCGGTACGGTCGAGCAGAGGAAACCGCCCGTTTCAGTCTGCCAGTAGGTATCGACGATAACCGCCTTGCCTTTGCCGACTTCTTTCTCATACCATTTCCAAACTTCGGGCTCAATCGGCTCGCCGACAGTGGTCATATGCTTGAACTGGAAGTTGTACTTGGCCGGCTCATCCGGTCCAACCTTACGCAAGGCTCTGATTGCCGTCGGCGCGGTATGGAAGATGTTGACATTGAGATCCTGAGCAATTCGCCATGATCTGCCGGCATCCGGATAGGTCGGGACACCCTCGTAGATGACCGATGACGCACACAGGGCCAGCGGACCATAGACAATGAAGCTGTGACCGGTAATCCAGCCGATATCCGCCATACACCAGTAAACATCCTCAGGATGAATATCCTGAATATACTTCGACATGGCGGTTACATAGGCCAGATAGCCGCCGGTACCGTGCTGTGCCCCTTTCGGTTTGCCGGTAGTACCGCTGGTATACATCAGGAAAAGCGGTTCTTCGGCGAGCATATGCACCGGCTCAACCCGTGCTCCGTAGTATTTTTTCAGTTCCTGATTGACAATGACGTCACGTCCTTCAACCACCGCCGCGGGTGAAGACATTTTGCCGGGATAACGCTGCCAGATGAGGAGCTTATCGACCTTTTGTCCGTCTTTTGCAGCGAGTTGACAGGCCTCGTCATCAACCGACTTATGATCGAGCAACTTGCCGCCCCGATAATAGGCGTCCATGGTGATGAGTACCCGGCTGTTCGAGTCGACAACCCTGTCGGCACAGGCGCTGGCGGAGAAACCTCCAAAAACGACCGAGTGGATGACACCAAGTCTTGCACAGGCCAGCATGGTGATAGGCAACTCAGCCGACATCGGCATGTGAACCGTGACCCTGTCACCTCTCTTCAGACCGGCGGTATCGCGCAGCAGAGCCGCAAACTCATTGACCCGGACATAGAGTTCCTGATAGGTGATGTGCTGGACTCTTTCTTCTTCCAACTCAGAGACAAAGTGGATAGCTGTTTTATTTGCGTTTTTGGCAAGATGTCTGTCGATACAATTATAACTGGCGTTCAGTTTACCGCCTTTAAACCATTTCCAGCAAGGTGCATCACTCGTATCGAGCACTTCGTCCCAGTATTTATACCAGGTCAACAACTCGGCAAACTCAGTATAACAATCCGGGAAATTTTTCAGGGCAAAACGCTCGTAAATAGCTGGATCGGTGAGGTTGGCCTGACCTATGAATTTTGATGAAGGAGGATAATAGCCCTCTTCTTTCCAATGGACCGCGATTTCAGCTTCCGAAGTTTCGACAACATTATCATTTTCACTCATGAATACAGCTCCTTGTACATGGTTTATATATGGATATATTTAGATAGGGCTGAAACTCGTTTCAGCCCTATCCACCTGACTCAGGAGAATGTGCTACCTAAGCAACCGCTTTACTGCCGTGCATTTCTTCAGAGTGCATTGGGCGCTTCGTCATCTTGGCAAGAATAACACCGGCAACGAGCAGCGCGCCGGAGATATAGAACGCATAATTCAGACTGCCGGTTAAATCTTCAATAGTTCCGCCCAGTCTTGCCATAAAGAAACCAAGCCCCCAACCGAAGAAGATCAGACCGTAGTTCATTCCCAGATTTTTCGGACCGTAAAAGTCCGCCGCAAAAGAAGGCATCAAAGAAAGTCCACCGCCATACTGCCAGTAGGCAACGCCGACCGCCAAAAAGAGCAGCAGGAGATTCTGAGTGCCGATGATGTAAGGCAGCGCGAAAAGACATACGGCCGAAATCGCGCAATTGAGACAGTAGGCGTTCAGCCGTCCGATTTTGTCTGAATAAAAACCCGTACCCACACGCCCCGCAGCATTGACGAATCCGCCATACGAGACCAGCAGCCAGGCATTTGCGGCAAAAAACGGCATGCCTTTCGCAGCTTTCACCATCAAGCCGTTGGCATTGGCGATGATTAAAAGACCAGACTGGGTAGTAAGAATAAACATGATAACAAGAGCATAAAACTGCCAGGTTTTTACGACTTCACCCGGCTCCCAGTTGGTGATCGTGGAGTTGGCGGTTGCCAGATTTCCCCCGGAGAGCATCGGCGGTTTATAGCCGGCCGGCGGGGTCTTCAACATTTGACCGGCAATGATAACCACCAAGGCGAAAATGGATCCCAAACCGTAAAAACTTCCTGTAATGCCATAGTTATTGATAAGCCACTGGCCAAGCCCGCCAATATACAGCGCGGCTCCACCGTATCCGCCAACGACTATTCCGGCGATCAACCCACGTTTGTGCGGTCCAAACCATTTGAGTGCTGCCGGCGTCGGTGCGGCATAACCGATTCCCATTCCGATACCGCCGAGGATACCGAAACCGATCATGATCCCGGTGTAGCTCTTCATGTATCCGGCGAGAAGACAGCCGACAGCAAGTGTCAGGCCACCAAGAGTGGCACCGAACCTCGGGCTGATCTTATCCTGAATACGCCCGCCGGGAATCATCAGGAAGGCAAAGATGATAACACAGAGAGAAAACGGGGTCGCTGCCTGAGCATTGTTCAGGTACGTCCAGCCCGCATTGATACCGGTCATCGCCTGACCGGCCTTATCGACATCTACCAGAGCAGTCTTCCAGATACTCCATGCGTACAATATACCGAGACAAAGGTTTATCGACATACCAGCAAAGACCGTTATCCAAGCTTGTGCTGGAACTGATTGGTTCTGTTGAGACATCTGTTTCTCCTTCTGAAATTAGTGATAATGACATTGTCAGTTACCCGCCCTTACATCAGCCCTGACGTTTTACCCTTGTATTGCATCTTTAGATCTGCAACGAGCAACTGAATGGAAATTGTATGAATTGCCAGTTCATTTTTCACTTTCGCTCCCTCAGCACCTCCTTTTTTTGATAATTTTTTGGGCTGCGCAAGGTTTTTTAACTACGACACTTTACGCTCAAATTTGTATTTGCAAACACTTTTTGGAAACTGGTTGGCCTGCATATCAATTTTATTTATCAAACTTCCAAATATTACTCAAGTTAAAAATCCTCTTGTCCTTAACATTCGTCATTCATTTCTTGGGAGTACCTAAAATATTTACATCTCTCAGCGCATTCACCCGGTCAGAACTATCGCATTATTAATAGGTGTTTTTAGTTCAAATTCAAATTATGTCTGTTATAAAACCAGGCTTTCCAGAGAATGACAGAGTGAGAAACTACAGGCTCGCAGAAGACGACATGGTATAAATAAATACCACTATCTCAGGGGAAGGGGGGGACTGGATCTGCCGCGGGGATTTCGCAGATGAGGTTTTCAAACTTCTTCGTTTTTTATAAACTCGTGAGCAAGCGATACATGTGGACCATCTTTACCGGCAACGACCGGACGTCACGGACGAATATATAGTTCCCCCGGCCGAACATATGCATCAGGTAATCGCCCGCCGACCTGTCAATTGTAATACAAAAGGTGTGTACACCGGCGCCCTTTGCTTCCAGAAGCGCCTTGCGGGTGTCTTCAATCGCATATTGTCCTTTATAATCGTCATAATCTTCCGGCTTGCCATCGGAAATCACCACCAGGAGACGGACCTTTCCCTGGGATTCAAGCAATCTTCTGGTCAGATGTCGTATGGGAGGCCCCATCCGGGTGTACTCCTTCGGCGAGATTGCTGCGATCCTTTGCCGCACCAAAGCTCCATACGACTCCTCGGGATGCTTGATATGATAGAGTTCGCTCCTCGACCTTCTCATTCCGGAAAATCCATAGATTCCATATCGATCCCCGACCACTTCAAGGGCTTCGGCAAGCAGGACGAGAGTCTCTTTCAACGCAACACCGACCCACCCCTCCGTTGAACTGGACATATCCACCAGGAACATCGCCATAATATCCCGCTCATCGCGCAGCAGACGGGTAAAGAGACGATCGGAAGGGACCAGACCGGCCCGGTAATCGCCCAACGCTTCAATCAGGGCATCAAGATCGATATCATCGCCATCCCTTTGCCTTCGGACGACACGATGACTGGTACGAAGCATCTCGAATTGACGACGCAGCCTTTTGATCTGGGACTTATATTTATCAAGAGTTCCGGCCACAAATCCTGAGCGGACAGGAGAAAGTGATTTTTCCTCAAGAGTGCACCAGTCAGCCCGATATCCCTCCCGCCGGTAATCCCATTCATTATAGGCATACATCGTATCCGCGCAAAAAGGCACCGTCTCCGAATGATCCGAAATTTCATGCCTATTGAATCCATTACCAGCCATGCCGGCGGCAGCCTGCACATATGCCCGCGGTATTTTTCCCAAGTCATTGATAATGTTATGTGACAGCGCGGCCAGTGCTTCGGGAATTTTCATCTCTTCATTGTCGAGCAGGACTTGCTTCTTGCCAATTCCACTGCTTTGCCTGGGATCCGGTTGCAAAAGAGTGATAACATCCATGAGAACCGCTTCCGTTGACTCCTTTTCATTCTCGGTATCGTGCAGTTTTGTCTTTTTGCCATGAGAACCAAGAAAATCCGCAAGCATTGCAACGAATTTTTGTTCTTCCTCCTTTCGCCGGAATCTGATGGTCTCCCCGGCTCTCTGGAAATTGAACTCACCAAGCAGCAAGGCTGCCGGCCCAAGATCGTATGTGCCGCCGAGTCGCGTAAAACCGTCATAAACATCGGTAAGCAAGGTAAAGCTACCGGCATCCCCCACATCCTCATAACGGCCGGTGACCGGCAGGACAAGTCGCTGCAATGCCTTGCATCGCGCGTCTTCTTTGCCTCCCGGACGTATTTTTTGTATCAGCTGGTGACAGAGTTCTACTCCCTGCCGGATCAATCCCGGAAGCTCAGCCTCAAGAAAACCGAACACCTTGCGGAACTGCAGAGCGGCAAGAAGATCGACCGCCAGCTTTCGGTCGGGATATCGAGCGAGCGGATCCCGGTCCCGGCCGATCTCCTCATCGGCAAAGATCTCCCTGTATATACCTGATGCAATATGCCCCCACTGAAAGGTGATGAGCACCTTATAGAGCAAAATGTTCTTCTCTCTTTCCATGAATTGGTCGAGAAACTCGGGAAGATAGATGGCCATGGTGTCGGTGCCCGGCATGGCGGCACATTCAAGATTCAGGTGAAGGCCTGAAACTCCTCGGATATAGGGCAGCAGGATCGAAGACACCTCGTCCAGTCCTACGCCCGCTTCACCCCGCATCGGTCCGAGAAAGTATTTATCGACATCGGCCATGAACTCGCGCGCCCCGACCAGACCTTTCTTCTCATAGAGCCCGAGAATCCGACGAACCCATTCCGGGATCAGATTGGCGGGAAAGTGGCGAATTGCCACCGAACCTTCAGTCAAATAGGAGAAACAAAGGCTGTGACTGACCGGCCAGATGACATTTACCTGACTCAGCAGGATTTGTCGCAATTCATCCGGCAAACCGGCGAGGTGCTCAAATACTTCATCCACTTCCCACTCATTCGGTCTGGATGGCAACACGCTGGCGAAAAATCGTTTTTTCTGCTCCGAAAGTCCGGTCATTTTATTAGACTCAGAAGATAGATAGAATCATTTCATCAAGAGCCACCAGGAGTTCCGAGTCGTCGGTCAGACTCTCGATCATCCCGACCCTGCATGCGCTTACCGTGTCAATGCCCGATTCTATCAAGCGAGCTGTCTGAATTATAAGCCGTGTGGATGCACCCTCTGCCAGCCCTGATTCCTTGAGGCTCCTGGTCATGGTTGCAAGTTTTACCAGCTGGACGACTAGTTTTTTATCTATGCCGGTCTCGCGTATCACAATCTCCTGCTCCAGCTCGGCCTTGGGATAATCGAAATGAAGAGAGACGAATCGCTGTCTGGTTGAAGGCTTAAGATCCTTCAGAACGCTCTGGTAGCCGGGGTTATAGGAAACGGCCAACATAAATTCGTCAGGAGCATTGTAAAGCACTCCGAGTTTTTCGATCGGCAGTTCACGTCGATCATCGGTTAATGGATGGATAACGACGGTGGTATCTTTTCTTGCCTCGACTATCTCATCCAGATAACAGATCGCCCCTGCGCGGACGGCAAGAGTGAGAGGACCATCCTGCCAGATTGCTTCGCAGCCCTTAATCAGGTATCGACCGACGAGATCGGCAGCCGACAGGTCATCGTGGCACGATACCGTGATCAGCGGCCTGTTCAACCGCCAGGCGAGATACTGCATGAACCTGGTCTTGCCGCAGCCGGTCGGCCCCTTCAGGAGAAGAGGAAACAAATTTTTGCTGGCCGCAAGAGCAATTTCAATCTCATTTGACTGAGGCAGGAAAAAAGGTTCGGAAGATATTCTATGTTCATCAAGTTTGCATTCACATGGTGGTTTCAGGCATTCTAACTGTGTTTTCATATTCGCACTCCATTGCTTGAGCTTGATAAGAACAGTATGACACCCTCTAGACCAGCACAAGCAATATTTGGGAATTATTATTAGATATGGGATACTCCTTCTTGTTGACCTCTTTATACAGATGGCGTATCTTGACGCACCCTCCGGCTCATCCGGCTAAAATGTACTTTTCGCTATCGCCATCGTTATCGCTATCGAATTTTTTCATTGGGGGGTGTTGCAGAAATTAATTTCTAAGGTACCTATTCGATATCGATTTCGATCCCGATATCGATATCGACAAGAAAAAACACATAGGCAAAACATTCTTCACCCGCAATGAATACCTTTGAGAAAATTTACTCGATCCTGGCTATTATTTTTGCCTTCAGCCTTCTGGGCATCTTAGTTTTTTTCCCCGAGTTTCGACAGCTCAACCGACTTCTCACCGCATGCCTGCTCGGGCTGCTTGTCAATATCGGTCTGATGTTTATCGTGCTGAAAGACATATTTTCACGCCGGTTCAGCGATCAGAATATGCGCTATATCTGGCTGGCCGTGGTTCTCTTGATCTGGCCTTCGATCGTTTATTACCTCGTGCGGCATGGCTTTCGCTCAAGAATCTGAAAGATCAAGGGATAATTCCGTTGCTGTAACGGGACGGGCAAATTGAGCTATTTTTTCAGTGACACTTTGATCCTTGCTTGACATCCTTGTCAATACACAGTATTTTTCTTCTCTTTTGAATTTGTGTCGAACTGGTTACCTCTCCCTGTTTTCTGGAACCATCGACATGTTTTTTTTCGTTTTTTGCCGGATGAAAAGGGTGTCTTGTTCCCTGTAACCGTGTGGTTTCTGACACAGTATCGCAATTGCATAAATCATGTTTGAGAATTTAACCGAAAGGCTCGAGGGAGTTTTCAAAAAACTCCGCGGCCATGGCAAGCTTTCCGAGGAAAATATCGGCGAGGCGATGCGCGAAGTTCGCGGCGCTCTCCTTGAGGCTGATGTCAACTTCAAGGTGGCCAAGGACTTCGTTGCAGGCGTCACCGCAAAGGCCATTGGCCGGGAAGTTTCAAAAAGCCTCTCTCCCGGGCAGCAGGTTATTAAGATTGTTCATGAAGAACTGGTTGAACTTCTTGGCGGCACCGCTCAGCAGATTAAGCTTGACGGACGGCAACCGGTAATAATCATGATGGCCGGCCTTCAGGGTTCAGGCAAGACAACGACCGCCGGAAAGCTTGCCAAACAACTGAAGGAAAAAGGCCGCAGGCCATACCTGGTTCCCGCTGATATCTATCGCCCTGCGGCCATTGAGCAGTTACAGGTTCTCGGCTCCCGGCTTGACGTCCCGGTTCATCCGTCTACTGCCGCCACTCGACCCGTCGACATCTGCCGGCAGGCATTGAACGAAGCGACGCTTCGTAACTACGATACGCTCATCATCGACACCGCCGGCCGCCTTCATGTCGACGAGACTCTGATGGATGAGCTGAAAGAGATCCAGGCGGCTATTCCGCTTTCGGAAATTCTCTTTGTAGCCGACGCCATGACCGGCCAGGATGCGGTGACCGTTGCCGATAAATTCAACCGTGATCTTGAATTCACCGGGATTATCCTGACCAAAATGGAAGGTGATGCCCGCGGCGGCGCGGCGCTTTCCATCAAGAACATTACCGGCAAGCCCATCAAATTTGTCGGTGTCGGCGAAGGACTGGAAGACATTGAGATCTTTCACCCGGAGAGGGTCGCTTCGCGTATCCTCGGCATGGGCGATATCCTTTCACTCATTGAAAAAGCCGAAGCGGTTGTCGACAAGAACGAAGCCGACAGGATAGCCAAAAAGCTCAAACGAAATCAGTTTACCCTTGAGGATTTTCTTGATCAGATCCAACAGATCAAGAAAATGGGTTCCCTTGAAAAGATTCTCGACATGGTTCCCGGCATCAACAAACTCAGACAACTGAAAGACGCCCCGAAACCGGACGAAAAAGAGCTGGTGAAAACCGAAGCGATCATCCGGTCGATGACCATCAAGGAAAGGAAAAATCATCAAATCATCAATACTTCCAGAAGAACGCGCATTGCTGCCGGATCGGGTACTTCTATCGGTGACGTCAACAGAGTGTTGAAAAGCTATTCGGAAATGTTGAAGATGATGAAAAAGATAAGCGGCAAACCCGGAGCGATATCCGGAATGAAGCGAAGAAAACTGCCGAAAGGCATGAAAAGGAACTAACTCCTCTGTAGTTTTTTACCAAGAGGATTCATTGGCACACCCCCACAAGGGGGGATAAGTACCTTCAACGAAATCGAATTTCTAAGGTACTCAACTCCAAATAAATTAACCGGAGGATTTACCGGAATGGCAGTACGTATCAGATTGACCCGACTTGGCAGGAAGAAAAAACCGTTCTATCGTATCATCGTTGCCGACAGCGAATGCAAACGCGATGGCAAATTTCTCGATGTGGTTGGGACGTATGATCCACTCAAGGATCCGGCGGCAATTACTCTCGACAACGCCAAGCTTCAGGACTGGCTGGGGAAAGGTGCTCTCCCTACAGCAACTGTAAAAAGCCTTATGAAGAAAGCTGCGGCGTCTGTTCAATAACAATGGAAGAACTCATAGCGGTTATAGCCCGATCTTTGGTCGATCGCCCGGATGCTGTAAAAGTCACCAGAACCGATGACGAGGACAGCATCACCATTGAACTGGCTGTTGCTTCGGAAGATCTGGGCAAGGTGATCGGAAAACAGGGGCGAACAGCCAGGGCGTTGCGCTCCTTGCTCGCGGCATCTGCTGCGAAGATCGAGAAACGGACCAGGCTTGAGATCGTAGAATAGCCGGTAGTTGGTATGGCCGAAGAGTTTCATTATTCCGTTGACGAGTATCTGCTTCTTGGCAAGGTTGCCAAAGCGCACGGCTTACGGGGCGAGGTGAAGGTATTTCTTCATTCCGGACAGCCGGATAATATACGAAGTTACAAAGAATTGATCCTGGTGAATGACGATGGAGAACTCTATGGTCCTCTGACCGTGCTGAAAAGCAGGAATCAGGGAAAGTTTGCCATAATTCAATTCGACTCGGTCACCAGTCGCAGCCATGCGGAGCAGATTGAGGGCAGAGGTATTCTGCTGGCAAAATCACATCTGCCCGAAGTCAGCGAAGACGAGTATTATTGGCATCAATACCTTGGCAAAACAGTAATCGACCTGACCGGGACACCTCTTGGCAAGGTGGATCATATCTTCTCGAACGGTGCGCAGGATGTCCTGGTGATAAGGACCGCGAATACGGAAATGCTTATCCCGGTGACAAAGGCAATCATAGTGGGAGAAACAGCCGGAGAGTTGACTATAGATCCGCCTCCGGGATTAGTTGAGCTCAACACCGGCAACTGAGGGATTACACGGCGCCGGATGATTTTCGACATATTGACCATTTTCCCCGATCTCTTCGAATCGCCGCTTAAAGAGGGCATTCTCAGAAGGGCGAGCGAAAAAGGACTGATACACACCAATATCGTCAATATCAGAGATTTCGCCGAAGGTCCCCAGGCCATGACTGACGACAGGCCCTTCGGCGGCGGGGAAGGAATGGTAATGAAGCCCGAACCCCTGGCACTGGCGGTGGAAAGCAGAAAAGCCACGGCACAATCGGTGAAGGTGATTCTCCTCACTCCCCAGGGACGCCAATATACCCAGAGCATAGCCGGGGAGCTGGCGAAAGAAGAGTACCTCATCCTGGTCTGCGGGCGTTACGAAGGGGTTGACGAACGGTTCAGAGCCGAGTATGTGGATGATGAGATTTCCATCGGCGATTTCATTCTGACCGGAGGGGAACTGGCGGCCATGGTTGTCATCGATTCGGTGACCAGACTTTTGCCGGGCGTTCTCGGTTGTTCCGATTCGGCTGCCAAGGATACATTCAGCAGAAACCTGCTGAAGCATCCGCAGTACACACGACCGAGGGTGTTCAACACACTTCAGGTCCCGGAAGAGTTGTTGTCCGGTAATCATGAAATGATTGAAAAATACAGATTTATTTCTTCGGTCACCCGGACGCTGGAAAGAAGACCGGAGTTATTGAAGAAAGAAAGATTCACCACCAGGGAAATAAAGCTGCTGCGTCAGTACAGGCTGTATGACCGGGTAAAAGCTGTCCAGGAAAACCATCGGGAAAATGAAGTATCAGGGTGAAACAACTCTCAGTATAGCCCTCATACATCATCCTGTGGTGAATAAACGGGCTGAGATTATCGGGTCGGCTGTAACGAATCTGGATATCCATGACATAGCCAGAACAGCCAGAACCTACGGGATCTTGCAATATTTTATTGCGACTCCCTATGAAGACCAGCAGCAACTGGTAAATGAACTGCTTGCTCACTGGGAGACCGGCCACGGAGCTACATACAACCCTGCCCGGCGTGAGGCGCTTAGTATCGTAAGGCTTATCGACTCGCTTGAGTCGGCAATAGCCATCCTCACCGAAAAGTGCGGAAAAAAGCCGATGGTGGTTGCGACAAGTGCAACATTTCGCGAGACAACGATAGGCTACAGTGAGCTGGGCAAAAAAATCAGAGAGGGTGAACAGGTTCTTCTGATATTCGGAACCGCCCACGGCCTCGCTCCGGAAGTAATACAATTAGCAGATGCAACACTTCCCCCCATTAAGGGCGGAACGGAATATAATCATCTCTCAGTTCGCTCGGCAGCCTCAATCATTATTGACAGACTGCTCGGCTCCTGAGTTAATCGTGTCAACAACTCAATAACTGGATTTTAATCCTAAAGATACTAACCCAACAGAAATCGTTATGAGCACAATAATCGACAGAATCAATCTTGAACAAATGCGGCAAGACCACCCGGACTTTCGTGCCGGTGATAACGTAAAGGTGTATATCCGCATCATTGAGGGCAACAAGGAACGAGTCCAGATTTTCCAGGGAGTTGTCATCAAGCGCAAAAATGGCACAATGGATGCCACATATACCGTGCGAAAGATTTCCCATGGTGTCGGTGTGGAAAAAACATTCTCCCTGCACAACCCCCGTATCGAAAAAATTGAAGTAATGACACGAGGCCGCGTTCGTCGCGCCCGTCTCTATTACCTCCGCAAACGTACAGGAAAAGCTGCGCGTATCCGCGAGCGCGGACTGCCTCGATAACTTTCCAGGTTATCCCTACGGATCACTGACAACAGTTCTGCCTGCTGCTGTCAGTGATGGACTGAGACCCGTATGCGCCTTCATTTTGCCACCCACGATCACCGGGTTTTTCAAAGTTCCCTTGAGGGGTGCTCAAATGAAAGGCATTCTCACCGATTGCAGTGACCGTGCAGACAATTTCAGTCTTGAGCGGCGCCTGCATCAAAAGGGATATTGCTGCGTTGCAGGTTGCGATGAGGCCGGGCGGGGTCCGCTCGCGGGACCTGTTGTTGCTGCCTGTGTTGTTCTTCCCCTCGAATGCGAGCATGCCCTTTTCCTCGACTCAAAAATACTTCCCCAGCAAAAAAGACTCGACCTGAACAACCACCTCCTGGCAATAGGCGCATCGATTGGTATCGGAATCGTTTCCGAACAGCAGATTGACCTGATCAATATTCTTCAGGCCTCGCTTTCGGCAATGAGACTCGCTGTTGAAAACATGACGGGAACCCAGCCCGATTTCATTCTTGTCGACGGCAAGTTTGAGGTCCCGCTCACCATCCCGCAGGCGGCTCTGATAAAAGGGGAATCAAAAAGCGCCTCTATTGCTGCCGCCAGCATCATCGCTAAAGTGGCAAGAGACCGGATCATGGAAGCTCTCCACGAGCAATATCCCATATATAATTTCTCCCGGCATAAGGGATACCCCACCAGCGAGCATCGGGAAGCTCTCTGTCTCCATGGCCCTTGCCCGGTCCACCGTATGACCTTCAAAGGAGTCCGCGAACATGTCGGATTATCGGCTGCGCCTTGGCCATAATGGTGAGGAAATTGCCAAAAAATTTCTGGTGAAATCGGGCTATGTCATTGTAGCCAGAAACTACCGCTGCAAACTCGGTGAAATCGATATCATCGCCAGAGATGGTGATTTTCTCGTATTTATCGAGGTAAAGACGAGGTCGAATTCTGCCTGCGGCTCCCCTGCTGCAGCTGTAACTCTCAGAAAGCAGCGACAGATATGCCAGACCGCTCAATACTATCTGGCCGAACACAAACTTTTTGAAACTCCTGCAAGATTTGATGTAGTTGCCATCGTGGTTGAACATGACGGGCAACACCTGGTAGAGCTGATTGCCGATGCATTTGATCTTTGCCAATAGTTCTTGAACTGATTATTTTTTCATCTTGTCCGGCAATGAAAGGTGGTAATATAGGATTGGTTAGTATTCACAACGCGTTATATTACTAGGAGGCTGTCCGGGAATGCCCTTTTCTCCCATATCTTCGTTAAACTCGAAAAAATTATCCTCGGAATATTAAATATATACCTCTGGTAATTTTTTCGAGTTTGCCTCGATCTGAGAGAAAATTGCTATCTCGGACAACCTCCTAGGAACCTTGCATTATCCTTCTATCAAGGTAAAATCTTCGTATGGTCACAATTGGAATCACCATGGGCTGTCCCGCCGGGATAGGCCCGGAGATAATTCTCCGTTACTTTGCCGGGAAAACGCAACAGTCGTGGTTGCAACCGGTCGTTATCGGGGATCGGTCGGTTCTTGAAAAGTGTGGTGAAGATTTACGGCTACCTGCCCCATGCGTGACGTGGCAGCCCGGAACTCCTCTGCCTGCTGCCGGAATCCCGGTAATTCAGGTATCGTCTCTCAGCCCTGAGGAAATTACCTGGGGAGAGCCCGATCTTGCTACCGGCAAGGCCATGGCCGACTATATCACGACCGGAGTGCAACTGGTGCAGAGTGGCCTTCTCCAGGGCTTGACCACCTGCCCGATCTCCAAGGCGGCCCTGAACGACGCCGGCTATTATTTCCCCGGACATACCGAGATGCTTGCCAGCCTGACCAAAGCCTCCGACTTTGCCATGATGATGGCCGGGGCCAGGCTGAAAGTGACGCTGGTCACCATTCACCGGCCGCTCAGCGAAGTGGCGGCAGCTCTTTCCGCCGATTCGATTGCCAATTTGATTCGTATCACATATCAGGCTCTGCGGATCGATTTCGATATCGCCATGCCGCGCATCGGTGTCGCCGGACTCAATCCCCATGCCGGAGAAGGCAGGCTCTTCGGCAGTGAGGAGGATCTGGTCATTACACCGGCTATCGCCAGTGCGCAAGCGGACGGCATAAACGTTCAAGGCCCTTTTCCTCCCGACACAATCTTTGTGAAAGCCGTATCGGGGGCGTTTGATGCGGTTGTCTGCATGTACCACGACCAGGGGCTTATCCCTTTCAAGCTCCTGCATTTCGAAGATGGGGTGAACGTTACCCTCGGATTGCCGATTGTCCGCACCTCCGTCGATCACGGAACTGCCTATGATATTGCCGGTAAGGGCCTTGCCAGCGAGCGAAGCCTGGCGGAAGCCGTTGCACTTGCCGGTTCGATAAGCATGAACAGATCTAAAATAAACCGAGGTGAAACAGGTATATGAAGGATAAGGGGCCGCGCGGAAAACTGATCGTATTTGAAGGAACGGACGGGACCGGGAAGTCCACCCAGCTGAAACTCCTCGGCAGCTATCTCGAGAAACAGGGTTACCCGGTGGTTGCCACCAGGGAACCGACAAACGGCTCGTACGGCCGGCAGATACGCAATCTCTATGTCAACCGGCATCAATACAGCCGTGAGGAGGAACTGGAACTCTTCCTGGCCGATCGAAGAGAGCACGTCCACAACCTTCTTCAACCCTGCCTGCAACAAGGTAAAATAATTCTCTGCGACAGATACTATTTTTCCACCGCCGCCTACCAGGGCGCCCTTGGACTGAACCCGGAGACGATCCTCGAGCAGAACAGCTTTGCCCCGGAACCCGATCTTGTGTTGCTCTTCCAGGCTCCTCTTGAGGTGAGTATGAAAAGAATCACCTGCGGCAGAGGCGACACTTTGAACAATTTCGAACAGCTTGAATTTCTGGAAAAAGTAGCTGCAATCTTTGCATCCATCCACCGACCGTATATCCGCAGGATTGATGCCTCCGGCTCGATCGAAACCGTTCGCCGGCAGGTCGTCGACTCTGTCACACCCCTGCTTTCTCTGCCATCGGCTGTTCCTTACGGAATGAGCATTTGCCCATGACCAGCAAATATTTAACGCTCATCTTCTGCTTCTTTTTCCTGCTGGGCTCATGCACCGCGACTCTTCCCCCTCCGGTGAAGCCGGCAAAACAAGTCGAAGCTCAGCTTACCCAGCCTATAGAAGGCGACGACCGGCCCGATTTTTCCTGCGCATATTTTTATTTTCTCTGGGGAACCCATTCGGAATTCAACCAGAAGCATGCGGAAGCGCTCGATGCCTACGAAAAAGCCCTTATCTGCGATCCGACGGCTGGATACATAAAAGAAAAAATCCCCATTCTCCTGTTGAAAATGGGAGAATTGGAGAAAGCAGGCGAATGGTTGCGTCAGGCCCTTGTAGACCAGCCTGAAGAAAACTCCAACCGGCTTTTCCTCGCCACTCTCTACATTCAACAGGGCAAGATCTCCGAAGCCATTGAACTGTACGACCAGGTACTTGCAAGCGATCCGGATAATGACAGCGTCCACCTGCGCCTCGGTCTCCTTTACAGTCATCAGGAGCAGTACGAAAAAGCCGAAAAAATATTCAGACGACTGGTGGAGAAAAATGACGGTTCCTATTTTGCCCATCTCTCCCTTGCCCGGCTTCTGACTCAGATCGAACAATACCCGGAAGCAGAACGGGAATATGAAAAGGCACTCGAACTCAACTGGTCAAAGGACCTTTCTTACGAGATTGGCCACCTTTACATGTCACAGCAAAAACATGAAGACGCGCTACGCCTCTACACCGCCATTGTCGAGCACGATCCTTTTGATGAACGGGCTGCACTGAGTCGGGTTCAGGTCCTGCTTGAGATGGAAAAAAACGATCAGGCCCTGGATGAACTCAAGACAATCAGCAATTTCAGCAAGAACCCGGTAGCCGTCGACATCATCGTCAGCAAGGTGCTGCTCCGGCAAAAAAAGACAGCCGAAGCAAAGGAAATCCTGTTACGCCTGGCCAGGGAAACCGAGAATACCGAATCACGCTATATGCTTGCCCTGCTTGCGTATCAGGAGGAAAACCCCGACATGGCACTGGAGCATATCGGCCATATCGCGCCCGGCAGTTCCGAGTTCGAGGAAGCTGTCTATCTGCAGAGCCGCATCTATAAAGAGAAGGGGAAATCGGAGAAGGCCATTGCCTTATTAAAGAAATATATTGCCTCCGAGTCCAGCCGCAGCCCGCTTTTCTACGCCCTGCTCTCTTCGTTCTACCAGGAAAAAAAAGAAGACCTCGCCGCGATATCCCTCATGGAGGCGGCAATAACCATTTATCCCGACAATCCTCAGCTTTTCTTTGAATACGGCCTGCTCCTCGACAAAAAAGGCATGTATGAACAAGCAATGGCCAAAATGGAAAATGTTCTCGAACTGCAGCCCGATCACGCCGAAGCCCTCAATTATATCGGCTACACCTGGGCCGACAACAATATCCATCTCGACAAAGCCCTTGAATATATCCTCCGGGCCGTTGACCTGAAACCGGACAATGGATACATCATAGATAGCCTTGGCTGGGTCTACTTTCGAATGGGCGAGTTTGAAAAAGCCGCTCAGGAATTGGAACGCGCATTGCAATTGGAGCCGGGCGATCCTAATATTTATGAGCATCTAGGAGATGTCTACCGCTCCCTTGGAGAAACATCCAAGGCACGTGAGATATACCGCAAGGGCTACGAAATGTTCGAGGACGAAATGAAAAAATCCAATCTGAAACAAAAGATCGATGCTCTGGCGAACGAATAATTCCAGCCCGGGAATTTTCCGGCTGCTCATCCTGCTGTTCATCTTCGCCACGCTTGCCGGCTGTGCCAGAAGGCCCTGGACGGAACGGCTGGAAGGCGACCGGTACGAAGAGGCCAGCCGGCTGATGGATTCACTGGCGGCCACTCATGAGGCCTGCGGCAAAACCCTGGATGGAGACCTCGCTCTTGTCTACACCAATGCTCTCGAGAAAAAGGCTCTTGCCGGTTACCTGGAGTTCTCCATGCCGACAGCCTATAGGTTCGTGGTGACCAATCCCTTTGGCCAGCCGGTCTTTGTGGTTGCCGGAGACCATGCATCCTTTCAGGCTATTCATGTTCCGGACAGGAAATATATGGCCGGCAGCATGAGATCTTTCGGCCTGCGCTACAACCTGCCTGCCGAAATACTGAGCAAAAGCTGGGGCGAGTGGATCATGGCGCGAAATACCCATTCCAGCCAAACCATCTCCGCCATCCATGAAGATCGGCAGGCCCGCGGAATCTGGATCACATATCGTCATGAAACAGGTGAGTCCGCCGGCCAAAGCCATCTGCTGGTTGATCCGGAAACCGAGATAATCCTTGCCCGCATTCTGGAAAACGGAGAAGGAAAAAAGATTGCAGAAGTGACATATGACGGCTGGCAGGATCAGGAAAAATGCCGGCAACCCCACGAAGTGAACATAACCGGCCTCGACTACGGTACGGACATCCGCCTGAAGTTCTCAGATGTGCAAATAACGGCAGAGAAAAAACGTTTCCAGTTGTCTGCTCCGCCGGGTTACCTGAAACAGTTCATGCCGTAACCGAACTTCAGGGGCACTCATTTACTGATCTGCGTTGCCGGGAGGCAATTCATTGACGATAAGAACAAAGAGATTGTCGTTCTTGAAAAAAACCTGCTGCAGATCATAATCCCTGTCGGGAGAAAGTTCGAGCACAACCTGTACCTTGTCCGGGTTTGTATGTTTTGTGGTGTGAATGCGGTGGATGTATTTGCCATTGGCGAGGATGTTTTCCTGGACCCCCGTTCCCAACTCCATTTCCATGAAATCACACAGCACCCGTGGATTTTCCTTTTCTACGGCAGAAACGGCAGGTGGATGAAAATCATTCAGGTGAAACAGAACCATCTCGCCTTTGTTCGAGCTGTCGTCAAAGGATATTTCGAGAAGCTGAGGAGACACGGCACCGTTTCCGGTTTCCTGAACCGGTTGTTCTTGCTTCGTTTCCCGTTTGGGAAGAACAGGCGGGACCGGTTTTCCGTCAAGAGGCCCGGCAGCCGAGGTTTCCGGAGTCGGCAGATCCTTCGGGCTCTGCGGCCGACCGGCCGGATCGGTTTTTTTCTGCGGCTCGCCTGCTTCAGAGGTAAGCTCAACTGTGAAAGTATTGTCAGCTTCGGAATAATCGTGGGTGTACCGGACAACGGGATCCTTTGCCAGATCGATTACGATGCGGGTCTTCTGTTCGGGAGTCTGATGCAGCCCTATGCGAATGGCCGTCGCCAGTTTGCCGTCAGTCAGCGGGATACCGTTTTTCCCCAGATACTTGCTTCCAGGAAAATCGATAACCACACGGGGATTATCACCCTTGATGGAAAATATTCTCGGCACCGCAGGGCCACTCAGTTTGAAAGCTACAGTCTCTTGCCCTTCGGACCCGACTGCATGGGTAATCGATTCAATTTTCACCGTATTTATTGTTTCTGCGAATGTTACTGAGGGAACCGATAAACCCATCCCGGCAAAAGCAACAAGCAAGAATAACCACCTCATCGGACACAATCCTTTTTTATATATTATTACGAATGCTTATCGAAAATAACAATGTGTGACTCTTTTGATTACCTCATCCCGACTTGAAAAGTCAACCAAATTTCAGTAAATGGTGGGACTGGGACTGGCAAACAAGAATAACACGCAGAGATATGGCGACCTCTGACATTCTTCCATGGAACCTGCCGCAACAGGAATCTCTTCAAAGCCCTCTGAGGGCTTTACGATTCCGGGCGTGGGAGAGACTCATGTTTTTTACATACAGAATCTGAAAACAAACCTCTAAGACGCAAACAAGAATCTAATGACCGATCAAACGATTTTCTCCTCGATTTCCAAACCAGGCCGTTATCTCGGTCAGGAATACAATGCAGTATATACGCAATGGGATGCGCGTGCAATCCGCTTTGCCCTGGTGTTTCCCGACCTGTACGAGATCGGCATGTCGCATCATGGATTGCAGATTCTCTATCATATACTGAACCGGCAGAACAATATCCTGGCCGAACGTTGCTACTGCCCGGATATCGACGCCGAGCAGTTGCTGAGAGAATCGAAAGCTCTGCTGAAAAGCCTGGAATCTTCACGTCCACTCAAAGATTTCGACGTTATCGGCATCACTCTTCCGTATGAACTCTGCTACACCAATATCCTGACGATTCTCGATCTTGCATGCATTCCCTTTTATTCGCGGGATCGGGACAGCTCCTTCCCGTTGCTGCTGGGCGGCGGGGCCGGATCTTTCAACCCGGAGCCGGTGGCCGATTTTTTTGATGCGATCCTGCTCGGCGACGGGGAAGAAGCTATTGTCGAAATTGGAAATGTTCTTGTCAGACACAAGCCTGAAGACCTTGCAAAAAACGATCTTCTCGACCTGCTTGCCGAAATTGACGGGGTCTATGTTCCAAGCCATTTCCAACCGGAATACGACGCCCTGGGCCATGTCCGGGCAATTCGCCGCACAGGTGGCAAAAAAGACAGCATCGGCAGGAGGATTCTCAGGGATCTCAATGAGATTGAGCACCTGAAGCACCCGATCGTACCAAACGCCAAAATAGTCCATGACCGGCTGGGGATCGAGGTCGCCCGGGGCTGCACCAGAGGCTGCCGGTTCTGCCAGGCAGGGATTACCTATCGTCCGGTCAGGGAACGGACCCCGGAAAAAATTATGGAACTGGCGGAGTGCGGTATCGCCGATTCGGGCTTTGAAGAACTTGCCCTGCTGTCCCTGTCGACGGGGGACTATTCCTGCCTGAGCCAGACTCTTCCGGCGCTGATGAACACTTTTTCCGACCGTCTCATATCGGTCGCCATGCCCTCCATGCGGGTCGGAACCCTGACCCCGGCGGTCATGGACCAGGTAAAAAAAGTCCGCAAGACCGGCTTTACTCTGGCACCGGAAGCCGGCAGCGAAAGGCTGCGAAGAACGATCAACAAGGGCATTACCGAGGCAGACCTCCTCGCCACCTGCCGGGACGCCTTCACCTATGGGTGGCGGACGATAAAACTCTATTTCATGATCGGGTTGCCGACAGAAACGGAAGAGGATATCGACGAAATTGCCGGCCTGGTACGGAAGATACTCGCGGAATGCAACAGGTCCTCGATAAAAGGGAAAAAACAGATCAACGTCAGCGTGGGGACCTTCATCCCCAAGCCCCACACTCCTTTCCAATGGGAAAAACAATTGAGCGTGGAGGAAAGCATCGCACGCATCCAGCAGCTGAAAGAGCGGCTGCCCGGCAAAGGCTGTAATCTCAGATATCATAGCCCGAGACAGAGTTTTCTTGAAGGTGTTTTCTCCCGTGGCGACAGGCGTCTTGCAGGACTGATGGTAAAAGCCTGGCTGGACGGTGCGCGCCTCGATGGCTGGGATGAACATTTCAATCTGCCCCGCTGGCAACGGGCGGCGGAAGATTGCGGGCTCGAGCTGGCGGACTACCTGCGGGCAAGGCCAAGCGATGAGCCCCAGCCATGGCATCACCTTTCCACAGGAGTCGACCGGCAGTTCCTGATCGACGAACTGGAAAAGGGCAAAAACGAAATGTACACCCCGGACTGTCGCTACCACGCCTGCCAGAAGTGCGGCCTCTGCGATTTCAAAACACTCTCCCCAGTGGTCTGCAACAAATCCGGTGCGGCAGTGGCCGAGTCGGATCAAGCGGTACAAGTCAGAGTTCCCGAGACACCAGGGAAAAGAATCGACGGCGGCCATTTCAAGTACATTGTCCACTATTCCAGGCGGGGCAATATCAGCTATCTGGGTCATCTCGAAATGCTCCAGGCAATCTTCCGCTCCCTGCGCCGGGCAGCTCTTCCTCTTAACTACACCCAGGGTTTCAACCCATCGCCCAAGGTATCGTTCGGCCCTGCCCTGGCCGCGGGGACCGAGAGTCTGGCCGAGTTCATCATCGTGGACCTTGCCCAGCCCCTCAAAAACTGTGCGGAAACGGTCACCCGTCTTAACGACAAGCTGGTGCCCGGGCTTTCGGTAACCCTGATTGAACCCCACTCGGGGAAGATGCCGCAAAGTATTCTGACATCGTATATTCTTACCCTCGCCAGGGCATTTACCGATCAGGAAATGGAAAATGCCCGTAAATTCATGCAAAGCGAGCGCTATCCAGTGGCCAAGACCCGCAAAGGCAAAACCACCGAAATAGACATTCGACCATTGATCAGGCTGTTTGCGATCAGCGGCGCCGATACTGTGCATATAGAAATGGTCGGGATCAGTACCCAGCCGGGGATCAAACCGATTGAAGCGATGCAGCGGATTCTAGGCCTGGACGAAAAAGAGGTTTTATCCACAAAAATACTGAAGACAGGCTGGCGGGCACTGGCGGAGAGCTGAGCCCATGCCTGTAACCTTAAGCAATCTCAAGAAGACCGTATCCAGGAGACAGCTCCCGGTTTTTCTTCTTTGTCTCGCGGTCTTAACGACGGTCATAGCTCACCCCCATCCTGCACGTTCGGCGGAGGCAGCTGAACTCATTTTCCATGGTGGGTATCTGGTCGAGGATGGCACCGGAACCAGGGCCCACCGGGCAAACGAACTCTTCATCCCGGCCTCGACTCTCAAAATCCTGACCAGTCTGGCTGCCCTGGAAATTCTCGGCGGAGAATACCGATTCGATACTCATCTCTTCCTTGATGCTGAAAACAATCTGTACATACAAGGGCATGGAGATCCCTTTCTCACTTCGGAAACAGTTCTCGATATCGGCCGGAAGCTTTACGAGTCCGGGGTACGGCAGGTCGGCACAATTTTTATGGATGAAAGTGTTTTCGCCCTCGAAGGTCCAACTGCGGGAAGCGAGAATTCCACCCGCTCGTACGATGCGCCAAACGGTGCACTTGTCGTGAACTTCAATGCCCTGCCGATACTGGTTGCAAAAAACGGGACCATCAGTTCAGGCGAAGCGCAGACGCCGACGCTGCCTTTAATGCGGGAAATAGGCGCCAGGCTTTCTGCCGGTTTCCACCGGGTCAACCTCTCCGCGTTTCCGGGGACGCCCGGCCTTTCACCGACGCTTCGCTATACCGGCGAGCTTTTTTCCGCGCAACTGCAGCAGGCCGGTATTCTCGTCAAAAGCAGCCCGAGGATGAAAATGGTTCCTGAAGGCCAGAAGTCTTACCTTATCTACAAAAACAACCTTTCCCTGAGCGAAATTGTCAGGGCGTGCCTTAAAAAATCGAACAACTTCATCGCCAATCAGCTCTATCTGGCATGCGGCCTCAAATCGTCCGGACAACCTGCCACCTGGCAGAAATCCCAGCATTTTTTTGCCGATTATATCGGGAATACCCTTAACATCCCGCCGACAGAGATTCACATGGTGGAAGGCTCGGGGCTGTCGCGGCACAACCGTATCACTGCCACGGCACTCGTCCAGATACTCAACCGGTTTGCACCTTTTGCAAGCCTTCTCAGCCCCCATGACGGCATCCAGCTGAAATCGGGAACCATGCGGGATATTTTCTGTTATGCCGGATATTTCGAGGAAGACAACAGGTTGATCCCCTTCGCCATCCTGCTCAATCAAGAGAAAAACCACAGGGACCGCATCCTCAAATCGCTGCAGAACAACCGGATAGAAACTGTTTCTTATCCAATACCCGATCCTTCGGCAACAGACTCCTCTCACCTCAACAGATGAGGCGCGGCAATTACTTCTTGCCATTTCACGCCTCCTTTTTTACCATTCAACAACAGGCAAGAGCCGTAGTCACCTATTCTCCAAACGAAAAAGAGGTAAGAATTGTCAACAGCATCGCCAGTCAAGATTGCCGGGATCGGGATTTCATTACTCGCAATTATCATCATCGGTGCCTGCGCCGCTCCCCCGGGCGATCCCGAGACCGGAAAAAAATGGTACACAATGCATAACTGCGGCTCTTGCCATGGTCCAAATGGGTATGATGGCAAGGCGGTAAGTATTGCCGGTCTGGACATGGGATTTGGCAGTTTTGTGCGAAAACTCAGGAAAACCGACGCTTCGATCATGCCGCCTTTTCCCGAATCGAAAATCTCCGAGCAGGATGCGGCGGAAATCTATGCCTACCTGAAAAGTCTTAAGGAACCGTAATATCAGAAAAAGAACCAGAAGGAATCATCGGTTCAAGGAGCAGATTGACCTTTACATTTTCAATAATGATTACTATTAACTCTCTAAGGCCTTTTGCCCTTTTCTGCCTCGCTCTCGGCGGGGCACCACTACTCATCTCTTTTCTTTACGAAGGAGAACCCCATGGTTGAAAGTCTTTATTCATTTATGGCAGGTATAGGCTTTTCACATCCCCTTCACCCCATGCTCACCCATATACCAATGGGAATGATCATCGGTATGGTGACCTTTTCCCTGTTCGGCTTGATGACGGGAAACGGTACTTTCTCGCAGACAGCTTTCCATTGTTCTGTTTTTGCTCTTCTCGCGGTATTTCCGGTAATGGGTGCAGGCATTCTCGATTGGCTGCAGTTTCAGGAGGGCTCCTGGAACAACTATATAATTGCGAAAATGGCTCTTGCAGCGCTTCTTACCGTGCTGCTGGCAGTATCGGTCATATTGAAAAGAAAAGGTGCATCCCAAGGCAAAATGCTGCTCATGTATCTGCTTTGCCTCACCTGCGCCAGTGGTCTCGGATACGCCGGGGGAGAATTGGTTTATGGCTGACGAATACTCGCTATGGTCTCGTTTTTATAACCTTTAATGCCGTCCGGCAACTTTATGCACATTGAAATAGACATTCACACCCACACCATTGCCAGTGGCCATGCCTATAGCACTCTTGCCGAAAACGTTGCCGCCGCGGCATCAAGAGGCATCAAGCTGCTCGCTCTGACGGAACACGGTCCGGCCATGCCGGGAGGTCCGCATGTCTGGTTCTTTGCCAACATGCGGGTGATTCCGCGGCTGATGAATGGCGTTGGCATCTTGCGGGGCATTGAGGCAAATATCATCAATCTCACCGGAGAAATCGATATCGATCGAGCGATGCAGCAGCAACTGGACATTGTTCTGGCCAGTCTTCATGAAACGGTGCTTGCCCCGACAACCAAATCCAAGCATACCAAGGCAGTAGTCAAGGCCATGGCTTCAGGCCTGATAGATGTCTTCGCCCATGGCGGAAACCCCGCTTTCCCGGTCGATGTTGATGAGATCGCCCTGGCCGCCGCGGCATACAAGGTTCTGGTGGAGATCAACAACTCCTCTTTCACGACTTCACGCCCCGGCAGCGCAAAAAACTGTGCAGCCCTTGCAGAGGCCGTTGCCCGTCATAATGGCAACCTGATCTTTGGCAGCGATGCTCATATTGCCTGTAACGTAGGGCGTTTTGATGAATGCAGGGCACTCATTGAAGAAATCGGAATTCCAAAAGATACGGTCATAAGCAGCAGCTGCAACAGGCTTTTGACATTTCTCAGCGAAAGACACAAAACAAATCTTCGCGAACTTTTCGAAGCCTTAAAATAAAGACAATTCACATCCTGCACATTGCGCACAGAACGACCCGCCTCAATTATTCATAAATTCCCTGAAAAACTGTTTTCCATCACAGCTTACGTTCGCAATGAGTTCTCGAGAAACAACCTGGGAACCTCAGAAAATCATGATGTTTTTTTAATTTTTCAGGAAATTATTTGTTGGGCATGCATAATCCCACATAAATGGGTATTTACCGCAATTGCCAATTACAGCCGATTGTGTTAAAAACTTTTAGTATCTTAGAAATTCAATTCATGTTTTTCAGGAATGATTTTCGTGAAGGTACTTATCGCCCACAAGGGGGAGACTGAACTAAATACCCCTTGTATGGTGCTAGACCAACTTGCACAAGGAAACGATTGAATGTTTTTCCATCCTTGTGCTTTTGGTGTGCAGTCTCCTGCCAATCGGGGTCTGACCGCGGCTCCTTAAAATTTGTTCTTCGCAGCAGGAATCCCCGGGAACATCAACCAAAATTTTCTTAAAACGAAGCGATGGGCAGAAAACAAGAACTTATCGGATCGATAATGGTGGTCGACGACAACCAGGAAATTAAGAAAATTGTCGTATGCCAGGATATAATCACCCATTACTCAGGAGATTCGAGTCACTCAAAGAATCTTTACCTCGACTCTATCGATGGTGTTAAAGTATACAAAACTCAAGATCCCGACATATTTAAGCTCATCGACGGCACAACCCTCAGAAGAAAAGGTTCACTTCGATCTCAATCGAAATAGGCCCCGCTTACACATCCACAGCAGCATCTTCTCCGCTTCCCACCGTAACGAAAAAACCTTTCACCTCGGGGAAAAATCTGGTACAGCAAGCAAGAAACACTTACTCTTATAATAAATTCGGTTTCTTCCACTATGCAAAAACAAGAATCGGGTAATCGACTGCTGCTGTTTGCTACTCAATTGCCTGCCTTACCCCAGGCTGTGATTCGCTTGCTCGAGGTGTGCAACGACCCCGATACGGATATTCTGAGGGTGGGCAGGATTGTGGCTCAAGATGTGACGATCACTGCTAAAATTCTTAAATTGGCAAATTCCGCTTTTCTCGGGGCACGATCGACATTTATCAATATCGAACAAGCCGTCATCTATCTTGGCATCGATTCGGTGAGGAACCTGGCCATCTCCGTAGCAGTGCATGAAACTTTCAAGGACCGGACCGGCACGCCGAACCAGGCTTTAGAGGAGTTCTGGCACCACTCGCTCCTCACCGCCCTGCTGGCAAAGGAGATCGCCGAACGCAGCGGCTGCGCCAGCCCCACCGAGTCCTATCTGGCAGGATTTCTGCACGACATCGGCAAATACCTGCTCAGTATCTGTTTTGGCGAGGAATACGAAAAAATACTTGAGACATATGCGGGTAACCCGGAGCTCCTTCAACAGGAAAGGCAGGCGGTGGGCATCACCCATGCCGAGGCAGGCGCCAGACTCATTCAGCACTGGAACCTCAACCCGTCCCTTGCCCGGGCGATTGCTCAACACCACTTCCCTCCCGCCGATCTGCCGGACGACCAGATGCTTTCCCGCATCACCGCCCTGGCGAATCTGCTGGCCGGCAATCACTTCGCCCGGCAGTCCCTGATAAAACAGGCAGCCAAACAACTGCAGAGTACGTATGAGGAGCTGACAGCTATCAGGTCAAACCAGCTCGAGAGAGTACAAGGGTTTGCCGAATCTCTCGGAATAGCTGTGCCGGCAGCACGCCAGTTGACAGAACAATCCGAACCGGCTGCACAGAACCGCGACACATTGCGAAAAAAGGTACAGTCTCTCGCGCAGGTTTCCGGGCTTCTCGATAATCTTATCCGGGCAAAAACACTTAACCGCGCTTTTCTTGTGCTTGAAGAGAGTCTTCAGATACTTTTTGAAATCGATAAGTGCATTCTGCTGCTTCCTGATGAAAGGAACACCCTGCTTGCAGCCCACGGCTCCTTTCGCAACCGGGTTGCCCGCAGGTTGAAAGGGCTGCGGATCGCTCCAGCCGAGGCTGCCTTCCGCATCGGTCAAGCGCTCCGGGATTGCAAAACCATCCATATCGAGAAGAAGGGGAACAACACCCCGGACGAAATCGAAACTCTTCTTTTTGACGCTTTTGCCGAAGATGCTCTGTTTGCCGTTCCCTTCACCATCAAAGAGACACAGCGTGGAGTTCTGCTGCTGGCCGCCACCGGCGAATCGGCACACTCCTTTGCCGGAATAGAGGGCAGCATTCTCCTTCTGTCCTCGCACATCGGCAGCCGCTTATGTCTGGAGAGCATCAAGAATCGACAGGCTGAAGCGTTAGCCCGGGAGAGAACCGCCGCAATTGAAACAATTGCCCGCACCCTCGCCCATGAAATCGCCAATCCCCTTGCCATTATCCAGAACTATCTCTCGCTTCTCGGCATGGGGGATAACCGCAGTCAAACTATGCGGGAGGATCTCGGCATCATCGGCGGGGAACTTGATAGAATCGGCAGGATCAGCAGGCAGTTGAATGACCTGTCGACTCCTCCGCAACCGAACGGCCGGGAACTGACCGATATGCATGCCCTGATCGGTGAAACCCTGCATCTTTTTAAGCGGTCCGCCCTGCTTTCCAAAAACGTCTCCCTCGAATACAGTGGCGATCCCAAAACTCCAAGGATATGGACCAGCCCCGGCTGCCTGCGGCAAATCCTCATCAACCTGTTAAGCAACAGCCTCGATGCCGTCGGTACCAACGACCGGATACGAGTGGAAAGCCGCTTCCAGCCTGCAAGCGAAACGGCAGAGAATGACCGGATCATCATCACTGTAGCCGACAACGGACCCGGCATCGCTCCTGCCATAGCCGACCACCTGTTCCGGGCCGGCCATTCAACCAAGGGCGATGGCCATGTCGGCCTCGGCCTGGCTATCGTCAAAAAACTTGTGACCGACCTTAAGGGAAAAATCTGCCATACCACCGGAAAAACCGGTGAAACTCACTTCATTGTCGATCTTCCGGCGGCGCCCGAACAGTTGGCTTAGCTCGCCATCTTGATCCCGGAAGCTGTTAAATTCTTTAGAGATACTGATATCACTATTCATTTGACATATGAATTGAATTCATCTAGTTTGTTCGAGGGCATTATCCAGAGAAGCAGCAGCTTGAGAATTTCGTGAAGACTCTTGAAATTATGTCGGATACAATCTTAGTAGTAGACGATGAGCATCATTTCACCGCCAGCCTGAAACGTATTCTGCATGGCGAAGGCTTCGATGTGGATACGGCAGCCTCCGGCAGGGAAACCTTTACCTGTATCAAGACCAGAGAATATTCGGCTGTCCTCCTCGATCTGCACCTTCCCGACCTCAACGGCATTGAAATCGCCGAATACATCACCCGGAAAGATCCGGATTGCGCCGTCATCATCCTTACCGGCCAGGCAACTGTAACCTCGGCGATGCAGGCCGTGCGATGTGGCTGCTATGACTATATCACCAAACCCTGTCAGCCGGAGCAGGTTGTCCTGACCCTCAAACGGGCAACGGAGAACCGCCTGCTGAAAAAAGAACTGCTCGCCAGCAAAAACAAATACCAACGACTCTCAGAGGCGACATGGGAAGCGATCGTTGTCTTTTCCGATGAACGTATCTGCGAAGTGAACACTCAGTTTTGTGAGCTTTTCGGCATCACCGAAAGCGAAGTCCAGGGTTACTCGCTGAGTACCTTCATCCCCGGCCTGGCACTTCCTGCCCCCTTTATCCAAGGTTCGGTCGACGACATCCTGCAGGTATCCGAATTTGAAGGAATTCGTGCCGACGGGACGGTTTTCCCCGGGGAGCTTCGGCTGAAACGAATCATGGAAAGCGGAACATACCGCTGGGTGGCGGCAATTCGCGACCTTACCCGGCGCAGGCAGGAGAAACTGTCGCGAACCAAGCTGGAGGAAAAACTGACCTACGCCATGCGCATGGAGTCCATCGGCCTCATGGCCGGCAGCGTAGCCCATGATCTCAACAACATCCTTACCAGTATCGTATCCTTTCCCGAACTCCTGCTGCTCGACATGCCCGCCAATGCCAGATACCGGGCCGATATCGACCGGATCAAAAGGGCAGGACAGCAAGCTGCGGCCGTAGTCTCCGATCTTTTGACCATCGCCCGAGGTTCCACCTGTAAAAAGGAAATCCGCAATCTCAACGATATGATAAGACAATATCGGGATTCCCTGGACTACTTGCACCAATCTCGATCGTTCCCCGACAAGAAAGTTACATTTGATCTGGATCCGCGTCTCGGCAACATCAGAGTGACTCCCATTCAACTGACAAAATCCCTGATTAACCTGGTCAGAAATGCGGCCGAGGCGATCGACGATCAAGGCACCATCTCCGTCTATACAACCAGGCGGACCTTCATTGAACCTTACAAGGGGTATGAAGCCATTCCTCCCGGCCAGTACGAAGTTCTTGGCGTTGCAGATACCGGAAACGGCATAGCGGCGGAACACCTTGTCCATATTTTTGAACCGTTTTATTCTCAGAAACAGATGGGCAACAGCGGCACCGGACTGGGACTCACCATTATTATGCACACCATGCGGGATCATTCCGGCTACATCGATCTGAAGAGCAATGCACAAGGCACCGTTTTCGAACTTTTTTTCCCCACATGCTGCGGAAATGAAGAATTTTCGACCTCGACACTGTCTCTTGAGTCGCTTCTGGGCAAAGGGGAAAAAGTGTTGGTCGTCGATGACATGGAAAGCCAGAGAGTCATCACTTCGTCCATTCTCAAGCGACTCGGCTACACGCCGTTTACCGTGGAAAACGGAGAACAGGCAATCCAGCACCTGAAAAAGGAACCGGTCGATCTGCTTCTTCTGGATATGATCATGGAGCCGGGAATGAACGGCTATGAGACATTCAAGGAGATTCGCCTGCTTGTTCCCGGCCAGCGGGCGGTAGTAACATCGGGATGCCATAATCATCCCGACAGGGAAAGGATCAGGGCCCTGGGCATATCCCATTACCTGCCCAAACCGCTCAGCGTGACACACTTGGCCCAGGCAATCCGGCAGGAGATCAACTCCTGAGCCCGTCGATAGGACAGCCTCCTGATATGGTTAGCACTGTCAATAATAAACAGCAATCCATTGCCTCTTTTTTACTGATTATCAGTTTGCAACGAGGTTAATTAGTAATCTTTCAGTTCATGACCAGAGGCGGGATCATCGTGT
>Ga0209643_1000294_pt1 | contig 109413 bp, 113 predicted proteins | sample AutmiccBRH37_all_FD_187383 | JGI IMG/M metagenome (GOLD analysis project Ga0209643, IMG submission 187383) | Deep subsurface microbial communities from Mt. Terri, Switzerland - Autotrophic microbial communities BRH/37_all (SPAdes) (version 2) | ecosystem: Environmental > Aquatic > Deep...
ATCCGCCTGCCGGCACCTTCTCCCCGCAAGCGGGGAGAAGGCAGAGGAGGCACCGCCTCGGCCATCCCCTCTCCCCGCCTGCGGGGGTCCGAAGGACGGGTCGAGACACGCGGCTCGACCCCGGTCGGGTCAGGGTGAGGGTGAGGGGCAGGAGCACGACGATTGCGGCCGATGGACAGCCCTCACCCGAACCTCGCCCTCAACCTTTCATCCCCGGCAAAATCCGCGATCGCGAAGCCGACCAGGCGGCGGGGGAAGTCGCACAGCGCCTGGACGCCGGAGGACGAGAGCCGGATGCGCCATGTCTGGCGTTCGACCGGATCGCGGGCGGCAAAGCCTTTCGCCGTCAGAAGCGCGATGTTCTTAGCCCCCTTCGGATCGCGGACCGAGCGGTAGAGGATCGCTTCGATCCCGCCGGCCCGCGCCGTGTCGGCGAGCGCCTGGCAGGCGGTGTAGTCGGCGGGATCGGTCCAGGCCGGCTCGTCTTTCACCAGTGGCGGCACGGTCAGGTCGATGGCGCGGTCGGTGGCGATCCGGGCGGAAAAGGCGGTGTAGTCGCTGGCATTGGCCGGCAGCGGCGTTGCGGGCGATTCGGCGTAGAACAGCAGGCGGTAGAAGGCCATTTCGGCGAGCGCCGTATCGACGCTCTCAGCCGCGTAATAGACGCCGAGCGTGCGCCCGGCGCGGCGGAAGCGCGAACCGTGCGGATAGACACCGCCATAACGGAACGGGGTCGCCAGCAGATAGTCGAGACCGGCACATTCGGGCGGAAAGGCCGGCTTGGTCTCTTCCAGCAGGCTTTCGAGCAGGGTCTGCTCCTCGACGCTGTCGACGAGCTTCATCGTCGAAACCTGATGCTGCGCCTCGACCAGCCGCCAGAAGGCCCCAGCTGCGGCGCGGGCCTCAGACGAGAGCGCGGCGGGCGTCCAGATAGGCCAGGACATCGACGAGACCGGAAACGGTTGCGATCTTGAGGAGGGGCGAGCCGCCGAGCACGGTGTTTTCGGCCTTGAGCCAGGCGCGCGCCACCGCCTCGTCGCCTCCGGTGATGGCATCCAGCGAGCGGAACAGGCGGATGAACAGCAGCGACAGCTCGAACGGCTTGGTGCCGCGTTCGAGACGGAAATCCAGCCGCTTCATGCGCGATATGCTGGCTTCGGACACGCCGATCACGGCCGACAGCTGGCGCGCCGACAGTCCCAGCCGATCGGCGGCGGCAATCACCGCCTTGGTGACGGTCGCACCTTCCGAGACGGGAGGCTTTGCGTATTCGAGCGGTTGATGGAGCATGGCACGATCCTTTCCTTGGAAAGAATATAGTGCATTTTTTTCTGGGGGCAAAGGTGGAAATGCGAACTTCCATGAATTGCCCCTTGTGCCCAGCGGGCAGAAGTGCCGAGGGTGAACGAGACGATGAGGGGGCAAGCGCCCCAAGCCCTCATGAGCTTCGCCCCCCCTCATCCGGCGCTGCGCGCCACCTTCTCCCCGCTGGGGAGAAGAGGAACGGACACCGCTCGCCAAGCCAAGAAATGGCCTGCCGCGGTTCAAATCTGATGGAGAGATAACTTTTTCCGGCAGTCAGAAGGCCGGCGTGAGGCCGGCCTTCTGGCGGTGGATCTATTTGGAAATGCAGGGAAGGCGATGAAGCCGGGCGGCAGGCCTACTGCCTACTGCCTTCCCCTCAGGCGACGCTGACCGGAACCTCGGTCGAGGTGCGCATGGCGTGGCTGTAGGGGCAGACGATGTGGGCGGCGGCGACCAGCTTTTCGGCGAGTTCGCGCTCGATGCCGGGGAGGTCGGCGGTGATCGAGACCTCGATGCCGAAGCCGGTGCCATCGTCGCGCGGGCCGATGCCGACACGGGTCGTGATCTTGGCGTCGTCCGGGATCTTCACCTGCTCCTTGCCCGCGACGAATTTCAGCGCGCCGAGGAAGCAGGCGGAATAGCCGGCGGCAAACATCTGCTCGGGATTGGTGCCGGTGGCGCCGTCGCCGCCGAGTTCCTTCGGAACGGTCAGGGTGACGTCGAGAACGCCATTGTCGGAAACGGCGCGGCCGGAACGGCCACCGGTTGCGGATGCCTGGGCGGTGTAGAGGATGGCCATGGGAATGCTCCTTGTTTCGCGTTGGGATGAACGCTATATACGACACAATTAAATTGTGCGCAATTTATTTTTTGCGCATTGCCCCGAAGATCAGAATTGGCGACAGTTCGCACGGGGATTTCAAGAGGGAGCTTCGACGTCGAACATGAGTGATGCGGACCTGGAAAAGGAAGTGACGCTCGACCGCCAGCTGTGTTTTGCGCTCTATGGCGCGGCCCATGCGTTCAATCGCGCCTACAAGCCGCTTCTGGAGCCGCTCGGCCTCACCTATCCGCAATATCTGGTGATGATGGCGCTGTGGGAAGAGGACGGCCAGCAGGTCAAGGCGATCGGCGAAAAGCTCGGGCTCGATTCGGGCACCTTGTCGCCGCTGTTGAAGCGGCTGGAACAGACCGGCTATGTCGAGCGCCGGCGCGACACGGCCGACGAGCGGCAGGTCTTCGTCACCCTGACCGAACCCGGCCGGGCGATGAAATGTCATGCGGCCAAGATCATGCGGGCGATCGGCGAACAGACCGGTTGCACCATGGGTGAACTCGGCACGCTGCGCGACAGTCTCCAGCGCTTGAAGAAGCGGCTGGTCGAACTCGAGTAGGAGCGGTCCGTACCGGATTGTCCGTTACCGTTACCCTCATTCGCAGCCGGGAGAAAATAGCGCATGTGCGGTATGATGGGGGCTGGCGCTGGGTCAAACTGCATCGTGGCCTGGCCGCCTTACGTTGAGCCTGGCGAAAGGGGCACGGCTCCCCTCCCCCCACGATGGGGAGAAGGAAGGACATTCAGACCGGCGCCGCTCGGACGGCGCCCGCCTTACTGCCAGACGAGCACCTTGGCCTTGTTGGGCACGCGCTCGTAGAGGTCGATGACGTCCTGGTTGAGCAGGCGCACGCAACCCGACGAAACCGCCTTGCCGATCGAATTCCATTCCGGCGAACCGTGCAGGCGATAGAGCGTATCCTCGCCGTTCTGGAAGATGTAGAGGGCGCGTGCGCCGAGCGGATTGTCGAGGCCCGGCGGCATGCCGCCATTGTCGGCCGAATATTTGGCCAGTTCCGGCTTGCGGGCGATCATCTCCTCCGGCGGGGTCCATTTCGGCCATTTCTGCCGCCACTGGATGACGCCGGTACCCTGCCAGGCAAAGCCCTCGCGACCGATGCCGACGCCGTAGCGCATGGCGGTGCCGCCCGATTCGACGAGATAGAGGAAGCGCGAGGGCGTGTCGACGACGATCGTGCCGGGCGGCTGGCCGGTCGGGTCGACGACCCGCTGGCGATAGAAGCGCGGATTGATCTTCTGATAGGGCACGGCCGGAATGACATAGCCGCCGTCATAGATCTCCCCATACATGGCGTCGAGCTCGGCCGAACCCACGGCCATCGGGCGATCGAGCCGGCTCTGGCCGTCGCGATAGGTGATCGTGGTGGCGATCGGGCCACCGACGGGCCTGGACGAGGCACAACCGGCGAGCAGGCTGGCTGCGCCGACAGCCGAGAGGGAGAGGAACGTGCGGCGCGAGAATTGATCCGATGAAGGCATGGACGAGGAAGCTTCCTGTGAACGACACGGCAAGAGGACGCAGCTAAAATCCCGAGGATCAGCTTTGTTCCCGATTTTTGCGCAATGCAACAGGAAAGCGGGTGGGATGCAACCGCCAAGCCGGGTCAACTCTTTGCGAGGCTGTCGTTTTTGCGACAGTGCGTGGCAAGCCGTCAACAGTCGACGTCAGATCACCACGATCTGCGCCTTGGGACCGACGCGGTCATAAAGGTCAATGACGTCCTGGTTGAACATCCGCACGCAGCCGGACGAGGTCGCCTTGCCGACAGACTGCCAGTCGGGCGTACCATGGACGCGATAGAGAGTGTCCTTGCCGTCCTGGTAGATATAGAGCGCACGGGCGCCGAGCGGGTTGTTGAGCCCCGCCTCCAGGCCACCCTCGGAGGCCGAGACACTGCGCAGGTCCGGTTGGCGCGCCACCATCTCGTCGGACGGCGTCCAGCGCGGCCATTTCTGCTTCATCTGGATCGTGCCGCGGCCCGACCAGGCAAAACCGTCACGGCCGATGCCGACGCCGTAGCGGATCGCCTTGCCGCCGGGCTGGACGAGATAGAGATAGCGCGCCTTGGTATCGACGACGATCGTGCCGGGCGCCTCGTTGGTCGAATAGGTGATTTCCTGGCGCAGTTGCGAACGGTCGACCCGGTCGAGCGGGATGGCCGGCAGGGTGTGGCCGTCGTCACGGATCACGCCGTACATGACGCGGTGCAGCGGATTGCTGACCGGCAGGCCGTAGGTCTGGTGGAACTGCGTGGTGTAGAGCTCACGCCGTTGCGGCACCGGCTGCGGATCGGCGGGCTGGACACGGGCCGGATCATAATAGACCGGCGCCACCTCGTCCTGGAATACATCGATGTTCATGCGGCTGGTGTCGGTGACAAACAGGCAGCCCGACAGGACCGAGAGCAAGGCCGTACCGGAGGCGAGGCCGACCAGGCGGCGCGCCCGCGCGACGGTCGAAAGGGACTGCTGAGAAAATCGCTTGGACAACATCGTTCACCGCTTCATGCCGAGATATTGGCCGCACTCTGGCAAACGCGGCTGGCGCGAAGCTGTCGTGAAGCATTCGCGCCGACCTGCTCTCGCCGCCTCTGACCTACCTCCCCTTGCCCGCGACCGGCAGGCGGACGTTCTTCAGCATCAGCGCGGCGAGAAGGCCGATGGCGACGATGCCCGAGGCCGTGAGGAAGAGCGGGAAGAAGGCGCCCGCATAGGCTTCCGCGACGGCGGCGCGGCTTGCCTCCGGCAGGGCTGCCAGCATTTGCGGGGTCAGTTGCTGGAAGTCGGCGACACCCGGGATCTGGTTGGTCAGATGCGACAGGCCGGAGCCGATGATCGCGCCATAGATCGAGATGGCGATCGCCGCGCCGGACATGCGGGCGAGCGTCACCGTGCCGGTCGCGGCGCCGACGTCGTCGCGCGCGGCCGCGTTTTGCACGCCGAGCACCGGCACCTGCTGGCCGATGCCGATGCTGATGCCGTGCAGCAGCATGACGGCGGCGATGAGGGCCACGGAAGTGCCGGCGTGCATCTGGCTGAAGAAGGCCAGACTGACGACGCCGAGCGCCGTGGAGGCGACCGAAAAGGGCTTGTAGAGGCCGCTCTTCGAAATCCGCCGGCCGGCCCACAGCGAGCCGGCGGCGATGCCGCCGGTCATGGCGATGAACAGCAGGCCGGCATGGGTCGGGCTAAGTCCCGTCGTCGTCTGCAGGAACAGCGCGACATAGTTGACCGAGCCGATGCCGATCGCGCCGGAGACCAGCGAGACGATCAGCATGAGATTGATGGTGCGGTTGGAAAACAGCGAGAGCGGCACGACGGGTTCGGCGACGCGCCGCTCGACGGCAATCCAGCCGAGGGCGCAGACAAGGCCGAAGGCGATCACGGCGAGGCTTTGCGTGGCGATGAGCGAGCCAAAGATCTGCGCGCTGTCGGCCCATAGCACGACGCTGGCGACCGCACCGGCGAGCAGGATCACACCAGCATAGTCGATCTTCGGGCGGCGATGCGGCTTGCGGTAGGGCAACAGAAAGGCAAGGCCGGCCAGCACCAGGATGCCGATCGGCAGGTTGACGAGGAAGATCGAGCGCCAGCCGAACAGGTCGCTCAAGCTGCCGCCCAGCACCGGGCCGACGGCGCCGGATGCCATCAGCGCGAGGCTGGAATAGCTCTGGTAGCGGGCCCGTTCACGGGCCTCGAACAGGTCGGCATTGATCGAGAAGATCGACACCATGATGCCGCCGCCGCCGAGCGCCTGCAGCACGCGGGCGGCGATCAGCGTGTCCATGGAGACCGCCAGGCCGCAGACCAGCGATCCGAGAGTGAAGATGGCGACTGCCGCCATGATCACGTATTTGCGGCCGAACAGATCGCCGAGCTTGCCGTAGAGCGGCATGACGGCGCTGGAGGTCAAAAGATAGGCCGAGCCGATCCAGCCGAAGCGTTCGAGCTGGCCGAACTCACCGACGATGGTCGGCAGCGCGGTGGAGACGATCTGGTTGTCGAGCGTCGCCATGAACAGCGCCGTCAGCAAGAGGACGAAGACGACGACACGCCGGCGGGGGTCGGCGACGAGCGAGACGAAGGGTGCCGGTGCCGGCGTCGGTGTTGGCGGCGGCGCGGGAACGGCGGGCGCGGCCGTCTGCGAAGACGATTTCATGTCCATGGCGAGGGTCCAGGTTTGAAGTTCGTCAATTTATGTGCGTTTAGCATGTATTTGTCAATCGCACTTACATGATGGCTGCATGAAATTTGTTGGAAGGCAGGCGAACATCTGCTATCCAGAGTCATGTCAAACGAAACGAGCCCACCCTCCCCGCCCGGCGCTGGCCTCGCCGCCGACACCATTGCCCGCATCGGGAACGCCATGGCGCGCATGCGGTTGATGATCGGCCGGCGTTTCATCGGCAATCTGGTGATCAGCCGCGTCGGCGGCGGCATGGAACTTTCGCATCTCGATGTGGTGGGAACGGTCCGGCGCCTGCAGGCGAACCAGGAGGCAACCGTCGGGGCGATCGCCGAGGAGCTTCGGGTCGATCCGTCGCGATCGAGCCGGATCGTCGCCGATCTCGTGCGCCGGGGATTGCTGAAGCGGGAGGTTTCACAGGAGGACGCGCGGCGGGCCATCATCGTCATCACGCCGGTCGGCCACGACCTGCTGAAGAAGGCGGACGAGGTGAAGCGGGACACGATCCGCGATATCGTCGCGGACTGGCCGGCCGAAGATGTCGAACGCTTCGCCGAACTCTACGACCGCTTCATCTGCGGGTTCGACCGGCGCCGGCAGCAGTTCGAAATGGAATCGCAGGTCAGGACGGACGGCGAAGAATAACGACGCGCAAATAAGGGCCGCCCAAGGCTGTCGCGGAACCGTTGCGACCGGCCTCATCCGTTCAAAGACGAAGCCGGCCGGCGTCGCACGTATTGAACCCCATCCGCCGGCATCGGTCCGCCCCAGGGAACACCGGCAGGCTCGGCGCGCGTTTCAACGACTGCGTCAGGCTGTCGCCGAAGGGGTCTTCATCGCATTGTAGATCTTGCGACCGAGAATGGCCGAGATCGGCAGCGCCAGCACGCAGCCGGCGGCAAACGCCCCGGCGATCTGCCAAGCCTCCATCATGCGCATGGCAAGGACGGCCGTTACGGCCGCGCCGCCCAGGGCGCTGGCAACCAGGATATAAAGAACTGCGGAAAGACGAAGCATGAAGCCCTCCATCGATTTACTTTCTGACCTGAAGACTAGACCTTGCCAGAGCTTAGGCATTGATCTGGCGCAAAGCGTCCCTGACCGGGCGACAGGCGGATGATTTGTCGCAGCCGTGCTTGCCGTATCCGGCGCTTTCGGCCAAGCTCCGGCCGTCCCGGATGGGCAGGGAACCGTTTCGTGCCCCTTAGGCCGGTCGTCAACGGGGAGCGATGATGCTGAAAAGGCGGATGATCCTTCAAGGGCTGGCAAGCCTGCCGGCCCTGCGGCTGGGTTTTTCTGCCGGTGACGTGCGTGCCCAGACCCTGCCGATCGCCGCCGAGCTGCGCGGGGCGCTAGATGCCGCGCAGGCCGGCATCGTGCCGGGGGCCGCCGACAACCAGAGCCGCAAGCTGCAGGCGCTGCTGGATGCCGCCGCCGCCAGCGGACAACCGGTGTTCCTGCCGGCCGGCGCCTATGAGGTCTCCAACCTCGACCTGCCGGACGGCACGAAACTGTTCGGCGTGCCGGGCGCCACCCGCCTCACCTATACCGGCGACGGCCATCTGATCACCGCGCGCGACGCCCGCCATGTGGCGCTCTCCGGCATCACGCTCGACGGCGCCAATCGCTGGCTCGCCGACTATGCCGATGCGCTGGTCTCGTTTCGCGCCGTCGACGAGGTGCTGGTCAGCGACTGCGAGATCGTCGGCAGCCGCAAGCACGGCCTGCAACTCGAGCGGTCCGGCGGGAAGGTCAAAGGCTGCCGCATCACCGGCGCTGCCGATGTCGGGCTGCTGGCGATCGAGACGAAGGCACTCTCGATCCAGGACAATGACGTCACCGACTGCGGCAATGGCGGCATCCTGGTGCATCGCTGGACCAAGGGCGAGGACGGCGCCATGGTGAGCGGCAACCGCATCGCCCGGATCGGCGCGCGGGCCGGCGGGACCGGGCAGCACGGCAATGGGATCAACCTCTTTCGCGCCGACAATGTGCTGATCTCGGACAATCACGTCTCCGATTGCGCCTTTTCGGCGATCCGCGCCAATTCGGCGTCCAATGTCACCATCGCCACCAATCAGTGCCTGCGCTCGGGCGAGACGGCGATCTATGCGGAATTTTCCTTCGAGGGTGCGCTGATCGCCGACAATCTGGTCGACGGCGCGGCCAACGGCATTCTCGTCGTCAATCTCGACGAGGGCGGCCGCCTGTCGAGCGTCACCGGCAATATCGTGCGCAACCTGAAGCCCGACGGACCCTACAGCCATGACGGCGCCGGCTTCGGTTTCGGCATCGCGGTGGAGGCGGATAGCGTGGTGAGCGGCAATGTCATCGAGAAGGCACCGAAATGGGGGCTGATGCTCGGCTGGGGGCCTTTTCTGCGCAATGTCGTGGCGAGCGCCAACATCATCCGCGATTGCCCGGTCGGCATCGCCGTCTCGGTGGTCGAGGGAGCGGGCACGACACTGATTTCCGGCAATGTGATCGGCGGGGCGCCCGACGGCGCGATCCTCGGCTATCGCTGGAACGACAAGGCGACCGACGAACTGATCGACGGCGCCGCAGGCCACCCTCACCTGACGGTCGAGGGCAACCGGCGAGGCTGAGGCGACCGCCGGGGCGATTGCCTCTCGGGCGCGGCCACCGGATTGGTGGTTGCATCGCTATTTTAGGTTTTCCGTAACAAGTATTTAAGGCCTGCGTGCTTTCATTGACGATACACGGGAACCGCGCACAACCATGTTGACACAACTGCAGAACAAGATTCTCGAAATGATCGCCACCGGCCAATCGCTGGGCGAGACCGTCGATCTGTTGTGCCGGACAGTCGAGCAGACCGTACCCGACATCGTCTGCTCTGTCCTGGTCATCGATGCGCAGAAGCGGCTGCGGCACCTCTCCGGACCCTCGCTTCCCAAGGCCTATGCAGCGGCGCTGGACGGCACGGCCATCGGTCCCGGCGTCGGTTCGTGCGGCACCGCCGCCTTTACCGGAAGCCCGGTGACCGTCACCGATATCGCCACCCACCCGTTCTGGGCCGATTTCAAGCACTATGCGCTTCCGCTCGGGCTCGCCGCCTGCTGGTCGACGCCGATCATCGGCTCGGGCAAGGTGCTCGGCACATTCGCCTTCTATTTCCGCACGCCGCGCGGCCCCTCCGAGTTCGAGCAGAAGATCGTCGATGCCTGCGTCCACCTCTGCGCCATCGCCATCGAGCGCGACCAGCGCGTCACCGAACGGCAAAGGCTGGCGGAGACCGACGCACTGACGCAATTGCCCAATCGCGGCCGGTTCAACGACGTGATTGCCGCGCAGGACAAGGCCGGCGCGCCCTGGGGCGTGCTGCTCGGCGATGTCGACAATCTGAAGCTGGTCAACGACACTTTCGGCCACCGGGCCGGCGACGACCTGATCTGCACCGTGGCGGCCAGGATCGCCTCCATCGGCGAGCCGGGCATGAGCTTTCGCCTCGGCGGCGACGAATTCGCCATCATCGTGACCGGCGAGGCGAGCAGGGATCTCTCTGCCATCGCCGCGCGCGTGCTGGACGCGGTCCGGCGCCCCTGCACCTGCTTCGACCATGTGATCTATCCGTCGGTCACCCTCGGCGGCGCCGTGGCCATGGCCGGCGACAGCGCCGAGCAGGTGCGCCAGAACGCCGATTATGCGCTCTACCACGCCAAGGAACGGGCACGCGGAAACTACATCGAATACGTGCCGGGGCTGGGCACCGCGATCGTCAAGCGGTTCCGCGCCATCCAGGACGTCACGGAAGCGCTACGCGAGAACCGTATCGAAGCCTATTACCAGCCGATCGTCGAGCTTGCGACCGGCCGGGTCGCCAATCTCGAGGCGCTTTGCCGGATGAAGACGCGAAGCGGCGAAATCCTGTCGGCGGCGCATTTCCACGAGGCGACCAAGGACGTCAACATCGCCTTCGAACTGACGCGGCGAATGCTCGGCAATGTCGCGGCCGACACGCGGCGCTGGATGGATGCGGGGATCGATTTCGGCCGGGTCAGCGTCAACCTGTCGGCGGCTGACTTCTACCGACCGGGCCTTGCCGAAAGGGTGGCGAGCCAATTCAACGAAGCGGGCATCCCCTTGCGCAAGGTTACCCTGGAGGTAACCGAAAGCGTTTATCTCGACCAGCGCGACCAGATCGTCGCCGGGCAGATCCGCGAACTGCGGGCGGCCGGCATGAGCGTCGCGCTCGACGATTTCGGCACCGGTTATGCCTCGCTCACCCATCTGCTCACCGTCCCGGTCGACATCGTCAAGATTGACAAGTGCTTCGTCCAGCGCATGGTCAATGACCAGCGCGGCGCCGTCATCATCAAGGGGCTGATCGACATTGCGCGGGGCCTTGGCATCGGCGTCGTTGCCGAAGGCGTCGAGACCGCGGAACAGGCCGAGACGCTGTACTGGCTGGGCTGTACCTATGCCCAAGGCTATCTCTACGCGCGGGCGATCGACTGTACGGCCATTTCGACGCTGCTCAAGGAGGGCCGCGTCATCGGTACGCCGCTTGGCGAAAACGAAGCCCCGCTCAGCGCCGCCGGCTGAGACGGCACTTTCCTCGGCGCTTTCGACCATCAGCGAAATTCATGGCCGGATCAGCGATCCGCGGCTTCTCATCGCCATGTTCGACCGATAGCCTTCCGGCAAATCAATCGGAGGGTTCCTTTCATGCTGAAGATCTATGGCGTCTACAAGTCGCGGGCGACGCGCACGCTCTGGCTTGCCGGCGAGCTCGGGCTGACGTTCGAGCACGTGCCGATCCTCCAGGCCTACAAGCTCGCCGACCCGATGGCGCCGGGTGTGAGGACCAATACCCGCTCGCCGGAATTCCTCGCCATCAATCCGATGGGGGCGATCCCGGCGATCGACGACGACGGTCTGCGGCTCTACGAGAGCATGGCGATCAACCTCTATCTCGCCAAGAAGCATGGCGGGCCGCTGGCGCCCAGGGACCTTGCCGAGGACGCGCTGATCACCCAGTGGACGTTCTTCGCGGTGACCGAAATCGAGGCCAATGCGCTGAAGATCTCCATGGCTAATGCGCAGGGTCGGCTTGCCACCGAGGCGGGACAGGCGGAGGCGGACGTCGCTTCGCGCCTCCTGAAGCGGCCGTTCAGCGTACTGGAACAGCATTTCGCCGGAAACGACTATGCCGTCGGCGGACGCTTCACCGTCGCCGATCTCAACCTCGCCGAAGTGGTGCGCTATGCTGAGCCCTATGCGCCGGCGCTGGAGCCCTTTCCCCATCTTTCGGCCTGGCTGAAACGCTGCCATGAGCGCCCCGTCTTCAAGGCGATGTGGCAGGCGCGTCTCGACGAGCAGGAGTGAGAAGGACGTCAGAGCTTTGCAGGCTTGGCCCTGCCCGACCGTCGGTGGCGGTCGGCGACCGCTTCAGCGCAGCCGCGTCATCCGGTAGCCGCCCTTGCGGATATGCAGGTGATAATAGGTGCCGGGCGATTGCGAGGTGATGAGGGTCTGGTAGATGGTCTCGGGCACGCCGAGGATCTCGTAGACGCCACCCTTGCGCAGCTCGACCTCGAGCCGCAAGGCGTTCGGATCATAATCCACCGCCGCGATCTCACGCGACGAAAGCGTCATCCTGCTCATACACGCACCTCGTGAACATCCCGGCCGGGCCTGGCGCCCATCGTCGCTGCGGTCGATGGCATTGATTGTGCATTGCAACATGCAATTGTCAATTGCGAAGCGGCGCCGGGGCGTCCTTGCCCTGTTGTGCCGGCTTGCGCGCCGGGCGGATCGCGCTAGTCTGGACAGACAAGAAAATCGAGGAGACCCCATGCGACCCTTCCATCTGGCCTTTCCCATCACCGACATCGAGGCGACGCGCCATTTCTACGGCACAGTCCTCGGCTGTCGCATCGGCCGTGAAAGCCCCGGCAAATGGATCGACTTCGACCTGTTCGGTCACCAGATGTCGGCGCATCTGAGAGCGGAAATGCCCAAGGACACGGCAAGCGGCGCGGTCGACGGCGATACGGTGCCGATTCCGCATTTCGGCGTGATCCTCGCCATGGAAGATTTCCTGGCGCTGGTCGAACGGCTGGAAGCCGACCCGGACACGCGCTGGGGTCTGAAGCCCAAGCTGCGCTTCGAGGGACAGGCCGGCGAACAGCGCACCATGTTCATCTTCGACCCCTCCGGCAATGCGCTGGAGTTCAAGGCCTTCAACGACGACGCGGCGATTTTTGCCGTGTGAGGCCTGCTGCCGGGGCCGCCGCAGCGCGGTTCGGATGCCGGAATGGGCGCCTCTCCCCCTGACGCGGAGGGGCGCACCCGATGGGTCGTCATCGCGACAGGCCGGTTCAGGCGCAGCCGGGCACGTCCTCCAGCCGATACCAGACCGGAATGCCGCGCTCGGTGGCGATGCGCACGTCGTTGTCGGCGCCCTTCGAGGCCCCGGGCAGGCGCAGCACGCCTTCGCACAATTGCAGCAGGCGGCCCGCCACCGGGTGAAAAATCTCCTCGTAGAGGTCGTCGCCGATCGTCTTTCCGCCGGCCGCATGCCAGACCGGCAGCGCCACCCATTCGCCGATCATCGGCACGTGCCCCGCCTTGAACAGCGCGTACGACGGCGCTTCCAGCCGTTTCAGGTTCTCCGCCATCTTCACCGGATCGTCGCCGGTGCCGGAGCGATAGGGGCCGGCAATCAGTATCAGCATGTCTTGTCTCCCATGGTTTCTTCCGCCTGCCTCCTGCAGGCTTTCCGACATTTGCGCGTTTCTGCTGGCATGTCGAATCTATTCGTGCATTATCGTGAATCATTAGGACAATTCGTGCAGGAACGTGCAATGCTCGGCAGCCAGCGTAGAACCCACATCCTCGAAACGCTGCGGCGGGAGGGCCAGGCGCTCGCCGGCGCGCTGGCGCGCGAACTCGACGTATCCGAGGACACGATCCGCCGCGACATGCGCGACATGGCGGCCCAGGGGCTGCTCAAACGGGTGCATGGCGGGGCGCTGCCGGTCGCGCCCGACCTGCCGGACCTCGACCTCCGGCGTGGCGTTGCCCATGCGGAGAAGGCGGCGCTCGGCACCAGGGCGGCGGCCCTTATCCGTCCGGGCCAGATGGTGTTCCTCGACGGCGGCACGACGACGGCCGAGATCGTGCGACATCTGCGGCGCGACATGGCGCTTACCGTTGCCACCCATTCACCGACCATCGCCGCCGAACTCGAGCATCACCCGCTGGTCGAGGTCATTCTGATCGGCGGGCGGCTCTACCGCCATTCCATGGTTTCGGTCGGGGCCGCGGCCATGCAGGCGATCGACGCCATCCGCCCCGACATCTTCTTCCTCGGCGTCACCGCCGCGCATCCGCGCCACGGGCTGTCGACCGGCGATTTCGAGGAGGCGGCAATCAAGCGGCACATTCTGTCCGCCAGCGTCGAGACCTATGTGACGGTAACGGAGGCAAAGCTCGACGCCGTCTCCCCCTGCCGCATCGCGCCGCTCGACGCCATCACCGGGCTGATCGTGCCGGCCGGGATCGCGGCGGAGAGATTGGCACCCTATCGCGAGGCGGGGGCACAAGTGATCGAGGGATGATCAGCGACCGGCGTCACCGGGCGCCCCCGCTCGCAGCATATCGCGATGGCGGAAGCCCGACGAAGCGGGTGAAGGCGGTGCTGAAGGCACTGGCCGAACGATAGCCGACCCGTTCGGCGATTTCCTGAATGCCTATATTGCCCTTCATGAGGAGGTTTCTCGCCAGCGCCATCCGCCAGGAAATCAGGTATTCCATAGGCGCCACGCCCATCGCACGGCGGAAGCGCTTGAAGAATGCGGACCGGGAGAGTGCGGCTTCTCCCGCCAGTTGCTCCATCGTCCATTCACGGGTCGGATGTTCGTGCAGCAGGCGGATGACGGGCGCGAGGCGTTCGTCGCCGAGACCGCGCAGGATGCCGTAGCGGACGGCCTCACCCGAGGTCGAGCGCAGGGTCTCCAGCAGCAGCACTTCCAGCAACCGGGCGAGGATTATCTCTCGCGCCGGCCTTTCGTTACGGGCTTCATCGGTCACGAGCCCGACGAGGGCCGACAGCCTTTCGTCTCCGCGGACATGAAAGAACCTCGGCAGCAGGGACAGGAGCAGTTCCGCATCCGGCGATCCGAAGGAGAAATGGCCGACCAGCAGCCGCGCATTGGCGGGCGCATCGGGATCGCCATGCCTGATCTCACCCGGAAGCCGGGTGACCGTGCGCGGATCGAGCGTCTCGTCCAGCGTCTCTCCGCTCCCCGACATGGTGAAGTTGCACATGCCGGGAACGAGCACGAAATCACCCGCGCGCAGCTCTACCGGGGCCTCGGCTTCCACCGCAAGGCGGGACGCGCCCTCGAGCATCACACAATAGAACGGGTTCCCCGGCCCGTCGCGGGTAACGCTCCAGACGCCCCCGCCGCTGACCGCTTTGGATAAGCCCGCGCTCGGCTGCAGCAATGTGACCATCTCGGCAAGCGGATCGCTCAAACGACACTCCTGATAATGCTTTATGGATCATGCATTATGTATCGCATCATCAGAACGATCTACCCTTCTTTCATCCGAAATCAATTAAGGAAAAGAAGTATGAAGACCGTTCTCATTACCGGCGCCTCCTCCGGGTTCGGACTGGAGACCGCGAAACTCTTTCTCGACAGGGGCTGGAGGGTCGTTGCGACGATGCGCACGCCGCGCGCGGATATTCTGCCCGTCTCGGAAAATCTCGACATCCTGGCTCTCGACGTGACGGACGTCGACAGCATCCGCAAGGCAGTCGAGGCAGCCGGTCCGATCGACGTTCTGGTAAATAATGCCGGCATAGGCTGGATGAATGCTGTCGAGGGAACGCCGATGGACATCGTGCGCGATCTCTTCGAAACGAACAGCTTGGGCACCATCGCGATGACGCAGGCGGTCCTGCCGCAGTTCCGGGAGCGCAGGCAAGGGGTCGTCATCAACGTAACGTCGAGCGTGACGCTGATGCCCCTGCCGCTGCTGTCGGTCTACACGGCGAGCAAGGCCGCCGTGAATGCCTTCACGGAGGCTGCCGCGCTGGAACTCGAGCCCTTCGACGTGCGCATGAAGATCGTCCTGCCCGGCCGCGCGCCGGCAACCAGCTTCGGCGACACGGCGCGATCAAGGATCCAGCAACACGGCGGTTTCCCGGAGGCCTATGCGTCGGTGGTCCAGTCCGTGTTCGCCGGATGGGAAGGACAGAAGGAAACGGAAATCACCCAAGCGGACGATGTGGCCGAGGCCATCTGGCGCGCCGCGACCGATCCCAACTCGCCCATGCGCATCCCGGCGGGCGCCGATGCCGTCGCCCTTGCCGGATAGAGGAATGATGCCTCACCCAAACAGCACATCCGTCACCCGCACGTCGCCGACATGCAGGCCGATCCAGTTGCGCATGGAGTGGTTGGCCATGGCCATCAGGGCTGCGTGCTCGGGCGTTTCCTTGTCGAAATGGCGGGCCAGAAGAGCGGCGATCATGCTTTCGGCGGCGCGGGTGGTGCCGTCCTCGCATTTGACGGCAAAGGACAGGCCCTTTTCCGGCAGGATGGCGCAGAACACGCCCTCGGCGCCCGTCTTGGCGAAGATCTTGCCGGGCGCCACCTGCATCAGCCGGGTGCAGAAGCGTTTCGTGCCGGCGACGTAGAAGGGTTCGGCCATGCAGGCCGCGATCAGGCGCCTGGAGGCGGCGGCTCTAATAGGCTCCAGCCCCTTGCCGGTCGCCATCTTGCCGAAGCCGCGGGCAAGCGACACGAGCGGCACGGCATAGGTCGGGATCGAGCAGCCGTCGGTGCCGCAATTGTCGCGGCCAAGCGGCGTGCCGGTCAGGCTTTCCATGATGCCGCGGATTTCCGCCTGCAGCGGATGGTCGTAGCCGGCATAGCCGCGCGGGTCGTCGCCCGAATGGCAGCAGGCGCAGACGAAGCCGGAATGCTTGCCGGAACAATTGTTGTGAAGCGCGGTCGGCTTCTCCAGCGTGCGGGCCTGGTGGATCAGCACCGGCTGTTCGAACGACCAGTGGGCGCCGCATTCGAGTACGCTTTCATCACGCCCGGCGGCCTTCAGCATCGAGGCGGCGAGCGCCACATGCTCGTCCTCGCCGGAATGCGAGGAGCAGGCGAGCGCCAGTTCCTTCATCCCGAAGCCATAGGCGTCGGCCGCGCCGGTCTCGACGAGCGGCAGGGCCTGCATCGCCTTGCAGGCCGAGCGGGGGAAGGTCACGGCATCGACATCGCCGGCGGAGAAGACGATCGCGCCATCGCCATCGGTGACGACGGCCAGGCCGCGATGGCGGCTCTCGACAAGTTTACCGCGGGTGACTTCGACGGTGATCGGATTGTTCATGGCTTGCCTCAAAAATTCCGGATTGTCTTCGGCTCATAGCGCAAACAAACGCCCGATGCACGAGGTCCGCGATTGAAAACCATGCTGCGCCTGCTCACCGTGCTGGCCCTTGTCTTTGTCCTGCCGACCCTGGTGTCGGCGGGGCTGTGGGCGGCCAAGGACCGGCCGGCGCGATGGAACGAGGCGGACTGGGGATCGGCCGGCATCCTGCCGAAGGCGGAGGAGACCCCACAAGCCGCGATCTATGTCTTTTCGGCCATGACGGGCGGCATGAAGGGTTCGGTCGCCAGCCATGCCTGGATCGTCACCAAGCAGAAGAACGGCCAGTATCAGCGCTATGACAAGGTCGGCTGGGGCGCGCCGATCCGGCGCAATCATCGACCGCCGGACGGCTATTGGTATTCCAATGCGCCGCGCCTCGTCACCTCGGTGAAAGGCCTTGAGGCCGAGCGGCTGATCCCGAAGGTGGAGGCGGCGATCGCCAGCTATCCGCACGGCGAGCCCGGCGGCTACCGGATCTATCCGGGGCCGAACTCGAACACCTTCGTCGCCCATGTGCTGCGGTCCGTGCCGGAACTGGGGGCGGTTCTGCCGCCGGATGCGGTCGGCCGCGACTATTTGCCGAATGGGGCCCTCTATGCGCTCGACGCCGACGGCCGCGACCTTCATCTGAGCCTCGGCGGGCTGGCCGGGCTTTCGCTCGGGGCCCGCAGCGGGCTCGAGGTCAATCTTCTCGGGCTCGTGGCGGGGCTGGATTTCCATCGGCCGGCGCTCAAGCTGCCGGGTTTTGGCGCGATCGGCTGGCCCGATTGAGCGGTGGGCCAGGACCGGCCACAAAAAAGGGCCGCGCGAGGCGGCCCTTCCATGAGTCTGGTCCCATAACGGACCCGGATCACGCGGCTGATCCGTAGCAAGGCGAGGTCAGGCCGAGGGCTGCCCCGTCGAGACCATCGTCTTCGCCAAGCCCGTCATGCAAACCGAAATCTCATTAGACATTCGATCACCTCCCTTTCGTTCGTTAACACTGAACAGAAGATGGGCGTCGAAGCCCAAGGTTTCAAGGGGTGTCGATCAGGAGGCTTCGCCGGAGAAGGGCGCGGTCCGCGGCGGCAGGGTTTCGACATCGATATGGTCGGGCGCCAGTCCCGCCCTCGCCCGCGCGGCCATCGCCTCGTAGCCGCGCTCCAGATGGCGGCAGAAGCGCTCGTTGTCGAACAGCGGCGCGGTGAAGCGGGCTTCATCCAGGCGGGACCTGAGGGCGGTCAGCGCATAGGGGTCGCGGGCCAGCATTGCCGCCTTGTCGACGAAGTCGCGGTCGCTCTCGGCGATCAGCTCCGGCAGGCCGATCGCCGTCAGGAGGCTTGCAGAAACCCGGCTGGCGAAGGTCCTGCCCCTTGTCGCCAGGACCGGCAGGCCGGCCCAGAGCATGTCGGAGGTGGTCGTGTGGCCGTTCCACGGCCGGGTGTCGAGCGCGAGGTCGGCGAGCGGGAGGCGACTGACATGCTCGGCATACGGCCGGTTCTCGGCAAAGATCAGGCGTGCCGGATCGACGCCGCGGGCCTGCAGGGCGGCGGTGAAATTTCGCCGCGCCTCGGGCGAGCGGCAGAGGATCCACAAAAGCGAGTCCGGCACGGCGGACAAAACCGCGACCCAGAGCGACAGCGTGGCCGGCGTGATCTTGTAGCTGGCATTGAACGAGGCGAAGACGAAGGCGTCCTCCGGCAGGCCGGCGTCGCTGCGCTCCATCGGCTGCGGCCGCGGGCGGGTGCGCCAGTTGTTGGCCTGGTAGGTCTCCGGCAGGCGGCAGAGCTTTTCCGCGTAGAAGGGTTTGCTGCTGTCAGGGGTGATGATCGGATCGGTGATCGCATAGTCCAGGTCGACGCCGGTGACCGAGCCGGGAAAGCCGAGATAGGTGACCTTGACCGGCGCGTCGGAGAGATTGACGATGCCGAGACGGGCGCCCATCGTATGGCCCTTGAGATCGACCAGGATGTCGGTCCGGCGCTCGGAGATCAGGGCCGCCGCCGCCTCGTCGGAGAGGTGACCGACCGGAACGATCCGGGCGCGCAGGTGCTCCGGCCAGGCGGCCTGCTGGGCGGCGGAATGGCGCTCGGTATAGCAGAACAGGGTGACGTCGAACCGCTCGAGGTCGTGGGCGGCCATGGCCTCGAGGAACAGCGTCATCGTCGCATGGCCGTGGAAGTCATTGGACAGGTAGCCGATGCGGATCTTTTCTCCGGGGGCGGAGAAGGCCCGGCGGGTGCGGCCGGTCGGCGGCGGCAGGGTCGCGGCATAGCTCGACGCTTCCTGGGTCGGGCGAGCATTGAGCGCCTCGTCGTCGCACCAGAGGATGCGGCCGAGCGCCGGCTCGCGCGCCATCAGGCCGGCGGCAAAGGGAGCGTCCGGCTGGCGCATCAGCGCCTCGTGCCGTTCGATCGTGGGGAAATCGAGAACCTCGCGGGCGACGGCAAATTTCGAGACGTTGAGGAACAGGTCGTCGGGGCGCGCGGCCAGCGCCCGGTCGAGCTCGGCATAGAGTGCGTCGAAGCGGCTCATCAGCCGGTGATGGTTGACGATCAGCGCCATGTGCCGGTCGTTGGCGCGATCGAGCCGTTCCAGCATCGGATCCATGTCGCCCCAGCGGCCGCGGGTGAAGAAGGCGCTGGCGACGGTGAAGGCCAGTTCCGCCTCTGAAGGGTTCAGCTTGACGGCCCGGGCGCCGACGGCAAGCAGCAGATCGGTCAGGCCGGCCGCCTGGGCGAGCGTCACAGCAAGCTTCAGGTAGCCGGCAGCGGCCTTGTCGTCGGCCTTCTCCGCCGCGCGGGCAAAGGCCTCGGCGGCGGCGGTGCGATTGCCGGACTTGAACTGGATATTGCCGATCAGCGCCAGCAGGCCGGGATGGTCGGCGCCGCCTTCGGCCACGGCCTTTTCGGCGATTTTCAGCGCCTGCGCCAGCCGCCCGGCCTGATATTCCTTGAGCGCCTGCTCTAAGCTCTTCTTCATGGCTTTCGCCTCCATCCGTCGCCGGCAGGCTTACGGACCGACGGTTGCACGAAACTGGCGCAAGGGGATGAGGGTGGTCTGAAAGGTTCAGGTCGGCATGGGCAAGGTCAAGGACGCCTCCGACCGGTCGTCGTCGATGGTCGGCTTGAGCTTTATGCCGAGCGCGTGCAGAACCTTCATGATCGTGCCGAATTCCGGATTGCCCTGGCCACTCAGCGCCTTGTAGAGCGCGGCACGGCTCATCCCGACGTCGCGTGCCAACTGGCTCATGTTGCGCGCCCGGGCGACGGTACCGAGGCACTGGGCGATGAAGGCCGGATCCTCGGTTTCGAAGGCTGCCGCGACATATTCCTCGACGGCTTCTTCCGTATCGAGGAATTCCGCGCTGTCATAGGGGGTGGTCTTGAGTGTCATGCGGTTCAGTCCTTCCATTCCTTTGCCAGGCTCCGGGCTTTGAGAATATCCGTGCGCTGCGAACTCTTGTCGCCGCCCCAGAGCAGGATGACGAGAACTGCGCCGCGCTGGATATAGTAGACGCGGTAGCCGGGGCCATAATCGATGCGAAGCTCGCTAACGCCATCTCCGACGGGGCGGACATCACCCGGATTACCGGCCGCCAGCCGGTCGATACGGACGGCAATACGGGCTATGGCTCGCGGATCCCTGAGCGCGCGGAGCCATTCGGCAAAAGCCTCGGTCTTCTCTATCCTCGCCATAGCGCGTTATGTACTCCACGGAGTACATATTTACAACAGATGCAGAGACCGAAAACGCCCCCCTGCCCTCACCCCGGCTTCGGCATGTTCTTGCCGATATGCGGTGAGCTCTCCATCAGGCAATGGGCCTCGACAACCTCGCCGAACGGTAGCACGGTGTGGATGACGGGGGGCGACGGTGCCGATTTTCGAGGAGCGGCGAGATTTCGTCGAGCCCGTGATTCAAGCTTCGGCTGTCCCGCACGCGAGCCCGGAAGGTAAAATTGTTGAAACTGCAACTCGACGAACTTCGCGAATTCCTGGATCAGCACTCCGATGACGAAATTAGAAACGCCATCGTCGCTGAAGATTTTTCGGGCCTGGTCCATTTGCCAGCCGGCGTGCGAGAAGCGCTTGCAGGCAATCCCGATGATATCTGGACCGATATCTGGTGGTATGTTGATATCAGGAACGAAACGCGGCTTGATGACTTCCCATGCGTGCACATCGCCTATGCAGCGAGTGCAAAGGCAGGTTTTCTAATTGGCCAATCGCATGGCGTGTTCGCAATAGGCTCCAATGAAAAGCGGACCGAAGGAATTGTGATTGCCTTTTGCCCGTGGTGCGCCAAGCCTCTCAATGTGAATGCCCGGAATCCTCTCAGACTGGCTTAGAACAAGCTGTCCGCTAGAGACTGCCCCGGCGCATCGCTCACAAAGCTTCAAAAGCTAAAGCGGATAGCGAGATCCGTGATCGCAGGGTTGGTGAACTCAACAACGGGATCATCGGTCTTGTCGTGTCTGCGGTGGTATTCCCCCGCGTCGAAAGCTTCGTAGATTTCGAAGAACGGCTCCGGCACCTCGTTCTTGCCAGGTCCGAATCCTTCCTGCACGCCGGACCAAAGATCATTCATCACGCCGTCGCAGAAGGTGTAGCTTAACTCGCCCCTATGGTACCCCTTCGCAATCTCCAGTGCCGCACCATTGTAGAAGTCCCAGTTATTGAACGTACCCGCCCATCGGATGGTATCTTCGCGTGTGAGACGTTGCGGGCTTTTGTCTATCGCGAACTGCAGGAGCTCAGACATCGCTCTCATCCTTCCTGAAAGTTGTCAAAGCAAAGCCTATGGATGAACCCGCAATATAGCGTCAATGCCGGCTTCGGGCCGACCATGCCGTTGCTGGCATTTGCTGCATAGTTCCAGAAAACATGCACACGGATGAGGCCATCTGCCCTCACCCCAGCGTCATCACGATCTTGCCGATATGCCGCGAGCTTTCCATCAGCCGGTGCGCCTCGACGACGTCGTCGAAGGGCAGGACGGTGTGGATGACGGGGGCGACGGTGCCGGCTTCGAGCAGCGGCCAGACCTCGGCGACGAGTTCGTCGCGGATGCCGCGTTTCTCCTCGGCGGTGCGCGGGCGCATGGTGGAGCCGGTGACGGTCAGGCGCTTGACCATGATGGGCGCGAGATCGACCTTGTCGGCGACGGCGCCGCCGAGGAAGGCGATGATCGACAGGCAGCCGTCCTTGGCGAGACAGGAGAGGTTCTTCTGGAAATAGGCGGCGCCGATCATGTCGAGCACGGTGTCGACGCCGCGCTTGGCCGTCTCGGCCTTGATGACCTCGACGAAATCCTCGGCCTTGTAATTGATCGCGCGCCTGGCGCCGAGATCGGTGCAGGCCCTGCACTTCTCGTCGGAGCCGGCGGTGGCGAAGACCTCGGCGCCGAACGCCCTGGCAAGCTGTATCGCGGTCGTGCCGATGCCGGATGTGCCGCCGTGGATGAGCACGGTCTCACCTTCGGTGAGGCCCGCCATCTGGAAGAGGTTGGCCCAGACGGTGAAGAAGGTCTCCGGCAGGGCCGCGGCCTTCACCGCGTCATAGCCTTTTGGCCAGGGCAGTGCCTGGCCGGCGGGGACACTGCAATATTCGGCATAGCCGCCGCCATTGGCGAGCGCGCAGACCCTGTCGCCGATTGCGAACTCCTCGACACCCTCGCCAAGCGCCACCACCTCGCCGGCCACTTCAAGGCCGAGCACGGGGCTTGCGTCCTTCGGTGCGGGATAGGTGCCCTGGCGCTGGGCGACATCCGGGCGGTTGACCCCGGCGGCTGCGACGCGGATGAGGATTTCGCCCGGCCTTGGCGAGGGCAGCGGGCCGGTGGCGAAGGTCATGACATCGGCCTCGCCGAAGGACGGCAGGTCGACGTAGCGCATGGATGCAGGAAGCGGCATGGCGGATGTCCTCTCACTCGGCGCGGATGTCCCGACATAAGCCATGGGTCACGATCTGGAAAGGAGGCTCATTGACGCGGAGGCTTCTGTCCTGCCCGCCCTTGCGCTATCGCCGGTCGTACGCACGGAGCGGTCCGGCGGGTTCTCAGCGCCCGAGGTAGACGTCGATCACCAGGCCGCTTTCGCTGCTCTTCGCCTTCTTCTTCAACTCGGCGATCTCGGCCGAGACCCGGTTGACGTCGTCGATCACCAGACCGCGCGGCAGTTCGAGTACGCCGATCGAGCAGCGCATCAGAGGAAATTCGCGGTCGCGGCCATGGCGGTCCTGGCCATGGATGCGGCCGGTGCTGCGGTCCTCTTCGGAATAGAGTTCGATCACGTCGTCGTGGAAGTCGGAAAGAAGCCGGTCGAGGATCTCGGTCAGTTCCTCGCGGCTCCAGTCGCGCAGGCCGATGAAGAAATCGTCGCCGCCGACATGGCCGAGGAAATCGCCCTCGGCGAAGAAATAGCGACGCAGCAGGGCGGCAAACAGCGAGATGGCATGGTCGCCGCTCTGGAAACCGTAATGGTCGTTGAACGGCTTGAAGTGGTCGAAGTCGCAATAGCAGAAGAACCGGCTGTCATCGCCGTCGCGGGCGAAATCCTGCATGAGGTCGCGGATCGCGCGATTGCCGGGAAGCCCGGTCAAAGGATTCTGGTCCTGCGCGGTCTTCAACTGCTTCTCGTTGATGATGCGGATCAGCGAGGCGGCCGAGACCACGCCGGCATAGCGCATGTTCTCGGTGAGGATGACGCAGTCGGAACCGTCCATATTCGCGAAGATCGACATCAGCCGCTCGGCATCGGCATCGAGGCCGACGATCGGGGCGCGCTCGACGAAATGCGAGATCGAGCGTTCGTAGATCTTGTTCTTCAACAGGTCGCGGCCGAAGGGCTGGTAGATGAATTCCTTGAGGTGGAACTCGTTGATTATGCCGCGCGGTTCGCCATTGGCATTGAGCACCGGGAAGAAGGACTGGCGCGGATTGCGGCGGAACAGATCGAAGACGCTGTCGATTCCCTCGTGCTCGAAGACCGTCGGCATATGCTCGATCTGCCGGCGAATGAGGATCTCGTCGAGCGACTGCGTCGAGCGGCGTACCTTGCCGATCTCCTGCAGGTGCGGGAATGACGGCTTCAACTCGTTCATCAGCGTGGTCGGACGGGCGATGAACCAGCCCTGTACCAGATCGACGCCGAATTCGCGGCAGGCGATGAACTCGGCTTCCGTCTCTATACCCTCGGCGATCACCCGCACACCGAGCACGTGGCAGAAGTTGACGATGTTCTTGACCAGATGGCGCTTGCGCGGATTGCCGTCGAGGCCGGCGATGAAGTGGCGGTCGATCTTCACATAGTCGACCGGAAAGTCGCACAAGAGCTTCATCTCACCATGGCCGACACCGAAATCGTCGATTGCCAGCTTGAAGCCGGATTTCCGTAGCCGCGCCACGAGGCCGGCAAATTCCGGCACGCTGGTATTGTCGAAGCGTTCGGAGAGCTCGAAGCATACCGAGGATGGCGGTATATTGGCCAGGCGCAGGTGTTGCAGCACACTGTCGAGCAGTTCGTCGCCATGGGCGATCAACCGGACGTCGAGATTGAGAAAGAGCGTGGTGTCGGAGAAATGCGGCAGCGTGGCGAACTTGGCGAGCGCCCGGCTCGCCACCATCTGCTCGATCGATACCAACTGGCCCGAGGCCGCCGCCTGGTCGAGCAGGTCGAGGGGACTGTCGAAGCCGATCCGATCATGGCCGCGCATCAGGCTCTCATAGCCGAACACGGCGCCCGTGCCGACCTCGACGATCGGCTGCAGCGCGTTTTCGACGACCAGCTTGGCAAGGGTCAGCAACTGGTCATTGGCAAAGCGGCGCAAGATGCCCGTCTCCAACGCGGCGCCAGTAACCATTGTCTTTCTCCAAAATCCATTTGTTGTTATGGCCGCAAGGCTTGCTTGGAAATCGTCAAGAAAACCTTTCCGCAATGTGAAGGTTCGATGAAGGTTTCATGACCGGCGAGCCGCACAGAACCGACGGACTGCCGTCGACAGGCCGGGGTCAGAGCGCTCGCGCAGCAACGGATGCGGCAAAGGCTGGCGGATCAACCGGCTTCGGTGCCATCGAGCAGGCGACAGCCGAGCGCGGCGATGGCGATCTTGTCCCGGCGATATTTGTCGTCGAGCTCCGCCAGCGCCGCGGGATCGTCGAGCACGACCTTGGGATTGGGTTCCTCGAAGGGGAACTTTCTCATCAGCGTACCCATGCTGGCCAGTTCCGTCCGGGTCAGGATGTCTTGCAAGGCCTCCATCACCTGCCAGCCCTTGGCGGTCAGCGAACGATTGATGGCAAGGTTTCCCGGCGGAACGAAGAGTTCGACCGGGACGCCGGGCGCCAGAACATCGAGTACCGCGCCCGGAGCATCGCGATAGTGTTCGTAGGTCCAGACCGTCAGCCGGTCGGCGCCCACCACGTTTGCAACATCGGCCACGACCTCGGCCCAGCCACGCGCGCCCCCTAGGAAATCCGCCGTCACGCTTTCGAGCGGAGGCACACGCCTGCCCTGGATGACCAGATGAAGGTACATCGAGACGATGAATTCCGGGTAGTTGCGGATGCAGAGGAAATAGTGGGCGTCGTTCGGCCCGGCCGCGCGTTTGACCGCGGAGACCATGCGCACGGCATGGGGATAGAGCCTGTGTTTGGCCGCGATCGGTGCCAGGCCGCCCAGAAGGTTCTCATCCGAGATCATCACCAGGGACGAGCCCGACAACGGGACAAGCTGTTCGCGAAACCTGTTTTCGATCGTCGGCGAAAGCAGCCTGATGAAGGCAGGGTATCTGTTTTCAATCCGGTTGAGAAAGGCCGAATAGCGCTTTCGAAACTCCGGCATGGGGATATAGGCCATGCCGGCATCGGCGAACTTCGCCTCGTTCTTGCGCAAGTGAAACTGGAGAGAGGTACTGCCCGTCTTGTGGGCACCAAGATGGATATGCAGCTTCATAAGACCCCTTCAGCCTTCACCGATGCCGACCGGCTTTGGCGAAAGCGGTCCCGACGCTTCTAGCATGTTTGCCGACGCGGCCTCAACTCGAGAGGGCCCGTCCGCCGCGCGAGAAGGAGGTTTCGGCAGCGGGACACTGAGCGATCAGCCAAGGGACGACGCGTTGAAGGGCCGTCCGTTGCGCCAAGGCACAGGCTCACCGGACCACGCATTCGGTCTCGCCTGCGGCCGGGATCAAGGCCTCGGATCAGACGAACATCATCAGGACGACATAGCCGACCGTGATCATGATCAGCCCGACGATCAGCATCGGCAAAAGGGAGCTGCCGCCGTCGATCGTCTCGGCCGCCAGCGTCTTCGGAGTGTCTCTCTCGGGGGTCTCGGCCATGGTTGTTCTCCTCTTGTCAGGGCAGGTTTTTTGGGGCGGCCGGCGTGGTGTCTCCCACGGCCGACACGGTCTCGGCCTTCCGGCGATAGGGCCTGCGCGGCCGTGGCGGCGCATCGGGCAGAAAGGCGGCGAAGGCGGCGGGCTCGAGCGCGATATCGGCGAGCGTGTAGCCGTCCAGCGCCGACAGGAAAGCGCCGATCGCATCGCCCAGCATGCCCGAAAGCCTGCATGTGCGGGTCAGGACACACTGGTTGCCGGTGGCGAAACATTCGACGACGGCAAAATCCGGTTCGGTCAGCCGGACGACGTCGCCGATGCGGATCGTCTCGGCGGGCCGGGCGAGCAGCAGCCCTCCCGACCGGCCGCGCAGCGCCTTGAGGAAGCCGCCGCGCGTCAGCGTGCTGGCGACCTTGTTGAGATGGGTCTTCGATACACCGAAGGCGCGCGAGGCCGCTTCGATGGTAAACGACGTCTCGCCGCTCGACGCGGCGAACATCAGCATGCGCAGGGCATAGTCGGAAAAGCTCGTCAGGCGCATGGCAGTGCTCCGCGCTTCGTCACGTCTGCGCCACAACCTGCCGCGATCACAGCGCGTCCTCGCCGATCGGCTGGATGTGTATCGCGTTCTCGCCGCGGTGAAAGGCGATCGCCAGGCGGAAGCTGTGGGCGATGCGAAGCGCGCGGTTGATGAACAATTGCGCGACCTCGGGCGGACAGAGCCGCCGGACGGTGGCGCGAAACAGGGTGAGCCAGCGGCGGAAATGGCGCTCGTCGAGACCCTCTATCGCCAGATGCGGCGGCAGCGGCCGGCCGTCATAGCGCGATGTGCGCAAAAGGGTTGCCGACCAGAAGTCGCACATCTTTTCAAGATGCGCCGGCCATTCGTCGGCGGCGATCTCCGCCGCGAAGACGGGTCCGAGCAGGTCGTCGCGGCGGATCTCGTCATAAAAGCCATGGACCACGGCGCGAACCATTTGCTCGTCCAGCATGTCGGGCAAGGGGATACCGTCGATGACGATGGTCCTGTCGATACGGCTTTCTTCGATCACGCCTGCCGGTTCCTTGTCTCTCATCGTGGGATCAAACCTGATCGTTAAAACATAGATTGTCAATCTATCTTTTAAACCGGACTTCCAGCCCATCGCGGGGCCGCCGATGTGGGCGATCAGGAGGTGTCGCAAACGGAACGGAATCTGGCCTCGCTAAAAGGGGACTCTGGCCCTCTGCCCGCTTATATGCTTGGCTCAGCGAAGAATTGCCGGATCATTGCCAGACTGGGGTCGAACATGCGCGCACAGCCGAAAGCCAGCCATTTCATCGACGGTGAATATGTCGAGGATACCGAAGGTGCCGTCATCGAGAGCCTTTATCCGGCGACGGGCGAGGTGATCGCCAAGCTGCATGCGGCGACGCCGTCAATTGTCGAGAAGGCCATCGCTTCGGCCAAACGGGCACAGAAGGAATGGGCGAAGTTTAGCCCGATGGCGCGCGGCCGGATTCTTAAGCGCGCCGCGGAGATCATGCGGGAGCGTAACCGCGCGCTTTCGGAACTCGAAACGCTCGACACCGGCAAGCCGATCCAGGAGACGATCGTCGCCGACCCGACCTCGGGCGCCGACGCCTTCGAATTCTTCGGCGGCATCGCGCCGACCGCGCTCAACGGCAGCCAGATTCCTCTGGGTGGCGACTGGGCCTATACCAAGCGCGTTCCGCTCGGCGTGGTCGTCGGCATCGGTGCGTGGAACTATCCGCAGCAGATCGCCTGCTGGAAGGGCGCGCCGGCGCTTGCCGCCGGCAATGCCATGGTATTCAAGCCGTCGGAAGTCACCCCGCTCGGGGCGCTCAAGATCGCCGAGATCCTGATCGAGGCGGGGCTGCCCAAGGGCGTGTTCAACGTCATCCAGGGCGACCGCGACACCGGGCCGCTGCTGGTTTCCCATCCCGACGTCGCCAAGGTCTCGCTCACCGGCTCGGTTCCGACCGGCCGCAAGGTGGCTGGCGCCGCCGCGGGCCTACTCAAGCACGTCACCATGGAACTCGGCGGCAAGTCGCCGCTGATCATCTTCGACGACGCCGATGTCGAAAGCGCGATCTCGGGCGCCATGCTCGCCAATTTCTACTCCACCGGCCAGGTATGCTCGAACGGCACGCGCGTCTTCGTGCACAAGGGGATCAAGGACAAGTTCCTCGCCCGGCTGAAAGAGCGCACCGAGGCGATCCTGATCGGCGACCCGCAGGACGAGGCAACCCAGATGGGACCGCTCGTCTCCTGGGCGCAGCGCGAGAAGGTGCTCGGCTATATCGCCAAGGGCAAGGCCGAGGGCGCCACCCTCGTCACTGGCGGCGGCATCCCCAACAATGTCTCGGGCGAGGGTTACTTTGTCCAGCCGACAGTGTTTGCCGACGTGAAGGACGACATGACCATCGCCCGCGAAGAAATCTTCGGGCCGGTGATGTGCGTGCTCGACTTCGACGACGAGGCGGACGTGATCGCGCGAGCGAACGCCAGTGAATTCGGCCTGGCCGGCGGTGTGTTCACCGCCGACATCACCCGCGCCCATCGGGTGGTCGACGAACTCGAAGCCGGGACGCTGTGGATCAACACCTACAATCTCTGCCCGGTCGAGATCCCGTTCGGCGGCTCGAAGCAGTCCGGCTTCGGACGGGAGAATTCAGCGGCGGCGCTGGAGCACTATACCGAGCTGAAAACGGTCTATGTCGGCATGGGCAAGTGCGAGGCGCCGTATTGATTTTCCTCTTCTCCCCCTCGGGGAGAAGAGGCCCGAAGGGCAGATGAGGGGGCGCTTGCGAGGCTTCGCCTCCCCCTCATCCGGCTGCCGCCACCTTCTCCCCGCTGGGGAGAAGAGGGACGACGGCCGGCGGTTCAACGACATCCTTCTCCCCCTCGGTGGGGGAGAAAGCAAAATCAACAGTTTAGCGCAGCTAAATGTTAGATTTTGCAAGTGAGGGGGGTACCTCTCACCTGCGACTTCTAGCACTTAGCTGAAGCTGAGATGCTGAAATCGCTTCCTCTCCCACAAGGGGAGAGGCGGCGCAGGGGGCTAGGACATGCAGCAGGCAGACTACATCATCATCGGCTCCGGCTCCGCCGGATCGGCCATGGCCTATCGCCTGTCGGAGGACGGCAAGCACACGGTGCTGGTGCTGGAGTATGGCGGATCGGATGTCGGGCCGTTCATCCAGATGCCGGCGGCGCTGGCCTGGCCGATGAGCATGAAGCGCTACAACTGGGGTTATCTCTCCGAGCCCGAGCCGAACCTCAACAACCGGCGCATCACCGCGCCGCGTGGCAAGGTGATCGGCGGATCGTCGTCGATCAACGGGCTCGTTTATGTGCGGGGACATGCCGAGGACTACAACCGCTGGGAAGAGCTCGGCGCGCGCGGCTGGGCCTATGCGGACGTTCTCCCTTATTTCAAGCGGATGGAGACCTCGAGCGGCGGCGAAGCCGGATGGCGCGGCACCGACGGGCCTCTGCATGTGCGGCGCGGGCCGGTCAACAATCCCCTCTTCCATGCCTTCATCAAGGCCGGCGAACAGGCCGGCTTCGAACTGACCGAGGACTATAACGGCTCCAAGCAGGAGGGCTTCGGCCTGATGGAGCAGACGATCTACAAGGGCCAGCGCTGGTCGGCGGCGAATGCCTATCTGAAACCCGCGCTGAAGCGGCCGAACGTCTCGCTCACCCGCTGCTTTGCCCGCCGCGTCATCATCGAAAACGGCCGCGCCGTCGGCGTGGAGATCGAGCGCAATGGCAAGGTCGAGGTGGTGCGCGCCAATCGCGAGGTGATCGTCTCGGCCTCGTCGTTCAATTCGCCGAAACTGCTGATGCTGTCGGGCATCGGGCCGGCGGCGCATCTGAAGGAGATGGGGATCGAGGTCGTCGCCGACCGTCCCGGCGTCGGCGCCAATCTGCAGGACCACATGGAATTCTATTTCCAGCAGGTCTCGACCAAACCGGTGTCGCTCTATTCCTGGCTGCCGTGGTTCTGGCAGGGGGTGGCGGGCGCGCAATGGCTGCTGTCCAAGGGCGGGCTTGGCGCCTCCAACCAGTTCGAGGCCTGCGCCTTCCTGCGCTCCGCGGCCGGGCTGAAGCAACCGGACATCCAGTATCACTTCCTGCCGGTCGCCATCTCCTATGATGGCAAGGCGGCGGCCAAGAGCCACGGCTTCCAGGTGCATGTCGGCTACAACCTGTCGAAGTCGCGCGGCGCAGTCACCCTGCGCTCGCCCGACCCGATGGCCGATCCGGTGATCCGCTTCAACTATATGAGCCATCCGGAAGATTGGGAGAAGTTCCGCCACTGCGTGCGGCTGACCCGCGAGATCTTTGGCCAGCAGGCCTTCGACCAGTTCCGCGGGCCCGAGATCCAGCCGGGCGAGCATGTGCGAACGGATGAGCAGATCGACGCCTTCCTGCGCGAACACCTGGAAAGCGCCTACCATCCCTGCGGCACGAACAAGATGGGTCGCGCCGACGACCCCATGGCCGTGGTCGATCCGGAATGCCGGGTGATCGGCGTCGAGGGGCTCAGGGTGGCCGACAGCTCGATCTTCCCGCACGTGACCTACGGCAACCTCAACGGCCCGTCGATCATGACCGGCGAGAAGGCCGCCGACCACATCCTCGGCAAACAGCCCCTGCCCCGCTCCAACCAGGAGCCTTGGGTCAATCCGCGCTGGGAGACCAGCGACCGGTAAGGATCAGTGGTAGTCATCCTCGCGCTGGTGGCGGATCGCGAGGATGGTGACCGTCTCGGCATCCTCGATTTCATAGAGAACAACGTAACCCGAATTTCCGAAAGGAACCAGCAACTCGCGGGTCATGATCGTCTCGTCATCGACCACGACTTTTCGTCCGATGAACGGAAAATCCTCCAATACCGAAAGCGCCTTGGAAACGGCGTCGTAGGCCCCATCCGCCAGACGCGGGTCCGTTTCGGTCAAATGGTCATAAAACCGCTCGATGTCGATGAAGAAAGGTTCGGTGAACAGGAGCTTGCGGCTCATCCGGCTTTCGCGGCTTTCGCCTTCGCCTTCTCAAGCTTCTCTCGCATCATCCCGAGGACATCTTCCTTCGTGTAATAGATGCCCGTCTTCTTTCCATGCTCCCGGGCCGCCAGTCCCCTGGCAATAAATTCGGCCTGGGTCTTGCGGGAATGGATTTGCGCCTTCACGGCATTCTCAACGAAGGCGGAAAGGCTTTCGCCCTCCTCGAGCACGCTTTCGGCGGCGGCCCGCAATTCGGGATCGACGCGGAGAGAGGGAAGCGTTGCGGTCTTCATGGAAACCTCCTGCGTTGCAAATGCGATGCATCGTACCGCCGCGTATGGACGTGGTCAACTTCGCCGCGGACGTTGCTTTGAAACCGACCCAGAACTCCTCCATCTGGCGTGCCAATCAGCGTCGGTTCCGTCGCCTCAGAGCTGATAGGGCATGCGCATTCCCGGATTATCCGGCGGAAAGTCCTTGCTGTTGCGCGTGACCAGGATCGCCCCGCGACTGTCGGCGCTCGCCCAGATGATCGCATCTGGCAATTTGATGCGGTGCGTGCGTCGCAGTTCGACCGCCCTCTCCGCCACCGCCTCGTCAAGCTGGATCACCTCGAAACCGGACAGAAACGACCTTGTCGCCTCGGCGAGCAGCGCCGGCGCGCCGACCATGACTTCCATCCAGGTGACGATGCTGATCGCCCTCTCCTCATAGAGGCCGAGCTCTTCCTTCGCCTGCGGGATGCCGTTCAGATAGTCGATCAGGATATTGGTATCGAACAGCGCCGCTACCATTCTTCCCGCAGTGCCTTCTGGTAGGCCAAGCCATCGACACCCGCCTCGCCCCACAGACCAAAGGCGGCCTGCTCCTCCGGATGCTGTTTCTTGGCCAGGAGGTCGCTGACCGCCTCACGGATCAGGGACGCACGCGAAACACGTTGGCGCCGCGCGATCCGGTCCAGTGCGGTCAGGACCTTGTCATCAATGTCCACGAGCGTGCGCATGGCGAAACGTCCAATCTGATATCGCACCATGATATACATTCGATGCGGCCCGTTTTAAAGCCCGCCGCCCACCGTCATGAAAATCGAATCCGTACCTTCACTGCCCGAACAGCTTCCACCGCGTCGGGCGGAAGCGGATGTCAGCGCCGACGGCGACGGGGGCGTCGAGGGGGACTTCGATCTCGAGATGGTAGGGCTCATGGCCGTTGTTGGCGACGTCGATTTCGGCGATGCGCGTACCCGCGAGGCGGCGGCAGGCGGTGACCTTGCCATAGAGCGAGTGGCTGTCGGTGGTCACCACGACGTCCTGCGGGCGGAAAAACAGCTCGCCCGGCCCTTGGCCGTTCTCGGTAGTGCCGATCGGCTCGCCCTGGAACAGCACCGTCTTGTCGCGGACCGTCACGGGCACATGCGAGGACTCGCCGATGAAGGAGAAGACGAAGGGCGAATTGGGCGTGTCGTAGACATCGTCGGCGGTACCGACCTGTTCGACCTTGCCCTGGCTCATGACGACGACACGGTCGGCAAGCTCGAGCGCCTCTTCCTGGTCGTGGGTGACGAAGAAGGTGGTGTGGCCGGTGCGGTCGTGGAATTCCTTCAACCAGCGGCGCAGTTCCTTGCGCACCTTGGCATCGAGCGCGCCGAAGGGCTCGTCGAGCAGCAGCACGGTCGGCTCGATAGCCATGGCCCGGGCGAGCGCCACGCGCTGGCGCTGGCCGCCCGAGAGCTGCGCCGGATAGCGCTTCTCGAGGCCCGACAGATGCACCATGTCGAGCAGGTCGGAGACACGTTTGCGGATTTCATGGGCGGGCGGGCGGTTGGCCTTGGGGCGCACTTTCAGGCCGAAGGCGATGTTTTCTGCGACGGTCATGTGGCGGAACAGCGCATAGTGCTGGAAGACGAAACCAATATGCCGTTCCTGCACGCTCTTTGCCGAGGCATCCTCCTCGCCGAAGAAAATCTTGCCGGCGGTCGGCTGTTCGAGCCCGGCGATCAGGCGCAGAAGCGTCGTCTTGCCGGAGCCGGACGGGCCGAGCAGCGCGATCAGCTCGCCGGAGCGGATATCAAGCGACAGGTCGTAGAGTGCCGGAAACTGGCCGAACTCCTTGCGGATATTGGTGATCGTGACATCCATCGGAGGACCTTTCAGTGTTTGCGGCTGCCGGCGATCGCGTGGCCGTAGCGAAGTTCCAGAACGGTCTTCAGCGCCAGCGTCACGAGGGCAAGGAGAGCAAGGAGCGTCGAGACGGCGAAGGCCGCGACGAAGTTGTATTCGTTGTAGAGGACCTCGACATGCAGCGGCATGGTTTCGGTGAGCCCCCGCACATGGCCGGACACCACCGAGACGGCGCCGAACTCGCCCATGGCGCGGGCGTTGCAAAGCAGCACGCCATAGAGCAGGCCCCATTTGATGTTGGGAAGCGTCACGTACCAGAAGGTCTGCCAGCCGCTGGCGCCGAGCGAGAGCGCCGCCTCCTCGTCGCCGGTGCCCTGTTCCTGCATCAGCGGGATCAGTTCGCGCGCGACGAAGGGGAAGGTGACGAAGACGGTGGCGAGCACGATACCGGGTACGGCAAACAGGATCTCGATGCCGTAGCTCTTGAGGAACGGCCCAAGCACGCTCTGCGAGCCGAACAGCAGCACATAGACCAGACCGGAGATGACCGGCGAGATCGAGAACGGCAGGTCGATCAGGGTGATCAGGAAGGTCTTGCCCTTGAATTCGAACTTGGCGATCGCCCAGGCGGCGGCCACGCCGAAGACCAGGTTGAGCGGCACGGCGATCGCCGCGACCGTCAGGGTCAACTGGATCGCCGAGAGCGTATCCGGATCGCCGAGTGCCTCGAAGAATGCGGGAACGCCCTCGCGGAAGGCTTCGATGAAGACCAGGACGAGCGGCAGCAGCAGGACAAACGCCATGAAGGCGAGCGCCACTGCCATCAGCGACAGCCGCGCGAGCGGGCTTTCGGTCGAGGCGTCGCGGAAACGGGGCTTGGCCATGGAGGCGGATTTAGCGGACATTGGCGTATCTCCTCCGGCTCCACATCTGCAGAAGGTTGATGAACAGCAGCATGGCGAACGAGATCAGCAGCATGATGCAGGCGATCGCGGTGGCGCCGGCATAGTTGAACTCTTCCAGCCGGATGACGATCAGCAGCGGCGCGATCTCCGAGACGTAAGGGATGTTGCCGGCGATGAAGATGACCGAGCCGTATTCGCCGACGCCGCGGGCAAAGGCGAGCGCGAAACCGGTGAGGATCGCAGGCGTCAGCGCCGGAAGGACGACCATGCGCAGCGTCTGGAACCGGGTGGCGCCGAGCGTGGCCGACGCCTCCTCGACCTCGCGGTCGAGCTCTTCCATCACCGGCTGGACTGTGCGCACGACGAAGGGCAGGCCGACGAAGACGAGCGCCACGACAATGCCGACCGGGGTAAAGGCGATCTTGATGCCGAGCGGCGCAAGCAGCGAGCCGACCCAACCGTTCGGCGCATAGAGCGCCGCAAGCGAGATGCCGGCGACGGCGGTCGGCAGGGCGAAGGGCAGATCGACCACGGCATCGAGCAGGCGGCGCCCAGGAAAGTCGTAGCGCACCAGCACCCAGGCGACGATGACACCGAACACGGCATTGATGGCGCCGGCTGCCAGCGCCGAGCCGAAGCTTACCTTCAGGGCAAGCATGGTGCGCTCGTCGGCGGCGATGGCAAAGAACTCCGCCCAGCCAAGCGAGGCCGAACGCCAGACCAGACCCACCAGCGGGATGAGGATGATCGCCGTCAGGTAGAAGATCGTATAGCCAAGCGTCAGACCGAAGCCCGGCAGGATGCTCGGCTGGCGCCAGTTCTTCATCATCTGTCCCGTCGTCATTGCCTTGGGCCCACCCGCATAATGCCTTGAATACCGCCTGCCACAAGCCCCGGACTATTACTGAGGTCGGGGGGGGCTTCATCGACCGATCGACGATCGATTACCGAGCCGGCCTGTAGATCTGGTCGAAAATGCCGCCATCGGCGAAGTGGGCGGGCTGCACCTTGGCCCAGCCGCCGAAAATCGGATCGTCGATCGTGACGAGATCAACCTTGGCGAATTTGGCCAGGTCTTCCGCCGCCACGAGTTCGGGTCTGGACGGACGGTAGAAGTGCTTCACCGCGATCTTCTGGCCTTCCTCGGAATAGAGATATTGCAGATAGGCCTCGGCGACCTTGCGGGTTCCCTTGGCATCGACATTGCCGTCGACCACGGCAACCGGCGGTTCGGCGAGGATCGACTGCGGCGGGGCGACGATCTCGACGGCGCTGTCGCCGAACTGCTCCAGCGCAAGATAGGCTTCATTCTCCCAGGACAGCAGCACGTCGCCGATCTGGCGCTGGGCAAAGGTCGTCAAGGCGCCCCGTGCACCGGTATCGAGCACGGGCGCGCGCTTGAATAGTTCGGCGATGTACTCGCGGATTTTCGCCTCATCGCCACCATATTGCTTGTGGGCCCAGGCCCAGGCGGCCAGATAATTCCACCGGGCACCGCCGGAGGTTTTCGGGTTGGGGGTGACGATCTGCACGTCGCCCTTCACCAGGTCGCCCCAATCGTGGATGCCCTTGGGATTGCCCTTGCGCACCAGGAAGACGATGGTCGAGGTAAAGGGCGAAGAGTTGTTATCCAGACGGCCGCGCCAGTCCCTGGCAATCTTTCCGGTCTTTTCAGCAATGGCGTCGATGTCGCCTTCGAGCGCCAGGGTCACCACGTCGGCGTCGAGGCCGTCGATCACGGAACGGGCCTGCTTGCCGGAACCGCCGTGGGACTGACGGATGGCCACGTCCTCGCCGTTCTCGGCCTGCCAGTGCTTGGCGAAGGCTGCATTGTACTCCTTGTAGAGTTCCCGGGTGGGGTCATAGGAGACATTCAACAGGCGGGTGTCGGCATGAGCCGAGACGACGAGACCTGTGGACAGCGACAGCCCGACAAGGAACCTGCCCAACTGTTTCGTGAAGCTGTTCATCGCAACCTGTCCTTTCCCCGTTTCCTCACGTTAAGACTACCGGTCAGGTCGTGTTAGTCAACGCGAGCGGAAAAATAGCAAAACAGTACCCTGAGCCGCACGGCGAGGGAAAATGCGGGACGGTGCCCGGCGCAAGAATGCAGGTAATTTCGTTCGCCAAACCGCGATGTCACAGAAAAGTCACGTTTGCGAAAACCACCGCCCACAGGTGCCGGAGCGATACATTTCCGCTCCCGGCGGCAGATCTACACCGTTTCCTCGACGGCAATCCGAGCCGGATGCCCGTTGAGAGCATCGGCGATCGTCGTGGAGAACAGCACGGCGCGGGTCTCGTCGGCGACACGGGCAAAGACATGGCGGACCTCGCACTCGCTTTCGCCATTGCAGTCCTCGCAGCGGCGATAGGCCGTGAGCGACAGGCAGGGCAGCGGCGCGATCGGCCCGTCGATCAGCCGCAGCACTTCACCATAGGTGATCTCGGCTGCTTGCCTCAGCAAAAGATAGCCGCCCTGCTTGCCGCGGCGGCTGGTGACCAGGCCGTTGCGCTTCAGGTCCAGCAGGATCTGCTCGAGGAACTTCTTCGGGATGTTCTGCCGGTCGGCAATGTCGGAAATCTGCAAGGGCTCGCCGGCCTCGGCGCGCGCCAGGGCCGAAAGCGCTCGCAAGGCGTATTTGGCTTTTTGCGAAATCATCGAAGAACCGATTGCTGGCCGATGCGGTCGCCCGACCGCCTGTTTCGCAGCGTTTAGCCCAATTCGCATGGAAAAACAAACCGGCGCCGGCACGCCTGGCGACAGACGAGGAAGCGGGCGCCGCGGCGGCTTTTCTTCCGAAAGCGCCAGTGAGAGAGATATTTGCTCGCCCCTCCGGTTGTTTGGGAATGGCTGTTTCTCGTCCTGCCGGGATTTTGTTGCGATACTTTCACACAGCTCAGCTAGCAGGATCGACACATGACCTCCCAAGACCATGAGATGCGTGCGCAACGGCTCGATGCCGAACTGGCCGGCCTCGACCTTCCCGGTCGGCTGGCCCTCATCGCCGCGTTCGGCGGCCGCGCCGTGTTCACCACCAGCCTCGGCATCGAGGACCAGGTGATCACCGCCGCGATCGGCCTGGCGCGGCTGCCGGTCGAGATCTCGACGCTGGAAACCGGCCGGCTGTTCAAGGAAACCGCGGATCTGATCGGCGAAACCGAAGAGCGCTTCGACATTTCGATCAAGCGCTTCCATCCCGAACAGGACGACATCGACGCCTATGCGGCAAAATATGGCCTGAACGGCTTCTATGAGAGCGTCGAGGCGCGCCATGCCTGCTGTCACGTGCGCAAGCTGGTGCCGCTCGCCAAGGCGCTTTCGGGCGCCACGATCTGGATCACCGGCCTTCGGCGCGGCCAGTCGGGTAACCGTGCAGCCACCCCCTTTGCCGAATACGACGCCGAGCGCGATCTCATCAAGGTGAACCCGCTGGCCGACTGGTCGCTCGAAGACATCAATGCCTATGTCGAGACCGAGGCGGTGCCCACCAATCCCCTGCACAGGAAAGGCTATCCCTCGATCGGCTGCGAGCCGTGCACAAGGGCCATCAAGCCCGGCGAGCCAGAGCGCGCCGGCCGCTGGTGGTGGGAGAATGACGAGAAACGCGAATGCGGCCTGCACGTGCCGGAAGCGGCAGCGACGCTGCTGGAACCCACGCCGGCCTGATTTTAGCGGCCTTTGCCCCTCACCCTGACCCTCTCCCCGTGAACGGGGAGAGGGGACGGAGACGGCGCAGCAAGTCCCTTCTCCCCGCCTGCGGGGAGAAGGTGGCGGCAGCCGGATGAGGGGAAAGGCCCAAGACTTACAGTCGGATGTGATTCCGATCCAAGGACAAGAGACAATGCATCATTCGGAATTCGACCCCCATTCCAAGGACCAGCCGGCCAAGCCACCGCTCGATCCGCATCTGAAGGCGCTGGAGAACGAGGCGATCCACATCTTCCGCGAGGTGGCCGCTGAATTCGAGAAGCCGGTCATGCTCTATTCGATCGGCAAGGATTCCTCCGTGCTGCTGCACCTGGCGCGCAAGGCCTTCTATCCCGGCCGGGTGCCCTTCCCGCTCCTGCACGTGAACACCGGCTGGAAGTTCGCCGAGATGATCGCCTTTCGCGACGAGATCGTCGAACGCTACGATCTCGACCTGATCGAGCACATCAACCCGCGCGGTGCTGCCGAAGGCGTCACCCCGTTCAGCCATGGCTCGGCGCTCTATACCGACATCATGAAGACGGAAGGCCTGCGCCAGGCGCTCGACGCCGGCCAGTTCGACGCCGCCTTCGGCGGTGCGCGCCGCGACGAGGAAGCGAGCCGCGCCAAGGAGCGCATCTACTCCTTCCGCACGCCCGACCATCGCTGGGACCCGCGCAACCAGCGTCCCGAGCTGTGGAACATCTATAACGGCCAGATCCGCCGCGGCGAGAGCGTGCGCGCCTTCCCGCTGTCCAACTGGACCGAGGTCGACATCTGGCGCTACATCCAGGCCGAGGACATTCCGCTCGTGCCGCTCTACTACGCCAAGAAGCGGCCTTACGTGGAGCGCGACGGCATGATGATCCTCGCCGAGGATCCGCGCCTCGAACTGCTGCCCGGAGAGGTCAAGCAGGAAGGCATGATCCGCTTCCGCACGCTCGGCTGTTTCCCGCTTACCGGCGCCATCCGCAGCCACGCGACGACGCTGGAGGAGGTGATCGCCGAGCTTGAAATCGCCACCGTCTCCGAGCGCCAGGGCCGGGCCATCGACCGCGACCAGTCGGGATCGATGGAGAAGAAGAAACGCGAAGGATATTTCTGAGATGACCGCCGCCATTACCGCCCTCGCCGCCGAGCTTCCGGACGTCCTTCCGGCCTTCGTGACCCGCGATTCACGTCCGCTGCGGCTCATCACCTGCGGCTCGGTGGACGACGGCAAGTCGACGCTGATCGGACGCCTGCTGTGGGACACCAAAGCGGTCAAGGAAGACCAGGCCGCAACGCTCCACCGCGATTCGGGCAAGCAGAACGATCTCGGCCTGCCCGACTTCGCGCTGCTGCTCGACGGCCTTCAGGCCGAGCGCGAACAGGGCATCACCATCGACGTCGCCTATCGCTATTTCGCCTCGGACAAGCGCTCCTTCATCGTCGCAGACACGCCCGGCCACGAGCAGTATACCCGCAACATGGCGACCGGCGCCTCGACCGCCGATCTCTCCATCCTGCTGGTCGATGCGCGTACCGGCCTTTTGGAGCAGACCCGCCGTCACGCGACCATCGCCTCGCTGATGGGCATCAAGCAGTTCGTGCTGGCGGTCAACAAGTTCGACCTCGTCGGGTACGACCGCGCCGTCTTCGACCGGATTGCCCATGATTTCAGGGAACTGGCGTTGACGCTCGGCGTGCGCCAGGTCACCGCCATTCCGATGTCGGCGCTGAAGGGCGAGAACGTCGTCTATTCCGGCGCGGCCGTCATGCCGTGGTATGACGGCCCGACGCTGGTCGAGGCGCTGGAACTCGCCACGCTGCGGTCTGCCCAGACCACGGGCTTCCGCCTGCCGGTGCAGCGCGTCTGCCGCCCGGGCGAGAGCTTCCGCGGCTATCAGGGCACGGTCGCCGGCGGCGCGGTGAAGCCGGGCGACGGCGTGGTGATCCTACCGTCGGGCCAGATCGCCAATGTCAAGCAGATCGTCACCTTCGACCTGGTGCGCAATGCCGCGGTCGCCGGCGACGCCATCACGCTGGTGCTCGACCGACAGGTCGACGTGTCGCGCGGCGACATGATCGTCTCGCTCGACAGCCAGCCGCAGTCGGGCCTGTCCTTCGATGCGCATCTGGTCGCGCTGCAGCCGGACGGCATCCAGCCGGGCAAGCGCTACTGGCTGAAGTCGGGTTCGCGCCGCCAGCGCGTGCAGGTCAATCCGGTCTCCCAGCTCGACCTCAAGTCGGGCAAGTGGAACCCGGCCGAGGCGCTCGCCATGAACGCCATCGGCAAGGTGCACCTCGCCTTCGACGAAGCGGCCATCTTCGATCCTTACGAGCAGAACCGCTCGACCGGCGCCTTCATCCTGATCGATCCGGACACCAACAACACGGTGGCCGGCGGCATGATCACCGCCAAACGGGCCGATCTGGGCGGGCTCAACGCCAATGACGGCCGGGTGATCCTGTCGCTGCCGGCCGATCTCGCCGAACAGATCATGGCGACCGAACTGCTCGCCAGCCGCCGCGACGAGGTGGAAACCCGCCGCGTCACCAATGCCGCCGCCCGCGACCTGTTCGACGGCATCGACGGCTGAAACGACGTTCTCCCCGGACGCCAGGCGTCCCGCATGCCCGTTCCCTCACCCGGAGCGGGCTTTTTTTCATTCGGAGAGGTGAGATCAGGCCTTGCCGTCGCGGCGGACCGGGGCGCCGCGGGCAATATTCAACTCCTCGCGCATCACCCGGCCGCCATCGTCGAGAACGGCGCGCCAGATGCGATTGCCGATGCGCAGGCTCAATCGGCTGGTGCCGGCATGCTCGCCCTCGCCCTTCTCGACCGTGCTCTTCACCAGCCCCTGCTCCTGCTGGCGGCGAAAATCCTGGGGTGCCAGGCCGAAGCGCTGGGCAAGCTCGGCCGGGTCGAGGATGAAGTCGCCATTGCCGTCGCGTTCGATCCGCATCCGCTTCTCCTTCGCGTTCATCCGTTTCAACCGACCGCGAGCATCGGCCTATCGAGCGCAGGTTTCAAGTCCTGCCCCTCCCCGAGGGCCAGGGCCCGTGAAACGGCGGAGAGCAGATCGGTTTGCGAGATCAGCCCTTCGATCCGTTCGTCCTCGTCGATGATGACCACGGCATGGGCCTTACCGTCGGTCAGAAGCGGCAGGAGCGCCAATGCCGGATCATGCGGCAAGGCGGTTGCAGCCCGCGAGATATTCGCTCCGATCGCACCGTCGGCACCGATCAGCTCGCGAAGACCGACGGTACCAAGCAGCCGGCCTTCGGCATCGGTGACCGGCAGCGTGCGGATATTGTGCCGCAACAGAAGCGCCCGCACCGTCTCCGGCGTATCGTTCTCACTGACCCGGATGACATCGCGCGACATGATGTCGGCGCAGGACAGAGGGCCATGCCGGCGGATGGTGGCCTGCAGTTCCACCTGCATCAGCAATTGCTTGAGATCGCCGCGGTCGATGTCGAAGGTCTCGTGCATGGCCGCAAGGGCCGCCTCGATATCGGCCTCGCTGAAGCCCGCTCGCAATTGCGGGGGAAGGTCGCGCGTCTGATGGAGATTGGCGGCATCGGGCGGGCCAAGGTGCGGATAGGCGCGGCGCGACAGCTTGTGCGCGACGATGCCGAGCGTGACCAGGATGGCCGAGTTGAGGCCGACCGGGACGATGGGAAAGAGCAGCCCCCAGTCGGCGATCGCCTGCCCGCCGAGCACGGTCATCATTGCGACCGCCCCGCCCGGCGGGTGAAGGCAGCGCGTGAGCGACATCGCGGCGATCGCCAGCGAGACGGCAAGGCCAATGGCAAGGGCCGGTTCATGGATGAAATGTGCCACGACCAGGCCGGAAAGCGCCGAAAGAGAATTGCCGCCGATGATCGACCAGGGCTGGGCGAGCGGGCTGGCGGGAACGACGAAAAGAAGGACGGCGGACGCGCCGATCGGCGCGACGATCAACGGCAGATGCGGATCGGGACCGAGCAGCAGGCCGCAGAGGAAGCCGGTCAGGGCCGTCGCGACCAGCGCACCGAGGCAACCGATGAGCCGTTCCGTGAGCGTCGCCCCGGCAAGAATCGGGTTGAACAATTGCCTGAGGGCAGCCCTTGCCGAACGGCGGGCGGGATCGCTGGTGGTCATCGAAGTGCTTTGTCCCGGAATTCTGGCAGCGTTGGCAGGAAACAGGTCCCCCCCTTATTGGCCAGATCGGCTTCTTGTTAAAGGTAGGAAGTTGCGCAATTGCTCCCTGCACCGGAATGTTTCTTCAGGCGCGTCCGCTACTGCCGATCACCGTGCCGGGCGCGGAGCGCCCTCGCCGGCAGCCGCTCTCCATGGCCCTCTTCATTCCTGGGATATGAGCGATCCAGCCCTCAGAGGCGGTGCGAAGAGGACGACAATTTGCCAATCTGGAAAAGACACGGGCCTTGAAACGAAAAAAGCCCGCAATCGCGGGCTTTTCTAGCTGGTCGGAGTGGAGTGATTCGAACACTCGACCCCCACGTCCCGAACGTGGTGCGCTACCAGACTGCGCTACACTCCGTGCCAGCGGCGCCTCTATAGACCAGCGTTTTTTCTTGCACAAGCGGTGATTTGAAGATTTCCTGCGGAAGACGAAAATTTCATGACGGATGCCGGCGCGTCCTCTCCGCCCAAGAGGGCGGGAACACCTGAAAATGTGGCGGAACGTGGCCCCTTGGCATCATTGGCGAAAAATACGCGGTACAGCCAGAAGAGGCGATTTTCATCCACCCGGATTGCGGCTAAAGCCGGCATTGCGAAACGGCGCCGATGGGCGGAGAATCAGGGGCTCCGGGCGGCCGTCTTCGCCGACATGAGCTCAAGGGACAGAGAAATGAATTTCCGCGTGATCACCATGGCCGGCCTTGCGCTGGCGCTTGCCGCTTGCACCACTACGGGTGTCGCCACGAACCCGATCGAAGCGCGCTGGAACGGCCAGCAGGCCGGCGCCTTCTTCGCCAAGTTCGGCCCGCCGATTACCGATGTCGAGACCGGTGGCACGACGCTCTACACCTGGCGCGGCGGTTACAAGACCCGCGCCGTGCCGGCCGTCTACGAGGATCTCGGCAATGGCAAGAAGGGCAAGCTCCTGAAGCCGGCGCGCTCCGAATATCTGCGCTGCGAAGTGCAACTGACGGTGTCGCCCGACTACGTGATCCGCGGTGTGCGCACCGTCGTCGACAAGCGCACGGACGGCAAGAGCTATTGCGAGGAATTCCTCGCCGGCGAATGATCGATCGCCGCCAGTCGTTCGTGACAGACAAAAGCGCCCGCGGATCGTTCCCGGGCGCTTTTTCGTCGTCGCTGCCTGCGGGGTGACGTCAGAGCAGCAGGTCGAGGAAGCGCTCGGTGCCGGAATTGGCGATCTGCAGCGCCTGGATGCCGAGCTGTTCCTGGGTCTGCAGCGCCTTCAGCCGCGTCGCTTCGGCGTTGAGGTCGGCATCGACCATCTTGCCGACGCCGGTTTCGATCGAATCCTGCAGGTCCTTAGTGAATTCCGACTGCAGCTCGATGCGCGTGCTGATCGCGCCGAGCGATGTCGCCACCTCGATGGTGCGTTCCGCCATGGCATCGACGACGCTGATCATTTCCTCGATCTCGGCGTCGGTCGTCGCGTCCGAAAGGGCGATCTCGTCATAGGCGCCGCCGTTCTCACCGTTGAACAGCACCCAGGTCTTGGAGGTGCCGAGTTCGGTGGCGAAACCCGAGCCGGTCAGGATGCCGCTGTCGCCCGACAGGTCGTCGACGAGGAAGTTGACGTCGGATGTGCCGGCCGTCCCGGCAATCTCGTAAGTTATGCTCGTCACCGTCACACCGCCATCCGCATCACGCCGGAAGGAGCCGACGAGCTCGCGATCGACGTCGTCGGCGAGGTCGGTGCGCTTCAGCCAGTTCTGTTCGGAAAAGCTCGACGCACTGGCGATGGTCTTCAGCTGATCCTTCAGCTGGTCGAGATCGGTGTTGACCTTGTCCCGGTCCACCCCCGGCTCGCGCGCCAGAACCAGCAGTTTCTTGATTTCGACCAGCGTGTCGGTGGCGGCGGAAAAGCCGTTATTGGCGCTGTCGACAATGCCGCTCGCCAAACCGAGCGCATCCTCGACGGCTGACAGCATCTTGTTGTCGGAGCGCATGGTCGTGGCGATCGACCAGTAGGCGGCATTGTCTGCCGCCGTGGCAACCCGCTGACCGGAGGACATCCGGCCAATGGTGGCGTCGCGATCGCCCGTCGTCGACCGGAGAACGTCGAGCGCAAGAATAGCGCCGTTATTCGTGTTAAAACTCAGCATACAACACCTACGCAATACCGTTCGTCCGAAGAGGGCGTCGTGGATGACGCCCTCTCGAAAGAAACTCAGAACAAACACGCCTCACGAACGCACTACCGACTGGAAGCCATGTGTTTATACATGCGTTAGGGTTAACGCATGCCTTACGCGCTCCGGTATTTATGGTTAATATTCAGTGTATTACACGAGGTTAGCCAAAACCTCCAACAAAGGCGGGATGGTCGGTGGACGCGGCCGGGCAGGAACCAGGCGCGCCTATGCGCGCCCTCTTGACTTCGTTCCCTCTTTGTTCCATCCGATACTCATGGCCGTCAGCATCGACACCCTTGGAAAGGCAACCCGCCACAACATGCTCGTGGTGGCAACCTGCCGGCATTGCGAGCGCCAGGCGCGCTTCCTGGCGAGCGATCTCGCCGGCTTCTACGGCCATGGGCGCGACCCGCGCACCCTGCCCTTCCGCTGCAAGGCCTGCGACCGGCGCGACTGCCGGGTGACGCTGATGGACTGGCCGTTCGACCGCACGCCTGAGACCATCGTCTGGCGGCCGGTGAAGGTGCGAGGATAAATGGCGGGACGGCCGGGCGGGTATCCTGGTTGCCACAGTGATGCGCAATTGTCTCTTCGTAATCCATAATAGAATTGCCCTATCATCAGATTCCGTCATCAGTTTTTCTATTTGATGAATATTCGAACTGTACTCCACTACCGATTGCGAAATACCGCCATGACGATATGATGACTTCGCAGTCATTCGTCATTCAAGAGGGGAAGCGCGATGGCGACCGTCAGTTATTTCTTTCCGGGTGGAATCTATCCGTTCGGCCTGGATTACAATCCTTCGTTTGACGATCTTCTGGGCGATGGAGGCAATGCGACGCAGGTCGGAAGCGTGACTGCGACCTCCGTCCGATACAGGCTCGACAACGGCCTCTATGTGAGGCTTGTCGGGACAGGCTTCACCGCCGTCGGCGGCGAGCTTGGCGAGACGGGCACCATTACCAGCCTGCAGATTCTCGACACCAACGGAACGACCGTCCTGCGGACGATGAGCCTGAGCCTGGCGACCGCACTGTTCCTCGATGGCTACGACGCTTTCGACGGATACAGGTTGGGCCAGTGGCTGCTGCGCGGGAACGACACCCTGAACGGGTCATCCGGCTCCGACGACATGTACGGCTACGGGGGCAATGACACCATCAACGGCAGCGGCGGCGACGACTATATCGACGGCGGGGCGGGGCGAGACGTATTGAACGGCGGCGCCGGTTTCGACCAGTTGAGCTTTTCGCGCGCTTATCAGGATCCCAACGCCGTGCGCGGCATCGTCCTCAACGCAGCGGCCGGGACTGTCACCGACGCCTATGGCAACGCCGAAACCTTCACCAGTTTCGAGTCCTTCCGCGGCACCCAGTTCGCCGACACGATGACCGGGTCCGCCGCCAACGAGCAATTCATGGGGCTGGGTGGCCGTGACCGGATCAACGGCGGCGGCGGGTTCGACGAGGTTCGCTTCCATCGTGACGTCAATCACGGCGGGCGGGCTGGCGTCACCGTCGATTTGACCGCCGGCACGGCGATCGACGGTTTCGGACGGACCGACACGCTGATCAGCATCGAAGCGGTGCGCGGCACCCAATATGTCGACCGCCTGACGGGCAGCGCCGTGGCAAACCGACTTCGCGGGGAAGGCGGCAATGACATTCTCGACGGCCGGGCCGGCAACGACGAGTTGAACGGCGGGACGGGAAACGATCGGCTTCTGGGCGGGACCGGCAATGACACGCTGATCGGCGGCACCGGCCGAGATGTCTTCGTCTTCAATTCGGCGCCGAACGCCACGACCAATGTCGATACGATCATCGATTTCAACGTGGCCGACGACACGATCTGGCTGGAGAACGCGATCTTCACGGCACTCACCGCAACCGGAGCGCTTGCCTCGACAGCCTTCGTCGCCAATGCGAGCGGGCTGGCGGCGGATGCCAGCGACCGGGTGATCTACGAAACGGACACCGGCATGCTGTATTACGACAGCAATGGCAATGCCGCCGGCGGGCGCGTCCTGATCGCCGATCTCAACGCGGGGCTCGCGCTCACCTCCCTGGACTTCTCGGTGATTTGAGCGACACCCCTACCTGTACGCGAGACCACGGCCCGACAGGCCGTGGCCGGCCCATCGGTCCTGCGCGGTTCCGCCTGCGAGCGCCGGCGCGTCTTGCTTTGCCTGCGGGCGCGGGTCAGACCTTAGGATCGGCGCCTTACTCGCCCGAGATCGGCTTTCTTCCGCGGATCCGCACGGCCAGACCAAAGCCGATCCTGCTGACGAACATCGTCAGGACGAAGGCAATCGGCCAGGCCATGGCAAACTGCCGAGGCCAGACATGGAGCCATTCGGCGGTAGGGCCCAAGGCGATCAACGACATGATCCCGGACATGGAGAAAGCCATCATGAAGGTCATAAAGATCTGGGCGAGCAGCAGGGTTTTCTTGTCGAGCATAAGGGTCTCACTGTCTAAGGGTCGAGCGTGACAGGAGCCAAAACCCGTCACGGCACCACCCTGGATTAGGATTGGTGCCGTGGGTTCGCGAGATGCGACTTTATCCCGCAAGGCGGGGGCCGGAATAACCAAACCGGCCTCAAATTTTTTCGGCAGCGCCTGAATAAAGCAGACGGCCACGAAGTCAAGTTCGGCCTGCGGCACTCGCTTTCTGCACTTGTCCAATCGGCAAGCGCATGGAAAACTGAGCCGACATCAAGGAAGGACAAGCATGAAGCACATCACCGGCGCCGGCCTCGTCTTCAGGGCTCTCTTCCTTGCCGCTCTCGCCTCGCCCGCCATGGCGGCGCTTTCCGGCTTTTACGACAGCGCGGAAAAGATCACGACGATCCTCTCCAGCAGCCTGGTGGCGGATGCCGTCGGCCAGGCGCCGGTCGGGTCGATTGTCAACACCGGCACGCGCGGGGACGGAGCCAGCGAATGGCAGCTCCGCACCCAGGAATGCGATCTCACGGTCTATCTGATCCCGGTCTTGCCCGAGGGACCGGGCAAGACGACGTACAGGCTGGATATTCCCGGCCGCTGTGAGTGACAAGGAACAGGGCAATGGTCCCGCTTAAGCGAGAGGAACCGTCCGCCAGCCAGGCCGGCCCCCGCCCTGCGCAGATTTGACAAGAAAGCATAGAAAACCATATATATTTGCTGCACGGCACAATCCTGTGACCGCGTCATGACAGACGGATCTGGCAGCGCGATGCAACTGACACGCTTTTCCGACTATGGCCTGCGGCTGATGATGATGGCCGCCGCCAACGGCGAGCGGCGCATCACGATCGAAGAGACGGCCCGAACCTTCGACATTTCACGCGCCCATCTGATGAAGGTGGCACAGCTGCTGGTGCGCGAGGGCTTTCTCAAGGCGGCGCGCGGGCGCGGCGGCGGTCTCACCCTGGCGCGGCCCGCCGAAAGCATCACCATCGGCGCCGTCGTGCGGGCCACGGAAAGCGATTTCGCCATCGTCGAATGCATGGGATTCGGCAACCAGTGCCGCATCACGCCGGCTTGCCGGCTGCGCGGCGTGCTGGGCGAGGCGCTCGGCGCCTTCCTCAAGGTCCTCGATCGCCATACGCTTGCCGAACTGGTCCTCAGGCCCGAGGATTTCGGCTTCGCCAGGGCGGCATAAGATCTTCAACCTGCCGGCACTGCCTTTGCCGGAACCGGCCGGCGTCGCAGACGGCTGGCGCCCATCCAGATAGCGCCGTATCCCGGCCTATTGCCTGACGGCCTGCAGGCAGGCGATCATCTCGCCGGCGCAAGCCTGGGCCCTTAACCGCCCGTCCTCTTCCTTTTCCCGCTCGGCGAGATCGAGATAACAGTCGAGCAACAGCTCGCACAGCGGCACCAGCCTTGCGTCCGCCCCTTCCGGTACGGCATCCAGCACTGCCGACCTGCCGAAGGGCCTCGCCACGGCCGCCGCACTTCGCGCCTGCGCCGCCTCGGCCAGGGTGCGAAACCGCTCGGCCTCCTTGCCCGCAGCCCGGAGCGCCCGCGCCTCGAGATGATCCGACAGGCGAAGCTCGAGGGCGGCGACTTCGCCGCGTACCGGGCTTGCGCCGGAACGGCGCAGATCATGAAACGCCCGGCGTCGCTCGCGCCGCAAGGTCGCGACATGGCCAAGCTCCTCCCTCGCCATCCGCTCCGCCGCCTGACGGATCTCCTCGGACGGCGCGTGGGCCGAGACATAGCTCCAGAAGACGAAGGCGCGCTCCTCGTTGCGCACCGCCATGGAAAAGGCGCGGTAGGAATTGAGGAGTTCAGGGGCGACGAAGGCTGCGCCCTCATCGTCGAACATCGGCTCCTGCAGGGCGACCGGCGGCGGGACGGCGACGGTCGATTGCTCGATCCAGCGGTCGACAGCCCCGAGATGGCCCTCCTCCTCCGCCACCAGCCTCTCGAAGACGGCAGCCAGATCGGGGCGGTTCTCGTGTCGCATGCGCTCGGCAAGCGCCACATAGCCGGCGATTGCCTCCTGCTCCATCGCTCTTGCGAGCGCCAGGAGCTCGTCCATCGTCTCGACTGCCCAAGGCTCGTCTCTGCTGTCCGTCATGGCACTCCCCCGGATCGGTCTCAAGGCCTCACTCGGCCTCTGTCATTATGCCGAAAAGATACCTTTTGTATATTTGATTTGAATCAACGAGTTTTTGCATTAGGCTGAATAAACACAGCGTTACCGCACGGGCACCCCGAAGAAAAAGACGAGGCCGATGACAAAGAGCGCGACACTTCAGCACCGTATTCCTTCGCTCCCGGCCTGGTTCGCAATCCTCGTGATCGCCTACGTTGCCGCCCTTTCCTTCGCCTCACCCGGCCATGCCGCCGGCCAGCTCGCCGCCTATCTGGAGAAGGTCGAGCCCTCTGACCTGTTCGACGGGGCCGACCGATTCGGCGAGTTGAGCGGCGACCCGCCGATCGCGCCGGTCATGCGCGGCGACGAGCTGCTCGGCTATGCCTATCTCAATTCCGACTTCTCCAGTTCGATCGGCTATTCCGGCAAGCCGATCCACATCGTCGTCGGCATCGATCCCAAGGGCGTGATCCGCGGCTTCAAGTTGGTCGACCACAAGGAGCCGATCGTGCTGATCGGCATTCCGGAGGAAAAGGTCGTCGCCTCGATGAACGCGCTCATCGACAAGGACATGGGCCGCGTCGCCTCGGGCGCCGAGCGCCCGCCGCAGGTCGACATCGTCAGCGGCGCAACCGTCACCGTGCTGGTCATGGGCGACAGCGTGTCGCGCGCCGCCGTCCAGCTCATTCGCAGCAATCGATTGGGCGTGGACCTGGCGACGGGCGTTGCCGCCGCGACCGAGACCCGCAAGCTCGACCTGTCGAAGACCGAGACGAGCGACTGGCAGACGCTTTTGGGTGACGGCTCGGTGCGCAGCCTGCGCATGACGGTCGGCGAAGTGTCAGAGGCCTTCCGGCAGGCGGGCCAGACGATCGCCGCCGACAAGCCCGAGACCAAGACGCCGGGCGACCGCTTCATCGATCTCTACCTCGCCCCCGTCAGCGTTCCGACCATCGGCCGCACCCTGCTCGGCGACGCGGCCTATGACCGGCTGGCATCGCGGCTGAAGCCGGGACAGACGGCCCTTGTGGTTGCCGGCGACGGCGCCTATTCGTTCAAGGGCTCGGGCTATGTGCGCGGCGGGATCTTCGACCGGATCGAACTCCTGCAGAACGGCCAGGGCGTGCGTTTCCGCGACCGGGACCATACCCGCCTGCCGGCGCTCGCCGCCGACGGCGCGCCGCGCCTGCGCGAAATCGCGCTGTTCGTCGTGCCCGCCGAATTCGCCTTCGACGTCACCCAGCCGTTCGAATTGCAGATGCTGGTGCAGCGCAATGCCCAGGGGCGCGACAAGTCCATTCTGCCCTATAACCTGTCCTACATCCTGCCCGACAAATATGTGACGATCGAGCAGATCCCCGCCCCTGCCGCAGCGCCGGCGCCCGCGGCACCGGCTGCTCCGGCGACGGGCACCGGCAGCGACCAGTTGACCGACCAGCAGATCGCCGACGGCCAGCCGCTGTGGATGCGCATGTGGGACATGAACCGCATCAATATCGGCATCACCATCGCCGCGCTGCTGGTGCTGACCGCCATCTTCTTCTTCCAGGACTGGCTGGTGAAGCGTCCGGTGCTGTTTGCCTGGGTGCGCCGCGGCTATCTGCTGTTCACGCTCGTCTGGCTCGGCTGGTATGCCAATGCGCAGTTGTCGGTGGTCAATGTGCTGACCTTCGTCAACTCGCTGATCACCGGCTTCAACTGGGAATTCTTCCTGTCGGCGCCGCTGATCTTCATTCTCTGGGCCGCGGTCGCCGCCGGCCTCCTGTTCTGGGGGCGCGGGCCGTTCTGCGGCTGGCTCTGCCCGTTCGGCGCGCTTCAGGAACTGACGAACAATCTGGCGCAATGGCTGAAGGTGCCGCAGGTTCGCCTGCCCTGGGGCCTTCACGAACGCCTCTGGCCGATCAAATACATGATCTTCCTCGGCCTGTTCGGACTGTCCCTCTATTCACTGGCGCTCGCCGAAATGTTCTCCGAGGTCGAGCCGTTCAAGACCGCGATCGTTCTGAAGTTCGCCCGCGAATGGCCCTTCGTCATCTTCGCGCTGACCATGCTGTCGGCCGGCCTGTTCATCGAGCGCTTCTATTGCCGCTATCTGTGCCCGCTCGGTGCGGCGCTCGCCATCCCCGGTCGCATCCGCATGTTCGAATGGCTGAAGCGCTATCCGGAATGCGGCTCGCCGTGCCAGCGCTGCGCCAAGGAATGTCCCGTCCAGTCGATCCATCCGGAGGGGCAGATCAATGTCAACGAGTGCATCTACTGCATGCACTGCCAGGAACTCTATCATGACGACCACCGCTGTCCGCACATGATCCAGGTGCGGCTGAAGCGGGAAAAATTCATGGCCCTTTCGACGCCGGCCACGCGGGGAGACATCCCGCCGAAGGTCGCCGTCACCCACAATGGCGCACCGATCGGCAAAGCCGACGGCGCGTCCGAACAGCCTGCGTGATCAACCAGCCAAGGAGAGGCAATCATGTCAAACGAAGAAAACCAGATGCGCTTGAACCGGCGCCAGATGCTGGGATCCACGGCTTTCGTGGCCGCGGCCGGCGCGGCGACCGTCGGTGGCGCCATCAGCCTCACCGGTGGTTCGGCAACGCCGGCCCTGGCCCAAGGGGCCGATGGCCACAGCTATGAGGTCAAGCCGGGCGAACTCGACGAATACTACACCTTCTTCTCGAGCGGCCAGAGCGGCGAGGTCCGTGTCGTCGGCCTGCCGTCGATGCGCGAACTCATGCGCATTCCGGTCTTCAACCGCTGCAGCGCCACCGGTTGGGGCCTGACCAACGAAAGCCGCAAGGTCCTTCTCGAAGGCATGCTGCCGGAAGACCGCGAATTCATGGCGGACCAGGGCGGCATCTTCCTGAACGGCGACCTGCACCATCCGCATCCGTCCCAGACGGACGGGACCTATGACGGCCGCTATCTCTATGCCAACGACAAGGCCAATACGCGTGTTTGCCGTATCCGCCTCGACGTCATGAAGTGCGACAAGATCATCCAGTTGCCGAACCAGCATACGGTCCACGGCCTGCGCGTGCAGAAGTATCCGAAGACCGGCTATGTCTTCTGCAACGGCGAAGACCGCGTGCCGATCCCGAACGACGGCAAGATCCTCGACGATCACAAGCAGTATCACGCCATCTTCACCGCGGTGGATGGCGAGACGATGAAGGTCGCCTGGCAGGTCATGGTCGACGGCAACCTCGACAATGTCGATGCCGACTATCAGGGCAAGTACTGCTTCGCCACCTGCTACAACTCGGAGGAAGGTGTCAATCTCGCCGAGATGATGGGCAACGAACAGGACTGGATTGTCGTATTCAACCTGAAGCGCATCGAGGAAGCGGTCGCCAAGGGCGACTTCAAGGAAATGAACGGCGTTCCGGTCATCGACGGTCGCAAGGGCTCGCCCTATACCCGCTACATCCCCGTGGCCAACAGCCCGCACGGCATCAACACCGCTCCGGACGGCATCCACGTCGTGGCCAATGGCAAGCTGTCGCCAACCGTCACCGTGTTCGACGTGCGCAAGTTCGACGACCTGTTCGAAGACAAGATCCAGCCGCGCGACTGCGTCGTCGCCGAACCGGAACTGGGCCTTGGTCCGCTCCACACCGCCTATGACGGCAAGGGCAATGCCTATACCACGCTGTTCATCGACAGCCAGGTGTGCAAGTGGAACATCGAGGACGCCAAGAAGGCCTATGCCGGCGAGAAGGTCGATCCGATCCGCCAGAAGCTCGACGTCCATTACCAGCCGGGCCATAACCACACCTCCATGGGCCAGACCAAGGAAGCCGATGGCAAGTGGCTGATCTCGCTCAACAAGTTCTCCAAGGACCGCTATCTGAACGTCGGGCCGCTGAAGCCGGAGAACGACCAGTTGATCGACATTTCCGGCGACGAGATGGTCATCGTTCATGACGGCCCGTCCTTTGCCGAGCCGCATGACGCGACCATCGTCCATGCCTCGAAGATCAACCCGGTCAACGTGTGGAACCGCGAGGACCCGTTCTTCGCCGATGCGGTGGAACAGGCCAAGGCCGACGGCGTCGACCTGATGGCCGACAGCACCGTCATCCGCGACGGCAACAAGGTGCGCGTCTACATGACTTCGGTCGCTCCGGCCTTCGGGCTTGAAAGTTTCCAGGTCAAGCAGGACGACGAAGTCACCGTCTACGTCACGAATATCGATGAAGTGGAAGACCTGACCCACGGCTTTGCCATCATCAACTACGGCATCAACATGGAGGTTCCGCCGCAGGCCACCGCCTCGGTCACCTTCAAGGCCAAGAAGCCCGGTGTCTGGTGGTATTATTGCTCGTGGTTCTGCCATGCCATGCACATGGAGATGAAGGGCCGCATGTTCGTCGAACCGAAGGCGGCATGATGATCCTTCGTCCCATGACGAAAAGACTTGGAATGGCGGCCATGCTGGCCGCCATTCCAGCCATGGCAGCGGCGGCGGAACGCATCGTTTCGCCGGCCGGCCCGGCATTGCAGGAGGTTGTCGCCCAGGCGGCGCCAGGCGATGTGCTGACCCTCGAGCCGGGCAAATATGCCGGGCCGATCACGATCGACAAGCCGCTGGTGCTTGCAGGCAAGCCCGGCGCCACCGTCATCGGCAACGGCAAGGGCAGCGTCGTGACGATCGCCTCGCCCGGCGTCACCGTGCGCGGCCTTTCCGTTACCGGGTCCGGACGAGACCTGACTTTCCGCGATTCCGGCATCTATGCCGCGAAGGAGGCGACCGGTGCGATCATCGAGGACAATACCGTCACCGACAACATGTTCGGCATCTATCTCTACGGCGCGGTCGATTCCATCGCTCGCAACAACCGGGTCGTCGGGCTGAAGTCCGGCCGCATGAGCGAGGCCGGCAGCGGCGTCACCATCTGGAACGCCCCCGGCGCCAAGGTGATCGGCAACGACATCCGCTTCGGCCGTGACGGGATCGCCACCACGGCCAGCAAGAACAATGTCTTCAGCGGCAACCGTTTCACCGATCTGCGCTTCGCCATCCATTACATGTACACCAATGACAGCGAGATCAGCGACAATGTCTCGATCGGCAATTCGGTCGGCTATGCCATCATGTTTTCCAACCGGCTGAAGATCACCGGCAACATTTCCGACGGCGACCGCGACCATGGGCTCCTGGTCAATTCGGCCAACGGCTCGGAGATCCGCGACAATGTGGTGATCGGCCGGCTGCAGCCGATCGATCGTTGGCTGTCGGCCGGGCAACAGACCGGCGAGCACGGCGTTCCCACCTCCGATGGCACAGACACGGCCGTCGTCGGCGATCAGCGTCTCGGGCCGGAAAAATGCGTCTTCCTCTACAATGCCAACCGCAACCGGTTCATGGATAACAGCTTCCAGAACTGCTCGATCGGCATCCATTTCACCGCGGGTTCCGAGGGCAACCGCATGAGCGGCAATGCCTTCGTCAACAACCGCAACCAGGTCAAATATGTCGGAACGCGCTATCTCGACTGGTCGGATGAGGGCCGTGGCAATTACTGGAGCGACAATCCCGCCTTCGATCTCGACGGCGACGGCATTGCCGACAATCCCTATCGACCGAACGACCTGATCGACCAGGTGCTGTGGACCTCGCCGCAGGCAAAGATCCTGATGTCGAGCCCGGCCGTGCAGGTCATTCGCTGGGCGCAGGCCCAGTTCCCCGCTCTCCTTCCCGGCGGCGTGGTCGACAACCATCCATTGATGGCGCCTATCGCGCCGAAGAAAGCACTTCAATGACGGCGACTGTGAGTACCGCCGGCGTTTCCAAACGCTATGGCGCAGTTCAGGCGGTGAAGGACGTGAGCTTCACGCTCAATGCCGGCGAGACCATTGCGCTCGTCGGCCATAACGGCGCGGGAAAGACGACGCTGATCAAGCTGATGCTCGGCCTGATCCGTCCGACCACCGGGACCATCAGCGTGCTCGGCGAAGACCCGGCGCGCGGCGACTTCCATGTTCGCCAGCGGCTGGGCTACCTGCCGGAAAGCGTGTCCTTCCATATGGCGCTGACCGGGCGCGAGACGCTGTCCTTCTATGCCCGCCTCAAGCGCGTGACGCTTTCTTCCGCCGACGCCCTGTTCGAGCGCGTCGGCCTGGCGCAGGAAGCGGCCGACCGCCCGGTGCGCACCTATTCCAAGGGCATGCGCCAGCGCCTCGGGCTTGCCCAGGCGCTGCTCGGCGAGCCGCGCGTCCTTCTGCTCGACGAGCCGACCAGCGGTCTCGACCCGGCGCTGCGGCGCAATTTCTACGATCTGATCAGCGATCTGCGCGCCGCCGGCGCAACCGTGCTGCTGTCATCGCATGCCCTGACCGAACTCGAGGACCGGGCCGATCGTGTCATCATCGTCGATCGCGGCATCAAGATCGCCGACGGCACGCTCGACGAATTGCGCGGCATTGCCCGCCTGCCGACCCGCATCGGCGTTCGCTTGGCGGACACGGGGCCCACCCCCGGATGGACCCGCGGCGGCACCGAGTGGAAAGGTAGCGCAAGCGGCCTTTTCGAGGCCAATGTGGCGCCCGAGGACAAGATCGCCCTGCTGCATGACATGACGGCCGACCCTTCCCGGCTCGCGGCGCTTTCGGTTGCCGAACCGACGCTCGACGAGCTCTATGCGCATTTCCTCAAAGGGCAGTCGCCGACATGACGAATATCCTCATCATCGCCCGCAAGGAGATCCAGGAAGGCCTGCGCAATCGCTGGGTGCTCGCGACCACTCTGCTGCTTGCGGCGCTGGCGCTGACCTTGTCCTTCCTCGGCAGCGCGCCGACCGGCAATGTCGGCGTCAATCGCCTCGACGTGGTGATCGTCAGCCTGTCAAGCCTGACCATCTTCCTCGTGCCGCTGATTGCGCTGCTTCTGTCGCACGACGCGATCGTCGGCGAGACCGAGCGCGGCACCATGCTGCTGCTCTTGAGCTATCCGATCGGCCGCAGCGAGGTGATCTTCGGCAAGTTCCTCGGTCATCTGGCCATTCTCGCCTTTGCAACAGCAATCGGCTACGGCGCGGCCGCCGGCGCCCTGACCGTCACAGGAAGCGAGATCGCAGCTGACAGCTGGCGTGCCTTCCTTTCCATGGTCGCCTCCTCCGTCCTGCTCGGCGCGGTCTTCCTGGCCATCGGCTATCTGACCAGCACGCTGGTCGGCGAACGCAGCACGGCCGGCGGCATTGCCATCGGCATCTGGCTGTTCTTCGTGCTAATATACGACATGGCGCTGCTCGGCGGGCTGGTCGCGGCCAAGGGCCAGGCCGTGCCGGCTTTGGCGCTCGACCTTCTGCTGCTCGCCAATCCGACCGATGTCTACCGCCTGCTCAATCTCGGATCGGGCAATGCCGGCGCACTGTCGGGCATGGGGGGGATCGCCGCCCATAGCGGTCTCACCGCCCCGGTTCTGGTCGCGGCGCTGACGCTGTGGACGATCGTTCCTCTCGGCTGGGCCACCGTCATTTTCTCAAGGAGGGAAGTATGAGACTTTCCATCGCCATCGGCGCACTCGCCGCCTCGCTCCTGCTTTCCGCCTGCAACGGCAAGGAGGAAGCCGCCATGCCGCCCCCATTTGCCCTCACCGAAGAGGCCATGGGGCGTTATTGCGGCATGAACGTGCTCGAACATGCCGGGCCCAAGGGGCAGATCATCCTTGAGCAGATCCCCGAGGCCATCTGGTTTTCCTCGGCCCGCGACACGATCGCCTTCACCATGCTGCCGGAGGAGCCGCGCGACATCGCCGCGATCTACGTCTCCGACATGAGCAAGGCGACGAACTGGGACGAGCCCGGCGCGGAGAACTGGATCGACGCGAGGAAGGCCTTCTTCGTCATCGAAAGCGCCCAGCGCGGCGGCATGGGCACCGAGGAGGCCGTTCCCTTTTCCAGCGAGGCCGACGCCAAGGCCTTTGCCGAAAAGCACGGCGGCCGCCTGGTCTCGTTCGACGCCATGCCCAAGGACTACATCCTCGGTTCGGGCAGCGAAGCCCCGACCGACGGCTCCGCCTTCGACCCCGAGGCCACCAGCGAAAACGCGGAAGGACACGATCATGGCTGAACCGATTACGCGCCGCCGGGCGATGACCATCATGGCCGCCGCCGCCGGCCTGCCGCTCGTTCCCTTTGCCGGGGCGGCATTGGCCGCAGTCGAACCCGTCGTCTGGAGGGGCCAGGCGCTCGGCGCGCCGGCCACCTTGATCCTCAATCATCCCGACCGGGCCAAGGCCGAAAGGCTCGTGACGCGTGTCATATCCGAAGTCGACCGGCTGGAATCGGTGTTCAGCCTCTATCGGAAGAACTCCGCTCTGACCGAGCTCAACCTCATGGGCGCGTTCGCCGCACCTCCCAGCGAACTGGTCGCCCTGCTCGCGACCTGTCGCGAGACCTGGAAGGCCAGCGACGGCGCCTTCGATCCGAGCGTGCAGCCGCTCTGGTCGCTCTATGCCCGCCACTTCTCTACGCCCGGATCGGATCCGGCCGGACCATCGCGGCGGCAGTTGGACGAGACGCTGCCGCTGGTTGATTTTGCCGGCGTACGCTTCAATCGCGACCGTATCGCCCTTCCCCACCGCGGCATGGCGCTGACGCTGAACGGGATCGCCCAGGGCTATATCACCGACCGGGTGGTCGCGCTTCTCCGGGCCGAAGGCATTACCAGCAGCCTGGTCAGCATGGGCGAAAGCCGGGCGATCGGGGCGAAGGCCGACGGCAGTCCCTGGCGCATCGGCCTTGGCGAAACCGAGGACGAAGCGACACCCGACACCGTCGCGGCAATCATCGACCGCGCGGTTGCAACCTCGAGCGCCTCGGGCTTCCATTTCGACACGGCGGCCCGCTTCGGCCATATCCTCGACCCGCGGCTCGGGAGCACCGCGCCGAAATACCGGCGCATGACGGTGATCGCCCCGGATGCGACCACGGCGGACGCCTATTCCACCGCCTTCAGCCTTCTCGAGCCGGACGCCATCCGCGCCATCCTCGACGTCGAGCGGGAAATCTCGGTCGAACTCGCCATGGTGTCCGGAGACCGCCTGCGCCTCGGCCGCCCGGTCGATATTCGCTGACCGCACCGCGCGGCAGGGTGCGAAGCGCGTTCTGCCGGGCCGTCGGTTCCAACCGTCGGCAAGCCGTTCGGAATGCGCGGGAGAGGACCGCTGCCCGCGACAGCGGTTACCGTGCGGATACCCGATACTGAAGGGAACTATAAGTTCTCAGATTACTTTAGGTGATCGCTTGGCTAGACCGGACGTGCAACGCAACTCCTGTGAGTTGACGGCCACGAAAGGAAGTCAGATGAAAACCACCCTCATGGCGGGCATGGTCCTGCTTTACGCGACGAGCGCGCTTGCCGGCGAGCTTCACCCCTATCACGGCGCCGCCGACATCGCGCCACCCATGGCACGCAACGATGCCTATGATGCCGTCCATGCCGAGGGCCTCGGGCCGCTCGTCGACGCAAAGAAAGGCTACCGGGTCGAGGATCTGGGCGCCGGCGCCTACATGGTCACCGAAGGTATCTACCAGATGATGATCCTGCGCACGGGCACCGGCCTGGTCGTCGTCGATGCGCCGCCGACGATCGGCGACAGGATAATGGCTGCGGCGAACGAGATCGCACCCGGCCAGCCGATTACCCACCTCGTCTACAGCCACGCGCATGTCGATCATATCGGCCATGCGGGAGCCCTGCTTGCGGCGAATCCAGGACTGACGATCGTCGCGCATGGCGAAACAGGCGATATCCTTCAGCGGGCCAACGACAAGAACCGACCGCTTCCGACCGAGGTCTTCGACGGAACAGACAAGCCGTTCTCTCTCGAAGTCGGCGGCGAGACCCTGCGGCTCAACTATTCCGGACCGAACCACGAACCGGGCAATATCGAGATCTGGCACGAGAAGAGCCGCACGCTCATGCTGGTCGACGTCATCTTCCCGGGCTGGATGATGTGGCGCCGCATGGCGATCGCCCACGACATTCCCGGCGTCTTCGATCTCGTCGGCGGCATCAACGCGAAATACGACTATACGCACCTGATCGCCGGGCATGTCGGGCGGACGGGCACGCGTGGCGACGTCGAACAGCAGCTGGCCTTCATGACCGACCTGCACGCCGCCGCCGCGACGGCGCTGGGTTCGACGACGCCGGGCGAAGGCATGCGGGCGCAGGACAAGACCAACCCCTGGGCGGTCTTCGACAATTACATCGACCGGGTGACGGTGACCTGCGTCGCGTCGCTTGCGCCGAAATGGCGCGACAAACTCTCGGCCTTCGGCGTCTTCATCTACGACCAGTGCATGGCGATGGAGCAGAGCATTCGCGTCGACGGGCCGAGCCTTTGATGCCGGCCTAAACGGTGGCGGGCAGTCCAACCTCGCTGGGGCTGTCTTCGACCTCCACGGTTTCCGAGGGCGGCGCAGTGCCGCCCTTCTGCTTTGCCTTCAGGCGATAGCCTACATCGACGATCGCACGGATGGCAGGCAGGAACTCCTGTCCATGCTCCGTCAGCTTGTATTCGACCGAGGGCGGCGAGGTCGGCATGACAGTGCGACTGATGACGCCGCGCTCCTCCAGTTCCCGCAGCCGCTGCGTGATGACCTTGCCCGAGACGAGGGGAATGTCGGCACGCAACTCGGAGAAGCGGCGCGGCCCCGACGAGAGATACCAGAGGATGTTGGGAGTCCAGGCGCCGCCGAGAACGGCCATGCATTCGGACAGCGGACACAAGGGCGTCGGCGTGCGGTTCTTTCGACGTTTCAGCGGCATGGGCGTCCGATCCGTGGGTGGTGGTGGTTACCGCAGGGATACCGCATTCATCCGGGAACCTCAAGTTCCCAGATTACCTATGGTGACTTTTAGGCTAGACGGGACCTGCAACAGCAAACAGGGAGTTCCCATGAAACTTTACTTCAAGCCCGGCGCCTGCTCCATGGCCTCGCACATCGTGCTGAACGAGATCGGCGACGAGTTCTCGATCGAAGCCGTCGACACCGAGACAAAGCGCACCGCATCGGGCGCCGACTACCTGAAGATCAACGCGAAGGGCAAGGTTCCGGCACTTCAGAGCGACGGCGAGATCCTGACCGAGGGGCCGGCGATCCTGCAATACGTTGCCGACCGCAAGGGACGGCGGGATCTGGCGCCCGAGGCCGGCACCTTCGCCCGCGCACGCCTGGCGGAAATGCTCAACTTCACCGGGACCGAACTGCATGTCGCTTTCGGGCCGCTGTTCAATCCCGCCGCCGACGAGGGCAGCAAGGCGGCCGCACGCCACGCCGTCGCGGCCAAATTCGACTGGCTGGAGCAGCGCCTTTCCGACGGTCGCCGGTTCCTGATCGGCGACGGTTTCACCATTGCCGATGCCTATGCCTTCGTCGTCACCAACTGGGCCAACTTCACCGGCATCGACCTCAACCACTGGCCGCACCTTTCGGCCTTCATGGACAGGGTCGCCACGCGTCCTGCCGTCCAGAAGACGCTGCGCGCAGAGGGGCTCGTATAAAGATGAGCGATCGCCGTTCCCTGGAGGCGGTGGCATCGGTGGTGGAGACCTATTTCGAAGGTCTCCACCATTCGGATACCGATCGCCTTCGTCGGGTCTTTCACCCGCTTGCCCAGTATGTGACCGTGTCGGACGGGACTTTGCTCCACCGCGACATGGACACCTATTTCGACGTCGTCGACCATCGTCCCTCCCCCGCCTCGCGTGGAGAGAGCCGCACGGACGAGATCGTCTCGATCGAGTTCGCCGGGCCGGCGACGGCGCGGGTCAATCTGCGTTGTTCCATCGCCTCGCGGCACTTCATCGATTTCCTGTCGCTGATCTACATCGAGGATCGCTGGCCGATCATCTCGAAGGTCTTTCACTTTTCCGAGGAGGTTCGCTAATGCCTTACGTCAACCTGAAAATCACCCGTGAAGGCGCGACGGCGGCGCAGAAGGCGGAACTGATCGCCGGCGTGACCGACCTTCTGGTGCGGGTCCTCAACAAATCGCCGGCCACCACCTTCGTCGTCATCGACGAGGTCGAGACCGAAGACTGGGGCGTCGGCGGCTTGCCGGTGCTCGACTATCGCGCGCGGCTGGCCGGCCCCACGACAGGCTGAACGGATCCAGCGAACCGATCCGACCGCTCTGGGCCCGGGTTCCGCAGTCGTGCGGGACCCGGGTCAATTGCATTCCGGCCAGCCACGATCGAAATCCGGAGAACGGACGGAAGCCCGGTCGGACAGGATAAACCGCCCCGGCGGAACACGATCGCCCACTGAAGCGATGAACACCGCTCGGCTCGGCGAATTGACGGTTCTTGTCGAGTTGAACCGTAACGCCCGTGGTCGGCAGACGCACGCAAATTGGTGCTGCGGAACTTTTCGGCACCTCCTTGGTTCTCCGATGAGCCCTTCGGCGGCGATGACGAGTCGAAAATCGCGGCCCGGAAATCTTCGATGATCAGACCGAGCAAATCGAACTGTCGGTCTGTGGTCGACAAGGAAGTGAAGGAGTGAGCCATGCATCACATGTCCCCGGAAATGAAGGAATGTATCGACAACTGCCTGTCCTGCTACAGTGAATGTCTCTCGATGGCGATGGGGCACTGCCTCGAAATGGGTGGCAAACACACGGAGCCGAAGCACTTCAAGCTCATGATGGCTTGCGCCGAAATTTGCCGGACATCTGCCCATTTCATGCTGATCGGCACCGAGCATCACAAGCACACCTGTCGAGAATGTGCGGAGATATGCCGCGAGTGCGCTAGAGACTGCGAACGCGTCGGCGACATGCAGAGCTGTGTAGAAGCCTGCCGCCGGTGTGCGGAGAGCTGCGAGCGCATGGCAGCCTAGCAAGAAGCCGGAGAAGGTTCATGACCTTCTCCGGCTTGCCGCCCTTTCAAGGAGATCGAAACCTCAGTGCGAACCGTGCTCGCCTTGTCTTGACGTGTCCGGCTCGCATGAGTGCGGTCTTGAAGCGATCCGTCCCGTCTGCCCCCCAAGCGGACGGGCTTTGCTATTGCGCGAGAACCAGGTGATCTGCGCCGACACTCAGATACTCGCTCGCCACCGGCCGATAACCCACGGGGCGGATCGGGGTCTTGCGCTCGATCTGGGCGGCTGAGGCGCGCTCGCGGCGGCGGCTCGGATCGGCGACCGGAACCGCATCGAGCAGCTGGCGCGTGTAATCATGCCGTGGCCGCTGCAGGACATCGTCCGTCGCGCCGATCTCGACGATCCTGCCCTGGTCGAGCACGGCCACCCGGTGGCTCATCTTCTCGATGACGGCAATATCATGCGAGATGAAGAGATAGGCGATCCCGTCCTCGCGCTGCAGTTCCTGCATCAGGTCGATGACTTCCGCCTGGACCGAGACGTCGAGCGCCGACACCGCCTCGTCCGCGACGATGATCCGCGGCTTCGACGACAGCGCGCGTGCGATGCAGATCCGCTGGCGCTGGCCGCCGGAAAACTGGTGGGGAAAGCGATCGATGCTGGCGGCCGGCAACCGTACCCGGGCCAGCAGTTCCACCGCCATGTCGCGCCGTTCACGCGCGTTGAGGTCGGTGTGAATGATGAGCGGTTCGGTTACCAGCTCCGCCACGGACATGCGCGGATTGAGGCTGGCATAGGGGTCCTGGAAGATCATCTGCAGGTCCCGCCGCATCGGCCGCATGTGGCGACGCGAAAGCGGCATGAGGTCCTTGCCGGCGAAGAGGATGCGGCCGCTTTCCGGCTCGACGAGCTTGAGAACCGAACGGCCGATGGTCGACTTGCCGGAGCCCGATTCACCGACCAGACCGAGCGTCTCGCCGGCGCGCAGGGTGAAGCTGACATCCTCGACGGCATGGACCCGTGCAACGAGCCGTTTCAGCATGCCTTTATGGATCGGAAACCGGGTAACGAGATTGTTGACCTCGAGCACGGTTTCGGCGGCCCGGCCCTCTTCATTCCGGCGCGCCTCTTCGCCCGTCGTGGAGCGCGGCGCGGCATAGACGGGGGCGCCGGAGCCGAGCTTCGGCACGGCATTGAGCAACTGGCGGGTATAGTCGGCGCGCGGCTGGCGAAACAGCATGCCGGTGTCGGCCGTCTCGATCATTCTGCCTTGGCGCATGACGACGACCCGGTCGGCAATCTCCGCGACAACTCCCATGTCATGGGTGATGAAGACGACCGCCGTGCCGCTGCTCTGCTGCAATTCGCGGATGAGATCGAGAATGCCGGCCTGGATGGTGACGTCGAGCGCCGTCGTCGGCTCGTCGGCGATCAGCAACCGTGGCGAACAGGCCAGCGCCATGGCGATCATCACCCGCTGGCGCATGCCGCCCGACAGCTCGTGCGGATATTGCGACAGACGGCGGCCGGGGTCGGAGAGGCGGACGCGGTCGAGAAGATCGCGTGCCTCGCGCAGCGCCTGGCTCGGCGACAGCTGCTTGTGATGGATCAAGGTCTCGCAGATCTGGTCGCCGATCCTCAGCACCGGATTGAGCGAGGTCATCGGCTCCTGGAAGATCATCGAGATGGAATTGCCGCGAATGCGCTGCAACTGCGCTTCGCTGCTTTCGGCGAGATCGACGACGCTGTCGTCATCGAGCCGGAAGGCGATACGGCCCTTGTCGAGCCGCCCGCCCTCCCGCTCGATGAGGCGCAGGATGGAAAGGGCGGTGACCGACTTGCCGGAACCGGATTCCCCGACGATCGCCAGCGTCTCGCCGGCAAAGAGATCGAAGGAGAGATCCTGAACCGCGGCCAGCGGCGTGTGGGCCGGACCGAACGAGACCGACAGGTTCTCGACCGAGAGCAGCGGGGTTCTGGCATTGTCGGTCATCGTCATACCTATTCGGCCGCTTGCTGGAGATGGCGAAGCCGGATCTCCGGGTGCTCGTGGAACGGCGGCAGCGGTTCGATCCAGCGGCGTGCCGTCTCTTCGGCATCGAGCGAGACCCGCATGGAATCCTTGCCGAACACGGTCCAGTCAATCCGCTCGGAAAGCTCGAGCAGGGCATAGGAACCGGCGGGCTCGGGATGGGTCGTGAAGGTCTCGGTCAGCGATTGCAGGGTGAAATGCGGCTGGCCATTGACCATGGTGAGCGTGTTCCAGTGCACGTGGCCGGCAAAGCAGGCGACCGGCACGCGGGCTCCGGCGAGAATGGCGCGCACCCGCTCGGCGGCCCCCGGATAGGTCGAGGCGTCCGGATTGCGCTGGAAATAGTAATTGCCGGCCTGGGAATGACCCGAGACTGGAACGTGGCTGAAGATCGCCAGCGGACGCGTCGCGTTGCGCACCACGCCGGCCAGCCAGAGCAGGTCGGCCTCCGGCAGGATGAAACCGCCCGGCCTGTGGATCTTCGCGTCGGCCCGCCAGATCACCAGCGTCCAGTCGCCCATGTCGACCGTCGTGCTGGAGAGATCCTGGCCGAGGATGGCGGCGTTTTCGTCGACGCTCAGATAGTCGCGGTCGTGATTGCCGCAGATGTGGAAGCGCGGAACGTTCATGCGAGAAAAGATCGCGGCGACATCCTGCTCCAGTTGCTTGTCCGTCTGCTTGTCGCAATCGGAGATGCGGTCGCCCATGTCGATGACGGCGTCCGGCCTGGTCGCCTCGACGAAACGGGAGAATTCCTCGAGCAGGGTGAGCGCCGAGGAACCTTTCTTGGTGAAGTTGTCCTTGCCGTGATGGATGTCGGTGACGATGCAGAGGCGTGTCGTGGCCATGGGAGTTCCGCTTGTGAATGGGAGTGGAACCGGGCGGCGAAGGCGCCGCCCGGCAGTATCAGAGCTTAGTTGGAAGCGACCGAGATCGAGCCGGCGCGGAAGTCGAGCACGTAAGGGATGTGGCCCGGCTTCGGAGCCCACTGGATGCCATTCTGCATCGCCCAGGATTCGTAGGGCTGGTAGAGGACGAGCATCGGCGGATCCTGCTTGATGCGATCCATCAGCTCGGCATAGGCGGCCTTGCGGTCCTCGACCTTTTCGGAGAAGCGGAACTTCTCCCAGGTCTTGGCATAGGCTTCGTCGGTCTTGAAGCGGCCTTCGCCTTCCGACGGGCCTTCCGGTGCCCACATCACGCCGAACGAGCCGAAGGGGTCGGCGAAGTACATCGGGTTCGACCAGTTGCGCACCATCATGGTCGGATCGCCGCCCGTCCACTTGTCGTCGACATTGATGCTGGTCTTGATGCCGATCGCGTTCCACATCTCGGCGATCGCCTGCATGGCGAGCATGCCGTTGGTGTAATAGACGGCCGAAGTGTCCATGCGGATCTCCTCGCCCTTGTAGGAGGATTCGGCCAGCAGCTTCTTGGCCTTTTCCAGGTCGTATTCGAAGGTCTTCAGCTCCGGCATGTAGAGTTCGCCGAACTGCGTGTAAGTGTGGGTCGAGGGGACCACGGCCTTGCCGAGCCACAGCGCCTGGTTCAGCGTTTCGCGATCGACCGCGTAGCTGATCGCCTGGCGGAACTTCGGATCCTTCATCACCTCGTTCTGGGTGTTGAAGATCAGGATGTGGAACAGCGGCGTGACGTCGCTGGCAACCTTCAGATTGCTGTCGGCCTCGATCGTCGAAAGCTGGTCCGGCGGCACGTTGGTGATGAGGTCGACTTCCTTGTTCTTCAGCGCCGTGATGCGGCTCGCCATTTCCGGAACGTAGGAGACGGTCACCTTCTCGAAGGGCGCCTTGTCGCCCCAGAACGCGTCATGGCGCTCCCAGACGAGCTTTTCGCCGGGCACGAACTGCGCGATTTTGTAGGGGCCGGTGCCGACCGGGGCGAGCGAGAAGGCTTCGAAGTCGGCATCCTCGGCGACGTTCGGATCGCCGGTGAGCGCCTTGGTGTATTTCTCCGGAATGACCATCAGCTGCTGCATGTTGATCAGCGTTTCCCAGAGCGGCTCGGGGCGCTTGGCGACGATGCGGATCGTGTGGTCGTCGACCTTCTCGGCACGGTCGAAATTACCCAGACGGTCCTTGGCGCGCACGATATAGGGTTTGAAGGTCGGCTTGAGCATGCGGTTCAGCGAGAAGATGACGTCGTCGGCTGTCATCGGGTCGCCGTTCTGGAAGACCACGCCCTCGCGCAGCTTCAACTCCATCACGGTCGGCTCGACGAGCTTCCATTCGGTCGCGAGGCCCGGACGGAACGTCGTCTCGGCCGTCTCCGAATCCTTGTCGATCAGGACGTCGAAGCTGTTGTAGTAGAACTGCGAACCGACGTTGGAGTGGTCGCGGCCCGGATCGAGATAGGGCGGCATGTTGGCCGAGCCGACCTTCAGCTCGGCGGAAAGGGCACTGCCGCTCATGAGCGCAAAAAGCGTCGAAGCGATGATCATCGTGGTCTTCATGGTGGTCTCCGTTGCAGGGCTTGAAAGATCCGGACGGTTTGTCAGGCCGCCGGCAATGAGGTTCGCGGCGGGACGCCGCACTTCGTCTTGGCGCTCAGCGGTCCCGCAGGCGCACGTCCATACGATCGCGCAGCCGGTCTCCGAGCATTTGCACGACGAAGGTAATCAATAGGATCAGCAGGGCCGGCGCCGCGACGATCCAGGGGGCGGTGTGCATGTAATCCCGGCCGATGCCGACCATGGAACCGAGCGTCGCAGTCGGCGGCCTGAGGCCCAGCCCGAGGAAGGAAAGGCTCGATTCCAGCAGCACGATGTTCGAGAAGTTGAGCGTGAACATCACGACAAGCGGAGAAACCACGTTGGGCACGATGTGCCGGAATGCGATCCTGAGCGGCGAAGCGCCGGCCGCGCGCGAGGCCTCGATGAAGGGCATTTCGCGAAGCTTCAGCACCTCGCCGCGGATGATGCGGGCATACTGCTCCCAATAGGCGATCCCCAGCACGACGATGAGCACCTGCATGTCGCTGCCGAAGACGGCCACGGCCAGGAGGGCGACAAGGGTAAAGGGAACGGCGATCTGGATATCGACAAGGGCCATGACCAGGGCATCCGCGCGTCCGCCCGCAGCGCCGGCCAGAAGGCCGAGCGTCCCGCCGATCAGCATTCCGATGATCGCGCCGGAAAGGGCGATCGACAGCGTCATCTGCAAACCGTAGAGGCAGCGCGACAGTACGTCTCGGCCGAGTTCGTCGGTCCCGAAGATATGGCCGACCTTCGCGCCGACAAAACCGACGGGCGGCTTCAACCGCGAAAGCAGGCTCTGTGCATTGGGTTCGAACGGCGAAATGAGCGGCGCGGCGAGAGCCGCAAACACCAGCAAGGCGCCCAGAACCAGAACCAGCCGCATCGGCCAGTCCAGTCCGGCCCAGACGCGCCGCATCGTGGCCGGCCACCGCAGTCGAGCAAAGAGCGGGTTGCGGGACGTTTCGGGCATGGAATCAATCGTGGTATCGGACATTTTCGCCACCCTTTCTCAAGCGTTCCTTCCGAGGCGGACCCTCGGATCGGCAAGGCCGTAGGCAAGATCGACCAGGAGGTTGATGACGATGACGGCGAGCGCGACGGCAAGCACGCCAAACTGCAGGACCGGGTAGTCCCGGCGAATGGCCGCGGAGACCAGAAGCTCGCCAATGCCGCGCCAGGAGAAGACCGTTTCGATGACCACGCTGCCGGCAGCGGCAAGGCCGGCGATCTGCAGGCCCAGCACCGAGAGGATGGTGATGTTGGCGTTGCGCAGCGCATGCTTGAAGATGACGACCCGCTCCGGCAGCCCCTTCGCCCGCGCCGTGCGCAGGTATTCCTGGCTGAGCACATCCAACATGGCATTGCGCGTGAAGCGCGTCATCCCGGCGATATAGAAGGTCGAAAGCGCCGTGACCGGCATGACGAAATGCAGCCAGGTGGAATTGCCGGTCGACGGAAGCCAACCCAGCCAGAAGGAGAAGATCAGCAGCAGCAGGATGGCGAGAACGAAATTGGGGATGGCATAGCCGAAGAAGGCGCCCCCCATGATAGCATTGCCGATCCACGAATTGCGATAGATCGCCGCGGCAATGCCCGCCGGCACGGACACCACGAGCGTCAGCAGCACCGCGCCGATCAGAAGCTGCAGCGAGGGCCAGACCCGCTCGGCAAAGATGACCGCCACCGGACGCCGCTCGATCAGCGACAGGCCGAAATTGCCGTCCATCAACGAAGCGATGTAGCGGACGAACTGCTCGCCGTAAGAGCCGTCCAGCCCGTAATACTCGACGAGCAACTGGCGGTCCTTCGCACTGAGACCCTCGCCGCCCAGGAAGTCGATCGCATTGCCGGAAAACCGGGTGGCGAAAAACACCGCCGTGACGATAACCGCGACGGTCAGGCACGTACGCAACACTCTGCTGATGACGAATTCGAACATTCGCTCCACCTCGTAACTTGTCTAGACTGTATGGACATGTTCTGTTACAGCGATGTTGCCGACACATGATTTTTTTGTGACGCGGCTTGAGCCGGCTGGAAGCACCGGACAAAGAGGGAATAGGGCGCGCACAACGCCTCAATTTCGGTCAGGCAAGGGTCAGCGAATGGACATTTCGAACAACCCAATGTGGCGCGACCGGGAACTGCCGGTCTGGCGGCAAATCGAGGCGGACCTGGAGGTGGACATCCAGACCGGCGTGTTCGGCGCCGGCGAAAGGCTGCCGAGCGAGCATGAACTGACGGCCAAATACGGCGTCAACCGGCATACCGTGCGCCAGGCGCTCGCCAGCCTGGCACAGAAAGGCATCGTCAAGGCGCATCAGGGCAAGGGTGTCTTCGTTGCCGACGAACCGTTCGAATACCGACTCGACCGCAACGCCAAATGGAGCGAGGTGGAAAAACGCTTCGACGGCGGCTCCGGGGGACGGCTTCTCGACAGCTACGAGCAGCCCGCCAGCCAGGCGATCGCGCGCGCGCTTCAACTTGAGGTCGGCACGCCGCTGATCGTGACGGAAACCCTGCGCACGGTCGGTCCCGGTATCGCCACCTATGGCTATCACATGTTTGAAAAGCAAAGGTTCGACGGAATAGCCGCGGCCTTCGAGGAAACCTCAAGCTTCACCCAGGCCCTGGCCACCTTCGGCGTCGACGCCTTCTTCCGCGCATCGACCTGGATCGACTGCCGCATGCCGCGGCCGCGCGAAGCGGCAGCGCTTGCCGTATCCATTTCGCTGCCAGTCATGATCATGACCTATGTCGACACCGACGGCGCCGGGACACCGATCCTCTATGGCCATGGGGTTTTCCCGAAACGCATGATGCGGATCAGGATCGACACCTGACCATGTAAATCCGCTTCCATCCCAAAGCCGCGGAGCCATTTAGACTTCGTCGATGAAGGCTCGCGCCGAGACGCTGGAGCAGCCAAAACGCAACGACCGGGCATTGGCATCTATTGGCGAGGTTTCTCCAGCCACGAAGTTTGCTGTGAGGTTCGATACTCTATTGCGTGGCTGCAAGTTTTGACACCAGCACTCTTGCATGCTGTCACGTGAATACGAACCGGAAGGCTGTTACGGTTAGATTTACCTAATAAAATCTATCTACTTGATATACTGGACGAAATTTAGATGGCTGGGGCGCCAGGATTCGAACCTGGGAATGCCGGTACCAAAAACCGGTGCCTTACCGCTTGGCGACGCCCCAACGTGCGCGGCGGCGAAGAAGCCGCTTGCGGATGGGCGTCTGATTAGCAAAGGCCGGCCCGAGCGGCAATGACCTTTTGACGCTTTTTTTGGAGGCGCAAGGCGGTCGAATGTTTCGGCCGTCACAGAAGGCCCTGTCTGGCGCGCACGCAGGCCGGACCGATCCTTTTTGCACGGAACGAATGGCGCCGTCGGGGGTTTTGCCTTGCATCCACCGCTCAACGCAACCAGGCACAAGGAGTTTTTCATGCCCTCCATCAATTCCGCACGTATCCTCATTCTCGCCACCGACGGCTATGAGCGCTCGGAACTGCGCTTTCCCCTCGACAAGCTGAAGGCCCATGGCGCCAAGGTCGAAATCGCTTCGCTCAAGAAGGAGCCGATCAAGAGCTGGGACGAAAAGAACTGGGGCGACACGGTCAATGTCGACCACCTTGTCGGCGATGTAGCGGTCGATGACTACGATGCGCTGGTCATCCCCGGTGGCCAGATCAATCCGGATATCCTGCGCGCCGACAAGGGCGCCGTGGACCTGGTGAAGAGCTTCGTCCAGTCCGGCAAACCGGTCGCCGCGATCTGCCACGGTCCGTGGTTGCTGGTCGAGGCCGGCGCGCTCAAGGGCCGCAAGGCGACGTCCTATGCCTCGATCAAGACCGACCTGATGAATGCCGGCGCAGCCTGGCGCGACGAGGCGGTGGTGACCGACCAGGGCATCATCACCTCGCGCAACCCGAACGACCTCGATGTGTTCGTCGCCAAGATCGTCGAGGAGGTCGAGGAAGGCCGTCACGACCGCCGCGCGGCTTAAGGCGCGCATTCACGGGCGCAATGTCCGTCATCCCGGCTTGCGCACGCCGTCCAAGGACGGACGTCCCCTCTCCCGGCCTCGGCCGGGAGAGGGTTTTCACGTCAGGCGTATATTTGCCTCCCACTCGCCTCGCCGTCCCACGGTCGCTTCGCGAACCTCATGACTATACCCGAGGGGGGGAACGGGAGGTTTCGCATGGCCCTTTACGGCAACCCTCCTGCGGTGCGATAGCTGAGGCCCAGTCTCGCATCGCCAAAAGGAGCTTTTCCATGCCCGGATATTCCGCCCGTCCGCCCGCCATTCCCACGCTGCTGGTCGATGACGCCGTGGTGCGGGTGACGCGCTGGGATTTCGAGCCGGGGGCTGCAACCGGTCATCACGTCCACGGCATGGGCTATGTCGTCGTCACCATGACCGAATGCGAATTCCTGATCGAGGACGCGACCGGCGAACATCGGTTGAAACGGCCGGTCGGCGAGGTCTATCGCCGCGATGCGGGGGTCGAACACAATGTGATCAACGGCGGCAAGAAGCCGATGTCCTTCATCGAGATCGAATACAAATGAGCGCGCCGCGCGATCAGGCCGAGGCGCCGGAATTCGACCTTTCGTTCCAGCCTGTCCATGGGCAGGCGGTGCCGGTGGCCGAGCATGTCCAGCGCATCACGGTCAACAATCCCGGCCCGTTTACCTTCCACGGCACCAACAGCTATATCGTCGGCGACAAATCCGTCTGCGTGATCGATCCGGGTCCTGAAGACGAGGCCCATTTCGCCGCGCTGATGGCGGCACTGGCCGGCCGGGACGTGACGCATATCGCCGTCAGCCATACCCACAAGGACCATTCGCCGCTGGCCCGCCGACTGAAGGCCGAAACCGGGGCGATCATCGTCGCCGAAGGCCCCTATCGCCCGGCGCGGCCGCTGCACGAGGGCGAGGCCAATCCCTTTGCCGAAAGCTCCGACCTCGACTTCGTTCCCGATATCACCCTTGCCGATGGCGACGTGATCGAGGGCGACGGCTGGCGGCTGTCCACCATTCTCACCCCCGGACACACGGCCAATCACGCAGCGTTTGCCCTAGACGACCGTGGCATCGTCTTTTCCGCCGATCATGTCATGGCCTGGGCAACCTCGATCGTCGCCCCGCCGGATGGCGCAATGGGCGACTATATGGCCTCGCTGGAGCGGCTTCTCGAGCGCGACGACCGGATCTATTTCCCCGGGCATGGCGGGCCGGTAAAGGAGCCGGCGGCCTTCCTGCGCGGGCTTCGCACCCATCGGCGCATGCGCGAGCGCGCCGTGCTGGAGCGCATCCGGGCCGGCGACCGGCTGATCGCCGACATGGTCAAGGTGATTTATGCCAGCACCGACCCGCGCCTGCATGGCGCGGCAGCGCTCTCAGTGCTGGCCCATCTGGAGGACCTGGTCGAAAAGGGCGAAGTGGCGACCGACGGGCCGGCGCGGCTTTCAGGCGTCTACCGGCTCGGCTGAAAGGGCGAAACGGGATCAGTCGCCGGCAATGCCGAGCAGTTCCGCGTCGAGCGCGTGCAGGAAATGTTCGGCGATCTCGGTGCCGATACCAAGATCGTGCGGGCCATAGCGGCTGGCGACGCGCAGGTCGACCAGGGTCGTCTCCACCTCCTCGCGCAAGCGGATGACCACGTCGAACGGCAGGCCGAGCGCGAAGGTGCGGGTCGCGGCCTGCAGCCGCACCGTGCCGATCGGTTCGGGCGGCAGGGCTGTTGCGGCAGGCTCCGGTTCGGGACGCGGCAGAGGGACCGGAACGCCCTGCGGAGGGGCATTGGGATCGACGGCCGGAACGGATGCGCTCGCCGGCGGAGCGGGCGAAAGCGGCTGGAACTCGGGCACCGCATATTCCTGCCCTCGCTCGGCGATGACGAGAAGACCGTTGGCATCGGCCACCTTGCGCACCGCTTCGTAGACGCGGTCGAGCGCGCCTTCGTAGCGTCGGCCGGTAAAGCCCGGATAGGCCCGTGCCTGCAGGTCGCGGCTCTCCCGCGTGACCGGCGGCCGCTCCAGCCATTGCTGCCGGGCTGTGGGTTCCCGCAGCCATTGCGGCGGATCGACGAGATCGCTCGAGACGTCGTAGATCGGCGGGCGATCGAGATAGCGCCAGGCCGCCCAGCCGGTCAGCCCGAGCGGCAACGTGGCATAGAACAGCGCCCAGCCCGCGGCCACTCCGCCGAGCGCTCCGACCTGCCAGAGCCGGCCAAGGCCGATCAGGGCAAAGGGCACGGCGAGCGCCGCCGGCACGGCGGCAAGCGCCGCCAGCGCGACGAAATCCGGGGTGGTGAGCGGCCCGAAGCGGTGGGCGAGGATGACGATCGCCAGCACCGCGGCGCCAAAGACCCCGAGCCGCCAGGCGAGGTAGGCCGAGCGCGAGACGGGTCTGTCGTAGCGGATGGTCATCGGGGGCGACACCGGATCAGGCGGAGGGACGAGCGAAGCAGTCCGACAATGTTTATCGTCTGGCCGCAGGGGCGACAAGCGGGCGGCCGGCTGTTGTCACGGTCCTGCCGATGGAGCCGGCCATGTACCGCTTACTGACGCACGGAGCAAAGTTCCGGCGTCGCCCGGCGGCGGCAAGACTACGGCTTGGGCGGCGTGGACTGGGCGGGGCCCGGTTCTGGCGATGTTGGGGGCGTCGCAGGAGCCACGGACGCCTGCGGCTCAGCCGCCCCTTCCAGATCCAGAACCTCGCCGTTCAGCGTCGGGGCCGAGCCGTCCTCGGGGATCTGCAGCTCGATCGCACCGCCGTCCGGCTGCGACGGATCGGGCAGCGGCGGCGCTTTGAGCGGCATGGGCACGTAGAGCGATACCAGGACGATGACGCCGATGACGACCAGCCAACTGCCGACGATGCGGGCCGGGATCTTGAGCCACGGGCCGCGGAAATGGCGCAGCATGAGGGCCGGCGCGAGAACCAGCCAGAGCGCGCTCAGGACCGTACCGAAGGCGAAGTCAATGAGCCCCACGCCGATGTCGTCAAGGCCGACGAACAGCGAGAAGGAAAAGGCGACGACGCCGGCGGCGAGCATGACGGCCCATTGCCGCCAGCGTCCCGTCAGCCAGAGCGCGGCGCCGGTCGAGATGACCGCTGTCGGTGCGACCAGGTAGAGCACCTCGCCAAGCGGCGATGAACGGATCACGCCGAAGATCGGGTCGAAGAAGGCCAGCATGACGACCAGTACGCCGAGGAAGACGCCGACGACGGCGAGGAAATCGCGGCGGGTCTCGGCCATGGCCGCGCCGAGCGCCAGACCCAGCATGGCGAGCGCCAAGTCGTAGACCGAGAAGGTGAACAGCGCGCCGAGTTCGAGGAAACCGTAATCGTGCGGGATCCCTTGCGACAAAAGCAGGCCGATCACGCCGGCATTGAGCAGCCATAGCGAGCGGCGAAACGACGGGTTGGCGAAGATCGCAGCGAAATCCGGCCGGTTGCCGGCGTCGGCCGGGCTTGCGGCCGAGGCGGCGGACTGGGCGGAGGCGGCAGCCGCACCGGCCGCGGACTTTCCGCTCGCACTGGCGGCGCCCCTGGTCTTGACCTTGACTTCAGCCTGTCCCTTCGGCGCGGGCGTGGCCGCCTCCGGGCGGGAACGCTGGCCGTTCGCGGTGCTGCCGTCGGCCCTTACCCTTGCCTTCGAACGGGATCTCTGGCTCTGGCGGCGCTTGCTCATCGGTCGTCCGTCTTTCTGCTGTCTCGATTGAAAGGCTAGGCCTCGGCTATTCCACAAACGGCTTGCTTTGTCATCCGCCGTGACGAGAATCGCCGGCAGACAGGCAAGTGCGGGAATGGCCGACATGATGCGGATCTTGATGTTGAACGCCGTCACGCGGCGCGAGCGAAAGGACGCCACCAGTTTCGTCTTCGACACCGTCAATCGCCTCGGCGGCTGGATCGACGACGTGCAGATGTATTCCAACCTGATGAACACGATCCGCCTGACGCTTGCCGCCAGCGCCTACCCTGCCCTCATTGCCGCGCTGCGCGAGGGCGGCATCGCAGTCGACGAGCCCGGAACGGACCCCGGCGGAGCGGAACCGGCGACTGAACGCATGGCCACCTTGCAGATCACCTTCATCCACGACGAACCGGACATGAAGCGCGACGTGCCGGCGGTGCCCGGTTAGGGATCAACCTTCGCGGCACTGCCGATCGCCGCCTGTGCCGCCGACAACCTGGCGATCGGCACGCGGAAGGGCGAGCAGGACACGTAGTCCAGATTGGCGCTTTCGCAGAAGTGGATCGAGGCCGGGTCGCCGCCGTGTTCGCCGCAAATGCCGAGCTTCATGTCGGGCCGGGTCTTGCGGCCGCGCTCGGCGGCGATGCGGATCAGTTCGCCCACGCCGTCGAAATCGAGCGAGATGAAGGGATCGTGCTCGATGATGCCCTTGCGCTGATAGGTCGGAATGAAGGCGGAGGCATCGTCGCGCGAAATGCCAAAGGTGGTCTGCGTCAGGTCGTTTGTGCCGAAGGAGAAGAATTCGGCGGCCTCGGCGATGACATGGGCGCGAAGGGCGGCGCGCGGCAGCTCGATCATCGTGCCGACGAGATAGGAGATTTCCAGTCCCGCCTCGGTCATGACGTCCTTCGCCACCTTGTCGATCAGCGCCTTGACGTAGTCGAGCTCGGCTTTCAGGCCGACCAACGGCACCATGATTTCCGGAACGACGGCCGCGCCCGTCTCGCGGGCGGCGGCGATGGCGGCCTCGAAGATGGCGCGCGCCTGCATTTCGGCGATCTCGGGATAGGAGATCGCCAGACGGCAGCCGCGATGGCCGAGCATGGGGTTGAACTCGTGCAGGGCGTCGACCCGCTGGCTGAGCAAGTGCGGGTCCATGCCCATGGCGCTCGCCACTTCGGCGATCTCCTCCTCGGTCTTCGGCAGGAATTCGTGCAGCGGCGGATCGAGCAGGCGGATGGTCACCGGCAGGCCGTGCATGATGGAGAAGAGTTCGGTGAAGTCGGAGCGCTGCATCGGCAGGAGCTTGCCGAGCGCGGCGCGGCGACCTTCCTCGTTCTCGGCGAGGATCATCTCGCGCATGACCTGGATGCGATCGCCCTCGAAGAACATGTGCTCGGTGCGGCAAAGGCCGATGCCCTCGGCGCCGAAGGAGCGCGCGGCGCGCGCGTCGACCGGCGTGTCGGCATTGGTGCGCACGGTCATGCGGCGCGCCTTGTCGGCCCATTCCATCAACTGGGCGAAATCACCGGACAATTCCGGCTGGAGCATGGCCACTTCGCCCTTCAGCACCTGTCCGGTCGAGCCGTCGATGGTGATGACGTCACCCTTCCTGAGCGTGATCCCGACGCCGATCAGCAATTCGTTTCGCAAGTCGACACGCATGGTGCCGGCACCGGCGACGCAAGGGATGCCCATCCCGCGCGCGACGACGGCGGCGTGGCTGGTCATGCCGCCGCGGGTGGTCAGGATGCCCTGGGCCGCATGCATGCCGTGAATGTCTTCCGGGCTGGTCTCGACCCGGACGAGAATGACCTTGCGACCCTCATCTTCGGCGATCACCGCCTCTTCGGCAGTAAAGACGATGGCGCCGGTGGCCGCCCCCGGCGAGGCAGGCAGGCCGGAGCCGATGACATGGCGCTCGACCTTGGGATCGATGGTCGGATGCAGCAACTGGTCGAGAGAGGACGGCTCGATGCGCAGCACGGCCTCCTCTTCGGTGATCAGCCCTTCGGCCACCATGTCGACGGCGATCTTCATCGCCGCCTTCGTGGTGCGCTTGCCGGAACGGGCCTGGAGCATCCACAGCTTGCCGCGCTCGATGGTGAATTCAAGGTCCTGCATGTCGCGATAGTGCGCTTCCAGCCGGTCGCAGATGCGGCCGAACTCGGCGAATGCCTCGGGCATGACCTTTTCCAGCGACGGCTTATCGGAGCCACTGTCGATGCGGGCAGCCTCGGTGATCGACTGCGGCGTGCGGATGCCGGCGACGACATCCTCGCCCTGGGCGTTCACCAGGAATTCTCCGTAGAGGGCCTTCTCCCCGGTCGAGGGATTGCGGGTGAAGGCGACGCCGGTGGCGGAGGACGAGCCGAGATTGCCGAAAACCATGGCCTGAACCGTGACGGCCGTGCCCCATTCGGCGGGAATGGCGTGGAGATGGCGATAGGTGACGGCGCGCGGATTCATCCAGCTGGCAAACACCGCGCCGATCGCGCCCCAGAGCTGGACATGGGGGTCCTGCGGGAAGGGTTGCCCAAGCGATTCCTCGATCACTTCCTTGTAGAGAGCGGTGACATGCTGCCATTCGACGGCGGAAAGGTCGGTGTCGAGTTCGTGGCCGAAACGGGTCTTCTCGTCCTCGAGGATTTCCTCGAAGGCCTCATGGTCGATACCCATGACGACGTCGCCATACATCTGGATGAAGCGGCGGTAGCTGTCCCAGGCGAAACGGGCATCGCCGGCATTGCGGCCGAGCGCCTCCACCGTCTGGTCGTTGAGGCCGAGATTGAGGACGGTGTCCATCATGCCGGGCATGGAGGTGCGGGCGCCGGAGCGGACAGACAAGAGCAGCGGCAGCGTGGTATCGCCGAAGCCCCGGCCCGTGACGGCCTCCATGCCCTTGATGCCTTCCAGCACCTGGGCCTTGAGATCATCCGGCAGGCTTCTGCCGTTCTGGTAGTAGAAGGCGCAGGCGTCGGTAACGATGGTCAGGCCTGGGGGAACCGGCAGGCCGAGGCTGGCCATTTCGGCGAGATTGGCGCCCTTGCCACCCAGATGGTCCCGGTCGGCAGCACTTCCCTCGGCCGTTCCGTTGCCGAAGGTATAAACCCATTTCCTCATGCCTCATCTCCACCCGAACAGGCCATTTCTCGACGGTTTACAGCATATGTGACGGAATGAAAACGCCGAGCACGCATGATTATGTTGCATTGCATCATAATTGCGGCAGAGAGTTAATACGGAAGGCGTCGGGCGTCGTCTGCCGCCGCTCAGTCCGCGGCAAGCATGTCCAGTTCGGCCGGCTTCGGCTCGCCGAGCACGATGGTTCCGAGCCTCACGTCAGCGATCCGCAGCACCGCCCGCTTGCCGTCCGCGGAATAGAGCACGCGGAGCGCACTGGCCGCGCAATTTCCCGGTTGGCAGGCGGCAAACAGCTGCATCGACTTGCCCCCGATCTCCACCCGTTTCGAGGCAAGCGCCACGTAGCGGTCACGGGTCACCATGTTGCGCACCCAGGCCGGCAGGCCGGGCTTACCGCGGATCAGGCCGACCAGCGACTGGCGATGCGGCTCGGAGCCGGCGATGACGGCGGGAAGGAAATTGCCCGACAGGGAGGGCTCGGCAGCGGTCGCGACGGGCGGGACGGCGAGCGCCGTAAATAGCGCAAGCAGGAAAACCGGTGACGACGCCCTCTGCTGTCTTCCTGTCCTCATCGCGCTCGATCCTCCCTTGACGAATCAGACGCCAAGGCGCCCTCCCCATCCTTTCGCGATGTCGGCGCGATGGGAAGAGCCATTGCCAAGGGCGAAATCGTGGTCGGGCGCAGTCGACTGGGGCCGTGCGGGATCGCGGGCCGCGGTCAGACGATCGAACTGTCGACGATGACCATCGGACGGCTCAGCGAGCAACGCTCGACGCGGGCGTCGACGCGGTAGATGTCGCGCAGCATGTCGCGGGTGATGACCTCTTCCGAGGGGCCGCTGGCGACCAGCCTGCCCTCGGCGATCACCAGCGTGCGTTCGCAATAGCGCAGGGCGTGGTTCAGATCATGAAGCGCGATCACCACTGCCATGCCCGTGCGCTTTGCCAGCGCCGACATATAGGTCAGCACCTCGATCTGGCGGTAGAGGTCGAGCGCGGAGGTCGGCTCGTCCATCAGCAGGATTTCCGGCTTGCGGATCAGCGCCTGGGCGATCGCCACCAGCTGGCGCTGGCCGCCGGAGAGTTCGCCGAGATTGCGGAAGGCCCAGGGGGTGATCTTCAGCGAGGCGAGCACCCGGTCGATATCGGCAAGCTCGTGGTCGGCCACCTGCCAGCCGGAGCCCTGCTTGGCCGCCATCAGCACGGATTCGTAGACCGACAGCACGGCGTTGCAGGCGGTGTCCTGCGGCATGTAGGAAATGCCGGCATCGCCCTTTTCGCCCTCGACCACGACGACGGTTCCCGTCCCCTTGGCAAGACCTGCGATGCGTTTCAGGAAGCTCGACTTGCCGGCCGCGTTCGGACCGATGACGGCCGTCAGCCCGCCCGGAGAGGGAATTTCGGCGCTGATGCCGGAGACGATCTCGGCGCGTCCGTAGCGAACGGAGAGATCCTGCATCATCAAGCCTACCATGCGCGCCTCCGCTGGGTGAAAATGAGGACGAAGAAGAACGGCACGCCGACCAACGCGGTAATGACCCCGATCGGCAGGATCGCGCCCGGGATGATCGACTTGCTGACCACCGAGGTCGCGGAAAGCAGCAGCGCGCCGCAGACCACCGAGGCGGGCAGGAAGAAACGCTGGTCCTCGCCGACCAGCATGCGGGCGATATGCGGCCCGACCAGGCCGATGAAACCGATGGTGCCGACGAAGGAGACGGGGATGGCGGCGAGCAACGCGACGACCATCAGCGTGGTGAGCCGCAGCCTTTTGACATTGACGCCGAGGCTTGCGGCCTTTTCGTCACCCATCCGGAGTGCCGTCAGTTGCCAGGCGTTGCGGGCAAAGAGCGGCACCGCGATGACCAACATGGCGCCGGTGACGGCCACCTTGACCCAGGTCGCCTTGGTCAGGCTGCCCATGGTCCAGAAGACGACGGCGGCGAGCGCCTGTTCGGAGGCGAGATACTCCAGCAGCGACAGGGCCGCGTTGAAGGTGAAGACGAGCGCGATGCCGAGAAGCACGATGGTTTCGACGGTCACGCCGCGCAGCGTCGAGGCGAAATGGATGAAGAGGGCTGCCAGCATCGCCATGATGAAGGCGTTGATCGGCACCATCAGATGCACGGCGATCGGCACGAGCGAGACGCCGGCGACGAGGCCCAGCGCCGCGCCGAAGCTCGCAGCGGCCGAAATGCCGAGCGTGAACGGGCTCGCCAGCGGATTGGCAAGGATGGTCTGCATCTGCGCGCCGGCAAGCGACAGCGAGGCGCCGACGGTCACCGCCATCAGGGCGATCGGCATCCGGATGTCCCAGATCACCACCTGGCGCTGGATGTCGACGCTGTCCTTGTAAAAGAGCGTCTTCAGCACTTCGGCGATGGTGTAGTTGGCCGGCCCGACCGCCATGTCGGCGGCGACCGAGAGGAACAGCAGACAGCACAGGAAGGCGATCAGCAGGATGCGCCGGAAGGACAGGGCGCGGTAGTGAACGCGCCCTTCCCTTTTCGTGACGGTTTCGACGATCGCGGCCATATCAATTGCCGGCGTTCAGCGAGACCCAGTAACCGGGCCGATAATCGACGGGCAGGAAGCGTTCGTGCAGGGTGCGGAAGGTCTGGTCGGGATCGAGATCCTTGAACAGGTCCGGATGCAGCCACTTGGCGATCTGCTGCACGGCAACGAACTGATAGGGATTGTTGTAGAACTGGTGCCAGATGGCATGGACATTGCCGTCCTTGACCGCCTTGATGCCCGTAAAGGCCGGGCGCTCCATCAGCTTGGCAAGCTTTTCGGCGCTCTTGGCGGCATCCGCACCCGGGCCGACCCCGACCCATGCACCGCCGGGGACATAAAGCTCCCAGTTGGCGCCGGTGATGATGACCTGATCCGGATTGGAGGCGATGATCTGCTCGGGATTGACCGTGCCGAAGGTGCCGGGGATGAAGTCCGAGGCCATGTTCGTGCCGCCGGCGAGCGCGACCATCTGGCCGAAGTTCTCGTTGCCGAAGGACATGCAGCAATCATCGGAATAACCGCCGGCGCGTTCCATGAAGACGCTCGGGCGCTTGAGATCGGCGACCTTGGCGAGCACGTCGGTGACCCTGGCGATCTCGGCGGCGCGGAAGGCGATGAAGTCCTCGGCGCGGGCCTGCTTGTCGAACAGTTCGCCCATCAGGCGCATTGACGGCTCGGTGTGGAGCATCGGCTTTTCACGGAAATCGACATAGACCAGCGGAATGCCGACCTTGCCGAGCTTTTCGATATAGCCGGCCTCCTCGGTCGCGGTCTTGGCGTCGATGTTCATGATGATGACGTCGGGCTTCAGCGCGACGGCCTGCTCGATGTCGAAGGTGCCGTCCTTCATGCCGCCGAAGGTTGGCAGCTTTTCCATTTCCGGGAATTTTTCCAGATAGGCGTTATAGCCGTCGAGGTCGGCCTTCTTGAAGTCGTCGCGCCAGCCGACGACGCGGCTGAAGGGCGCTTCGGTGTCGAGAGCGGCGACGAAATACATCTGCCGGCCTTCGCCAAGGATCACATGCTCTACCGGCACCGCCACCTCGACCTCACGGCCGGTGATGTCGGTCACCTTGACCTTGTCCCGGGCGGAAACGCTGCCGGAAAAAAGCACGGCAAGACCTAGGGCGGCTGACGCCACCTTATTGAAGATATTCATATTTTTCTCTCCAGCACCTGAATTGGTGCTGGAATATGTTTCATGATCTTTACAGTCAAGATTTATCTTTTATAACGCTTCCAAACTCGAGACGTGTCGGAGCTGAAAGAATGAACCTGGCGAGCAATTACAGCCTGAAAGACGAGATCAAGGCCTATTGGTCGGAGCGCGCGGCGACCTTCGACGAGCAGCCGGGTCACGAGATCTTTTCCGAGGGCGAGCGCGCCGCCTGGCAGACGCTGTTCATCCGGCATCTCGGGCGCGGCGAAGGACGGCGGGCGGTCGACCTTGCCTGCGGCACGGCGGTGATTTCCCACCTGCTTGACGACATCGGCTTCCGGGTCACCGGCATAGACTGGGCCGAGCCCATGCTGGAGCGGGCAAGGCGCAAGGCCGCTGCCCGCAAGCGGTCGATCGAGTTTCTGCTCGGCGATGCGGAAGTGACGATGGAGCCGGACAATTCCGCCGACGTGGTGACCAATCGCCACCTGGTGTGGACGCTGGTCGATCCGGCCGCGGCATTTCGCGAGTGGCACCGCATCCTGAAGCCCGGCGGCAAGCTGCTGATCGTCGACGGTGACTTCGTCAATCCGGGCCCGCTGTCGCGGCTGTTCTCCAGGCTCTCCGGGCTTGCCCAGAAACTCGGCCTGATGGCGCCGGACAGGGGGCATGGTCCCGGCGCACTCGGCGACACCCATCGCAGCATCCTGTCGCGCGTCTATTTCTCCAACGGCGCGCGGGCCGAGGAGGTCGTGCGCCTGCTGACCGAAGCCGGCTTCACCGACATCCGCGTCGATTACGACATGAAGGCGATCCATCGCCAGCAGCGCAAGAACTTCACGCTGCTCAAAGGGCTGGAGCGCGCAACGCAGCACCGCTATGCGATCTCGGCGGTCAAGCCGGTCTGACAAGGCGCAGCCGGCGGCCGACCTCAGGGGCCCATGCCGGCCACAGAAGGTGGAAATCGGAAATCTCCGACTTCCCTAATTTATTCATAGTTCATAGTTCCGGCCCATAATGACCATCGAAATTGCTTGAACGATGGGAACCAGCAGCCGGTGAATAGAGAGCAGATTGCGGACAAACTGACCACGCTCCGCGAGGAATCGGCGGCCCTCATTGCCGTCTACGACCCGGAAGACCGTCTGCGTTACGCCAATGCCGCATTCCGCAAAGCCTACTTTGTCGAACCCGACGAAACGCCCCTCTGGCCGGACCTGATGCGCCGCAATTGGCAGATGGGCCGCGGCGCCATCATCGCCCATCCCGACATGGATGCCTGGCTCGCCTCTGCCATCTCGCGCCGGGGAAAGGTGCCGCGCCGCTCGTTTGAAAGCGATCTCGTCGACGGGCGCTGGCTGTGGATCGTCGAGACCGTACAGCCGGACGGCTGGATGCTGTTCATCGCCACGGACATCACCGAATTGCGGCGCGAAGAACGCGAACTGCGGCAGTTGCGCGACTTAGCCACGCGCGCCTCCCAGACCGACGAACTCACCGACATTTCCAATCGCCGCCATATGTGGTCACTGCTGGAGAATCTGCTGGGCGGCACGCATCCGTCCGCCAAGCGACAGGGCTGCCTTTGCCTGTTCGACCTCGACCTCTTCAAGCAGATCAATGATCGCTTCGGCCACCAGGCCGGCGACACGGTACTGGTCGACTTCGCCCGCACGGTTCAGGGCAGCATCCGGCTGCGGGACGGATTTGGCCGCATCGGTGGCGAGGAATTCATGCTGCTCATGCCCGACACATCGATCCTCCATGCAAAGAAGATCGTCGACCGGATCTTTGCCGCGGTCCACGAGCGCCGGCCGCTGCCGAACGCCAAGGATTTTGCCTATACGTTCTCCGCAGGCCTCGCCGAGATCAAGGCCGAGGACACGCCCCAGGCCGTCTATTCACGCGCAGACCAGGCGCTCTACCAGGCCAAGCACGAAGGCCGCGACCGCCTGATGCTGGCGGCGTGAGAGGCAATGCAATTGAACTTAGCCATAAGACCGCATGTGTTTGTGCAACCGCGGCTCAATTTTGCCTAGGATTTCGCATCCTCGTGTCAGACTACGCTTCGCTGCCTCTGTCGTCTACATGACCGCCAAGTGCCTTGACCAAAGCACCGACCATCTTGCCGAACCAGCTTGTTTCTGACCATTCCCCGGTCATTATAACGCGCACAAGTAATGCGGTCGCCAAGATCGCAGCTATAGCAACGAGCGTCTGAAACACGCCGGCAAAAATCAACAACACCGTGAACGCAACAAGCACGACAGAAAGCAACGCAACTGTAGAGATCAGCCCAAAGTTGTAGCTTGCAGCAGCCCTCGCACTTTCTCTATCGCGCTGTTCTATCACCTTCTCCGCCAGCAGAGGGTCAATTTCCGCGAGCTTTCTAAGCTCGGCAATATCATTGGCATAATAGTGCAGATTATTTATCGCGAGAAAACGGCCGCCGTCACGGCGACCGTCTCCGTCTTCCTCTTTGGACCTCTGATCGTTAGCGGCGGGAAGATTTTCCGTCATCCACACTCATTTCTTTGGTTCCAGGAATGTCACGTTTTTCCTTGGAAACAGCCCCTTCACCGCGCTTGGAAGAAAACACACTACTAGCGCTACGAACCGCATCGCGGAGTGGAGCAAGCGTCATAGCATCCTCAACACCCCTGCGGAAAGCTTCTCGATCCAGCCTGACGGTTTGCGTCATGTCTCTCTTCTCCATCAAGAGCTTTTTATTTTCTCTCATTCGTTGCATATAGGGAGAATTGGCGCAAGAGCCATACCATTCCCCGCATATCTGCGACACCGGATGATCATAACTCACGCAACTTGCGTGAGGACATCTTTTCAAGAGATGGTGAATTTTTTGTGTCTGAAACGGTGGGTAGCAGATGGTCACCCTAGACCGCGTCGCGCTCGCGCAGCGCTTCCGCCGTCTCGAGGTCGACCGACACCAGTTGGCTGACCCCCTGCTCGGCCATGGTGACGCCGAACAGGCGGTTCATGCGGGCCATGGTGATCGGGTTGTGGGTGATGATGACGAAGCGCGTCTCGGTCGAGGCGGCCATTTCGTCCATCAGGTTGCAATAGCGCTCGACATTGTGGTCGTCGAGCGGCGCGTCCACTTCGTCCAGCACGCAGATCGGCGCGGGGTTGGTGAGGAAGACCGCGAAGATCAGCGCCATGGCCGTCAAGGCCTGCTCGCCGCCGGAAAGTAGCGTCATGGTCTGCGGCTTCTTGCCCGGCGGGCGGGCGAGGATCTCAAGACCGGCTTCGAGCGGGTCGTCGCTCTCGATCAGTTGCAGTTCGGCAGTGCCGCCGTTGAACAGATGGGTGAACAGGCGCTGGAACTGGGCGTTCACCACGTCGAAGGCGGCGATCAGGCGCTCGCGGCCCTCGCGGTTGAGGCTCTGGATCGCGCCGCGCAGTTTCTTGATCGCATCGATGATGTCGTCGCGCTCCTTGATGAGGGCGGCCAGCCGTTCCGACAGCTCCTTCTGTTCCTCGTCGGCCCTGAGGTTCACGGCGCCGAGGCGCTCGCGCTCGATGCGCAGACGGTCGAGATCACGTTCGACTTCGCGCAGGTCGGGGATCTCGGACGGATCCTTGAGCCCCGTCAGGCGGAAGGCCTCGTGCGGCGGAACGGCGAGCGTGTCGTGGATGCGCGCTTCTGCCTCCTTGCGCCAATCGCGGGCGGAAACGAGCCGTTCCTCGGCACGGCCGCGCTTCTCGCGGCTTTCGGCGAGTTCGGCCAGCGCTGCGGCGGCCTTCTGGTCTGCATCGCGCTGGCGCGTCTCGGCCTCGACGAGCCGGTCGGCGGCGGCGCGGCGTGCGGCTTCGGCCTTTTCCAGCTCGTTCATCAGGGCGCGGCGCTTTTCCTCGACCTCGTCGGGCGCCATTTCCAGCCCAATCATCTCGTCCTCGGCCTCGGCGACACGGTCGCGCAGCGTGGCGATATGCTCCTCGGCGTTTCGCGCCCGCGCCTGCCAGGTCGAGCGCTCCTGGCGGATGGCAAGAATGCGCCGGCGGCGGCTCTCGTCCTCGCGTGCCAGTCCCTCGAAGCGGGCGCGCGCCTCGGCGAGCCGGCCGCGATCGGTGGCGACCTCGGCTTCCGCCTCGCGCAGCCGGACGTCGAGGGCGGATAGGTCCGGGGTCTCCTCGATCTCGATGCGGGCGTTTTCCTCCTGTTCGAGCGCTTCCTCGATCTGGGCGTTGAGGCCGTTGACCGCCTCCTCGATGACGACGCGGCGGCGGATGAGATCGCCCGAGGCGCGTTCGGCCTGGGTCAGAGCCTCGCGCGCTTCGGCAAGGTGGCGGATCGACAGGCGCTGCCTGTCGCGGGCTTCGGCAAGACGAGACTCCTCGCTGCGGATTGCGTCGAGCGCCTCGGCGAGACGTTCCTCGGCCTCGTTCAGTGCATACTGCGCCTCTTCGGCCTCCGTCTCGATCTCGGTCAGGCGGTTCTTCTGGGCCAGGCGAAGGGCCGCAGCGCTCGGAGCTTCGGAGCCGGCGACATGGCCGTCCCAGCGATATACGGCGCCTTCGCGGGTGACGAGGCGCTGGCCGGGGCGAAGTTCGGGCATCAGGCGAAGCGCCGTCGCCTCGTCGGCGATGCCGATCTGGCGCAGGCGCCGGGTCAGCGCCGGCGGCGCACGCACATGATCCACCAAAGAGGCAATGCCCGCCGGCAGGGCCGGATCACCGGCGCCGTCGCCGTTCAGCATCCAATGGGCGGGCGCCGCCGCATCGAGCGGGCTGTCGAGATCGTCGCCAAGCGCTGCACCGAGCGCCGTCTCGTAGCCGCGGTTCACGGTCAGTTCTTCCGCCACGGGGTTGAAATCGCCCGACACGGCCGAGGCCAGCATGCGCGAAATCGTGCGTGCCTCGGTTTCGAGCGCATTGAGTTTGGATCGGGCGGCCTCAAGCGGGGCGCGCGTCAGGCTCTCGGCGCGGCGGGTCTCGGCCAGGCGATCTTCGATCTCGGCGGTTGCGGCCTCGCTGTCGGCCAGCGCCTGTTCGGCGGCCTCGACCATCTCGCGCTTCTCGTCCGGATCGGGAAGGGCTGCGATGCGGGCGGCGATCTGCTCCAGCTCGCCATTGGCCTCCGCCACCTGACGCTCCAGCCGCTGGCGGCGGTCGGCCAGATCGCGGATCAGGCGTTCCAGCTGGTTGCGGCCGGCAGCGGCCTCGGCGCGCTCGGCGGTGAGCGCGGCAAAGCGCCTCTCGCTGTCGGAAAGGGTCGCCGCGGCGGTCTCGAAGGCGATGCGGGCTTCTTCGCCGGTGCGGCCGGAATCGGCGAGGATGTCGTCGAGTTCCACCTCTTCCGCCGTCAACCGCTCCAGCACTTCGGCATTCTCGGCGACCAGGCGCTCCTCGCGGCGGATGTCCTCGGAGAGTTGGGCAAGCCGGCGGGTGAGTTCGTCGCGGCGGCGCAGCAGGCGGCCGGCCTCCTCGTCGAGCTGGGTGCGGGCGATCTGCAGGCGCTGAAGCGCGGCGGCGCAGCGGGCCTCCTCCTCGCGCAGTTCCGGCATCTTGAGACTGGCAATGCCTTGCGCCTTGGCCGCCTCCATCTGGCCCTGTGCCTTCTCCGCAACGATCGAGGTCGCCTGGTTGAGCGCGCTTTCCGCCTCGCCCTCGGCCTGCTTGGCCTGGCTCCAGCGGATGTGCAGCAGCATGGCCTCATGCGCCCGGATGTCGGCGGAGAGCATTTTGAAGCGGTTGGCCTGGCGGGCCTGGCGCTTCAAGCTTTCGATCTGCGTTTCGAGCTGGGCGGTGATGTCTTCCAGCCGTTCGAGATTGGTCTCGGCGGCGCGCAATCTCAGCTCCGCCTCGTGGCGGCGCGAATGCAGGCCGGAAATGCCGGCCGCTTCTTCGAGCAGCTGGCGGCGCGCCTGGGGCTTGGCTTGGATCAGTTCGCCGATGCGGCCCTGGCCGACCATGGAGGGCGAACGCGCGCCGGTCGAAGCGTCGGCGAACAGCAGTTGGACGTCCTTGGCACGGGCTTCCTTGCCGTTGATGCGATAGACCGAGCCCTCGCCGCGCTCGATGCGGCGCGTCACCTGGATCTCGTCGGCATCATTGAAGGCGGCTGGCGCGGTGCGGTCGGAATTGTCGAGATAGAGGCCGACCTCGGCGGTGTTGCGGGCGGGCCGGTTGCCGGAGCCGGAGAAGATCACGTCGTCCATGCCGGACGCGCGCATGTTCTTGTAGGAGTTCTCCCCCATCACCCAGCGCAATGCCTCGACAAGGTTCGACTTGCCGCAGCCGTTCGGCCCGACGACGCCGGTCAGGCCCCGCTCGATGATGAATTCGGTCGGTTCGACGAAGGACTTGAAGCCGAGCAGACGCAGGCGGTTGAACTTCATGCCGCAAGCCTCCTCTTCTCCCCAGCGGGGAGAAGGTGGCCCGCAGGGCCGGATGAGGGGGGACGTCGTGCGCGAAGCCCCCTCATCATCGCCTCACATCGTTCGGCACTTCTCCCCGCAGGGGAGAAGAGGGTAAAAGCAAAAACGGGCGCGCGGGTTTGCCCGCCGCCCGCCAGAATGCCGGAGCGCCGATCAGAGCATGCTGTCGATGAGCGCCGACATGGTTTCAACCGACATGTCCCCCGAATAGCTCTTGCCGTTGATCAGGAAGGTCGGCGTCGACTGAATGCCGAAATCCTTGGCCCCGCGATCCCGGACTGCGGACACATCAGCGGCAAGTTTCTGGTTCGTCAAGCAGGCGTCGAAGCTCTCCTGTGTAAAACCACCCAGTTTCGACAATTGCAGCATGGCGCCGCGCACATCGTTGTTGGCCGGGGCGGCCCAGGTCATCTGCTGCTTCATGAACATCGAGACGAAGGGGAAGAACCGTTCCTCCGGCGTGCAGCGCGCCAGCATGAAGGCGGCAAGCGATGCGGTGTCGCCCGGGAACGGGAATTCGCGGACGATGAAATAGGCCTTGCCGCTGTCCACATACTTGGCCTTGATCGCGTCGAAGGTCCTGGTGTGGAAGTTGGCGCAGTGCGAGCAGGTCATCGACATGTATTCGATGATCTTGACCGGGGCGTTCGGATCGCCGAGCGCCATTTCCTTGAGCGGACCGGGCTTCAGCGCCTCTTCCATGTCGATGTCGCGGTCTGAGGTCGGCAGTTCGACCTTGGCGGCGGGTGCTGCCGGCTCGGCTGCAGGAGCCGGCGCCTGGGCGGTCTCGGTAGCAGCGGGAGCAGGAGCGGCGGCGGGCGCCGGAGTAGCGGCAGGCGCCGTCGCGGTTTCAGCCGGGGCTGCCGGAGCGGCAGGCGCCGTCGTGCTGGTCTCGGCCGGCTTCGGCGCTGCGTCGGCAGGCTTCTTTTCGCTGTCGTCGCTGCAGGACGCGAGCACAGCGGCCATGGCGATGACGGCGGCGCCGCCGAGCAGGCGGCTCTTGGTGAGGATCGGATCGAGTTTCGGCATCAATGCACCCTGAAGACTGTTTTTGACGTTGCCAACCGTTATCGCGGCAGACGGCCTCAAACAAGGCGGGCACCCTGCCCCGACATCAAAGAATCGTGACTTCAGGAGGCCTAACGCATTAAATCTTTTTCATGTTCGCGGCTGAGCGGCTATTTGCGCCGCGCCGACATGACACCCGTGCCGAGACGCTCGATCGCCAGGCGAAGCTTGTCGTCGGTGATGCCTTCCATCATGCCGGCGAGCTTTTTCGCCTTTTCGCCCTCCAGCTTGCGCGGGCGCGGGCGCTTCAGCGTCGCGGTCGAGACCGGCTTCTGGACGATGCGGATCTGGCCGATCGCCGGATAGCCGAAGAAGCCGTTGATGCGCGAAATGAGCTCGCCCTGGGCGTGGGAGAGAAAGAGCGCGCGGGCGCCCTCGCAGGCAATGGTGAGCACGCCGGGCCTGTGGCCGCCTTCGTCGCTGGAATCGCTGCGGCGCGGCCAGGCGATCTTTTCCGGCCTCGTGCAATCGGCGAAATTCTCGCCGGCGATCTCGTCCCACGAGCCGAGCAGCGCCGTGGTGATGCCGGCGCGGCGAGCCAGCACCGGATCGATGATGCCGTTCGCCACCTCGGAAATCTGGATCACGCCTTTTCTGGGAGCACGCATGGAATACCGTGTAAGCCTTTCACATCCCCCTTGAACGGCCGGGTGATTTGGCCAGATATAGGGCACTTTCCCTTCAAGCGGCAAATGACCAGCGTGACAATCCATAAGAAACCCGCGGCCGCGCCCCTGCTCGCCTGGTATGATCGCCACCACCGCGACCTGCCCTGGCGCATTTCGCCGGCCATGGCCAGGCGTGGTGTGACGCCCGATCCCTATCACATCTGGCTGTCGGAGGTGATGCTGCAGCAGACCACGGTTGCGGCGGTGAAGGCCTATTTCGCCAAGTTCGTCGGGCTTTGGCCGACCGTCGGCGATCTGGCGGCCGCTCCCTCCGAAGACGTGATGGTCGCCTGGGCGGGGCTTGGCTACTACGCGCGAGCCCGCAACCTGAAGAAATGCGCCGAGGCCGTTGCGGCTGCGCATGGCGGCCGCTTTCCCGACACGGAGGACGGCCTGAAGGCGCTTCCCGGCATCGGCGACTACACGGCAGCCGCCGTCGCGGCGATCGCCTTCAACCGCCCCGCGGCGGTGATGGACGGCAATGTCGAGCGAGTGATCTCGCGGCTCTTTGCCATCGACGCGCCCCTGCCCGGTTCCAAACCACAGATGAAGGCCCACGTCGCGGCGATGACGCCGCAGGACCGGCCGGGCGATTTCGCCCAGGCGATGATGGATCTCGGCGCGACGATCTGCACGCCCAAGCGGCCCGCCTGCGCGCTCTGTCCGTTCAACGATGTCTGCATGGCGCTCGCCACCGCCGATCCGGAGCGGTTTCCGGTCAAGGCGGCGAAGAAGGAAAAGCCGGTGCGGCTCGGGGCCGCCTTCGTCGCGGTGGATAGCGACGGGCACCTGCTCTTAAGGCGCCGGCCGGACAGCGGCCTGCTCGGCGGCATGACCGAGGTGCCGACCACGGCCTGGACGTCGCGGGTCGACGGCGAGACGGGCGTTGAAGCCGCGCCGTTTGCCGCCGGCTGGCAGGCCTGCGGCACCGTCACCCATGTGTTTACCCATTTCGAGCTTAGGCTCGGCGTCTACCGGGTGCAGGTTTCCCGCGCGGAGGCCGGCGCGGTTCACGGCTTCTGGGCGCCGGTCACAAATCTTGACGGCGAGGCGCTGCCGACTGTCATGAAAAAAGCAATTGCCGCCGCTATTCCGACCGCGTTTTCCATCAGCAAAGGATAAGACATGCCCGAGCCCATCCGCCATATCGTCTTCGACATCGGCAAGGTGCTGATCCATTACGACCCCAACCTGCCCTATTCCCGCATCATTCCCGACGAGGCGGAGCGTCGCTGGTTCTTCGACAATGTCTGCACCCATGACTGGAACCTGGAGCAGGACCGCGGGCGCGGATGGGCCGAGGCCGAGGCGGAGGTGATTGCCCGCTATCCCGAGCGCGAAGAGCAGATCCGCGCCTTCCGGCTGAACTGGCATGAAATGGTGCCGTATGCCTATGAGGACAGCGTGGCGATCATGAAGGGCCTGATCGATGCCGGGCGCGACGTCACCATGCTGACCAATTTCGCCGCCGACACGTTCCGGGACGCGCGGCGGATGTATCCGTTCCTCGACCTGCCGCGCGGCGTGACCGTGTCCGGCGAGATCGGCCTGCTGAAACCGGATGTAGCGATCTACCAGCGCCACGCCGCCGATTTCGGTCTCGACCCGGCGGCCAGCCTGTTCATCGACGACGTCACCGTCAATGTCGAAGGCGCCCGCGCTGCCGGCTGGCAGGCGGTTCAGTTCCTCGGAGCGGACAAGCTGAAGGCGGACCTGAAGGATCTAGGCGTCGAGGTCTAGGATCTAGGGTGCGGGTCACCTCGGCAAAATGCCATTGAACTCATATGCGCTCCATGTCATATTTTTGCATGACCTGGAGCGTATTGCTGCATGAAGCCTTCGATCCGGAATTCGAGGCCCTGCCCGAGCCGGTCAGGGACGAAATCTTCGCGAGCCTGCCGCTGCTCAAGACCTATGGCCCGCAGCTCGGGCGCCCATGGGCCGACACACTAAAGGGCTCTCGCCACCCGAATATGAAGGAACTGCGCTTCAAGGCCGATGACGGCGTCTGGCGGGTCGCCTATGCGTTCGACCCGAAGCGGCAGGCCGTGTTGCTTGTCGCAGCGGACAAGTCCGGCGGGAGCGAAAAGCGCTTCTATAGACAGCTGATCGACAAGGCGGACCGGCGCTTCACGCAGCACCTGAAGGATCTGGAAGGAAAAGACGATGGCAAGAACGCTTGACGAGGCTCTGGCCGCCCTGCCCGAGGAAAAGCGCAGGGAACTGGAAAAGCGCGGCCAGGAACGGCTCGATGAGTACCGGACCCTGCAGGACCTGCGCAAGGCACGAGACCTGACGCAGGAAAAGGTGGCCGAAATTCTCGGCGTCAATCAGGAAAACGTTTCGCGCATGGAGCGTCGCAGCGATCTGCTCCTGTCGACCCTGCGCGACTACATCACGGCGATGGGAGGTGACCTCGAGATCATCGCGCGCTTTCCGGACAGGAAACCCGCTGTTCTTACGAGCATCTTTGCTTCCGAAGACGGCGGCGAGGACAAGCCGAAACGAGCGGGCAACCGATAGGACCGATCAGCCCGCGGCGATCTCGAGAAACTTTTCCTCGAGCCGGCGGGTGAAAAGGGCCGTGTCGAACAGCGGCGCTGACGTGCGCGCCTCGATCAAGTCCTGGCGCAGGCGGAGATGGCGGTCTCCGTCCTGCGCCAGTTCGACCGCCAGGCGGACGAATTCTGAAAGGTCACCGGCAACGAGCTGCGGCTGGCCGACGGCGGAAAGCAGGCTTTCCGACACGCGGCTGGCAAAGCTCGTGCCCTTGACGGTGATGACCGGCACGCCGCACCAGAGCGCGTCCGACGTGGTGGTGTGGCCGTTATACGGTGCGGTATCGAGGGCGATGTCGGCTTCGACGAGGCGGCGCAGATGCTCGGCCAGCGGCTTTTTCGGGGCGAAGACCAGGCGGGCCGGATCGATGCCGTGGGCTTTTGCAGCCTTCTGCAGGTTTGCCCTTGTGAGCGGCGACTGCTCCGCCAGCCACAACACGGAGCCTTCGACCGCGGCCAGCACCTGCATCCAGGCGACAAACATGTGGCTGCGGATCTTCTGTGGCTGGTTGAAGGAGCAGAACACGACGCCATCGAGCGGCAGGCCATGGGCCCGGCGGGCCTCGGCGCGGTCGGGCGCGCGCTCCACCGCCTCGCGGCTGCGGTCGTTCGCCTGGTAGCTGCCGTCGAGACGGAGCAGCTTTTCCTGGTAGAAGGGGATCGAGCGGTCGGGCGTGACGATGCGGTCGGTGACGGCATAGTCGATGCCCACCCCCGTGACCGAACCGGGGAAACCGAGATAGGTGACCTGCACCGGTGCCGGACGGCGGCAGAAGATGCCGAGCCGGTTGCCCTGGGTGAAGCCCTTGAGGTCGACGAGAATGTCGAGATCGAGCGAGCGCACCAGTTCGGCGGCGGCATCGTCGTCTAAGGGCAGAATGTCGATGTAGAAATCGATCGCCTCGAGGAAACGCTCGCGCACGGGGCCTTTGCGCTGGTCTTCCGCCGTGTGGCAGATGCCGTAAACGGCGAAGTTCTCGCGATCATGGGCTTCCAGCACGCCGGCAAACAGCGCCATGGTGGCGTGATCGCAGAAATCCGAGGACAGGTAGCCGATGCGGATCGGGCCGGGCGCACGTTCGCTGCGCGACCATTTCGACGCGACCGGGGGAAAGACCGCTTCGGCCGTGCGGCGGGCGCAGCGGGCGTGATATTCCTCGTCGCCGGACCAGACGAGCGCGCGGAAGGCATTTTCGCGGATGTCGGCGGTCACGCCCTCGCGGGCATAGGCCGCCTGAAGCTCGCCCTGCAGACGATCGGCCAGCGGGAAATCGCAAAGGTTTCCGGCGCACCAGAAGAGCTCGGACAGCGCCAGCCGTTCTTGCGGGTTCGCGACATAGGCCTGAAGCAGGGGCGGATAGGCCTCCTCATAGAGGCCGAGCCCCGACAGCACGATACCGGCATTGAGGAAATTGCCGAAGTTCCGGCCCTTTTCCGCCAGCGTGCGGGCATAGGGCAGCGCGTCGGAATAGCGGCCGGCCTCGCGATGAAGGCTGCAGATCGAATGGGCGAGATCGAGATCGTCCGGCAGATGCTTTTCCAGCATCCGCAGGGCGGAAAGGGCTGCATCGCCGTCGCCAACGGCGAGATAGTGGGAAGCGGCGCGGAAGGCGACTTCGCGCTTGAGGTTGGGGGTCAGATCGATGGCGCCGGCATAAAAGGTCGCGGCCATGGCGCGGTCGCCCAGCCGCTCGTGGATCGTGGCGGCGAGGATCATCGGCTGGGCGTCGCCGCGCTCTGTCTCGAACAGCGCATAGAGCGTCGCGAGCGCGGATTGGAGATCGCCCTCGTTGAACTGCCGCTTCGCCTGATCCAGCAATGCCGTCACGTCTTCATCATCCCATGTTTCGCCGCCATGGTTAGGCGGACCGACTTGTCCGAAACTGTCGACTGGGCGAAGGTGGCGCCCGGCCGCCGCGACCCGCCGGCAGCCTTCATATTCCCGCCCTTTCCGGAGCCTTCATGACCTTCGATCCCGTCGCCGCCGCCAAGCGCTATCTCGACGCCGTCAACGATCTCGACTTCGCCGTCATCGAAGATTTCTACGCAGAGGAGGCCGTCTATGGCTCGGTGAAGGTCGGAGGGCTTCAGGGGCGCGATGCGATCCTGAAGGCGTTTCGGCAGTATTTCACAACCTATCCCGACCAGCAGGCGGTCGACGAACTGATCGAGGCGGTCTCGCCGCTGGCCGCCCGCGCCGTCTGGCGGTTGAAGGCGACGAATGCCGAGACCGGCGAGCCGCTCATCCGCTTCGGCGAGGAGACCATCACCTTCAATGCCGACGGCAAGATCGTCTCGGTCGAGGTCACCGACTATAAGGTCTAGGACCAGGCGTGCCTGGAAACGGATGACGCCCGGCGCTTTCGCACCGGGCGTCAAGGCTCTCCTGCCGGGACTAGAGGTACAAGACCGGCCGGAGAAACTCCGGACTGGCAAAGCGGGGCGGATCGTCAGTCCAGCTTTGCCAGCCCACTGCGGACGACCGCCCGGAGTTCATCGATCGGACGCAGGGTGTGTCCGTCATCGATGTGCCAGAAGGTCCATCCGTTACACGCATCAACGCCCTGCACCTTGGCGCCCAGACGATGAATGGAACCGGCATCGCTGCCCGAAGCGAGCGTGCCGTCGGCCCGCACCACCGCCGAATGGCGGCGCCTGGCGCAGGTGAGAACCTGGCCCGGCTTGACCATGCCGCTCTCGACCAGGGTGTTGAAGGCGACGCGCGGCTCGGCCTTCTTGCCGGTCAGCACGGTGAGTTCGGTCTTGCCGAGCGGGGTAACCGAGGCGATGCGGGCCGAGGCCGCGTCGATGTAATCCTGCTCGCGCTCGATGCCGACGAAGTTGCGGCCGAGGCGCTTGGCCACCGCACCGGTGGTGCCGGAGCCGAAGAAAGGGTCGAGCACGATGTCGCCGGGTTTGGTGGAGGCCATGATGATGCGGGCGAGCAGGGCTTCCGGCTTCTGGGTCGGATGGACCTTCTTGCCGTCGTCGCCCTTCAGCCGTTCGCCGCCCGAGCAGATCGGGAAGAGCCAGTCGGAGCGCATCTGCACGTCGTCGTTCGAGGCCTTTAGCGCATCATAGTTGAACGTATAGCCCTTGGCCTTGGCGTCGGGCGAGGCCCAGATCATCGTCTCGTGGGCGTTCTGGAACCGGCGCCCCTTGAAGTTCGGCATCGGGTTGGTCTTGCGCCAGACGATGTCGTTGAGGATCCAGAAATTGAGGTCCTGCAAGGTCGCGCCGACGCGGAAGATGTTGTGGTAGGAGCCGATCACCCAGATCGTGCCGGTGGGCTTGAGCACGCGGCGGCAGGCCAAGAGCCAGGCGCGGGTGAAGGCGTCATAGGCCTCGAAGGAGGCGAACTGGTCCCATTCGTCGTCGCAGGCATCGACGAGGCTCTGGTCCGGGCGGTGCAGCGCGCCGCCGAGCTGAAGGTTGTACGGCGGATCGGCGAAGATCGCATCGACGGACTTGTCGGGCAGCGCTTCGAGTGCGGCGACGCAGTCGCCCTTGATGATCGAATTGACCCAGGAGAATGGATCACTGGAACGGCGGAGATCGGCGAGCGGGAATACGGAAGCCATCGGTTACTCACTCTTACGCTGACGCAGCACTGGAATAGAGGCCTATGGTTACCGAACTTGGTTACCAAAGACTGAAGGAGCGTTGAGAAATTCCATTGGTGGGAGGGCGGCCTGTGCCGAAAGGGGCCGAAGGGTGCGGGGCAGGCTGGGGTCGGGTCGATCAGGACGAAATCGTTGCCATCCTACGACAAAGATCCCCTCCTGGCCCGTCATTGACAGTTTCCTCTCCTTCTCCCAGCAGGTCTCCCCTTCCCCCACAGAGCCAGAGGTTTCCCCTCCCCAACCCCTCCCCACAAGGGGGAGGGGCTTTACCGTCGGCGGGGTGACGGGGAAACTGGCGCACCGTTGTAAACGACTCCCTTGGCGGCACGTGTTCTCCCCCCTTGTGGGGGAGATGGCCGGCAGGCCAGAGGGGGTCTTTTTGAGCCCCGCCTCTTGGCGCAAGAATTCGGCCAAGCGCATTTGAGCGTTACCCATGAACCGCCCGGCTATCCTCCGGCGCCTCCTCCCGCTCTTGAAGCCCGTAATCCCTCAGCACATGGGCGACCCGCAGGCGATAGTCGGCGAAGACGCCGCCGCGGCCGGCCATTTGCGCCTGGCGGTGCTCCTCCGACTCGCGCCAGCGGCGCACCGCCGCTTCGTCGCGCCAGAAGGACAGCGACAGAAGCTTGCCGCGCACGGTAAGGCTCTCGAAGCGCTCGACGGAGATGAAACCGTCCATCGTCTCGAGCCTGGCCCGCAGCTCGCCGGCGAGGTCGAGATAGCGGTGCCGCTCGCCGAGATAAGGCGTCACCTCGAAGATGACCGCGATCATGGCTGCACCATGAGCGCAGGGAGCCCGGAGACGCACTTGAGGAAGAGCCGGTCCTCCTTCAGGATGAAGCGGGCATTGCGGGCGAATTCGTAATTGGCCTTGCCGAGCGGGTCGGCGGCCAGCCGGGCGCGATAGGCTTCGTAGGCTGCGAGATCCTTGACGTGGTAGATGCCGTAAGCCGTGGTGGCGGAGCCCTCATGCGGGGCGAAATAGCCGACGAGATCGGCGCCGCAGCGCGGGATCGCCTCGCCCCAGTTGCGGGCATAGGTGGTGAAGGCATCCTTGGCGAATGGGTCGATCTCGTAGCGGATGACGCAGGTGATCATGGAGTTTCCTTTCATGCTGTAACCCAGTTGATACCCCCTCCTCGCATATTGCCCGACGGCAATGCTTCGATTACGATCGAAGCATGAGCGAAGGACCCGACATTGCCCGCCTCGCCGCCCTGATCGGCGATCCCGCCCGCGCCAACATGCTGCTGGCGCTGATGGACGGGCGTGCGCTGACCGCCACCGAGCTTGCCGGCGCCGCCGGCATCGGCCTGCCGACGGCCAGCTCGCATCTCGCCAAGCTCGAGGAAGGCGGGCTTCTGGCCCAGCGCAAGCAGGGCCGGCACCGCTATTTCACGCTGGCCGACCCCGCTGTCGGGCGCATGATCGAGGGTCTGATGGGCTTTGCCGCCGCGCGCGGCCATGTGCGCCACAAGGCGGGGCCGAAGGAGCCGGCGCTGCGCAAGGCGAGGATCTGCTACGACCATCTCGCCGGCGACTACGGCGTGCGCATGCTCGACAGCCTGCGGGCGCTCGGCGCGATCGCCGGCGAGGAGGAGCATCCGCAACTGACGCCCGCCGGCGAGGCGCTGGTCTGCGACAACGGCATCGACCTTGCGGGCCTGAAGGCGCAGCGCCGGCCGCTCTGCCGCGCCTGCCTCGACTGGAGCGAGCGGCGCATCCATCTCTCCGGCGCGCTCGGCAAGGCGCTGCTCGCCCACTTCCTCGACCATGGCCATGCGCGGCGCGCCGCCGGCAGCCGGGCGATCGTCTTTTCGCCGGAGGGCGAGCGGCGCTTTGCGTCGATGTTCCCGCTGCCGTGACAGGACCAGCCTGATCAATCCGGACGACTGTCGCAGGAATCAGGGACACCGTCCCGGCGTAGCGCCGCGCCAGCAGGGCCGGGCGGCATCGGCTGATACGCCCCTTGCGAAGATACCGACCATACGGTATCTTTTTGGACAATAGCCCGTTTTCGGAAAGAAACCCTGATGAACCCCGTACTTCTCGCCTACGGCTCGCTGGCCGGCGCCATCGTCTGCGAAGTGGCCGGCACCGCCTTTCTCCAGCAATCGGCGCAGTTCACCCGGCCCTGGCCGACGGCTGCCATGGTCGGGCTCTATATCGTCTCGTTCTACCTTCTGTCGCAGGCCTTGAAAGGCATGCCGCTCGGGATTGCCTATGCCATGTGGGGCGGGCTCGGTATCATCCTGACCGCCATCATCAGCGTCACCCTGTTCAAGCAGACGCTCGACATGCCGGCCCTCATCGGCATCGGCATGATCGTCGCCGGCGTCGTGGTGATGAACACGTTTTCCAGTGCGGTCGCGCACGGATGAGCGACAATGCCTACAGCCGCAAGAAGCAGCCCGAACAGGTGCGCCGCGCCCTGCTCGACTGCGCAGCGACGCTGGCTGTCGAGAACGGCCTTTCCGCCGTCACGCTGCAGGCCGTCGCGGACGCCGCGGGCGTGACCAAGGGCGGGCTGCTGCATCATTTCGCCAGCAAGCAGATCCTCATCGAGGCGGTATTTGCCGATCTGCTGGCGGAACTCGGCCGTGAGATCGACGGCTACATGACAGCGGATGAGGAAGCCTATGGCCGCTTCACGCGCGCCTATGTGCGCGCCGCCTTCGCCGATCACGAACTCGGCCTGCGAAGCCCCTGGGCCGCCTTGTCTGTTTCGCTGATTGCCGAGCCGGCGCTCCGCCAGCTGTGGTCGGACTGGCTGGAAGCCCGGCTTTCGGACCATCGCGGAACGGACGGCGCTCCGATGCTCGAAATCGTCCGGCTCGCGGCCGACGGAGTGTGGCTCGCCGACCTCTTGCAGCCGGACACCGGCCCGCGACGCGACCTGACCGGCCTCAGATCCCATTTGCTGTCGCTCGCCTCGGGAATGGCCGTGCCCGCCGTGTGAGCATCGACTTGGCGATTGTTCTTTGCCGCCGCCTCGTGTAGGGGAAGCGCCTTCCCAGGACGACAAGACGGATCTTTCCATGAGCGGTTTCGACCTCACCATCTTCGATTGCGACGGCGTGCTCGTCGATTCCGAAATCATTGCGGCCAAGGTCGAATCCAAGCTGCTCGCCGAGGCCGGCTATCCCATCTCGGTCGAGGAAATGGGCGAACGCTTCGCCGGCATGACCTGGAAGAACATCCTGCTTGCCGTCGAGCGGGAGGTCGACATTCCGCTTTCGGCAAGCCTGCTCGACGAGTCGGAAAAGCTGGTCGACCAGCGCCTCGCCCGCGAGGTGAAGATCATCGAGGGCGTTCAGTTCGCGCTCGCCCGGATCAAGGGACCGCGGTGCATCTGCTCCAATTCTTCGGCCGAGCGGCTCGACATGATGCTGACCAAGGTCGGCCTCAAGGACTTCTTTGCGCCGCACATCTTTTCGGCCAAGGATCTCGGCGCAGACCGGGTCAAGCCAAAGCCGGACATCTTCCTGCATGGCGCGGCCAAGTTCGGCATTTCGCCGGACAAGGTCGTGGTCATCGAGGATTCGGTGCACGGCGTCCATGCGGCGCGCGCCGCCGGCATGCGGGTGATCGGCTTTACCGGCGCCTCGCACACCTATCCGTCGCATGCTGACAGGCTGACGGACGCGGGCGCCGAGACGGTAATCTCGCGCATGGTCGACCTGCCGGCGGTGATTGCCGCCATGGAGGAATGGGCCGGCGTATTCTGAAACGAATGGCGGCACCGCGACCCCGGCGATGCCCCATTCAGATCTTCAGGCTGAGCGCCGAAAGCATCACCTCGACGCGCAGCCGGTCGAAGGCCAGCGCCTCGCCATCCGCCTCGATCGACACAGGCCGATCGCCGAGCGGCTCGATGTCGATGACCCGGCCGCGATGGAAACTGATCAGCGGGTGGCCGACATGCGAGGCGGAGTAGAGGCGCGCCAATATGCCGAGCACCCCCATCCTGCTTGCGCCGCGCAGGATGCCGATGTCGAGCAGGCCGTCGGCCAGATCGGCGAAGGGCACGACATGCATGCCGCCGCCGAACCAGGCGCCGTTGGCGACCGCCGCAACCGTCACCGGCCCCTTGAATATTTCTTCCCCGTCGACAGTCACCCGCACCGTTTCGGGCCGGTAGCGCAGGATCTCACGCACCGAGCACAGAAAGAAACGCAGAGAGCCGCTCGCCACGCGCCGGCCACGACCGTTGACGGCCTGAACGATGCGGCCTGAAACGCCGACGCTGGCGATGTTGGCGAAATGCCGCGCCTCCTCTTGCCCGCCGAGGGAAGGACCGGTCAGGCGCGCGACGTCGATCCGGCGCACCGGCGCCTCCGCGATCCGGCGGACCAGGGCCTCCGGATCGCGCGGCAGAGCGAAGTTGCGGGCGAAATCGCATCCCGTACCGGTGGGGATGAAGGAAAATGCCGTACCCGGCCTCGCCGATCGCATCAGGCCGTCGACCACGTCGCCGATCGTGCCGTCGCCACCGACGGCGATGATGAGGTCGCACCCCGCCTCGACCAGTTCGATCGCCAATCGTGCGGCGTCACCGCTGCGCGCGGTTTCGCGAACCTCGGGCTCGCCGAAATGCGTGGCCAATGCAATGCTGATGCCCCGCCATCGCGCGCGGCCGGAACGGCCGCCCGAGACGGGATTCCTGATGACGCCGATTTTCACCCTTGCCCCCCGGCATTCGGGTGTCAGCGACGACGGAGACAGGCGCGCTTCACGGCGCTGTTCGCCTGATGAAACGCGGCGGCCCGCGATCGCTTCCCCTTGCTGATTACTTCTTCTTCGCCGGTCCTTCGTCAAAACCGATGTGAACCTTGGTGAGACCGCCGATCTCGCCGGGCACGGTCACGTCCTTGGTGAAGACGAACTGGGTCGCCTGGGCGACATCGGTCATGGTGACCGGGAATTGGGTCAGTTCGGAAAAGACGACTTTCTCGCCTTCCGTCACGGCAACCCGGATCGGCAGATTGAACTGTCCCGGCTTGCCCTCGGGGCCGGCCACCAGCCTGCCCTGAACCATGGCGGTGATAGTCAGCGTGGTTTCCGAGCGCGTGCACGAACGTGTCGTATCGGCCAGCGAGGCCTGGTAGACGACCTTGGCCGGATCGTCCTTGGCGCCCTTGGCGTAGACCCGATGGTAGGCCGTGCCGTCGCGAAGCGTGATCGGCGGGCAGAAGCCCTGAACGGCTGCCGCCGCGTTGACTGCCGGCGTCGCTGCCGGCTTGTCGGCGGCCGAACCGAGAACGCCTCCCGGATTGCCGGCATTGCAGCCGGAAAGAAGCATCAACAAGGACGCGGCCAAGATCCCGCGCGATACGTTCACAGACACGATACTCCAACCTTCCGCAGTGCAGGCTTCGAGAAGCCAGAAGCCATTCGAATTGAGGCCTTTTCATGCCCCTTGTCGATGGTCTATACCAGCGGCGCTGTAAAAAATCGATTGGGTCGCCGGTGTTTTGGTTTAATTTTCAACGGCTGCGGGCCGGCAAAGCGGCGAACGCGCCTGGCGGCGGAGAGCCGTTGCCGGTTAATGCCGATGACCGGCCCGTAACCGCCACACGACATGACCGGCGGCAGCGCCCGGAATGACATAGCCTTCGGACGCCGGACGGCCCTTCCTTCTTCAAGACCAAGGACAAGCATCGTGGACTACATCTCGACCCGCGGAGAGGCAAAGAGCCTCGGTTTCTGTGACGCTCTCCTCGCCGGGCTCGCCCGCGACGGCGGCCTTTATGTGCCGCGCAAGTGGCCGCATATGAGCAAGAAGGAAATCCGGGCGCTGCGCGGCAAGAGCTACCAGGAGATCGCCTTCGAGGTGCTCTACCGGTTTACCGGCGGCGAGATCGAGGCCGACCTGTTCCGCGCCATGATCGACGAGGCCTATGCCACCTTCCGCCATCCGGCCGTCGCCCCGCTCATCCAGACCGGGCCAAATTCTTTCATCCTGGAACTGTTCCACGGCACGACGCTCGCCTTCAAGGACGTCGCCATGCAGTTGCTCGCACGGCTGATGGACCATGCGCTGGCGCAGCGCGGCGAACGGGCGACCATCGTCGGCGCCACCTCGGGTGATACCGGCGGAGCGGCCATCGACGCCTTTGCCGGGCGCGCCCGCACCGATGTGTTCATCCTTTTCCCGCATGAGAAGGTCTCGCCCGTCCAGCAACGGCAGATGACCACCTCGAAGGCCGAGAACGTCCACGCGCTCGCCATCAAGGGCAATTTCGACGACTGCCAGAACCTGGTGAAGGCGATGTTCAACGACATCGACTTCCGCGACCGGCTGCAGATCTCCGGCGTCAACTCGATCAACTGGGCGCGCATCATGGCGCAGGTGGTCTATTATTTCACCGCGGCGATCTCGCTCGGCAGCCCGGACCGCAAAGTCTCCTTCACCGTGCCGACCGGCAATTTCGGCGATATTTTCGCCGGCTACGTCGCCAAGAAGATGGGGCTTCCGATCGATAGGCTGGTGATCGCCACCAACGAGAACGACATTCTCGCCCGCACGCTGAAGACCGGCCGCTATGAGATGCGCGGCGTCTCGGCCACCACCTCGCCGTCGATGGACATCCAGATCTCGTCCAACTTCGAACGCCTGCTGTTCGAGGCCTATGACCGCGACGACAGCGCCATCCGCGCGGCGATGGAAAGCCTCAAGCAATCCGGCGGATTCGAGATCAAGCCGGGCGCGCTGAAAGCGATCCGCAAGGAATTCCGCGCCGGCCGCGCCAGCGAGAAGCAGGTGGCCTCGACCATTCGCGATACGTTGGCGGAGACGGGCTACCTGCTCGATCCGCACACCGCCGTCGGGGTCTTCGTCGCACAGAAGTTCGAGAAGCCGTCGAGCCCGATGGTGACGCTTGCCACCGCCCATCCGGCGAAATTCCCGGCCGCGGTAAAATCGGCGAGCGGTATTGACCCCGCGCTTCCGGCGTGGCTTGCTGACCTGATGAACAGGGAGGAGCGCTTCGACATCCTGGACGCCGAGCTCAAAGCCGTCGAAACCTTCGTCGGCGCGCATGCCCGACGGGAAAAATAAGAAGTGCAGAAAGACAGATCGATGAGTGTTGAGTGTACCCGGCTGCCCTCCGGGCTGACGGTCGTAACCGAGACCATGCCGCATCTCGAAAGCGTGGCGCTCGGAACCTGGATCAAATCGGGGGCCCGCGACGAGATGGAGGGCGAGCACGGCATCGCCCATCTGCTCGAACACATGGCCTTCAAGGGAACCCACAAGCGCAGCGCCCGGCAGATCGCCGAGGAAATCGAGAATGTCGGGGGCGAACTCAATGCCGCGACCTCGACCGAGACGACTTCCTATTATGCGCGCATATTGAAGGACGACGTTCCGCTGGCGGTCGACATCCTCGCCGACATTCTGACCGATTCCGTCTTCGACGAGGACGAACTCGGCCGCGAGAAGCACGTCATCCTGCAGGAGATCGGCGCGGCCAACGATACGCCGGACGACGTGGTGTTCGACCGCTTTTCCGAACTCGCCTATGCCGGCCAGCCGCTCGGCCGGCCGATCCTCGGAACGCCGGAAACCGTCCAGTCCTTCTCAAGCGCGGAAATCCGGGCCTATCTCGACCGCAACTACACGACCGACCGGATGTTCGTCGTGGCGGCCGGGGCCGTCGATCACGACGCCTTCGTCCGCCAGGTGGAAGACCGCTTCTCCTCGCTCAAGACCAAGCCGGACGTCAGCCCGATCGCCGAGGCGGCCCGCTATACCGGCGGGGAAGCCCGCGAGGAGCGCGACCTGATGGACGCGCAGGTGCTGATCGGCTTCGAGGGCCGCGCCTATCACGCGCGCGACTTCTATGCCTCGCAGATCCTCGCCAACATCCTTGGCGGCGGCATGTCCTCGCGGCTGTTCCAGGAAGTGCGCGAGATCCGTGGCCTGTGCTATTCGATCTATGCCTTCCACTGGGGCTTTTCCGACAGCGGCATCTTCGGCATCCATGCGGCAACCGGCGGAGAGAACCTGCCCGAACTGGTGCCGGTGATCATCGACGAACTGCGCAAGGCCTCGCAGAGGATCGACGTGCAGGAAATCGACCGGTCGCGCGCCCAGGTGCGCGCCCAGCTCCTGATGGGCCAGGAAAGCCCGGCGGCCCGGGCCGGCCAGATCGCCCGCCAGATGATGCTCTACGGCCGCCCCATCTCCAACCAGGAAATGATGGAACGGCTCGCCGGCATCACGCCCGAACGACTGACCGATCTTGCCGGGAGGCTGTTCTTCGAGACGACGCCGACGCTGTCGGCCATCGGACCGCTCGAGCACCTGGCCCCGATGCACGAGATTTCGGGCGCGCTTTCGGCCGGATCGACCGCTTCGCTTAAGGCCGCCGGCTGACGACGCGCCGGGATTGCACCAGATTCCGCCAGCGGGCAGCGCCCGCCGGCCGAGGCTTTCGGGGGGTTCGATGACACGTTCGGTCTTTCGGTTTCTGTCGCGGCAGCCGGAAACACCGGACCTGAACAGCGCATCGCACCGGCTGCGGCTGCCGCGCTATGACGACTTCGAGCAGTGGCACGCGCTTCGCCGCGACAGCCGCGCCTTCCTGCAGCCCTGGGAGCCGACCTGGCGAAGCGACGAATTGACCGAGCGCGCTTTTCGCGCCCGCGTCGTGCGCAACGGCCAGGAGTTCCAATCCGGGCTCGCCGTTCCCTTCCTGCTGTTTTCCCAGGCCGACCAGGTCCTGCTCGGCGGGCTCACCATCGGCCTCATCCGGCGCGGCGCATCACAAAGCTGCATGATCGGATACTGGATGGGCGAACGACATGCCGGCAAAGGTCATATGTTTGCCGCACTTCAACTGGCAATTCCCTATATCTTCAGGGTGCTCGAGTTGCACCGGATCGAAGCAGCCTGTATTCCAGACAACGAAAAAAGCATCCGGCTCCTCGAGAAGGCCGGCTTTCAGCGGGAAGGTCTCTTGCGGGAATATCTGAAAATCGACGGGAAATGGCGCGACCATGCGATGCTATCGCGATTGAGCGACCGTGCCGCGGGGAACGGGAACAAAGAGAACTCATGACGTTTGACCGGAACAGGCAAGCGGTGGCCGGCCCTTGGCTGGCGGCTGCGCTGGCCACGGCGATGCTTGCGTTCGTCGCACTTTTCTCCTCGGTGGCGCTGGCCGCGGAACCCGTGAAGATTGCCCGCGACGACACCGCGCTCGACCTGACCGCCACGACCGAGATCTACACGAACCAGGGCAATGCCTTCCAGGTCTCGACCGCCGCCGGTGCCGACGGCATTCGCCGCCGCATCGAGGTGCGCGCCTCCTCGCCGGCGCATCAGGGCGACTGGGCGGTGTTCGCGCTCGCCAACGTCTCGGAGGAACAGCTGGAGCGCGTCATCGTCGCCCCGCATTTCCGCCTCGCCGGTTCGCGCATGTTCTGGCCCGACCTCGGCTCGCAGCGCATCATCTCGATCACGCCGTCGGAAGGCTTTGCGCTTGACCGCGTGCCGAGCCCGGATGCCGACGTGTTCCGCATCACCCTCAATCCCGGCTCCGTCATCACCTTCGTCGCCGAGCTTTCGACCCCCAGCCTGCCGCAGATCTATCTGTGGGAGCCGGACGCCTACAAGGACACGGTGAACGCCTTCACGCTCTATCGTGGTATCGTGCTCGGCATTGCCGGCCTGCTGGCGGTGTTCCTGACGATCCTGTTCGTGGTCAAGGGCACGTCGATGCTGCCGGCGGCGGCGGCGCTGGCCTGGGCGGTGCTCGCCTATATCTGCGTCGACTTCGGCTTCCTGGAAAAGCTGATCAGCATCACCGCCGGCGACCAGCGCATGTGGCGCGCGGGCGCGGAAGTGGTGCTGGCTTCGAGCCTCGTCATCTTCCTCTTCACCTATCTCAATCTCAATCGCTGGCACGTGCATCTCGGCTACGCCACCTTCGCCTGGATCCTTGGCCTGGCGCTCCTGTTCGGCGTGGCGATCTACGATCCTTCGATCGCCGCCGGCATCGCCCGCCTGTCGTTTGCGCTGACCGCGACGGCCGGCATCGTTCTGATCTTCTATCTCGGATTCAATCGTTACGACCGCGCCATCCTTTTGATCCCGACCTGGGCGCTGATCCTCGTCTGGCTGTTCGGTGGCTGGTTGACGGTGACGGGGCAGCTCGACAACGACATCATCCAGCCGGCGCTCGGCGGCGGGCTGGTGCTGATCGTGCTTCTGATCGGCTTCACCGTCATGCAGCACGCCTTTGCCGGCGGGGCCTACCAGCAGGGCCTGTTTTCCGACCTGGAGCGCCAGTCTTTGGCGCTGACCGGTTCCGGCGATACGGTCTGGGACTGGGACGTGGCCCGTGACCGGGTGGTAACCTCCCCCGACATTTCGCTCCGTCTCGGCCTGTCGCCGGGCACAATGCACGGCCCGGCGCGCAACTGGCTGCCGAGGCTCCATCCCGACGATCGCGACCGCTTCCGCGCCACGCTCGACGTGCTGCTCGAACACCGCAAGGGACGCCTCAATCACGAATTCCGCATCCGCGCGGAAGACGGCCACTTCCATTGGCTGAAGATCCGCGCCCGTCCCGTGCTCGGCTCGAACGGCGAGGTCATCCGCTGCGTCGGCACGATCATCGATGTCACCGAGCAGAAGAACTCGATCGACCGGCTGTTGGCCGACGCCATGCACGACAACCTGACCGGCCTGCCCAATCGCGAGGTCTTCCTTGACCGGCTGCAATCGGTGCTGACGCTGGCGAACGGCACGGAGACGGTGCGTCCGACCGTGATGGCGATCGACATCGACCGCTACAAGCAGGTGAACGACAGCCTCGGCATCGCCGCCGGCGACAACATCCTGATCGCACTGACGCGCCGCCTGCGCCGCCTGATGAAGCCGCAGGACACGCTGGCTCGGCTTTCCGGCGACGAGTTCGGCCTGATCCTCGTGTCGGAACGCGATCCTGCCAAGATCGCCGACTTTGCCGATGCCGTGTCGAAGGCAATCATGGTGCCGCTCAATTTCGCCAATCGCGAGATCATCCTGACCGCCTCGATCGGCCTCGTCTCCTGGGTCGACCAGCAGGAGAACGCGGCCGGACTTTTGTCCGACGCCGAACTTGCCATGTACCGCGCCAAGCGGGCGGGCGGAAACCGGGTAGAACCCTTCCGCCCCGCCTTCCGCGGTGCAGGCACCGACCGGCTTCAACTCGAGACCGACCTGCGCCGTGCCATCGAGCGCAAGGAACTGTCGATGGTCTACCAGCCGATCGTACGGCTGGGCGACGGCGAAGTCGCCGGCTTCGAGGCGCTGATGCGCTGGGACCATCCCAAGCGCGGCAATGTATCCCCTTCGGAATTCATCCCGATCGCCGAGACATCGGACCTGATCGAACCGCTCGGCATGTTCGCGCTCGAACGGGCGACCAGCGACCTGATGGAGTGGGAGCGGCAAACGGGCGAGATACCGGTCTTCGTCTCGGTCAACCTGTCGAGTGCCCAGCTCCTGTCGAGCGAACTCTACAACGACGTCCGCGCCCTGCTGACCAAGACACAGTGCGACCCGCACCGGATCAAGCTGGAGCTGACCGAGAGCGTGGTGATGGAGAACCCGGAACAGGCGCGCCTGGTTCTGGCGAAGCTGAAGGAGACCGGCATCTCGCTGGCGCTCGACGACTTCGGCACCGGTTATTCCTCGCTCGCCTACCTCACCCGCTTCCCCTTCGACACGATCAAGCTCGACAAGGCGCTGGTCAACGACCGGTCCGACAAGCGCGCCGTGCTGTTGAAATCGGTGATCGCCATGGCTTGCGGGCTGGAAATGCAGGTGGTGGCGGAAGGCATCGAGAGCGATGCGGATGCCGAGGAACTGGGCAAGCTCGGTTGCGATTTCGGCCAGAGCTACCTGTTCGGCGCACCGCTCGGCGCGGACTCGGTGCAGCGGCTGCTGAAGGAGCGCTTTCCGCTGACCAAGCGGGCTTGAGACAGTGATGACTGTTGGGCACAGACACGCCCCCTCACCTGCAATTTCTAGCACTTGGCTTACGCCAATATGCTGAAATTGCTTCCTCTCCCACAAGGGGAGAGGAAGAAAGCGCACTTAGTGCCCGGCGATCTTCCTTCTCAGGCGTGGCCGGCTTCCATCGACAGCATGGCGGGACTGACGCCCATCAGGGCCAGCGCCCTGTCATATTTGTTGTCGAGCGCGCGGTCGAAGATCAGGTCCTCGGTTGCCGGGCAATTCAGCCAGCCATTATTGGCCAGTTCGAACTCGAGCTGGCCCGGCCCCCAGCCGGCATAGCCGAGCAGCATGGTGGCGCGGCGCGGGCTGCGACCCTCGGAAATGGCGCGGACGATGTCGACGGTCGCCGTCAGCGAAATGTCATCGCTCACCGGAATGCTACTGTCGCTGGTGTAGTCGTCACTGTGCAGCACAAAACCACGCCCGGTTTCGACCGGCCCGCCGCTCTGGATGGGAAAGTCCCGGGCATGCTGCGGCAGCATGATCGCATCGGTCTTGTCGATCAGGCCGAGATGCAACAGCACGTCGGCGAACGTCACCGGCTGCCTGCGGTTGATGATGAAGCCCATCGCACCGGCCGGCGAATGGGCGCAGATATAGACGACCGCGCGAGAGAAATTGCCGTCGGCCATGCCCGGCATGGCGATCAGAAGCTGGCCGTCGAGAAAGCCCCGTTCACGATCCTTTTTCAGTGTCGAGAAAGCCATACTCCACCTCCACTGGCCCTGACGGGCGCCGGTTCCAGACCGGACGGCCGGGCGCTGATCCCGTCTGCCTAAGAAAGATGGGGCAGGATCAGCAATCAATCAACTAAAAATGATCCCGGTCTCGCAAGCGTGACTGGTGAAGCGCCGAGGCTTGCTCTAAACGGCTCGTCCATGATGTTCATCGTGCCCACCAGACTTTCCCGGCTGTGCCTCACGCTGACCGCGCTGACGCTCGCCATATCCGGCGCCCTGCCCGGCGCGATCGGCGCAGCGCGTGCGGAAACGAGCGACTGGGCGGTGAACGAGGGCGGACGCATGCGGCTGGTGGTGCTGCCGGCCGATGAACATGGCAGGCGGGCCGGCGCCCTGCAGATCGAACCGGCACCCGGCTGGATCACCTATTGGCGCGAGCCGGGCGATGCCGGCATACCGCCCTCGATCACACTTGCGCCGGACACCGGCTATACGCTGACCGAAGTTGCCTATCCGGTGCCGAAGTTGATCGACAGCGGCGATCTGCGCGACATCGGCTATGACGGCCCGGTGACCCTGCCCTTGACGCTTTCCGGGCCAGCCGATGGCCGCCCCTCCTCCGGCGAGATGAAGGCCTCGGTGTTCATCGGCCTGTGCCGCAATATCTGCATCCCCTTCCAGGCCGAATTCCAGCTGTCGCTGACGCTCAGCGAAACGGCCGATGCGGCGGAAACCGCACTGGTTGCCGCAGCGCGCGAGAGCCTGCCGGAACCGCCGTCCCCGGACTTTGCGGTCCGCTCGCATGCCTTGTCCGCCGACGGCAAGGAACTCTCGCTCACCGTGACCGTGCCCGAGGCGACACGGCAGGACGAGGCCGAGATCTTCGTCACCGGACCGAGCGGCCATGTGTTCTTCAAGGAACGCGAGCGTCGGCTTGAGGGCAATGCGCTGTCCATCGTCCTGCCGATCAGCGGGTTGCCTCGCAAGTACGACATCCACGGCAAGAGCTGGGGCGTGCTGGTCAAGGCCGGCGGGCGCGCCATGGAAACCACCCTTGCCTTTGACTAGCGTCAATCTATATTCCGCGACTGACGGCGAGCCGAGCCCGGCACGACCGAAACCAGCGAGGAGGATTTGATGACCATCGCAATCGGCGAACGCCTGCCCCAGGCCACATTCAAGGAAAAGACGGCGGACGGCGCCGTCGAGCTTTCGACCGACGACCTGTTCAAGGGCAAGCGCGTCGTGCTGTTTGCCGTGCCGGGGGCGTTTACCCCGACCTGCACGCTGAACCACCTTCCCGGCTATCTGGAAAACCGCGACGCGATCCTTGGCCGCGGCGTCGACGACATTGCGGTGATTTCGGTCAACGACTGGCACGTCATGGGCGCGTGGGCCGAGCAGAGCGGCGGCATGGGCAAGATCCACTTCCTCGCCGACTGGAACGCGGCCTTCACCAAGGCGATCGGCCTCGATGCCGACCTGTCGGCCGGCGGCCTCGGCGTGCGCTCCAAGCGCTATTCCATGCTGGTCGAGGACGGCGTGGTGAAGTCGCTCAACGTCGAGGAGAACCCCGGCCAGGCAACCGTCTCGGCGGCCGCAGCGATGATCGAGCAGCTCTGAGGTCCGAACAGGTTCTACTAGATAGGTCATTCGAGCGAGGTCATTCCAGCCGGTTCGCGGCCGTCAGCGACGGCCGACTGGCTTGCGGGCAAAGCATTCGCGTACGTCTTCTCCCCAGCGGGGAGAAGGTGGCGCGCAGCGCCGGATGAGGG